>OJBX01000449.1_pt1 | contig 16918 bp, 22 predicted proteins | sample 1590751 | NCBI WGS metagenome assembly OJBX01 (sample SAMN05416780, study PRJEB24817) | seawater metagenome | isolation source: Sea water | place: Canada:Atlantic | collected 2013-07
CATGCAGGTCAGTGGGTTAGAAGTGCTTCCGGGGGCCGGTCTCACGGATTCAGGATTAAAGACATTCCGCTACCATAAACGGACGCTGTTAACTTCACCTGATAAGCCTCGTTATTGTGCGGGGTTTTTTGTTAGCACTTTCTCGCCTTTAAATCTCCGTTTATAAAATTAAAGATATGACGGATTAGCTTTGAAGATGTAGGTAAAAAATCGTGCGCACGAATTTTCAAGATAAGGCGAATACTGTTAATGCTATTATCAAGCGTTATCCCGTAAGTATTCTTCTGAATGAACACTCTGTAAAACGTATGTCATCCTTGCACAATCTTGAGCAGAGTAAATATACCCATTACCTCTGCTCCAAAAAGCTTCAAAAATTTTTCTTAACGTTATCAAAACGCACGCTCTTATTTCTGGCTCGTCCTTATATAAGTCAAACCCGCTTTCAAGCACCATGGCTGCTGAAACTAGCCTATGTGGTTCACTTTGAGCGTACCCATAACCATCAACGTGTCCATGCCCATCAAGAACTTCTGGTTTAAAAAGTCGGCATGATGCTATTAGCCTGTCAGCAATATCACTAGCGTTCTCCTCTAGCATCGATTCCCGTAAATATCTGACAAGGATCCTATGAACCATTAGCTCTCGGTAGCTCCGCATTAATCTCGCAATAAGCATTTTTTCTCTTTTTCTTCAGTAAGAAATACGCCTGCTTACTTTAAGGTACAAAATACCTTCCGTTTTCACCGCTATTTTCAATTGAGGTCATGAATATTGTGTTCCTTCAGATATTGGCGTAAGGCTTGATTCATGCGCGTTTGCCAGCCTTTGCCTGTCTGCCTGAAGGCTTCCACCACATCCTGATCGTACCGAATCTTCACCGGCACTTTTCGTTCACTTACGGGAATGGGGGGTCGGCCACGCCCACGCTTCACCAAGGTGTCCCCTTGGTACTGGTGGGCTGCCTCAAACCACTCGTTGGTCAGCTCTGGTGCGTCGTCAGGATCAAACCAGGTGCTGTTCGTATCGTTGCCTTTCGCGTTCATTGGCGTACCTCATGGAAATAATGCGGCGCTTTTTTCCGCGTTGCGTCCACACAACCACGGTCACTTTGCCGGTGAGCTTACCTACGGTGATGATGCGTTCTTCGCCGTAGTCCTGGCGGTCATCCACCATCGACAGCGTTTTGCCGGCAAAGACGGTAGGTGCATCGTTAAAATCCAGGCCGCGATGTTGCATGGTGTCTTGCTGTTTGCGCAGGTCGTACTCGATCTCACTGCCTGGGGCCATCGGGGTCTCCTTGTCTTATAAATTATTGTACCCCCAATAATTGATCACGCAAGCACCGATGAACAAGTGGTTTTGCGAGTCACAGCCACCGCCTCGAAAAACCCGCTTGGGCTATTTTTGGGAGGCTAATCTCCCACTTAGAAAAACTCAAGATAAGGCGAATAATCTTGAATTAGCGGCTATAAGCGTGAAAATTCCACACCTACTAAGGTTGTTCAGCGTGAACCTCTGGAAAGCGATCAAACTGCTGAACCCAAGGTGCTATGTCATGGTTTAACCAAGACAGAACCTCATAGATGTGGTGGTGATAATCTTCAACGGGAGGTGTCATCCATAAAATTGGTTCGTGATGGAAGATACGGTTGCGTAAATCACGAACCTGATTCAGGGCTCTACTTACGGGGTCGCGCTGCCGCTTCGGTTTGGGGCAGTGAGGAAATGCAAATCTGAGCTCATGCCAAAAAACGGCGTTGTATCGGCTATTAAGCAGCGTTGTCCAGAAGCCAAAGGAGAATTCAGCTATTACCTTGTTTGGATTAGGAGCCCCGGCGTCACGCTTGGCACTAGTAATACTGCTATGGAGTTTTTGTAGCGCCTTATCAGCACGCAAGGGTTTGCCTGGCTTTAGCAATGCTGTATCGGTCAGAATTGCTTCGTACCAATCGGCGCGGTTGTAAACTTTGGCCATCTGCCTACTCATGGCGTTGCGCAAGGCGATCTCAAGAACCGAAAGCGGGATCAATAGTGACTCGGACAGCCGCAAATTGTGGATGTAGCCTAGCTGCGCCCGCTCTTTATCGTTGCCAAAGGCCCTCAAGTAGCGTCCTAGCCGTGGTGCCGAAAAAGCCTGTTCGAGGTCGTCCCAGTCAGTCATTGTTAACTCTACTTGTCTCACAATTAGTGGTCATTTTTGATCGCTTTCGTTATACTGTTGTTGCAGCCCTAGAGCTTCCTCTCCTAGGTGGTCATGACCACGCTAGTGATGAAACTAGGTAAGACAGTATGGCCCCGCTTATGCGGGGCCTACCTGTTTCTAGCCCCTGGAAATTCGCACAGGGCTAGCCTCAATGGTCATTATTACTTCCTTTGAACATCTCCCTGGCCATCGCCCGTAACCCGTGTGGGTCATCATCAGGCTTGTCTCTTTCCCTACCTTCATCGGCGATGACGGCGGGGCGCTCCTGCAGGAAATCATCGTCAGCCTTTGGATGATCATGCAGAGACGACCAGCTGTTGTTATTCGGAGAGGGGAGTCTCCGCAAGGTGGCCACCTCCTCGCGTAGCCGCCGCAGCTCCTCACCTTGCTGTCGGGAAAGCTCGACCAATTCGGCCAGTAACCGCTCTGTCGCGGGTGTCGCATCCTCTTCGGGGAGGGGGGTCGCAGGTGTTGCACCATGTGTCGCATGGTTGGGCGGCTCGCCATAACAGCGAATCAGCTCAGAAAAATCTAGTGCTCGGCTATTATCCGGTTCTAGCACCCATGATAAGCGGCCCGCTGCCATATGGCGGTAGAGCGTTGCTCGATGAATGCCGTATAGCCTGGCAGCGGCGCTAGGAGTCAGTCGCATGGTGTCGCATTTTTGGTGTTGCGGAGTGTCGCAAGAATCATTCTACGCCTACTTTACCTTGCTTGGCTTCATCAAGCAGGTGTAGCGCAGTGTCATCGTATGATTTCCCCGGCATGGCCCTCTTCACAATAACGGCCATAGGGATCCCGTAGATCGCCCCTGAACCGTTTCGCGCTTTTCTGGTTGAGGTAGTCTGTTTTTTTATTTGCATGGTTTACGTGGCGTTTAAGGCTTTTCCGCTGAAGGTGAAGGTGAGGTGGGTAATCTTGAATTTAGGGTTATATACGTGAATTTTTCACGTATATGTAAAGGGAATCAGCATCTCGTAACATAGGTTATCTCGACTGCCCGTTATAGCTGTCACGGTAGTGACACACCAAGTAAGGATACTCTGGTTAGGGAAGTCCGAGCAGGAAACGCTCGATGATCTCAAGGATGTGTGAGCAGGACGCTCAACAGAGTTCGCTAGGACGCGATGTAAGAATTCCGCCCGGCCCGAGAGGGTCGGGCTTTTCTTTGTTTGTACTAAATAAGTGTGACTTATTCACGCTTATTTTCTATAATGGGGATATTAAAACAGCCTAAGGGAGCCAGCCACCATGATTGCACAGCATCACCACGACGAAGCCACCGCCATGATCGCCACCGCAGGCTGGGGGAAAGATCGCAGCCCTGAATGGCACGCGGGACTTCATAACGCCGTTGCCTGGCATTTGGCGGGGCAGCCGATGGGGCACGGTCGCTCAACATGCCCGCATGCCCCTAAAACGGCTCAACGTGATGCTTGGCTAGACGGGTGGGCCGTCGGCCAAGCGGCGTGCCTTCGGGAAGGCATAGATGCCTTTTTGCAGCCACACCAGCGAGGCGGCGCGTAATGCCTCGCCCTAGAGCCATACAAGCCGCAGAGGCGCCGCTGTGGTTGGCGGTGCTGCTGGACTACTCGTTTAGCGATAGAAGCGCCCAGAAAGCTGCACAGCTTGATCTATTAGGCATCGCACATGATGCCACAGCCTACCCGGACGACATACCCGGTTGGCGGCTGGCAGAGTTGCTGCTGCGCTGGGCTGAACAGTACGTGCCGGCGGAGGATTGGCAACGGCTCCAGTCACGGATCAGAAAACGGCGGCGACAAACCCTAGAGGTGATTAAAAATGGATGAATTGCTTACATTTTTGATCGGTGTTTCACCGATTTTATTCATCATGTTCAGTACGCTGGCAGTGGCGGCTTATACGGTCAGAAAACGGCGACGCTAATAGCTACTTATTCACACAGGACGAGAACGAGCTAGCTTTTTTGGCCGTCCACCTGGGGCACCAGGCTTTGGCCCCGGTGGTTTAGGGCGCGTCCAAGGGCCACGCAGATGAGGTTCCCAGCTGTCCCAACGGCCGATGGCTGCGGCGATGACACGCGCGGTGCGCCAATAATCATAGCGGCTTGCAGGTGATAGGTTTGCAGTGTCGGTTTTGAGAAACCATTGAAGGTGCTTAACTTTAAATTGGTACGGCTCACTGATGCCCCACCGTTCTTCAATTCGGTTGGCAATGCGTTGACCGCGCTTAATGTGCGCTTTCACGCCGCTATTTTTCCCGGGTTGCGCGTGCTTCAGCAGAACTTCGATGCGAGAAATGCGTGTTTGTGTCATCGACTGCTCCCAACATAGCTAACTAAGACATCAATTCGGCCATGCCCAAGCTCAGTAGAAATCGTCACGCGGGCCTGACGATCTAGAGCCTTAGAGGCTAATCGCATACCGGCGACAGCCGGCGCCGGGCAGCCAGTGATTTGTTCGTAGCGTGCACACGCATATGCTGCACGAGCATCGTGGTAGCCCGGCAAACCATGTTGTTGAAGGATTACTCGCGCCTGGTTGAGTTCGCTACTACGCGAAATGGCGACATCGACGTAGCGCTCATGAGGCGCAATCAAATTAGTACTGCCAAGTGGTCGTGCCTCAAGAGCATTTTGTAGTGCTTTTCGTTGTGCGTCGCCGACGATGATCCAACGATCGGCATCGCGCCCGCCTTTTGTGCCGTCGATCACGTTGATCCGATAGGTTTTGCTGATTTTGTTATAGCGATTAGCTTCGCGTGACCAGCGGTCCAGGTTTGCTTTGATGGCTTCTTCGCGGCGCACGCCGAAAGCGCGTGCTAGTTCGAGTGTTGCTGCTGCTCGATCGAGACCCGCTTCGCGAAGCGCTGAAAGCGTATGCTGCACACGATTTTCGTTGAGCGCGGCTGGAGCAACTTTTTTGACGTTGTTGCGAGATCCAGCATATTTACTTGGTGATATCCGAACATAGTGATCGCCGCGCAGCGCTGAAAACACGACATTTACTGTGGAAATGCGATTTTGTGCTGTTGAGACAGCGATGGCATCGGACTCAACTAGGACTCTGACGTGCTCGGCATAAGCGCTTGCAAGCTCGCGGCTATCAATTTTAGCGAGATCGCGAATACCTTGCTCTTTTGCCCAGTTGACGAACTGTTGCCACCGGTCTGAGTGTGTCGCCACAGTTTCGTAATGTCCTTGGCCGTAATAATCGCGTAGCGCTGTTTTGCCGGCACTCGCGATTTGCTTGCCGTAACCAAAATTTCGGCTGCTCGCATAACGTCCCATCGGCTTTCCTCTTTTTTTCTTACTGTTTTTAGTTTTGAGTGTCCCCCATTTTTCCCGCCAGAAATTGGTAAGTGCTAAACCGATTTAAAGGCTCGGTCAGACCCATGGAGGTTGTCGTAACGTGACATTAACGCCGGCAGATAACGCCTGGCCGGGGCGGCGATTCAGTGACTGTGTGCGCGATCGCGATGAGCAAAAAAGCTCGGCGGGGGGATCGTTGTGTTCGTGGCAGAAACACGGGCAAACAGCGTGTGTGAAACACACAAATAGAGTGACGCTGTAACGTCGACACAGAGCGCTCGCTCATCTGCCAGATGAGTGGCCTTTCGACCGCGGAAAATGTCTCAGAAACAGGTTTAGGTGCGCGTTTAGGTGCGCTTTAGAGGGGGGCGGCGGGCGCCTCCGCCCGGCCCTGTAGCCCGCTGTGGCGGGCTTTCGAGCCGATCGAAGGCGTCGTCGCTGGGCGCCGTCTCTGTGCCGCTGACGCGACGACAGAGACGGCGCGTTTGCATCACACCAACTTCGGTGTGTGTATAAAGAACGCGTGTCTGGTTACAGCCTAATGTTTTGGGCGGCTCCAGCTTTAATTAAATGAAGTTAAATCACGCGCAGTAGATAGCTTGCAGATCGCAAGCACGGTGAGACGCTCGTATATAAATGACGCTGACGAGCCTTAGAGAAAAACGAGGGAAACAGCGAAGCACGCTGTATTAAAAAGCACGAAATCGTGTACTACAGTACAGACGGTCGTGTATTGATAAGTGTGAATTAAACCTGCTGTTTTCCTATAGAGGCCAGCTACCTCTTATTCACTCCCGGGGGAGACGAATAGCTCTAGGATATCGAAGTTCTTGCATGACGCATAGCACTTGTAGCGCCCGATTCCGGCGTCACGAGCACTGTCAGTTCTTATCTTTATAGCGTGCCCAAACGATCAGTAAAATGGATATCACAACCGTGGCAACAATAATCCCCAATAGGCCATAAACAACATCTGGAATCGGCATTTTTATATTTTCCTGTATCCGCTAATAGAGTGCCTCGCTTCGAAAATGATGTACTGATAAAGCCGTGCAATCCCCAAAATCGCCTCATCTGCGTCAGGACTCGTGCGCAATTTCACATTAATAAGCAAATCGTTCTCGCCGATCGGCAACCAGATTCCATTCTGATCTTCGCTGTCGCTGACAAACACCGTCCAGAAACCACCACTGCCCCAAATACGCACCCAGCTGCCTTTGACACAGCGTTTGCGTACTGACACGACAAGATAGATACCCTCGTAAACTTTGTTATCGAATGTCATGCAACCACCTCACTCAGTTTTCTGTGAAGTATGTTGCTGAGCAATAACAGTGCTTCTTGATCAGCCTCGATGCCTTCTATCTCAAGCCTCTCCATGACCCAATGTTGCAACGCTGCTTCGTTTGATAAATGCAGTGGCTGATTGAGTAGCGCTGCCAGTACCAGACTAGGTGCATGGAGATTCAGCTGAGTTGAGTGTGCTAATGCGACCGTGAACTGCTTACAAGCGCGCTTTTTTTGGCGTTCCTGTTCAAGATTTTGGAACCAGTTAGAGTTAGCTAGATGAGCCATAAAACACCTATTTGATACTTTAAGATAATCACTTGAAGTCCTGTATGTAAATTTAAGGTGAGAGCGATGAGCGTTCAAGTCTTTTTTGTCGTTTTTCGTTATCATTTGATGATGAGTAATGCGGAGAAAAGCTGTGATACGCTTCAAAATCAAAGAGATGATGGCAAAAAAAGAGTATGAGTTAGGGCGTCGCCTTACCATCGGTGAAGTCGCAGAAGCCACGGACATTCATCGAATGACCCTCTCGAAAATGATCAATCGTCATGGGTACAGCACGACGACGGATCATTTGGATCGATTGTGTGCATATTTCAGCTGCTCGCTAGAAGAGTTAGCCGAATATGTGCCGGCAGCGCCTTCAAAGTAGCAATGCCACACTAAAAACTTTTATAAATTGAGGAATTGTCCGAATGGATGCTGTTGTTGAGCCTGTCGTTAGTGCTGATGCCGTTGATACCTTTATTACCCGATGGAAGGGCAGCACTGGCAGTGAACGGGCCAACTTTCAGACATTCATGGGGGAGCTGTGCGCTTTATTACAGCTTCCAGCCCCTGACCCGGGTAAGGCTGAAAACGCCCATAATGGCTACGTTTTTGAGCGTTTCATCGCCCCGCAGCGGGCGGACTCGACGACTGAAAAGCGCTATATCGACCTCTATCGCCGCGACTGCTTTGTACTTGAGGGTAAGCAGACCGGCAAAACACTGGCCACTCAGAGCCACCAGAACGCGATCAATGCAGCGGTGAGCCAGGCGGAACGCTATGTGCGTGGCTTGCCCCTCGAAGAGGTGGAACACGGTCGGCCGCCTTTTGTCGTGGTGGTCGATGTGGGCAACGCTATCTATCTGTTTGCGGAGTTCTCGCGCACCGGCGGCAACTACGTCGCCTACCCCGATCCACGCCACCATGAGATCCGCCTGGATGACCTGCACAAGCCTGACGTGCAGGATCGGCTGCGCCGACTGTGGCTGGATCCGCATAGCCTGGACCCCAGCAAGCACGCAGCGCGGGTTACCAAACAGGTGAGTGCCACCCTGGCCCAGTTGGCCAAGTCTCTGGAGCAGGGTGGTTTCGAGGTGGGGCGGGTGGCCAACTTTCTCAAGCGCTGCCTATTCACTATGTTCGCTGAGGACGTAGAGCTGCTGCCCAAGGGCTCCTTTCATGACCTGCTGGTCGATATCAAGGATCGCAACCCCGAGGCCTTTCCCCACGCTGTGAAGGCACTGTAGGAGACCATGAACAGTGGTGGCTATAGTGAACGCCTGATGTAGACCATTAAGCGCTTCAACGGGGGGGCTGTTCAAAGGGATGGATCCGATTCCGCTCACCGCCGAGCAGATTCAGCTGCTGATCGATGCCGCCAAAGCTGACTGGCGATTTGTCGAGCCGGCGATTTTCGGGACGTTGCTGGAACGTGCGTTGGATCCGCGGGAACGCCACAAACTGGGCGCCCACTACACCCCGCGCGCTTATGTCGAACGCTTGGTGATGCCGACCTTGATCGAACCACTGCGTGAGCAGTGGGGTGATGTGCGGGCGGCGGCGGAGACGCTGTTACGTCAGAGTAAACGTGATAAAGCGCTGCAAGAAGTTCAGGCCTTCCACTATCAGCTGTGCCAAACCCGAGTGCTTGACCCGGCCTGTGGCTCGGCTAACTTCCTTTACGTCGCCCTGGAGCACATGAAGCGTCTGGAAGGCGAGGTATTGGGTTTCATAGCTGAACTCAGCCAGGGCCAAGGCATGCTGGAAACCGAGGGCCTGACCGTCGACCCGCATCAGTTTTTAGGCCTGGAGATTAACCCGCGTGCGGCTGCGATCGCTGAGCTCGTGCTGTGGATCGGCTATTTACAGTGGCACTTCCGGCTGAACGACCGCCTCGACCTGCCTGAACCAATTTTGCGTGACTTCAAGAACATTGAGTGTCGCGATGCACTGATCGAGTACGACAGCCGTGAGCCAGAATTGGATGAGAATGGTGATCCGGTGACCATCTGGGATGGCATCGCTATGAAGGTGAGTCCTACCACCGGCGAGTTGATTCCTGATGAAACTGGGCGGGCCACCGTATACCGCTACCACAACCCGCATCGCGCCGAGTGGCCGGAAGCCGATTATATTGTGGGTAATCCGCCCTTTATCGGGAATAAGCGGCTTCGCATCGCGCTCGGTGATGGCTATGTTGATGCTGTGAGAGCCGTTTACAAAGGTGCCATCCCGGAATCTGCAGATTTCGTAATGTACTGGTGGCACATCGCCGCTGATGCTGTGCGTAATGGTCAAACTGAGCGTTTTGGCTTTATTACCACCAATAGCCTGCGGCAGGCTTTTAACCGTCGTGTTCTGGAACCTCACTTGAATGATTCCAAAAAACCACTATCGCTGGCCTTTGCTGTGCCTGACCACCCTTGGGTAGATGGAAACGACGGTGCTGCAGTCCGCATCGCTATGACGGTTGGGGTTAGAGGCGAAGTGTCAGGAGAATTGTGCCAGGTTATTTCGGAATTAGGCGACGACGATGGCAGTAGTTCAGTGATTCTGAATAGGCGATTAGGCAAGCTTTTTTCTAACCTTGGTATTGGGGCAAATGTGTCCAGTGCTGTCGTTTTAAAAGCTAATAGCCTAATTAGCAATCGAGGCATGATTCCTCACGGAGAAGGCTTCCTAGTGTTGCCAGGGCAGGGAGAGCAGTTAGATAAAGGAGCATTGATGCGCCCTTATCGAAATGGCCGTGATCTGACGAGCAAACCTCGAGGTGTTTATGTGCTTGACACTTTCGACTTGGAAGAAAGTGAGCTAAAAGCCCGTTATCCTGAGACGTGGCAGTGGCTGTTCGATCGAGTTAAGCCTGATCGAGACGAAAACAAGCGGAAATCTGTTCGAGAGAAATGGTGGAGATTCGCAGAGCCTCGAAAGGTGCTTCGTGCCGCCCACGACGGATTGGAGAAATATGTTGTGACGGTGCAAACATCAAAGCACCGGTTTTTTACAGTCCTGTCTGCTGAAATTGTACCTGATGATAAGCTGATTGCCGTTGCGCTTGATGATTGGCATTGGCTGGGGGTGATGTCAAGCAGAGTACATGTATTGTGGGCTCTTGTGGTTGGAGGTGCCCTCGGCGTTGGTAACGATCCTGTATATAACAAAAGCCGTTGTTTCGAGGCTTTTCCTTTCCCTGAGCTTAGCGATGCTCAGGTTTCCCATATTGGTGAGTTGGCTAAAAAAATCGACGAACACCGTAAGCGTCAGCAGTCCAAACATGACTCGGTGACAATAACCGGCATGTACAACGTGCTGGAGAAGCTTCGTACAGGCACTGATTTGACCATTAAGGATAAGAGTATTCATCAGCAAGGACTGGTCTCCCTGCTTCGCGAACTCCACGATGACCTTGATCGCGCTGTTTTCGAAGCTTACGGCTGGTCAGACCTCGCTAATAAGCTCGTAGGATGCCCGGGGGCCACCACGCCGCTGCCCGACAAATCTGCCGATCAGGTTGAGGCTGAGGAAGATCTACTGATGCATCTGGTTGCGCTCAACAAGCAGCGCGCCGTTGAGGAAGCTCAGGGTAAAGTGCGCTGGCTACGCCCGACCTACCAGGCACCGGATGTTACACAAGACGATGCTGAACTGTTTACCGAGAAAGATGAGGCACCCAAAGCTGCTCCGCTGGCTGCCAAGGGCAAGGCGGTCTTCCCCAAGTCGTTGCCCGAGCAACTCAAGGTGCTGCGCGAGACTCTGGCCGAACGCCCACATACCGTTGAGAGCCTAGCTGAGCTATTCAAGCGTAAGCCGCGCAGATCCGTCGAAGAGGGGCTGTTGTCGCTAGCCGCTGTGGGACTCGCTGAGCATGAGCAAGAGACTGGCACTTGGTACGCCGGTGGCTAATGCACGGTGAGGTGTTGGCTACAACGCACCTAAAACTTCGGTAGGTGAATCTGGGGAAGCATGTTGCTAAAAGTGACGGTAAGCAAGCCAAAGAAAAATTTAAATCGTTGCTTGAAAATGGAACAGTGGCCAGCTTGGTGGGTGTAGGGGTCAACAAACTCCTTGGGCCACTTTGATGCATAATAATTCGTATCACACGAGGCCTTTCACTGTTTCACGAGCCAACGGTGCGTTCCGCTTTAACTGAAAAGATCCAGAGTACTGGTGAATATTGCAGTGTTGATTTTTTAAGCCTACAATGTAGGCTTAAAAAATCAACATGTGGAATAGTCCTATGCTCGAAATCGCCCCCCTCATCGTTAGAGATACTCAAGATGTTGAGACAGCACTGAGTAAAATCGGGCTCACACGTGAAATAGTGGTGGAGGTAGCTCTTTCCGCCGCCGCTGCAAGAGCTGATTCGCTTCCTGTTGATCCTTCTAGTGCGCCTGGAATGCTGTCATATATCTACGGCGTACGTGCCATTCGTATGAATCTGCTTAAACGGGGGTGGCGAGAAAGCCGTCAGGGGAATGTAGAGGCCACAGTAAACGATGAGGTCGGCGTTCAGCTTTGTTTTCAAAACGTTGACGTTGCTTGTAATGACTTTAAGAAACCACACGCAATTTCAGGTAAAGGGACGGCGTCTCGTAGCCTCGTTGCAGCTGGGCAAGGTGAGTTGTTTGGTAGCCCGACTGACATAACTAACGCTGGTGTTTTTGGTAATACACCGACTGTATGGGTGATTTGTGTCTCTGTGGAAGACTTTACCGTTCGGGCGGAAGTATCGTGCCCTAAAATATTCGAAGGCCAGCAGTTTGAAGATTTTCATCAGCGTATTTTTGTATTAGACGAAAGCTTTGAACCGACCATTGAACCCAATGGAACCACTGGTGAAAGTGCTGACGATTTCGATGTCGAAATTTCAAAAAAGTAGCCTAAGTAATGTTTAATCCTGGACGATTATCGATTGCTCGTAAGCGGCGTCAACTTACTAAGAAGTTGTTAGCTGAAAAGGCGGGCATCTCGCAACTCACACTCACACGAATTGAGACTGGCCAGACACAAGTCCCAGAAAAGGAAACTATCGCAGCTTTAGCTAAAGTACTTTCATATCCCGTAAACTTCTTCTATCTCGAAGATTGTGAAGAGCTTCCGACAGAGGCAGTGAGCTTTAGAAGCTTGTCGTCGCTAACTGCCAGGCAGCGCGACTCGGCCTTGGCAGCAGGTGCAATTGCACATCTATTGGATGACTGGGTAACCCAACGATTCAATTTACCTCAGCCAGATATTCTTGATCTGAGAGATGAGGATCCCGAAACTGCGGCGATATCGCTCCGCAGATATTGGGGAATTGGTTCAAAGCCTATCCCTCACTTGATTAAGCTCTTAGAGGCTAAAGGTGTTCGTGTTTTTGCACTGTCTGAAAGTAATAAGAACGTAGATGCTTTTTCTTGTTGGAGAAACGGCATCCCATACGTGTTTCTTAATACTTTTAAATCAGCTGAGCGAAGCCGCTTTGATACCGCACACGAAATCGGACATTTAGTTTTACACTTACACGGTGGGACTAGCGGTAGAGAGGTGGAAAGAGAAGCGGATCAATTTGCTTCAGCTTTTTTGATACCTCGAGATGATTTTGTGGCTAACGTTCCTATGGTTCACTCACTGGAGCAGCTAATTACTCATAAGGGCAGGTGGGGGGTGTCAGTCGCGGCACTGGCAAGAACTGCCTTCGATTCCGGGGTGCTTTCGGACTGGCATTACAGAGAGTTATGCAAGCAAATAAGCTACCGTGGCTATCGAACTAAAGAGCCTTTTCCGATGAAGAGAGAAGAGTCAGTGTTGTGGAAAAAGGTTTTTGAGGAACTCTGGAAAGATAGGTTGACTAAGGATCACGTTGCATCTCAGCTAGGAGTTCCGAGTGATGAAATAGCTTCTCTTATCGGAGGCCTGCTAGGAACGGTTAACGAATTGCCATCTAAGGCTACAGGTCCTTCAAAACTCAGAGCTGTGTAGAGTCATCGAATAAAAAAGCATTGCACCAAAAAATTGAGGTCATTATCAGAAAGAGACTGCCGCTTCTCATCGGTCGAACTCCCGGTGTGCAGCAGACTTGTTAATGCATCGTGGTGCGGTTCTATACACTCTTCTGGAATTGTTCAAGACCTCCATACATGGTGCAGTTTTGCCAGGAAACGGTCGTTTTCTTTACACGCGCCGCCCTCTTCCCTAGGGCGGCGTTTTCGATGGTTTTCCGTAAAGAAATCGCGTAAACCTATCTACGTACAGAACAGGAAGGTTTGTTTGCGAGTGACATCATCATGTCGAAGAAGCAAGGTAATGGGAATGAGTGGTTTGACGCTGAAAGCGTGAGTGATGATGCCTTTGTCAGGCGCGACCAGCCGTTAGAGAAGTTGGAGGGTTCTGTGCGCGAGTATCATCAGCCTTTTGAGCCTGTTGGCCTTAGTGATTGGGAAATTGCTCTGCTTAAAGGCCTAACGCCAGAGAAAGCACATGCCGATGAGCTGGCCAACCCCACAATGAAGGAAATCGGACAGAGTTCGTCAGGCAAACGCTAACGTCTGATTTTGAGCTCTGATGGTACGGGCGTGACGCCGCTATCAAGTGCCCGGACCAGCATCTCCCGGGCCAACTCCATCTTGGGCTTGTGACTCACGTCCTCCGGATGCCCGCCTGGCGGCAGCGTTCACGGTCCTCCGCCCAACCCCGGGGCAGAACAGAGCGCGATCCATCAATCCCTGTCCCCAGTAACTGGCATAGCCGAGGAGCACGCCAATCTGGCAGTTCTCGATCCGGCCGGGGGGTTCACATGGGAACCCTCGGTGCTGGCATCGTCCCCTCCAGGGGGCAAAGGCAAAAGGTGGGAAGGGTACGCCGTATAAGTCCAGATTGTTACAGCGAGTTAGGTGAGATGCCGGGAACGTGACCGATGATCCCGGCATTGGAGCCGTGCCACTTCATCACTCACCCCCGTACCGGAATCTTAGCTGTCTACAGGCGCTATCCATGAGGGCCCGCTTCGCGCCAGTCACGTAAACGGTGCCTGCAGGCCTCGCCCGAGCCACAGCCCATCTCATTGGGCAGCAACCCTAAGAAATGCCCGAACTCTGGGAGCTGGCAAAACAATAATAGCTTTTTTCTATAAATCATAGTCACTTTAAATTTATAAACATGCTTCCGTTCAGCTATTTTCTTAACACAAGCCTAGTATCTTTAGGCTTGGCATGATAGCCATAGAGAGAATTTAATCTATGGGGCGGAAACTAATATTAGTGTAAGTGTCACAAGAATAACCTCAGGAGAAAGAGATGACGCCAGAAAATAAGGGTGTTAATTGCGAAAACTGGGTGAAAACCTTTTCTAAGGCTTCAAACAGTGATCCAGAGATTGAGGCGCATGGTAAGCATTTCACATGCTCATATCTTCTTGACATGGAACAGCATCAGTTTGTCGTAGAGGTTCATAAAGGAAAGGTTGTAGATATAACGGTAGACCCCGGCCCTCTAGATGTTAGATATCAGTTTGCAATCCGAGCCAGTGCTGAAACTTGGGGGGAGTTTGGAAAGCCTGTTCCTAAGCCTATGTATCATGGTATTTGGTCTGCTACTTTTCGACGCGATATGAAGATAGAAGGCGATGTTTTAGTTCTTATGCAAAATCTGCGGTGCTTTACTCGCCAAGTGATTTTGCTTAGAACCACAGGCACCCCAGTTTGAATCTAGTATAAGAAAAAGGAAAAGGAGGTTTTTCATGAACAATGATTATTCCGTTACCGGTCGCTATGTAAAAGTTAGTGTTGATGGCTTGGACTATAAGGTTTTCTATCTGGAGAGTGGCCAAGGGAAGCCTCTGGTCTGCCAGCATACAGCAGGTTGCCATAACCACCAGTGGCGTGACCTTCTGGAGGACGAAAGCATAACATCAAATTATAAGGTGATTGCTTACGACCTTCCCAGACATGGGAAGTCGGACCCTCCAGAAAATACAGAATGGTGGAAAGAAGAGTACAAGTTGACTGCTGACCACTTCTCTAATTTTATTGTCGCATTCTGCGATGCTCTAGAATTAGAGAAACCTATATTCATGGGTTGCTCTTTCGGGGGGAATGTTGCGCTCCAGCTTGCTCATCGCTTCCCCTCAAGGTTTGAGGCTATTATCCCTGTTGAAGGAGCTGATTACGCACCTGGCTTTTACTTGGATTGGTGGCATCATCCTCATGCTAACGCCGCGCAAGTATGTGGAAGCGGGGTATGGGATCTTATGGCTCCGCAATCTCCAGAGAAAGATATTTGGAAAACATGGTTCTACTACACGCAGGGTTCTGAAGCATTTAAAGGAGACCTTCATTTTTACTCTGTAGACCATGACCTCAGAGATAAACTTTCTGAGATTGATACATCTCAGTGCCCTTTGATTATGTTGACAGGGGAATATGATTACCTAACCACACCTGAAGATGGGCGTCGTACCGCTGAGCAAATAAAAGGAGCAAAGTTCATCGAGATGAAGGAAATTGGCCATTTTCCAATGAGCGAAAACTATCCTGTTTTCAAGGGTTATCTTCAACAAGCTCTTTCTTTGATAGCGGGATGATCTAGAAACAAGGTCCGGGGTGTCTTGCAGACCCCGGACCTATTAGCAGCTTCTATAGGAAAGGTTATGAAATTGAATAATATGTCGCTCCTACAGACGGGCTTATTCATTAACTAACGGGAAATGGATGTATGGCGATGAAACATACCCCGTCACCAATCCAGCCAGTGGCTCCACCATTGCAAACGTTTCTAAAGCTGGAAGAGACGAGACTCAGTCTGCAATAGAGGGCGCCCAGACGGCCTTCAGGTCTTGGCGTCGAAAGACGGCAAAAGAACGAAGCAAGATCGTGCGCCGCTGGGGAGAACTCATGCTGGAGAATCAGCATGACCTGGCGACAATCCTTACTACAGAGCAGGGGAAACCCTTCACTGAAGCCCTCGGTGAAGTTGCCTATGCAGCCGGTTTCCTGGAATGGTTCGCCGAAGAGGCCAAGCGTATCTATGGAGATGTGATTCCGAGTCACAAGGCCAACCTCGCGTATCTTGGTCACAAAGGAACCCATTGGTGTGGTTGGTGCTATCACGCCCTGGAACTTCCCATTGGCGATGATCACTCGGAAGGCGGCTCCTGCGATTGCCGCCGGCTGCAGCATGGTATTGAAGCCTTCCGAGGAAACCCCGCTTTCTGCTCTGGCATTGGCAACACTGGCCGAGGAGGCGGGTGTACCCGCCGGCGTCTTCAATGTGGTGTCTGGCGATGCACCTGCCATCGGTGGTGCCATTATGGACGCCAAGGTCGTACGCAAACTATCTTTCACCGGCTCTACACAGGTTGGAAAGTTACTAATGCGTCAAGCGGCTGATACCGTCAAGAAGCTTTCACTGGAACTTGGCGGCAATGCTCCCTTTATCGTGTTCGATGATGCCGATGCCGCGGTGCTGGGTGCAATAGCAGCCAAATTCCGCAACACCGGCCAGACCTGTGTCTGTGCGAACCGCTTGTATGTCCAAGATGCTGTCTATGAGGAGTTCGCGCGTAAACTGGCCCAAGCCGCTTCGGAACTCAAGGTATCGGAAGGATTCTGTGAGGGAGCGTGCCAAGGACCGCTGATTAATGCGATGGCCCTCGACAAGGTTCAGGCCCATGTTGCTGATGCCGCTGAAAAGGGGGGCGAGATCCTCGCAGGGGGCAAGCCTAGCGAACTCGGCGGCACCTTCTATCCGCCGACGGTGATCGGAAATGCCAATGCCAAGATGATGGTCACTCACGAGGAGACTTTCGGGCCTGTGGCCGCTTGTTATCGGTTCTGAACCGCCCCGGCTTTACCGGAGACTTCATATCTTGAGAAGATGAAGTCATGA
>OJBX01000455.1_pt1 | contig 16457 bp, 12 predicted proteins | sample 1590751 | NCBI WGS metagenome assembly OJBX01 (sample SAMN05416780, study PRJEB24817) | seawater metagenome | isolation source: Sea water | place: Canada:Atlantic | collected 2013-07
AGATTTCTGCCTGTCTCGTGGGCTCGGAGATGTGTATAAGAGACAGGTTGTGGTCCTGATACCCTTCATGCTCTGGCTGTTGAAGCGCAGCAATATACCGGCAACACCACCGACGCCTGCTCGTCAGCCGGGGCAGACAGCCACCGATGTCGACAATGGCGGCGCCGGACGTCGGGAGATGCTGCGCGACTATCGCTTCTGGCTGGCCTTACCTGGCCTGATGGCAAACCCCTTTCTGATCACTGGCGTCTTTATCCATCAGAACTTTCTGGTGACAGACAAAGGCTGGAGCCTGAGCTGGCTGGCGACCTGTTTTATTGTTTACGGTGCCGTGCACTGGGTCAGCTCGCTGGTGTCCGGGGTATTGGTGGATCGTTTCAAAGGCCCGCGACTGGTCGGTATTTTTCTGCTGCCAATGTTATTGAGCATGCTGATTGCGGCGCTGATGCCGGGCGACCTGGCGGCGCTCTTAATGCTGGCATTGCTGGGCATGTCAGCCGGTAGCAGCCCGCCGATTACCGGCTCGCTATGGCCTGAAATCTACGGCACGCGTAAACTGGGTGCAATCCGCTCCATGATGATGGCGATCATGGTGCTGGCAACAGCGATCTCGCCGGTGCTGTTTGGCTATTTTATTGATCACGGTGTGGACGCCTATGGTTTGTTTGGCGCCTGCGCAGTATATGTATTCTGTGCGTCGCTATTGATGATGGCGTCGTATCCCAAAAACCCTACACCCGTACCAGGTGCCGAATGACTGACCAGACCGCAAAACTGTTTGAAGAACTGGTAGAGCTGAATTATCAGCTGTACAACAGCTTGTTTCTGACACTGCCCCTTGATGCCGTGGAACAGACCGGAACCCTGTTGCCGCTGATGGCTGAAGCGTGTGAACGCGGCCTGACGCAAGGCGATGATCCGCGCCAGATCATCGGTGATTTTTTTGAACAACATCGGGATCACTTTACTCAGGATGAGCAGGTTCAGTTTTTGTTCAAGATCATTCAGTATGTAGAGCGCCAGGTCGTCCTGGTTGATGCGCTGGAGGATGCAGCCTACAGCCGCATTCATCATATTGAGGAAAAAAGCTCGCTGATGCGGCTGACCGAACGTGCTGAGGATGAAGGCCGTACGGAAAAACTGGCGCAGCTGTTGAAAAATTTCGGCGTGCGCGTGGTGCTCACCGCGCACCCGACGCAGTTCTATCCGGGGCAGGTGCTGGCGATTATTTCTGACCTCAGTGCCGCGATTGGTGATGCCCGCATCGCTGAAGTGCGAGACCTGCTGCAACAACTTGGCAATACGCCGTTCTTCAAAAAGCAGAAACCGACGCCCTACGACGAGGCGGTGCTGCTGACCTGGTATCTGGGCAATATTCTGTATCCCGCCATCGGCGACATTGTAGATCCGCTTGCCGCGCGTTACCCGGAGTCAATAAACAACAACAGCGAACTGATCAGTATTGGTTTCTGGCCGGGTGGCGATCGCGATGGCAACCCGTTTGTCACCACGGATACCACCTTACGAGTCGCCGCGCGTCTGCGACGTACCGTTCTGCAGTGTTACCACCAGGATCTGCGTGCATTAAAACGGCGGCTGAGCTTTCAGGACGTTTATGAGTTGCTGGACCGGCTGGAAAAACGAATACGTGATGAACTGGTCGAAAAAGCCGATCGCAAAGATATTACGCTCAGCGATATGATGGCAGCGTTGGAAGAAGCAGAGACGTTGATCGTCGAACGCTATCAGTCCATGTATCTTGAGCCACTGCGCTCATTCCGGCGCAAATTGACGCTGTTCGGTTTCCATTTCGCCAGCATCGATATTCGTCAGGACAGTCGGGTAATCACCGGCGCCATGGAGAGCATTGCCGAACATTACCAAGGCCTGTTGCCCGATGATTTTGCCATGCTGACCGAGCAGGAGCAGGTTGACGCGCTGTTTCAGTGCCGACGCGATGAGCCGATTGATGCCAGCCAGTTTGATGATCCGGTGGTACGGGACACGATTGAGTCGTTTGACGTCATTCGCCGTATCCAGGCAAGCAATGGTGAACGTGGCGCGCATCGCTATATTATCAGCAACTGCCGTGGCCCGGTCGATGTGGCACGGGTGCTGGCATTGTTCCGGCTCTGTGGCTGGGTCGATAACCCGATCAGTGTGGACATTGTGCCACTGTTCGAAACGGTCAATGATCTGCGTCAGGGCGGCCAGTCCATGACCAGTCTGTATCAGAACGAGTACTATCAGCGTCATCTGGAGCAGCGGAAAAAGCGCCAGACGGTCATGCTGGGTTTCTCCGATGGCACCAAAGATGGTGGCTATCTGATGGCAAACTGGGCGATCTATTCTGCCAAGGAAACCATTACCGGGGTCTCACGTGACGCCGGCGTTGAAGTCGTGTTCTTTGATGGTCGTGGTGGTCCACCCGCGCGTGGCGGTGGCGACGCATATCTGTTTTATGCGGCGCACGGCAAGAATATCGAAAGCAATCAGATCCAGATGACGGTGCAGGGCCAGACCATCAGCTCACACTACGGCATCAAGGTCGCTGCCAGTCATAACCTGGGACAATTGATGACGGCCGGGCTGGAGAATAATTTGGTCGACCGGGCCGATCGCGAGCTGGACGATCTGCAGCGCAATCTGATTCGCGACCTGGCTGAGCGCAGCTACGACAAATACGAAGCGTTCAAACAGCATGAGCTATTCATGCCGTATCTGGAAGAAATGAGCGTGCTCAAGTATTACGCCATGGCCAATATCGGCAGTCGCCCATCCAAGCGCGGTGGCGGTGGTGCGCTTAAATTTGAAGACCTGCGCGCGATACCCTTTGTGGGCTCGTGGAGCCAGTTGAAACAGAATGTGCCCGGCTTTTATGGCCTGGGTACGGCACTGAAAGCACAGGAAGAGTTTGGCCGGCTGGATGCCTGCCTGGACCTGTATCAGCGCTCGCGATTCTTTCGTGCGCTGATCTCGAACAGCATGCAGAGCATGAGCAAAACCAATTTCGAGCTGACACGTTACATGGAGAACGACCCGCGCTTTGGCGAATTCTGGCAGGACATCTACCAGGAGTACCTATTGAGCAAGGAAATGGTGTTGAAGGTAGCGGGGCAGGACGAACTGTTACAGGATAATGCCCGCAGCCGGCTCAGCATTCGGTTGCGAGAGCAGGTGGTGCTGCCACTGCTGACAATCCAGCAATATGCCCTGATTCGCATCCGTGAATGCCGCGAGCAGGACGACCAGAAACGTCTGGAGGTTTACGAAAAAATGGTGGTGCGCACGCTGTTTGGCAATATCAATGCAGCGCGCAACTCGGCCTGATATCGTTCTGGCGAGCCGTCAGTCTTCGGCCCACATCCGAAGTAGATTGCTGCGCGTTTTCAGGAGCAGCGACAGCGCTCCGGCCTGATCGGGCGCTTTGCGTAGTTGCGCAATGCTGCGCTCCAGATCGAACAGCAGTTCACGCTGCGCCGGATCCCTGATCAGACTTCTGATCCAGCCCACCAGTACCAGGCGACGGCCACGTGTCACCGGCATCACCCGGTGCAGTGTGGTGGCGGGGTAGAGCAGCATGGAGCCGGCCGCGAGTTTGAATGGACGCTCGGCTGAGGGTTCATCAATGACCAGTTCACCGCCATCATAGGAGTCGGGTTCATTGAGAAAAACAGTGAAGGAGACATCAGTGCGCTGTCCATCGATCAGTGCATCATCAACATGAGTACCGTAGTGCATGCCTTCGTCATACCGGCTCAGCAACAGGCGGATGATATTTTTCGGGCGGGTAGCCGCCTGAACCAGCTCATGTGCCTGAATGGCGGCTCTGATCTGCTCAAATAACGTGTCTAACGATGCCTCGGGTCGCGCCTGCAGATTGTTTTTGTGTTGTCGGGCATACCAGCCTGCCGTGCTGCGCCCGTCAACAAACAATGCATCGTCGCTGGCCAATTGCTGACAGGACTGGATCAGATCTGGGGATAAAATGCTGGCAACAGGTAGAATCATGGTGAATGCGATTGAGAATGATTATTGGTTAATGTAAGCTGTGCTCAGTTTAGTGTGCCACGAGCAAGAAGGCAATCACAGGGTTGGCCGAGCGTGGCGCCCGGTTGAATTAATCTGAAAAATTGAATTGAGATAACAAAGAGGGTGTCTGTCATGGAGTCAAAAAACAAACTCTGGCTGGGTCTGGGTGTCGTCTGTGTTGCTGGCGTTGCCATGACCTCCTGCAGCAGTGACGAAAGTTCGGATATGGCGGGTATGGACCATGGTGCGATGACGGCCAGTGAAGGCGGTGAGGGTGGCGAAGGCGCCAGCAGCGCCGACTCGATCGCCAGTGATGCCGTCTATCTGGGGCAGCTGGCGTTCATTCGGGGCCATCTCAATGTCGGCGTCAATCTGTACCGCGAGGGTGATGAGGACGCATCAGCGACACACATGAAACACCCTGAGAGCGAGATCTACGCAGCACTGCAGCCCGCGCTGGAGTCACGCAATGCGCCGGGTTTTGCCGATCAGTTGGCCGCCCTGGCCACTGCCGTGGAAAACGGTGAGCCGGTGGCCGACGTTGAGGCAGCGTATGAGGCGCTGTTGCAGGGTATCACGGCCGCCGAGTTGGCAGTCAGCAACCAGAGTGCACGTTTGCTGGGCGACGTAATTGTCGACCTGGTCAGCACGGCCGCTGCGGAGTACGACATTGCCGTGGGCGACGATCTGTCGCTGGAGAATGCACACGAGTACCAGGATGCGCTGGGTTTCATCCGAATTGCCTATGACATGCTGGATAACGTCGCCGCACTCACCAACGATACCTCAGCCGTGGCGTCCATTCGTAATCAACTGGACCTGGTGCACCCGGCCTGGACAGGGCTGCAGCCTCCGCAGCGACTGCACACTGAGCCATCGGTTATCTACGGCGCTGCCAGCCGCATTGAGCTGGCCGTATCTCGCCTTTGACTTAGAGTCTATGATACCGGGCCTTTGAGGCCATCTCCCGCTTTTGATGCCATATAGATTGACCGGTCTGCCGCGAGGTGGGCCGGTTGAGCTCCGATCTCGCTCCTGCTCACACGTCTTTACTCGCAAATTGCCTGCAGACAGTAGTATTCTGTGTGCCAAACGCACAAAAGGAGAGTCATATGAGTATTCGAATTGGCATGACTGCGCCGGATTTCACGGCAAAAACCACAGACGGTGATATCAATTTTCACGACTGGATTGGCGATAGCTGGGCCATTCTGTTTTCCCATCCCAAAGACTATACGCCGGTTTGCACCACCGAGCTGGGTTTTGCTGCCCGGCTGAAACCTGAGTTTGATAAACGCAACACCAAGGTCATCGGACTGTCCGTGGACCCGGTGGAAAATCACACTGGCTGGGCAAAAGATATTGAAGAAACGCAGGGAACGGCTCCCAACTTCCCGATGATTGGTGATACCGATTTGAACGTTGCCAAACTGTACGACATGCTGCCAGAAGCTGAGGCAGGGTCTGCGGAAGGCCGCACAGCAGCCGACAACGCCACCGTGCGTTCCGTGTTTATCATCGGGCCCGACAAAAAAATCAAAGCGTTTCTGGTTTATCCAATGACCAGTGGTCGCAACTTTAATGAAATTCTGCGCCTGCTTGACTCCATTCAACTGACCGCCCGCCACACAGTGGCTACGCCGGTGAACTGGGAAAATGGCGAAGACATCATCATCCCGCCATCGGTCAGTGATGATGAAGCTAAAAAGAAATTCCCGGAGGGCTGGAAAGCGCTCAAACCCTATCTGAGGGTGGCGAAACAACCCAAATAAGGGGCGGCATTGGCTTCAAAAACAACGACAACAACTGTGAGGAGACGTACCATGAAAAAATCGATTTCTGTGGCACTGACATCATTGGTTCTGGGCATGTCTGCCGGCACCATGGCTCAGGATGATTCCCTGAGCTTTTTTATTACCAGCAGTGGCACCGGTAATGGCGCCTATCTTGGCGGGCTGGCCGGTGCCGACATGCATTGTGCAGTGCTGGCGCAGGCCGCTGGTGTGACTGGAAAAACCTGGGCAGCTTACCTGAGTGCACAGGAGAGCAATGGCATGCCGGCAGTCAATGCTCGCGACCGTATTGGCGCAGGTCCGTGGTTTAATGCCAATGGTGTGCAGGTTGCTGCAGACGTTGACGATCTGCACAGTGACAACAATCAGTTGAGCAAAGAAAACTCCCTGACCGAAACCGGCGCTATGGTGAACGGGCGTGGCGACAGCCCAAACCAGCACGATATCCTGACTGGCTCGGATCTTGAGGGTAATGCCTTTACGGACGGTGAAGACCACACCTGTAACAATTGGACCAGCAACGATGAAGGCAGTGCCCAGGTGGGCCATCATGACCGACAGGGTGGTGGCGCCAATCCGACCTCCTGGAACAGCGCTCATGGTTCACGTGGTTGCAGCCTGCAGGATCTGCAGGGCAGTGGTGGCAATGGTTATTTCTATTGTTTTGCTACCGATTAATGAACGTCTGCTAGACGCCTGTCTGGCGTCATCATAATTTCACCGTTTTAACGCCGGGGCTTTCTGCCCCGGTTTTATTGTGATGCAGTTCTCAAATCTGCATACCCGCATCCTTCGGGCTGATCCATCCGCCGGCTTCGCCGTACTCCCGGATAGTGCTCGAGGTTTTCCGTGAGCGACAGAATCGTAAACCGGAATCCGACAGCATTCCTGACAGTATCTGAAAATGGCTTTTGCCAAGGATCTTTTTATGAAAAATCCAGGACAGTTTGTACGATCTCACCTCATTGTTGCTGCTACCGCAGCAGGCCTTTTGTCTTCCTTTGTTGTCAGTGCGCCCGCGTATGCTGATGGCTCAGTTGAATGTAATTCCAATGCCAGCGAAGCAACAACAACCGAATGTGGCCCGGGGTCTACTGCAACCGGCGTAGATGCGGTTGCGGTCGGTGCCGACAGTACGGCAACCGGTAATTCCACAACGGCAGTGGGCGGCGAGTCTGTTGCAACAGGGCCAGGTTCCACAGCTTTTGGCTGGCAGAGCGCGTCAGGAGAACGCGCCACTGCTGTTGGCCACCTGGCGACGGCGACAGGCGTGCGGTCCGTCGCAGTCGGTGAGAATGCAGATGCTCAGACCGACAACGCAACGGCCATCGGTAACGAATCGATTGCCAATGGTACTGACGCGCTCGCCATCGGCGATACATCGGTAGCGATGGGTAATTCTACCACGTCAATCGGCGGCGAAGCGGTGGCAACCGGTCCAGGCTCAAGTGCCTTCGGGTGGCAGACGGTTTCTGGGGAGCGATCCACTGCCGTTGGTCATCTGGCGACAGCATCAGGTGTGCGCGCGGTTGCGGTCGGCGAAAATGCTGATGCACAGACTGACAATGCCACCGCGATCGGTAATGAATCGATCGCGAACGGTGTCGATGCGTTAGCAATCGGTGACACTTCAGTAGCGATGGGCAACTCCACGACCGCGGTTGGTGGCGAGTCCAACGCGTCAGGCCCGGGATCTACGGCTTATGGCTGGCGCTCAGCGTCCGTCGAAAGAGCGACGGCGCTCGGTCACCTGGCCAACGCGAGTGGCGTGCGCTCAGTCGCCGTCGGGGAAGCAGCTTCGTCATCGGGTCTGCAGGCTATCGCTATTGGTGACGAAAGCAGTGCTGATTTCGACAATTCAATTGCCATTGGTGCCGGCGTCAATGCTACCGCGGCAAACCAGGTTGTGATTGGTTCTTCCAGCCAGACCTACACGTTGCCGGGCGTCGCTTCCGATGCCAGTCGCAGCCGGCAGACGGGCACCACCCGAGTGGTCACGTCCGACGCCAATGGTAACCTGGCGACCATGGACCTGGGCGCACTGTTTAACGATTCTGTGCAGGGATTACTGGGCGCACAGAATTCTGAAATCGCCCGCCAGGGTCGCAGCATCCGGGAGAACCGCGCCGGTATCGCCATGGCAATGGCGATGGAGTCTCCCTATGTTCCCGCTAACGCCACCTTCGCCGTGGGCGGAGGGTTTGGTTACTTCGAAAGCGAGTCAGCGTTTGCGTTCTCGGGTAGTTACCGTGCAACAGACCGGCTGGTTTTTTCAGCCGGCATGTCAACCGGACTTGATTCTGACGCCAAAGTGGGTGGCAGAGTGGGTGCCCAGCTGGCCTGGTAGTAAAGCCTGGCTGGCAGGTCAACGACAAGAGCCTGTTGGCCATATAGCGGAAGGGCCGGCGCGAATAATTGTCCAGCCCTGCCGCCATTACCAGGTTCGCTCATCACAGGGTTTACTCCTTACCGGGTTCACTGTGACGAATTCAATCACGCTTGGCAATGGACGTTTATATGAGTACCAGGATGGATTTACTGACATGTGTTCTGGTTCGGTCCCGGAACCGGATGCGGACGATTGTGCTGGCGGTCCTGCTGCTGTGTAGCAGCGCGCCGGGCCTGGCAGTGGCTCAACAGGCGGCGCCGGTGCCGGACGAATCAACGCTTGCACGTCTGGTCTGGACCAGCATGGTAGCAGTCGACAGTGCCAACAGGACCGGGAACTATTCCGTGCTGCACGCACTGGGCTCTCCTGATTTCCAGAACAGCAACACCGTTGCAGATCTGGCCCAGCTATTCAGAACGCTGCGGGAAAACAGGGTAGACGTCGGTCGCGCAATATTGCTGGAACCGGAGTATCACATTGCCCCGGCAATCGACCAAGATGGTGTGCTCAGATTGCGGGGCGGGTTTGAATTCCGACCCCAGGCTATCCGTTTTGATATTCTGTTTCAGAACATTGCCGGCGGCTGGCGTATTTTTGCCATATCGGTAGCAGAAATGCAGACCTCACAGCGGTGACGCGGTGACTAAGCGGGGGTTGGCGGTGTGTGTTACAGCACAAAGCAGACGTGCTAAGATCAATCAGTGTCCAAACACTCAATACATCATGTTCACAATATGGAAATTGACAATATGCGTATACTCAAACTCTCTCTTCTTACCGTGCTGGCGCTTGTTATTATGAGTGCCTGTTCTCCTCAGGAAACGGCAAGCGCCGTTGGTGGTGCGGACAATTCGTCGCAGCCGGAACCAGTCTGCACTTCATGTGGCGTGATTCGCGCCGTTAATCCGGTCACCCAGCAGGGCGACTCCAGCGGCGCAGGCGCGGTCATCGGTGCCATTGTTGGTGGCGTGGCCGGTAATCAGGTTGGTGGTGGCTCGGGGCGGGATATTGCCACTGCAGCAGGCGCCGTCGGTGGTGCATTTGTGGGCAATACCATTGAGCGGAATCGCGGGTCATCGACGTATTATGAAGTGGTTATCGATATGGAGACAGGTGGTCAACAGGTCATCAATGTCCCTGATGCGACCGGGATCAGCGCGGGCGTGCCCGTGCGTGTGCAGAACGGCAATATCGCGATTAGATAGCGTTTAAGGCCAGTTGCCGGGACGCCAGGTGGATTGCCACCGCGCGTCCCGGCTGATTTCTACAGCATTTCTATCGCAACGGCGACTGCTTCGCCTCCGCCGATACACAGACTGGCAATGCCACGGGTTTTGCCCAGTTTCTTCAGGGCATACATCAGCGTCACGATGATACGTGTGCCGGAAGCGCCAACCGGGTGGCCGAGGGCGCAGGCACCGCCGTGAATGTTCACCTTGTTGTGATCCAGTCCCAGTTCACGCATGGCCAGCATTGGCACCATGGCAAAGGCTTCGTTGATTTCAAACAGATCGACATCGTCAACCGTCCAGCCAGTTTTCTGCAACACTTTTTCAATGGCGCCAATGGGCGCGACCGTGAATTCGCTGGGATGGCGGGCATGGCTGGCCTGGGCCAGCAATCTTGCCATGGGCTTCAGACCTTTCTCCAGCGCGCTACTTTCGCGCATCAGCACCACGGCTGCAGCACCGTCAGAAATGGAGGAAGAGTTGGCGGCGGTAATGCTGCCATCGGCAGCAAATGCCGGGCGCAGTGTGGGTATCTTGTCAGGGTTGGCCTTGCCGGGTTGTTCGTCGTGCTCGACCCTGGTTTCGGTACGACCGACTTTGACATCAACGCCGACGGATTCCGCGTCAAACCAGCCGGAGTCGATTGCCTTCTGCGCGCGGGTCAGTGACTCGATGGCATAGTTGTCCATGTCTTCCCGGCTCAAACCATGCTTGTCTGCCGTTTCCTGTGCAAAGCTGCCCATCAGGCGGCCGGTGTAGGCATCCTCAAGCCCGTCCAGAAACATGTGGTCTTTAAGCTCGCCGTGGCCCAGGCGCAGACCGCTACGGCCTTTGGGGATCAGATAGGGCGCCTGAGTCATGTTCTCGATACCACCCGCCAACACTGTATCCGCATTCCCGGCCAGAATCTGGTCCATACCCATCATCACGGTTTTCATGCCCGAACCACACATCTTGTTGACGGTGGTGCATGGTGTGGTTACGGCGAGGCCAGCGCCCAGCGCAACCTGGCGTGCCGGCGCCTGGGCCAGACCTGCGGGCAATACGCAGCCAATCAATACGTCATCGATAGCCGAGTCGTGTGCTGCCGGGTCGAGCCCGGCGCGCTGCAGTGCTGCATTGGCAGCGGCGACACCCAGGGCCGGCGCCGTGGTGGCTGAAAACAGGCCCTGAAAACCGCCAATAGGGGTTCGCGCGCCGCCGAGAATGACAACTGAATCTTTGCTCATGATGTGGGTGTCCTGATCTTTTGTGTTATTTCTGAATGGGTTAGGCTGAATGGGTTGTTCGGGTTTAGTGGTTGCTGCGCATCTGGGACAGACGATGTTTGCACAGGGCTTCAAATTCTTTAAGTTCATGCAGACTCAACTGAATGTCTTCCAGCTGCTGTCTGAGGACCTGTTTGCGTTCGCCGATTTTATCCAGCACGTGTCTCAATTGGGCCAGTTCACCGGTGGCTGAGTCATACAGATCAAACATTTCACCGATTTCATCGAGTGAAAACCCCAGTCGTTTGCCGCGCAGAATGAGTTTGAGGCGTGTGTGGTCACGCTGACTATACAGGCGATTGCGGCCTTCGCGCACAGGTGTCAGCAAGCCTTCACTTTCATAAAACCGGATGGCGCGCGTGGTAATGTCGAATTCTTTCGCCATTTGCGAGATGGTGTAGGTTTTTAGGCCGTCGTCGAGCGGGTCCAGGGCATTACTGCGCAGAAAGCTGGCGCTGAGCGCTTGAGAGGTGTCCGGCATGTTGGCTTGAATTCCTTGATTGACGTTAACGTAAACGTCAATATAATAAATGACCTTGGTCCACAGGACAACTATCGCCAGCTATCGTGGCTGATGTCACGGCGGCAGCAACCGCAAAATAACAAGTGCAGCCTAGGCAGGTTGAAGATCAGGTTCGTTCTCGAACCGACAGGAGCAACATCGTGTCATCAGTCGTCAGTATCCATCCATCCAGCTCTCCGGCCCTGGAATTTCCCCGTTTTATTACCGCGGCAAGCCTGTTTGACGGCCATGATGCCGCCATCAACATCATGCGGCGCATGCTGCAGGCGTCGGGTGCGGAAGTCATTCATCTGGCACACAATCGCTCAGTGCAGGAAGTCGTTGAATCGGCACTGCAGGAAGATGTGCAGGGCATTGCCATCAGCTCCTATCAGGGTGGTCACCTCGAGTATTTCAAATACATGGTCGACATGTTGCGTGAGCGCGGCGCGGGCCATATTCAGGTATTTGGTGGCGGCGGTGGCGTCATCATTCCCAGCGAGATAAAAGAGCTGCACGACTATGGCGTGAGCCGGATCTATTCGCCGGATGACGGTCAGAGCATGGGCCTGCAGGGTATGATTGACGATATCATGCACAAGGTCACGGTGGAGCGCAAAACGGGGCCGGCGCTGGATATCGCTGCGACCCGGTCCGGTGACCGGGTCGCCCTGTCGCGGGTGATCAGTGCGTTGGAGCTTGATGCATTGAGCGCTGACCAGAAGTCGCAGCTGCAGCAGGCGGCTGCCGCAGTGGACAATGTGCCGGTACTGGGTATCACGGGCACCGGTGGCGCCGGCAAGTCATCACTGACCGATGAGCTGATACTGCGCCTGCGTCAGGACAGCGGCGATAAACTGCGTATCGCAGTACTGGCGATCGACCCGACACGGCGCCGCACCGGTGGTGCACTGCTGGGCGATCGCGTGCGCATGAACGCCATCTACCACCCTTCGGTCTACATGCGCTCCATTGCCACCCGCCGCTCGGAAACTGAAGTGCCGACTTATCTGCGTGACATCATCAGCAGTGTAAAGTTGGCAGGTTTTGATCTGGTGATTGTGGAAACGCCCGGCATTGGTCAGGGTGATGCGGGCATTGTGCCCTATGTGAACAGTTCACTTTATGTGATGACGCCCGAGTTCGGCGCCGCCAGTCAGCTGGAAAAGATCGACATGCTGGACTACGCCGATGTCATCGCCATCAACAAGTTTGATCGCAAGGGCGGCGAAGACGCGCTGCGCGATGTCAGTAAACAGGTGCAGCGCAACCGCGTGGCCTTCGACAAAACCGTGGAGCAGATGCCGGTGTACGGCACCATTGCAGCACGCTTCAATGATGATGGCGTCACGGCGCTGTATCAGGCGCTGGTGCCGGTGCTGACGCAGCATGGGCTGCCGGACTTCACGCATCAGCTGGCGCCAGTCACAACCCGTACTTCGACGCAGCAGTCGGTCATCATTCCACCACAACGGCAACGTTATCTCGCTGAAATCGCCGATACTGTGCGTGACTACCGACAGCGGGTCGAGCAGCAGGCAGTGATCGCCAGAGAACTGCAGCAGCTACAAGCGACCCGGGACATGGCGAACAGCGCGAATCCAGATGACAGCCTGGCTGGCAGCCTGGACGCCTTGATCAAAACGCGGCAACAGCAATTTCACGGTGACAGTGCAGCCCTGTTGGAGAACTGGCCCGCGTTAAAGCAGGCATATTCTGAAGATGAACTTGTCACTGATATCCGGGGCAAGTCGCAACGCAACTCCCTGGCCTGGACCACCATGTCAGGCACGCGAGTACCCAAAGTGTCGCTGCCACGATATAGCGACCATGGTGACATTCTACGATGGCTGGCATTGGATAATGTGCCAGGTCGATTTCCTTATACTTCGGGTGTGTTTGCCGTCAAGCGTGAAGGCGAAGACCCCACGCGTATGTTCGCCGGTGAGGGTGACGCGTTTCGTACCAATCGCCGCTTCAAATCTCTGTCAGAACATGCCGATGCCAAACGCCTGTCAACTGCCTTCGATTCGGTGACACTGTACGGCTTCGATCCCGATGAGCGTCCTGACATCTATGGCAAGGTGGGAAACTCCGGCGTATCCATTGCCACACTGGATGACATGAAAGTGTTATACGACGGCTTTGATCTGTGTCACCCCACCACCTCAGTGTCGATGACCATCAACGGACCCGCACCCACCATTCTGGCGATGTTTCTGAACTCGGCGATCGCGCAGCAGGTGGAGCGTTTCCGTAGCGAACAGGGCCGCGAACCCGATGCTACAGAAGCGGCGCAGCTAAAGGCTGGGGCACTGGCGTCAGTGCGGGGCACTGTGCAGGCCGATATCCTGAAGGAAGATCAGGGCCAGAATACATGCATTTTCTCTACCGAGTTCAGTCTGAAACTGATGGGCGATATTCAGGAATACTTTATCGCCAATAAAGTGCGCAACTTCTACTCCGTGTCGATCTCCGGTTACCACATCGCGGAAGCAGGCGCGAATCCGATCTCGCAGTTGGCGTTTACCCTGTCCAATGGCTTTACCTTTGTTGAAGCCTGGCTGGCCCGCGGCATGAACATTGACGACTTCGCGCCCAATCTGTCGTTCTTCTTCTCCAATGGCATGGATGCGGAATACACCGTGCTGGGACGCGTGGCCAGACGTATCTGGTCAACCACCATGCGCGAAAAATATGGTGCCAACGAACGTAGCCAGAAACTCAAATACCATATCCAGACCTCGGGGCGATCGTTGCACGCTCAGGAGATGTCGTTCAATGACATTCGCACCACATTGCAGGCCTTGATCGCGGTATACGACAACTGCAACAGTCTGCACACCAACGCGTATGATGAGGCCGTCACCACGCCCACGGGTGAATCGGTGCGCCGGGCGGTGGCCATTCAGCTGATCATCAACAAAGAGTGGGGCCTGGCGCGTAATGAGAATCCGAACCAGGGTGCATTTATCATTGATGAGTTGACAGACCTGGTTGAAGAAGCGGTGATGCAGGAATTTGAGCGTATCGCCGAGCGCGGCGGTGTGCTGGGCGCGATGGAAACCGGGTACCAGCGTGGCCGTATTCAGGATGAGTCCATGCACTACGAACACAAGAAGCATGACGGTTCATTGCCGATTGTGGGTGTGAACACCTTCCTCAATCCCAATGGCGAAGACGAGGAGGCGGAATTCAGCGTCGAGTTGGCACGTTCAACCGACGAAGAAAAGCAGAGTCAGATAAGCCGCCTGCGTGATTTTCAGCAGCGCCACGCCAGCGAATCAGAGCAGGCCATTGCCCGCCTGAAGCAGGCTGCCATCAACAACGACAACGTGTTTGAAGTCCTGATGGACGCCGTCCAGTGCTGCTCACTCGGTCAGATCACCAACGCCTTCTTCGAAGTAGGCGGCCAATACCGCAGGAATATGTGACCGCCATGGATGGCGGGAATGCCGTTTTTGCAGGAGCAAAAAACGGCGGACCGCAGGAAGGGCACTACCACACTTAACGGATCCGATGCTCGCCGGCCACGGTGAGCATCGGATCCGTTTCTTCCACCAGGTACTCCTGTTCCATAATGGTGGAAACATACAGGAACCGGGTCGCGATGCGCTCCCGGGTCAGGTCCAGTTCCATCCAGCCTCTGCCCAAACCACGCATGTATCGCATCTCCGGGCTGTTGCGCATGAACGCTGCGACCAGCTCGTTCTCTGGCAGCGGCATGAAGTTCTCGAATCCGGGTGAAGTAATGCTGGGGGTGCCAAACTCAACAGCGATTGCCTCGCCGGTATCGTCGTGCAGATCAAACGCCCATGAGCTATGAGTGTCACCGGAAAGCACCACGGCATTGTTGGCGTGCTGACGGAACAGGTCCAGTACGCGTTCCCGGTCAGCCGGGTATCCGTCCCATGCATCCAGATTGAAAGGCAGCCCCATCTGGCCCCGTTCCCGCAACATGCCATAACGGCTCGACGCGATATCCGGGCGGATGTCTTCAGCGAACTCAACATCGGCTACCAGCGGTATCTCCTTGCGGCCCATGATGACCTGTTGGCCAATTACCTGCCAGGGGATACCGGCACTGGCAGAGCGGCGTAACTCATTGGCAAGAAACTGCTGTTGTGTGGCCCCCAACATGGAGCGCGTAGAGTCTGCCAGGCCGCGACGCAGGGTATCGATGTTCATGTCATGGGTTAATTGTTCATCGCGGGCAATCAGTCGGGTGTCCAGCATGATCAGGGTTGCCAGGTCACCGATGTCAAAACTGCGATAAATGATGCCATCTTCCACGTTGCCCTGCTCGCGAATGGGCAGCCATTCGTAAAACGCCTGGATGGCAGCACGGCGCCGGTCGTCAAACTCGCCTTCACCGTCATTGTGGTTCTGTGCGCCGGTCTGGAAAGTGTTGTTGGTAATCTCATGGTCGTCCCAGACACAGATGAAAGGATGTGCCTGATGGATAGCCTGTAGATCGGCGTCACTGCGATATAGACCATAGCGCATGCGATAGTCGTCCAGCGACACAATTTCATGCTCAGGCTGGACGTGGCGGCCTTTGTTGAGCATGTCCGCGTTGGCGTAGCCGCCGTCGGCGTATTCGTAAATGTAATCGCCCAGGTGCAGAACCGCGTCACACTCGCGCGCCGCTATTTCGCGGTAGGCGTTAAAGTAACCCTGCGGATAGTTTGAACACGACACCACGGCCAGTCGTGCCTGTGCTGCGCCAGCCGCAGGCAGGGTGCGTGTGCGCCCGGTGGCACTGTGGATACCCGTGGCCGTAAAGCGGTAGAAATAGGACGTCCCGGGTGTCAGTCCGGCAGCGTCCACTTTGACGGTAAAATCCCGGGCAGGGCCGGTTTGTGTGTCGCCAGCCGCCACGATCTGCTCAAACTGCGGATCCACGGCGATCTGCCATTGCACATCAAGGGTGTCCGCCTGGCCGTCGCCTGGCAACACCCGGGTCCACAGAATGACGCGATCCTGCAATGGGTCACCACTGGCAACGCCGTGCGTAAAATGCGCTGCGGCAGCGGCATAAATGGGCAGCCCGCGGATTGCCAGCGCACCCAGCGTGGCGGCAGAAATCTGCAGGAAACGGCGGCGGCTAAGCGAGTGGCGTGGCGAAGACATGAGAGGGCACCTTATTGAAATGGAATGATTTGTTTGTGCTCTATGCTAGTGCGCGAGTACGACCTGTCTCTTATACACATCTCCGAGCCCACGAGACAGGCAGAAATCTCG
>OJBX01000459.1_pt1 | contig 16215 bp, 15 predicted proteins | sample 1590751 | NCBI WGS metagenome assembly OJBX01 (sample SAMN05416780, study PRJEB24817) | seawater metagenome | isolation source: Sea water | place: Canada:Atlantic | collected 2013-07
AAGGAGTCGTCGGCAGCGTCAGATGTGTATAAGAGACAGGGTGGCCATCTCCGGCCCCAGAAACGCGTCGTCGCCATGGATGTCACGCCAGTGCTCCATCAGGTTCTGTTCGGGGGCGTCGTCGCGGAAAGGAATCTGACCGTCGGCCGGATCGATGATCATGGAGGTCCGGTACTCGCCATCTATGTTGACCACCTGCGAGCCACGGTCCAGCCAGAAGGTGTTGTAGGCTGCGGCGGTATTGCCATCGGTGGGCGGTGCCCGGTCCGGATCGCTGGGCGCGTTTGCTCGCTGTTCACGCTGTTGCGCGCCCTGCTGCATGTCCAGCGCTTCTTCTGCACTCATCGTGCGCTGATCGCCATAACGCGACGGACGCTGTAGTGGTGTCTGTGTGCCGTTGGTCCAGATGCCCTGCAGATCTGGCCGGCCCTCGAGCGTGCGCGGTATCTCTTGGTTCTGGTCCTGCTCCTGGGTTTGGGCCTGGGCAGTCAGTGTGGGGCCAGCGGCAAGCACTGCAGCGAGCAGCATGCGGGTTAACAATCTGTCGGGATTCTTGTTGTTGGTCAGCAAAGAGTTGGTCAGCATAAAAGAGCCTGCGGATATAAATGAGCCACGGTTCTACTATAACTGAAATTGTCGAGAGGCGTTGCCCGGGCGACACTCGATGGAGACAAGGCGGGAGGTAATGAAATATTTTCGCGCATCGTATTGACAATCATTCCTATTCGCGTTTATTCTTAATCCTGTTCTGAAACAAGTCCTGTTACCGAGGTCGTCCGAATGTACGTTTGCATATGCCGTCAGATTACCGATACGCAGATCCGCGAATATTGCGCGGGCGGTGACGTATCCATGGCCGATGTGCGGGCCAATCTGGGCCTGGCCAGTGACTGCGGGCGTTGTGGCAAGTTTGCCAAGCAGATCATCGCGGAAACCATTTCCGCCGCCGGCCTCAAGGATGCGGCCTCCGCAATCAAGGATCTCGCCTACGCGGCATGACATCCTCGCCAGCCTCTGGCGAACCCGAATCATTCTCGTTTTCACTCTCTTTTTCTTTTTTATGTCAATGGCTTAGCAAGGTTTTACCTTGACTTGGCGAGCGTAAAAGAGCACCCTTATCTCCTGTTTTCGGGCGTTGTTCGCCAGAAATGCACCGTCTGATAAGGAGTCATTCATGAAAGCCGACAAAACCATGATCAAACACCTGAATAAAGCGCTTGGTAACGAGCTGGTGGCGATCAATCAGTATTTCCTGCATTCACGCATGTACAAGGACCGTGGTCTGGTCAAACTGGCCGACAAGGAATATGAAGAATCCATCGATGAGATGAAACATGCCGATCAGCTGATCGAGCGCATTCTGTTTCTGGAAGGTCTGCCCAATCTGCAGAGTCTGGGCAAATTGCTGATTGGTGAACACACTAAAGAGATGCTGGAGTGTGACCTGAAGCTGGAGAATATGGCTATCCCGGATCTGCGTGATGGCATCGAATACGCCGAGTCCATTCGCGACTATGTTAGCCGTGAGCTACTGGCCTCGATTCTGGAAAGTGAAGAAGAACACGTAGACTGGCTGGAAACCCAGCTCAGTCTGATCGATTCCGTGGGTCTGGAAAATTACCAGCAATCGATGATGTGAAGGCGATCCTGGAAGGGTTTACAGCCCTTCCAGGAACTCCAGCACCGCCGCATTGGTTTCTTCCGGCAGTTCCTGCTGAATCCAGTGGCCGGCTTCCGGCAACACCACCACACCACGCAAATCCTCCACCACACGGTTCATCGCGCCCTGCAAACGGCCCTGAGATGCACCGCCAATCACCACGTCGTTTTCGCCTGCAATAAACAGCGTCGGCACCGTCACTTTCTTGTCGGCCAGTTGCGGCGTGATTTCCCAGTTGCGATGGAAGTTGCGGTAATAATTTACACCGCCTCGAAAGCCTGCAGCTTCAAATTGGCTGACAAAATAATCCAGGTCATCCTGCGTCAGCCAGTCGGGCAGACCTTTGGCTGCCCCCAATCGCGGAATCCAGCCTCCGGCTGACCGGTGTCGATCAGTGACCTGCGGCGCTTCGCGCGGCGAGTCGGGTGACAGGTACAGGCGGCTGAGCAGGCCGCGTGGGTCGGCATCATATTCCGCTTCAGCAACGCCGGGTTCCTGATGGTAAAGAATGTAATAAAAATTCTCGCCAAATGCGCTCTGCCAGCTCGCCAGCGGAGATTCCGCCGGGCGCCCGGAATACGGCACACTCATTGCCACCAGCGCGGAGAAGCGCTCGGGATGCAGTAGCACCGTGTTCCAGGCCACGATTGAGCCCCAGTCGTGACCCATCAGGATGGCCTTGTCTTCCCCGTAAGCATCAACGATGCCAACGATGTCGGCTGCCACCGTCCTGATATTGTAGTCTTCCACGTCCGCTGGCGCGTCGGTGGCACCATAGCCACGCATGTCGGGCGCAACCACGCGGTAGCCGGCGTCGGCCACGGCCTTGATCTGGTGCCGCCATGAATACCATGACTCCGGCCAGCCATGCGCCATGATCACAAGAGGGCCGCTGTCGCCCATGGTGGCCAGCCGCATGCGAATACCATTGGTCTCAATGAAACGAAAACTGATGCCGGGAACAGGCGATTCTTCATTCATAAGCGCATTCTCGTTGTGGGTGCCGGTTTGTGCCAGCACAGCAGCGGGGTTCAGCAGCGCTGCCAGACAGAACACGGCGGCGGCCATGCTGTACTGGAAGCGCAAAAATGATTTTTTCATGCTCAGGTGCTCTCAGGCTTTGGTATGATGCAGCCGAGCTTACAACATTTACCCTGACAGAAGAACCGCCTTATGCTGAGTTTGATGGATCTGGTCTGGCTGGCCCTGCTGGTGGTGCTGGTCAACCACTGGTGGCGATCACGCGATGCCAAGGCGTTCGCCCTGCAGTATGCCGCGCGTCGTTGCAAAGAGCTGAATCTGCAATTGCTCGACCAGAGCATGGTGCTGCAAAAAAGCCGCCTGCGTCGCGGTGATACCAGCGTTCTGCAGTGGTACCGCCGCTACGATTTCGAGTTCTCATCCACCGGTCACGAACGTTATCCGGGTTCGGTGGAACTGGCCGGCAATCGCCTGCTCGGCATAGAAATGTCGGCTTACGTGACCAGCGAGTGAGCGCATTCTGTCCGCATCTCAGCGCGTGCCGGGCATGATCTCGAAAACCGGGTCAAATTCCACCAGTACCGATGCCAACTGTTGTAACACGTCAACATCGCCGGTGACCTGACCCTGACTGCTGACGAGCAGACTGGCCAAAGTTGCCTGTCCCATAATGACCTGATCCACCGCACTACGGTTCATAGTGATGCTGGCATCGGCATCGTCGGCACGGTAGCCAGAAATGTTGGTCAGTGTGCCACCACGCATTTCAATAACAAACTGCTCGCCGTTATCGGGCGTACTGAAGTTGATTTTAAACGCCATGCCATCGGCCAGTTGACTGTCCACGCGGGTCGCGACGGCGTCCCACCACTGAGCAGTGGTCATGGCGCGTGCCAGATCCGGGCTTGTTCCGCGCGCCGGGCCTGCCGCTGCCACCCCGTGACGCAGTTCCTGCGCTGCCGTCAGAAAGGCATTGCGCATGCTGGCGCTCTCGTATTGATATCCCAATTGTTCAAAAGTGGCTGCCAGCAGATCTTTGCCGGTCTGGTTGTCAGGTTCGGCATATACCAGCTTGTTGAGAATCTCCATAGCGAGACGATAACGGCCCTCATCAAACAGGGTCTGCGCACGTGGCAGAATGGCTTCCGCGCCGCCCATCATCTCAACGTAAAGTGGCGCTGAATCTTCCGGTGATAGTGGTGCCAGAGTGGCTGGATTGCCGTCCCAGTAGCCAAGGTAGCGGTTGATGACCGCGCGCGAGTTGTGAAACTCGGAACCGTGGTACTGACGCACGCTCCAGCTTTGCTGCAGTGACTGTGGTACCTGGTACTCGTTGTGCATCTGATTGATGGTGACACCACGATTGGCCAGGTTGAGTACCTGATTGTTCAGATTGGCGTAAGCGTCTCGCTGATCCCGCATGACTTTCTGGATGCGTTCATTGCCCCAGCGCGGCCAGTTGTGTGAGGAAATCATGACGTCGGCATCCTGACCAAAGCGGTACAGGGCTTCATTGATCTGTCGTGACCAGGACAGGGCATCGCGCACCAGTGCGCCGCGCAGGGTGTAAATGTTGTGAATGGTGGCGGTGATGTTCTCCGCTGCCCAGAACACATTGTGATCCGGGAACCAGGCGTTCATTTCTGCCGGGGCTTCGGTACCGGGGGTGTTCTGGAATACCACGCGTACGCCGTCAATGGTGTGTTCCTCAAAATCATCGCTAACCACAATAGTCGGAGCGATCAGGCCACTGCTGCCGCGGGCCAGGGCTTTACCGATGGCGGAATCAACCTGGCCCAAGGGTCCTGGAGTCAACGGGTTGCCATATTGATAGGATGCGCGTCGGCTCATGGCGTTGCCGGCATATACGTTTTCGGAGATCGCTTCTTCCATAAACCCTGCGGGCGCATAAACATTGACGCGACCGCTTTGCACATCCTCGTCATCAATGACGCCGCGTACGCCCCCAAAATGGTCAATATGTGAATGCGAATACACAACCGCCGTGACCGGGTGCTCACCCAGCTGCTGATTGACAAAGGCCAACGCGGCGGCTGCGGTTTCCCGCGTCAGCAACACATCAAACAGAATCCAGCCCTGCTCGCCCCGGATCACGGTCATGTTGGCCAGGTCATAACCACGCACCTGATAAATCAGATCCGGCACCACCTCATACAGGCCGTAGTTCATGTTCAACGTGGCCTGGCGCTGCAATGAAGGGTGAATGCTGTCGTAATCCTGATCCTGCAGTAAAAAATCGTACCTGCCAATGTCCCAGACCACGTTGCCTGCTGGGCCCAGAATCTGTCGGTAGTCAGGCGCGGCGATGAAACCGCGTTGCGATTCGGCAAAATCCCGATCGTCGTCAAAAGGCAGTTCGGTGCGCAGGCTGGCCTGGCGTTCTGCGGTGACGGCAGTAGCCGGTTGCTGAAGGGCCACGTTGGCGGTCTGCGCCTGGCTGGCGGTGCTGGTGACCAAAAGCAGGGTGGCTGACAGGATAAAACTGAAGGGTGAATCCGGCATGATGGCGACCTCGAATTTTTTTTGAAGGAGCAGTAAAACCGAATTTGCCAGGCAGTACAAGTCGCTTGAATCAGACGTGGTGGCCAGATACTATCGAGACAACATTAACGAATCAGGTCTTGCATATGCAGCGCGGTCACCGAGAGGCAGAAATGGGCTGGAGGCGCATCCTGTGGGTAGCGTTTTGTGGCAGTCTGGTCTTGTTGATGCCACTTCGTCCTGCCTTCTCCCAGGGCCAAAACCAAAGCGATGTCGCCATGTCAGATGAAGCCATAACGCCCTTTCAGATTTCGATTCCCGATGCAGACCTGGCTGACCTGAAGGAGCGCCTGCAACGCACCCGTCTGCCAGATCAATTGCCCGACACTGGCTGGGGCTATGGCACTGATACTGCCTGGTTAAAAACACTGCTGACGTACTGGCGCGATGAATTTGACTGGCGCGAGCAGGAAGCGCAGCTTAATCGCTTCGATCAGTTTGTCACCCACATCGATGGTGTTGACCTGCATTTTATCCATCAGCGCTCACCGCACCCTGATGCAATGCCTTTGTTGCTGACGCATGGCTGGCCGGGTTCCATTGTCGAATTCCGCCACCTCATTGATGCGTTGACGCATCCGGAACAGCACGGTGGCAGCGCCGCCGATGCCTTTCATGTGATCGCGCCATCGTTGCCCGGTTTTGCGTTCTCCGGCAAACCCACCCAGCCGGGTTATAACCCGGAACGTATGGCGCATATGCTGGCCGCCTTGATGCAGCGTCTGGGATATGAGCGCTATGGCGCCCAAGGTGGAGACTGGGGCGGCATCATCAACCGGATATTGGCCGCGCGCTACCCGCAGCGGCTGATCGGTCTGCACTCCAACTTTGTGCTCGCCAGTGCGCCGCGCGACCCTGATATCCTGGCAGCAACGCCGGCCGCTGATACCGAGCGCCGCGAGGCACGCCAGGCCTATATGGCCAATGAAGTGGCTTACCAGCAGATTCAGGGCACCAAACCCCAGACATTGGGAGTGGGACTGAATGATTCCCCGGCCGGCCTGGCGGCCTGGATTGGCGAGAAATTTCATGGCTGGAGTGATCTGGAGGGCGCTGATCCGGACAGCAAGTTCAGTCGCGATGATCTGCTGACCAACATCAGTGTGTACTGGTTTACCCAAAGCATTACGTCATCGACGCGTATCTATTACGAAAACCGCGCCGTACCGCTAACTGAGCCGCTGGGATTTGTCAGTGTACCAACAGCCGGCGCCATATTTCCAAAAGAAATTTACCTGACGCCCCGGCTGTGGGCTGAGCAGTCCTACAATATTGTGCGCTGGACCGACATGCCGAGTGGTGGACACTTTGCCGCCATGGAAGAACCGCAATTGTTGCTGGCAGATATTCGCGCGTTCTTTGCGGAAGTGGACTAAGCGGGCGCCCCTCACAAGTCAGCGCCCGTTACAAGAGAGGCGGGTGCCCCCATGGGTCAGGCGGCGTGGCAACAGTGCCGGTGAGGTCAAATTCCACCCGGAACAGGCGATCAGAGTCGCTTCGTGCCAGTTCGTAAACAAAGCGCTCGCCGGGTTCAATTTCCATGGCCCAGATATTGGTCAGCGACACCATCATGTTGTCGCGGGTAAACATGTCGATGGAGTAGTCATCGACAGGAAACTCCTGCCGCGTGGCTGTCTCGTCGGCTCTTGTGTCGCCGCCATACATGGTGATGGCGTCTTCGCTGCCGTCGGCATGACGATGGTCATGCTTCAGTCGCAGGCCATCGTCGGTACGGGTCAGAATCCAGGTGCGGCTGCGATCCTCACCAACATGAAAAGGGATACGGATTTCATTATCGCTGCATTCGCGTACATGCATCACCAGGGTCTGGCCGGCAAACGGATCATCGTCCAGTTGCGGGGTGTTGACGGCAACACGGCCTTGATAGGACTGACCACAAAGCTGTGAAAGCCGGGCCATAAATTGATCCGCGGCGCTGTCTTCTGCTGCACTGTTTTGTGCAGCATTCGGGCCGGGGAGGACAGTGCCAGCCGTCATCGCTACCAGGCCGATATAAACCGATGTGGTCAAAACCTTGTGCGCAGTCTTTAGTTTCGCATTCATGGCGGTCTCCACGACATTGAAGGCATTGAGCGTAGCCTGTTTGCGGAGCGCTGACAATGACTCTCGCTGGCGACAGCATCGTAGCCTGAGGGATTGTTTTGACAACCCTGTCAACGGCTTCTATGCTGAACCCCAGACACCCCCTATCGGAGAATAACAATGCCTCAGTCAGTGCTCCCCGTCACCTCAGTGCTCGTGTCCTCCCTCCTTGTCCTCAGCGCCTGTTCGGAACCCGCGCAGATGTCATCATCGCCATCCGATGCGCCGGCGACGGCGCAGGCCAACTATCAGTATGAGACTGATATTCGCTGGACCGGTTATGGTATCCCGCATGTGAAAGCCGACGACTGGGGCAGCCTGGGATATGGCTTTGCTTACGCGACGGCGCGCGATGCCGTCTGCACCATTGCCCGTGACGTGTTGATGGTCAACGGCGACTTGTCTCGCAACTTTGGTGAGGCCGGTGGCAACATGGAGAGCGATATATTCCACCGGGCGGTACTGGATGCCGACATGATTGATGGCTATCGTGCGGATCAGGAGGACAAAACCATCGCGTTCTCAGCCGGTTACGTTGCCGGCTATAACCGCTATCTGGCAGAACACGGTGACGACCTGCCGCCGGCCTGTGCTGGCGCCGACTGGGTGCGCAGCATCTCCGAACTGGATGTCGATAAACTGACCATCGGTGTTGGCATTCGTTATGGTCTGGGTCTGTTTCAGCGCGAAATGGCGAACGCAGCACCGCCCGGCGCAACAGTGGCCAGCGTCGATAGCAACTTTGATATTGAAGCCGGCATTGGCAGCAACGCTGTCGCCATGGGCCGCGCGGTGACTGAATCAGGTCGTGGACTGCTGCTGGGTAATCCGCATTATCCCTGGCAGGGCTCTTCGCGCTTTCACATGATTCACACCACCATTCCCGGTGAAGTGGATGTGATGGGCGTCAGCCTGTACACAACCAACCGTGTTGCCATCGGGTTCAATCACAACGTGGCATGGACGCACACTGTTTCGACCGGTATGCGCTCCACAGTTTATGCGCTGGAGCTGGATCCGGAGAATCCCACGCGCTACCGCTATGGCGATGAATACCGTGATATGGAAAGGGTCAGCATTGAAGTGCCGGTCACCAATCAGGAAGGCGGTGTGAGCATGGTGGCGCGTGATGTCTACATGAGTCACTACGGCCCGATGGTGGTGTCCAATCAATTGCCATGGACCGACACCATGGCTTTTGCCATTCGCGACGTCAATCTGTACAACGACAGATCAGCCGATACCTATGATGCGTTGAACAAGGCGCAGAACATTGACGAGGTGGAAGCGGCGCTGAGTCTGCAGGGCGTCTCGTGGACCAATACCATTGCAGCTGACTCTGATGGTACCGCGTTTTATGCCGACATCAGCGTGGTCCCCAATGTTGACAGTGAGCTGATTGAAACCTGCCGTGTTGGTGCCGACAATGTTCCTTCGCGCGTGGTCTTGCTCAACGGCAGCAGCCCCGTGTGCGAGTGGTATCAGGCCGATGAATCAGAGATACCTGGCGCCATGCCGGCCGACAATATGCCGCGTATCCGGCGTGACGATTATGTACACAATGCCAATGACAGCTACTGGCTGTCGACACCGCGCGAGCCGCTGGAAGGTTATTCGCCCATTATCGGATCTGAACGCAGCACAGCCAGTCTGCGGACACGCGCTGGGCTGACGTTTATCGAGCAGGCACTGGCTGATGGCGACAAAATGGGGCCGCAGGATATTCAGGACATGTTGTTCAGCCACCGCCATTTTGGTGCCGAACAGTTTCTGGATGACGTGCTGGCGCTGTGCGCTGACAACAGTGAACCGGTCATGCTGGACGAGGTCGGTGTTGACGTGACACCCGCGTGCGAGGCACTGGCCAACTGGGACCGTCGCGATGACATTGACAGCCGGGGCGCCCATGTCTGGCGCGAGTTCTGGCGTCAGGCGGCGCGAATCGATGATCGTTACGTGGTGCCGTTTGATGCAGCTGACCCGGTCAATACACCGCGTCAGCTGGCGGTATCCCGTCCTGAGGTGCGCAGCGGACTGTTGCAGGCACTGGCGCACTCACAAACGTTTTTCCAGAGCAAAGGCATTGCTCTGGATGCGACGCTGGGCTCACTGCAGTATGAAACCCGAAATGATGAACAGATACCGATACCTGGCGGTGATGGTGGTACCGGCATGTGGAGCGTGATCACCGCTCGGTTTAATCCGGAAGCGAACGCCTACACGCCCATTCTGCACGGCAACAGCTACATGCAGGTGATCAGCTGGGATGAAGCGGGCCGTGTCGATGCGCGTGCCATTCTGAGTTATTCACAGTCCGAAGATCCGCGCTCTGAGCACTATGCTGATCAGACCAGGCTGTACTCACAGAGCCAGTGGCTGGATCTGCCATTTTATGAAGAAGACATTCTGGCAGACCCGGCCCTGCAGACGCTGACACTGCGAGAGTAGTGCCAGCGTTCACGGTTGCTGATGCCAGCGCTCAGACTTCAGGCGCGCGGCAGCGCGGGTCTGCCTGCTGGATGCCGGTCAGCATTTCGCGGCTCAGCGGCAACGGATCGCAACCGTGGCCAGTTTCGCAGACCATGTCCCACTGTGGCTCTGCCTTGATGTGACAATCAAGGCAGTTGCCGCCAAAGCGGTTAACCACATCGGTAAAACCACGGACAGCAATCTCCGAACCTTCCGGGCTGACGTTGAGTTCAAAAAACTCCCAGTCATTGGTCGCCGGGCTGGTGCCTTCGGGTTGCTTGAGCATGACTTCAGTCGGCACCAGTTGCACCACGGAACCAACCGGGTAGGGCGCGCCCTCAGCAGCATTGGCCGCAGCAACGGTGGCGTCCAGATCGCCCAGCAGGTTGTCGACAAAAAAACCACGCACCGCTGTCATCTCGGTCAGGCAGTCAAAGGTGTCGGCAGTGACTTCAATGGGCTGGCTTGATTGCGCCATCAACTGGCTGACACCCAGGCCCGTGGTCACGGCAATGGCGGCAACGCCGATAGCCAGTCGTGTGCGTCCGGAAAATGTTTTTTTCATGCTGGTTTCCCTCATGGTGAGTTATGGTGCTGCGTGATCGCTCAATAATGTTGTGGGTGATTATCACAGGCGATAGTTGCAGGCGATAATATCGCGCGCGATATAAAATCGCAATGCGTTGCGGTGAAGCGTGTCTGGCTTGCGGTCGCTGCCGCCTTCACTGCAGGTGTCTGATCAGGTCATCCAGTTGCTGTTTCAGTTTGATGCCTTCTTCCAGAGGGTAGCCGGCACGTTCAAACATTTTCCGTGGAATGCAGGCGCATTGCTGTTTCAGACGCTTGCCTTTGCGGGTCAGGGACAGCGTCACCACGCGCTCGTCATCCGGATTTCGGGTACGTTCGATATAACCCATGACTTCCAGGCGCTTCAGCAGGGGCGTCACTGTGTTGGTCGCCAGCAAGGCGCGCTTGCCGATATGAGAGACCGTGCAGGGAGCGTCTTCCCACAGGATCATGAGCACAATGTATTGCGGGTAGGTCAGGCCCAGCGGGTCCAGGAAAGGCTGGTACAGCCGGGTGATCAGGCGCGAGGCGGCGTACAGCGGAAAACACAGCTGATTGTCCAGGCGCAGATGCAGATCCGCATCGTCCTGCTGGCTGTCAGTCTGAGTGGGCCCGGAGGGTTTGGGCTTCGCTGCGCGCTTAACGGTATTCTTCGCCGCCGTGGCAACTGAGGTTTTTGTTGTTGCAGACTTGGTGGTTGATCGGGTCATGGCGCGGGCTGGATCCTGTCGGGTTTGGCGCGGCGTCTCGCATGCGCGCTCGATTTGCTTATAATGGCGATAGTCGTCAATTGAATCAACCGTCTGTTGGAGAGTGTTTGTGCGTTTACCTCGCTGTCGTATACCCCTGATCGTGCTGTGTTTGCTGATGCTGGCTGGCTGTGCCAGTTCGCGCGTGCTCAGTGAATGGCCGGAGACAGTACCAGAGCAGTCAATTTTCCTGCAGGCCTATCAGCAGGATCTGGACAATCAGGCACAGCAGTCCGATGTTGAGTACCTGACCTGGGTTGTGCGTTTCTACGAAGGCTGGGAAATGATGGCAACGGGCTGGAACGACATGACACCGGTAGTGCTCAGCGATCTGAGTCCGCAGCAGAGCGAGCAGGTGGCGGAGATGCGTGACAACCTGGGCGTATTGATTGCAGCCGAGTGGGCCAAGGACAATGACGAGCGGATTATCGATACGCGGATGCTCAGCCTGTGGGGCGGTGTCATGGTGGCGGCGCTGGATCCTGAAGTGCGCATTGACGCCATCGCCTTGATTACCGATGACGTCGAGCGCCTGCTGGCCGGTGAGTTGGCGCCAGCGCGCATCAATGACGCCCGTTATACCGAGCGCCTGCCCATTGTGCTGGACTGAGTGTTGGATTGTAGGCAGCGCTTACGGCGCTGCTTTCAGTTCCTTGTGGCGCACAATGATTTTGCTCATGTCGTGACGGCATGAACCGGCCTTGTCGATCAGTTTGCGTTCGCAGATATCGCAACGCACACATTCCTTGAAGTCGATGTTCTCGCGACGGATCGCGCCCGTCGGACAGGCGTGTTCGCAGACGGTACACACAGTGCACTGCGGCACACGCTTGATACGAAGCGGGCTGACAAACGACACCACGCCCAGTGCTGCACCCAGCGGGCAGGCGTATCGGCAATAGAAGCGGGGCACAACCACGCAGGCGGCCAGAATCGCCGCCAGAATGGCAAACAGCAGTATGGATCCGCTCAGGAAAAACAGGGTGCCAAAGGGCTCAAAATACTGGAATATGCCAACGTTATTGGCAAACAGCGCAGCACCGATAATGACGGCCAGGAAGCCGTATTTAAGGTAAATGCCGGCATCGTGCCATTTCTGCGGTACTTTTACGCGCCAGCGCCGCGGTGAAAAACGGGTAATGAAGTCCTGCACGGCGCCAAACGGACACAGCGATGAACAGAACAGGCGACCCCAGATCAGTGTGGTAACCACGGTGAACACCACGATCATCAGCAGCGGCAGGTTGCTGAGCAGAAAACCCGGCCCCTGCAGCATGACGCCGGTAATATGCGCCACCGACAGAAAACCAGCCTTCATGAAGCCCAGGTAGACCATCACCAGTGTCAGTGCCGCCCAGCGCCAACGTGCGTCCTTGCGGAAAAAGGCAATAAGCACCAGGGCAAAGATCAGCAGCAGCATGGCGACCTCGTTCCAGGGCGTCACACCCCACGGCGGATCATTGAGAAACTGATGCAGGGCACTGTTTTCCTGGCGGATGATACGCTCAATTTCCGCCTCACTGAGTAGCGCCTCGCCACTGGCCAGGCGCTGCCCCAGGCCCAGGATTTCATATTGCAGCTCGTAAGGCTCCAGGCTGCCCAGTGGCTGATAAAAGATATTGATGGGCTGTGACAGGTCGTAACGATCATCCAGCACAATGGCACCGGCAAATTCAGCGCGGTCGGCGATCAGGCCTGCATCAGCATTGCCGGCAGTTACCAGCAGATTGGCGGTCAGGCGTCGCATGGGCAGATCGCCCTGCTGCAACTGCAAGCGGTCCTGCCGGAATTGCTGAAAACCATCACCGCCCACAGCCATCAGGATCATCTGGTTGCCGCCCAGTCGGGCGCTGGCATCACGCTCGGCGCGCGCGTAGGCGGTGTTACCAATTAAATATTCACCCAGCGCCGGGTGGCCCATATAGATGAAGGTCAGCGTCAGGATTTCACCTGCCGGCAGTGTCATGCTGATCTGCTTGATGACGCCCTGCTCAACCAGATCATCCCAGCTGGACTGCTGCATTTCTTCCAGAATTTTTGCGTGCCGGGCTCGCTCCAGTGCTGAGCCCGGGGTAAAGCCGTTATAGGCACCGGCAACGCGGCGCGCGGCTTCGCGAATGCCGCGGGTAATGGCAAAGGTGCTCACGGTGGCGCCGGTAATGCCATCGATATCGCTGTTGAGGCGAAAGTCATCGGCAATCGATTTACCGGCAAACTGTCCCTGAAACACCGGGTCGGCAAGGAAGTCGCCCAGTGTACTGGAATAGGATTCAACATAGCTGAGGATCTTCATGCCGGTGAGTTCATTGTTCAGGTTCACACCCACCAGCATCGGGATCGGAGCGCTGAAACCACGCTCTTCCGGTGGCACATCCGCGGTCAGAAAAACATAACCAACCAGTTCCCGACCACCGTTGTCGGTTGCCTGAAACGCTTCGTAGACGGGCGGTTCTCCCTGTTTGTCGGAGAATGAATCGGCTGCCGGCATCACCTGCGTCAACCATTCGGGTTGCACATCGGTGGAGTAGGGTGTGCGAACCGGGTTGCCTTCAACGGGCTGGCGTGGTGGCTGGGCCTGGGCAGAACCTGCCGTCAGCATCATGGTCAGCGCCATGACAACGGCATACAATCGGTTGGCAAACATGTGGTGTATTATCCTGTGGTGAGTCTCGGGCCTGCGGTTCCGGCTTTGTTATTCAGGTCTTACTATAACCGCCGTCTGTCGCGAGCGGTAGCGGGCAGCCTGATTGTGAGACAAAATGTCACATTGGCACCGTCCACAGGCAAACCACCCTCGTCAAATCAACAGAAGGATGACCATGAAATCGCTGGAGTTAAAAATACCGCCACCCCTGGTCGCACTGTTGTGTGTTTTGCTGATGTGGTACATGCAGGGTTTTTATCCGTTAAGCTGGCTGACGGCAGCCTGGGTATTGCCGCTGGCGATCGCGTTGGCACTGGTCGGGATCGCGGTGGCCAGTCTGGGGGCGAACGCCTTCCGCCGCGCCCACACCACCGTTCATCCACTGCACCCGGAGCAGACCTCGCGTCTGGTCACCGGTGGTATTTACCAGCGTACCCGCAACCCCATGTATCTGGGGATGGCAATCGTACTGCTCGGGGTGGCGCTGTACCTAGCTGACATCACCGCCTATCTGGGCCTGGCGCTGTTTGTGCGTTTTATCAGTCGTTATCAGATTGAACCGGAAGAACGGGTATTGCTGGAAAAGTTTGGAGCCGAATTTGAGGCCTATCAGGCACAGGTCCGGCGCTGGCTTTAAACACCGCTTTTAATCACGGTTTTTGAGCGCCTGCGGCCGATATGTTACGGTTTTTGTGTCGTGATCAGGCAGAAATCTGTCAACGAGCGGTGCATCAGACAGCTCGGCAGACAATTCAGCTGCTGGTTCAGCTGCTGGTTCAGCAACGAGGAAGGAGGGCATATGGCTGACAACAAGGAGCACACCGCAACCCTGCACCGAATGGTGATGGACAAACACCTGTGCCCGTTCGGGCTCAAGTCGCTGGACCTGCTCAAACGCAAGGGTTATCAGGTCGATGACCGGCATCTGACCTCCCGCGAAGAGACGGACGCGTTCAAGGCCGAGCATCAGGTCGACACCACGCCTCAGACATTCATTGATGGTCAGCGCATTGGTGGTTATGAGGCCTTGCGCAAGCACTTTGGCATGGCGCCCGAGAAAAAAGAGGGCGTCACCTACGTCCCGGTGCTGGCCATCTTCGTGTCCGCCTTTGCCATGTCGCTGGCGCTGATCTGGAACATTCGTGGTGCGCCGCAGCTTATTCCCGTTCTTGAATGGTTTGTGGCCATCACCATGTGTGTGCTGGCGATACAGAAACTGCGCGACCTGACGGCATTCTCCAATCAGTTTATCGTTTACGACCTGCTGGCCATGCGCGTGGTGCGTTACGCCTATGTTTACCCCTTTGCCGAGTTCTATGTCGGTGTCGGCATGCTGGCCGGACTGAGCGCCTGGCTGGTGTCTCCGGTGGCGCTGCTGATTGGTGGTATAGGCGCCGTGTCCGTATTCAAGGCGGTCTACATCGACAAACGGGAGCTTAAATGCGCCTGCGTCGGCGGTAACAGCAATGTACCGCTGGGCTTTGTGTCACTGACCGAGAACCTGTTCATGATCCTGGCAGCGGTCTGGATGTGGGTCCGTTAGTACGCATCCGGCCTCTGCGAATGTCACGCAACTGGTAACAGACTGCCACACTTAGGCCCGGTTTCAGTGTTATAATCCGTGGTTTCCAGAAATTCCCGCCAAGACACCAAGAACAGGAACAGCTATGTCGATTGATACCGCCAAGATTATCTACACTGAAACGGATGAAGCACCGCGCCTGGCAACCTATTCACTGCTGCCGATCATTCGCTCCTTCACCAAGGCCGCCGGCGTTGCCGTGGAAACCCGTGATATCTCCCTGGCGGGTCGTATTATTGCCACCTTCCCGGAATACCTGAACGAAGATCAGCGCATCGGTGATGCCCTGCAGGAGCTGGGCGAGCTGGCCAAGACGCCGGAAGCCAATATCATCAAATTGCCCAATATCAGTGCTTCAATTCCACAACTGGTAGCTGCCATCAAGGAGCTGCAGGCGCAGGGCTACAAACTGCCCGATTACCCGTTTGAGCCCAAGACTGACGAAGAAAAAGACATTCAGGCGCGTTACGGCAAGGTCAAGGGCTCTGCGGTGAACCCAGTGCTGCGTGAAGGCAATTCCGATCGCCGCGCCGCCCCCGCCGTCAAGCGCTTTGCCCAGGACAACCCGCACCGGATGGGCGACTGGTCGTCCGACAGCAAGACCCGCGTCGCCTCGATGGACGGCAATGATTTCTTCTCGAACGAGACATCCGCCACGCTGGACAAACCTGCCACCGCCAGGATCGTGCTGGAAACCGCGTCTGGCGAAACCGTGCTGCATGAGGGCGTCAGCTACCCCGCAGGCACCGTGGTCGATGCCACCTACATGAGCGCCGACGCGCTGGATGCGTTCCTGAAGAACGAGATCGAGAAGACCGCATCCGACGGCACCCTCTTCTCGCTGCACATGAAGGCCACGATGATGAAGCTGTCTCTTATACACATCTCCGAGCCCACG
>OJBX01000461.1_pt1 | contig 16189 bp, 15 predicted proteins | sample 1590751 | NCBI WGS metagenome assembly OJBX01 (sample SAMN05416780, study PRJEB24817) | seawater metagenome | isolation source: Sea water | place: Canada:Atlantic | collected 2013-07
ACGAGATTTCTGCCTGTCTCGTGGGCTCGGAGATGTGTATAAGAGACAGAGCGGCAGGAGCTGCGTTACGGCGAGAATCCACACCAAAGCGCCGCCTTCTACAGCGAAGCATCGCCACAGGAAGCCAGTGTCAGCACTGCCTCACAATTGCAGGGCAAAGAACTGTCCTACAACAATATTGCCGACACTGACGCCGCCCTGGAGTGCGTCAAGAGCTTCTCCCAGCCGGCCTGCGTTATTGTCAAACACGCAAACCCCTGCGGTGTTGCGCTAGCCGACAACATTGAAGCAGCTTATCAGCTCGCCTTCCAGACCGACCCAACGTCAGCATTCGGCGGTATTATCGCGTTCAATCGCGAGCTTGATGCAGCAACGGCAAAGGCCATCATTGATCAACAGTTCAGTGAGGTGATCATTGCCCCTAACGTAGCCGATGACGCACTGACCGTGCTTGCAGCCAAACCCAATGTCCGCGTTCTGAGTTGCGGTGAGTGGGCGGCACAGGCATTGCCAGCCTGGGACTTCAAACGTGTTAATGGTGGTTTGCTGGTGCAGGATCGTGACACCCATCAGATCAGTCGGGACGACCTGACCGTGGTCAGTAAGCGCCAGCCCAGCGAACAGGAGTTGAATGACCTGATGTTTGCCTGGACGGTGGCGCAGTTTGTTAAATCCAATGCCATCGTCTATTGCAAGAACCAGCAGACCATTGGCGTCGGCGCCGGCCAGATGAGCCGGGTGTACAGTGCCAAAATTGCCGGCATCAAGGCCGCCGATGAGAATCTGACCGTGGCGGGTTCGGTAATGGCATCAGACGCCTTCTTCCCGTTCCGTGACGGTATTGATGCCGCTGCAGCGGCCGGCATTACTGCGGTCATCCAGCCCGGCGGCTCAATGCGTGATGCCGAAGTCATCGCAGCGGCTGATGAAGCTGGCATGGCGATGGTTTTCACGGGTATAAGACACTTCAGACACTAAAACGAAGCGGACTGGGTATATGAATATTCTGGTACTTGGCAATGGCGGGCGTGAACATGCGCTGGCCTGGAAACTGGCGCAGTCGTCCGATATAGAGACGGTGTTTGTTGCCCCGGGCAACGCCGGTACGGCTACCGAAACCGGCATTGAGAATGTCGCCATCGATCCGCTGGATTTTCCGGCCCTGGCTGATTTTGCCAGGAACAACAACGTCGGGTTGACGGTTGTGGGTCCCGAAGCGCCTCTGGTGGCCGGTGTCGTCGATTATTTCACGGAGCAGGGCCTGCGTTGTTTTGGCCCCAGCAAAGGCGCAGCGCAACTGGAAGGATCCAAAGCCTTTACCAAGGATTTCCTGGCACGACACAAGATTCCCACCGCCAGCTACCAGAACTTCACCGACGCCGACGCTGCCATCGCCTATGTCAAGGCGCAGGGCACCCCCATTGTGATCAAAGCCGATGGCCTGGCAGCGGGCAAAGGCGTCATCATTGCAGAGAATCAGGACGACGCCGAAGTCACCATTCGCGATATGCTGTCTGGCAACAGTTTTGGCGATGCCGGCAGCCGTGTGGTCATAGAGACATTTCTGCAGGGCGAAGAAGCCAGCTTTATTGTCATGGTTGACGGTGAACATGTGCTGCCGCTGGCAACATCACAGGACCATAAACGCCGCGACGAAGGCGACAAAGGACCCAACACGGGCGGCATGGGTGCATACTCTCCAGCGCCGGTTGTCACACAGGATATCCACGACCGGATCATGGCCGAAGTCATTATGCCCACGGTGCAGGGCATGGCCGCGGAAGGCAACCCCTATACCGGTTTCCTGTATGCCGGGGTGATGATCTCCGATCAGGGTGCCGTCAATGTCATCGAATTTAACTGCCGCTTTGGTGACCCCGAAGCACAACCAGTGATGATGCGCCTGCAATCAGACCTCAGCGACCTGTGCGAGGCAGCGCTGGACCAGCGTCTGCATCAGGTTCAGGCACACTGGGATGATCGCGCCAGTATTGGAGTGGTACTGGCCAGCGGCGGTTACCCCGAAGCGTACGAGAAAGGTGCGGTCATCAACGGCCTGCAGAATACCGTCGGTGATGAAAGCAATGCCAAAGTGTTCCATGCCGGTACCACGCTGAAAGATGGTAAGGTAGTCACTAACGGAGGGCGCGTGCTGTGCGCCGTGGCGCTTGGCGACACCGTGACCCAGGCACAGCAGGCCGCCTATGCGCTGGCTGACCGAATCAGCTGGGACAAAATGATGTGCCGGCGTGACATTGGTCACCGCGCCATCACCCGGGAAATGCAACGGGCCACGCCCGCCTGACGACTCGAAAAGCAACAGATCCAACTGTCAGGCAGGTGTGTGTAATCAGAGCAGGCTTGAACTGGCTTTAACTGGCTGACAAGGACACAGGGGAAGGAGGCATACCATGGATACGAAACAGGATTTATTGTCATTCGATCTGGCTGACCGACTGGTTCTGCAGCTCGATCAGGCCCTGCACACACTGATTCCTGGCAGCAGCACCGCCAGTCGGCACTCACCGGCGCTCGCTGCCGACGATGCTGAACTGTCCGATAGCGAGCGCCAGCAGGCCGCTGCATTAATGCGCATCAACCATACCGGAGAGGTGTGTGCCCAGGCACTGTATCAGGGACAGTCCCTGACTGCCCGGCTGCCCGATGTGCGTGCCAGCATGGATCATGCTGCGCGGGAAGAAGTTGACCACCTGGCCTGGTGCGAAAGCCGCCTGCAGGATCTGGACAGTCGCACCAGCCTGCTTAATCCGGTCTGGTATGCCATGTCTTTTGGCATGGGCGCCGCCGCAGGACTGGTTGGCGACAAATGGAGCCTGGGCTTTGTTGGCGAAACCGAACGTCAGGTATGTGACCACCTGGAAGATCACCTCGACCGATTGCCGGCCAACGATCAGAAAAGTCGTGCGGTGCTGACGCAGATGATTGTTGATGAGCGCACTCACGGTGACGCGGCCATGGCCGCTGGCGGCGCTGAACTGCCCTTACCCGTCAAGGCGGGTATGAAACTGATGGCAGGGGTCATGAAAACACTGACCTACCGGATCTGAGACCATAGCGGTGTCCCATCTCCCCCGTCTATTAAAGATTTTTGCGGTTGCCGCCAAGTACCGCCTGCATACACTCAGCCCGTTGACGGCGCGCTCATGGCTGGTACGTCTGTTTATGGCCATCATCGGCCTGCCCTGGACAGGCAGCGCCGCGCGTCGGTTGTCACCGGAACAGCGCCTGCGCAGGGCACTGGAAGAGCTGGGTCCGATTTACATCAAATTTGGTCAACTGCTGTCGACGCGGCGTGACTTTTTGCCGCATGCGCTCGCTGATGAACTGCAGAGCCTTCAGGACCGGGTGCCCGGTTTCACCTCACCCAGCATCACCACGATTGTTGAGGCCGCGCTGGAGAGCCCCTGGCAGAACCATTTCAGTCATATCACTAATAATGCACTGGCATCCGCATCCATTGCCCAGGTGCACGAAGCGACGCTGCTGAACGGTGATCAGGTCGTCATCAAAGTGCTTCGACCCGGCATCAGTGAAACCATCCGCCAGGACATTGTTGTACTCAAGTGGCTGGCCCGGCTGATCGAGAGACATGTTCCAGATGGCCGCCGTTTGCGCCCGCGGGAAGTAATCGCAGACTATGAGCACGTCATTCTGGGCGAACTCAACCTGATGTCAGAGGGCGCCAACACCACCCTGCTGCGCCGCAACTTTGAACACTCATCCCTGCTTTATGTGCCTCAGGTTTACTGGGATGTCAGCCGTGATGGCATGCTGGTGACCGAACGCATCAATGGCATTCCGGTGTCTGACGTCACACAACTGACTGCGCGCCAGGTCGATCTGAAAAAGCTGGCAGAAACCGGTGTCGAGATTTTTTTCACCCAGGTATTTGAGCACAGCTTTTTCCATGCCGACATGCATCCCGGCAATATCTTTGTTGATGCTACGGACCCACAAAACCCGCGCTACATTGCCATCGACTGTGCCATCATTGGCTCACTGAGTCGCGAAGATCAGCAATACCTGGCGCGCAACCTGTTGGCCATTTTCAAGCGCGATTATCGTAAAGTGGCTGAACTTCACGTCGAATGTGGCTGGGTGCCCAAAACCACCAAAGTCGTTGAGTTCGAAGCGGCCATGCGCACCGTGTGTGAACCCATTTTTGAAAAACCGCTCAAGGACATATCGTTTGGCTACCTGCTGGTGCAACTGTTCCGCACTGCCGGGCGTTTCAATATGGAGGTTCAGCCGTCCCTGGTGTTGCTGCAAAAAACGCTGCTCAACGTTGAAGGACTGGGTCGTCAGTTGTACCCGGAGCTGGATCTGTGGCAGACTGCGCTACCGTTTCTGGAGAGCTGGAACCGTCGCCGCATGAAACCCTCGTTCCTGTGGCGCGAATTGAAAAATCATGTGCCCGACTGGGTCGAGCAATTCCCGCACCTGCCGCAACTGGTACTGAACAGCCTGCATCAGCAGGACAAACTGCAGGCGCTTAATGACACCCTGCAAACCGTTATCGGGCAACAGCGGCAACAGGAAAAGCGACGGCGACGGAACACAAAGCGCCTTGTCACGGCGACTGTGGTGATCGTATTGCTGGCCGCATTTTTGTATTTTACGCAGTGAAAGAGCATACTGGTAACATGATTCATACAGCCTGGCTGGATCAGATCAAGTGGAATGACGATGGTCTGGTCCCTGTTGTAACACAGGACCGCCAATCCCGTCGTCTGCTTACCCATGCCTGGATAAATCGTGAAGCGCTGGCACTGACGCTGGCGGAAGGCCGCGCCGTGTATTGGTCGCGCTCGCGCCAGAAAATCTGGCGCAAAGGCGAAGAATCCGGCAATGTGCAGCGTATTCATGACATTCTGCTGGATTGTGATGGCGACACCGTCTGTTACCTGGTTGAACAGATTGGCGGTATTGCCTGCCATACCGGGCGTGAAAGCTGTTTTTACCGGACATTGACGACGGTTGACGGCGAGCCGGGCTGGCAGATCAGCGATCCCGTGTTAAAAGAGCCATCGGCCATGTATACAAAACCCGGCCACTGACATCAGCCCCGGATTTGAGTTAACAGAAACGTCATAAAGCAATCGACTATGATTACAACCAAGAATACATCAGAGGGCACACCCACCAACACATCAGGGGCCGATGTGCTGGCACAACTGGCCACCGTCCTGGCTGAACGCAAGCAGGCTTCTGCCGATGCGTCATACGTCGCCAGCCTGCACCAGAAAGGCCTGAACAAGATACTGGAAAAAGTCGGCGAAGAGGCCGTAGAGACCATTCTGGCAGCGCGCGATGCGGAGGCCGGCGGCGATGCTGCCGCATTGATCAGCGAAACCGCCGATCTGTGGTTTCACAGCATGGTCATGCTGAGTCACCTGAACCTGAGCCATGAGCAGGTATTGGAAGAACTGGCAAAGCGATTTAACATGTCTGGCCTGGTGGAAAAAGCATCCAGGGCCGGTTAGATAACAGCAACATCATATTCAGCGTCACTCAGGTGACAACTTTTAGGGTATATCGGAGGAAACATGGGTATCGGCGGCATCAGTATCTGGCAATTGCTAATCATCGCACTGATCATAGTGCTGTTGTTTGGCACCAAGAAGCTGCGCACATTGGGCTCCGACCTGGGCGGTGCGCTCAAGGGCTTTAAGCAGGCGGTGAAAGACAAGGATGACGACAGTGAAGAAGACGAGCCCGGGCAGCTGAACTCCGAGGCCATGCACAACGAGGCGCACACTGACGCCCAGGCCGACAAAACGAAAGACAAGTAAGCGCAACGATGCCGGAAGCCACAACGGCGCTTTCGGTTAATTGCGCCTCGCGATGCGACAACTGCTTCATCCTGGCAAAGGTTTTCAAGGCCCGGCACCGGATTAAGAGATCTGCTTCGTGAGTTCATCTTCATGGTAACAGCACGTGGAACGCAGCAATGTTTGATATAGGCTTTATGGAGCTGCTGCTCATCGGCATCGTAGCGCTGCTGGTACTGGGCCCTGACAAACTGCCTGGCGCCATCCGCACTGGCGCTCTGTGGTTTGGTCGCGCCAAACGCAGCTTCAATAACGTCAAAGCCGAGATCGAGCAACAGATCAACACCGATGAGATTCGACGTCAATTACATAACGAATCCATTCTGGGCGATATCGAAAAGGCTCGAAAGAACGCCGATAAACTGATCAAAGACACACAAGCAGATATCAAGAGCACTGAAGAAAGTGTCAAGCGCTCAATCAATCCTGACAGTAACAACAAGGTAGCTGGCAAAACCACATCCAGCGCCGACGAAGGCGTACCCACGCCACCCCCCGAAGGCTATCAGGTGCCGGAGAAGGCAAAAACCGCGCCGCCAAAAACTGCCAATACGGAACCGGAAACACCTGAAGAACCCGCACCCGGTATTGACGATGAGCAGGCAAATCCCAGCGAAAACTCTGACGACACAACATCGCAGGATATCTATAGCACCCCACCAACCGGCATCGTTAGTATGCAAAACGGGAAGTTTTCCGCCACTGATGATAAACCGAAGAACTCGGACTCATCTTCCGGCGAGAAATGAGAGACTGACATGACGCAAGAGCCTTCAGCGGATAAAGAGCCTTCAGCGGGCAAAGAGCCTTCAGCTGGCAAAGAGCCTTCAGCGGGCAAAGAGCCTTCAGCCGGTAAAAGTAAACACCACTCCGAGGTAACGGGCGACCTGACCCTCGTTGGCCATCTGGTCGAGCTTCGCGATCGCCTCCTGCGCTGCATTGCCGCCCTGCTCGTGATTTTTCTCGGCCTGATCTATTTTGCCAACGACATTTACACCTTCGTTGCCTCGCCACTGGTCTCCGTGTTGCCCCCAGACACCAGCATGATCGCGATTGATCCGACGTCACCCTTTTTCACGCCTTTCAAACTGACGTTCTATGCGTCGCTGTTTATCTGCGCACCCTACCTTCTGTTTCAGATCTGGGCATTCATCGCACCCGGCCTGTACAGAAATGAAAAATCACTCGCCATCCCGCTGTTTGTTTCCAGCGTCCTGCTGTTTTATGCCGGCATGGCCTTCGCCTACTACGTTCTGTTTGGCGTTGTGTTCAGCTTTTTTGTTTCCGTGGCTCCCGAAGACATTGCCGTCGCCCCCGACATTGCCAGTTACCTGAGCTTCGTATTAAAAATATTCTTTGCCTTCGGCTTTGCCTTTGAAATTCCCATCGCCGTTTTCCTGTTTATGTGGGCAGGCCTGATTGAGCCGGAAAGCCTCAAGAAAAAGCGTCCCTACGTCGTGGTCGGATGTTTTGTTGTGGCCATGCTGCTAACGCCGCCTGACCCGTTCACGCAATCCCTGCTGGCACTTCCCATGTGGATGCTGTTCGAACTCGGTGTGTTTTTTGGTACCGCCTTCCTGAAGAAGAAAGCAACGGAAGAGGCACAGAATCCCGACGCCTGACCTGCGTCGATAGAGAACTTATTGCCGCAGAAGAAACGTGACCGGCCCGTCATTCTCCAGCAGGACTTTCATATCCGCACCGAACACGCCCGTCACCGTATCAGTGTGCTGTAGCCGCAACCACTCAACCAGGTCATCATACAGGGCTTCAGCCTCTGCAGGCGGCATTGCGGAAGAGAACCCCGGCCGCAATCCTTTGTCGGTTGACGCAGCCAGCGTGAACTGCGACACCAGCATCACCTCAGCAGCAACGTCTGTGGCACTGCAATTCATGCGTCCTTCAGCATCCGCAAATACCCGGTAGTTGAGCAACTTGCTTAGCAGCTTCTCGCCGGTCGCAAACGAATCGGTTTTTTCAATGCCCAGAAAAACAACAAGCCCCCGACCGATAGTGCAATGTTCAGCACCATCAATACGGAGGCTTGCATGATTAACCCGCTGTATCAAAGCTATCATCAGGAAACGCCACTGTCAGTTATCTGCGTACGATGCCCAGTAGTGAGGGGTTGTGAGCGAGGGTGTACCCGAGGAACCTCCCATTGCTGCTGGGCAGCGTACGCCACCACTGCCAGGAGACTCCTCGTGGAGCGCTCACTTAGCCCCGAGCCAGCCCACTACGGCTGGCACGCTTGCGATCACTCTCTGTCAGATGCTTTTTACGGATACGAACACTTGCCGGGGTAATTTCGACCAGCTCATCCTCATCAATAAACTCCATCGCCTGCTCCAGCGTGTGCCTGACCGGTGGGGTCAAAGTGATGTTTTCGTCGGTACCCGAGGCGCGAACGTTAGTCAGCTGCTTGCCTTTGATGGGGTTGACCACCAGGTCATTGTCACGGCTGTGCAGGCCGATGATCATGCCTTCGTACACTTCCACGTTTGGCTCAATGAACAGACGACCACGCTCCTGCAACGCCCACAGCGAATAACCCAGCGCCTTGCCAGTGACCATCGAGACCAGCACGCCATTTTTGCGCGCCGCCAGATCGCCGGGTTTGGCCGGACCATAATGATCAAACACGTGGTTCATCATGCCAGTGCCCGACGTCATGCTCAGGAACATGGAGCGGAAACCTATCAGACCGCGCGTGGGTACGGTAAAGGTCAGGCGCACACGACCTTTGCCATCCGGCAACATGTCGGTCATCTCCGCGCGGCGCAGGCCCAGCTCTTCGATGATGGAGCCCTGATGCTCGTCGTTACAGTCGATCATCAGAACCTCGAATGGCTCGCTGACAACACCATCGATTTCTTTCATGATTACCTGCGGACGAGAAACCGCCAGCTCAAAACCTTCTCGACGCATGGTTTCGATCAATACCGACAGGTGCAATTCACCACGACCTGACACTTTGTACTTATCAGGTGTTTCACCCTGTTCAACGCGCAGCGCTACGTTGTGAATCAGCTCGCGATCCAGGCGCTCCCTGATATTTCGCGTGGTGACAAATTTGCCCTCACGGCCGGCAAACGGTGAATCGTTGACCTGAAAGGTCATGGTAATGGTGGGCTGATCCACGGTCAGTGGTGTCATCGCCTCAACATGGTCCGGGTCACACAGGGTGTCGGAAATGTTCAGCCTGTCCAGACCGGTAATGCAGATAATCTCGCCCGCGCTCGCCTCGGTCACATCCACCCGATCCAGGCCGAGGTGGCTTTTTACCTGTAAAATCTTGCCTTTACGGGTTTCACCGTCCTTATCAATCACAGTCACCTGCATATTGGGTCTGGCAACACCGCCGGTGATTCGACCGATACCGATAACACCGACATAGCTGTTGTAGTCCAGGGCACTGATCTGCATCTGAAAAGGTGCATCGGCATTTACCGGGGGTGGTGGCACTTTATCAATGATGGTCTGGAACAGCGGATTCATGTCATCGGCCAGATCATCAGCTTCCATACCGGCAATGCCATTCAAGGCTGAGGCGTAGATCACCGGGAAGTCCAGTTGCTCATCGGTGGCACCGAGTCGGTCGAACAGGTCGAATACTTCGTTCAGCACCCAGTCAGGGCGTGCGCCGGGGCGATCCACCTTGTTGATAACAACAATCGGGTGCAGGCCCTGGGCAAAGGCTTTCATGGTCACAAAACGGGTCTGGGGCATGGGTCCGTCTACGGCGTCCACCAGCAGCAACACGCTATCCACCATGGACATCACGCGCTCGACTTCACCGCCAAAATCAGCGTGTCCGGGAGTGTCCACGATGTTGATATGGTAGCCATTCCAGTTAATCGCGGTGTTTTTGGCGAGAATGGTGATGCCGCGCTCTTTTTCCTGGTCGTTTGAGTCCATAACCCGCTCTACGGAACCACCGCGATCTCCCAGCGTACCGGACTGTTGCAGGAGTTTGTCGACCAGTGTGGTTTTACCGTGGTCAACGTGGGCGATAATGGCGATATTGCGGATCTTCTCAATCACTGGGGACACCTATTACAAAAAGGGGGGCACTGCCGAAAAAAAGGTGGGCGATTATACATCAGCTATCTTGACAATTCCATTACACCGGCTGTATTCACATAAAAATTCGAGTTAACCACAGTCATCACTGACAGTGATCTTCAAAGACCCTGAAGCCACGATCGACCGTTGAAATACCCCTGAATGCCACACCGGACCGGTTTGAGCTCCCTGACGACAACCTTTCAGACTGTGACGCAACGCACATTGTATTTTCCTATTCTGCGGGGTCCATCACAGTTTCTCCAACAAACGACCAATTCGTTCAAATATAACGATCCAAAGACAAACCGCCGCCCGTAACAGAACTGACGACAAATTTCACAGCCATAAAGGAGGAAAACACTGGTGTGTTTTTCAGGCGCTGTGAGGAAATGAACACCACGTCACATGGAGTTAAATATGAAAGCGAACAAGATCAATCGATCGAAATGGACACGTTATGCACTGGCGGCAGCCATCACCAGTGCCTCCGCACTGGGCTACGCCTCAAGTCACCGCGAAGCACCGATGATCGCAGGCATGCCACGACTGGATGCAACCGATCTGTATATGTTTCGCAGTTATGAAGAGGGTCGGGAAGACTACGTCACCATCATTGCCAACTACTTTCCACTGCAGGCTGCCTATGGCGGTCCCAACTATTTTGACCTGGAAACGGCTGGCCTGTATGAAATTCATATCGACAACGATGGCGACTCAATTGAAGATCTGACTTTCAGCTTCGATTTCTCCACGATCCTGGCGGGTGTTTCAGTACCCGTCAATGGTGTTGATATCCCGATTCCATTGATCAATGCTGGCGGCATCGGCCCGGATGCAACCGACACCGCCAATGTCAATTCACGACAGGAGTATCAGCTCAGCGTGATTCGTGGTCCCAGCCGTGCCGGCGCCAAAGAGATTGCGGTAAACGCCAATACTAGCGACACAATGTTCCGAAAACCGGTAGATAACATTGGCACCAAGTCAATTCCGGAGTATGCGCAGTACGCCAACTCTCACATCTACCCGGTCAGCATCCCGAACTGCAGCACGGCTGGCAGAGTTTTTGTGGGGCAGCGTAATGAGGGTTTCGCGGTTAATCTGGGACAGGTTTTCGACCTGGTCAATCTGAACCCGCTGGGCTCTGAGGATGCGGTTGCCAACCCCATTGGCGCTGCCAGTGTTACCTCGCTGGCACTGGAAGTGCCAATCTCCTGCCTGACCGAAGAAGATCCGGTTATTGGAGCATGGACGACGTCGAGTCTTAATATGGGCGACCAGGAACCAATGCAGGTTTCGCGACTGGGCTTCCCACTGGTTAACGAAGTGATTATCGGCCTGCCTGACAAGGACAAGTTCAACAGCAGCCATCCGCATGATGATGCTCAGTTTGTTCATTACGTGGAGAACCCATCACTGCCGTTCCTGCTGGAACTGCTGTTCTCGGACGCGGGCGCTGTTGCTCCCAAGAACTTCCCCCGCGCTGACGTGATTGCTGCGGTAACGGGCGTGCCCGGTCTTAACCTGCCGGCCAATATTGCCAGCGACATGTTCCCGCGCAGTGAGATGCTGCGATTGAACACCAGCATTGCGCCCAAGCCTGCTGCTGAGCAGTTGAACATGGGTGTACTTGCCAACGACACTGCCGGCTTCCCCAACGGTCGCCGTCCCGGTGATGACGTTGTCGACATTGCTCTGCGTGTCATGATGGGCGCACTGGTTGACGATGCCGAAGTGGCACCGAACAACAAAGCCCCCTTTACTGACCAGACCACGGTCAGCGCGGCAGACTTTAAAACCACGTTCCCCTACCTCAACGAACCGCTGCCCGGCTCGGCAGTGCAGTGAGTTGTTGAACCCCCTCTGAAATAAATTTTTTGGAGACTATGCACGGTGCGGAGCAGGGAAGCTCCGCACCATGTTTCTAAATCAAACTACCCAAACACAGGTCGAACTGATTATGTCCGCGAACATCAACGGTCTCGCATGTATCCTTTTTGCGCGTCGCATACTGCTGACCGCGGGAGCGATAGCGTGTGCGATATTGCCTCTGACCGGGAACACACAACCTTACACGCCCGATAGCGCTGACAGAATTGTGGAAACCCTGCCAACGGCTATTGTTGAACTAGCGGCAGACATCCGCCGCACACAGAGATCGCCATCAAATTCGACCACAGAAAATAACGCCGACATCATGCAACGCGCCATGGACTCGTATCAGGTAGCATTGGCGACAGGCGAGGCGCGCGCCTACGGCCGCACCCTGTCAATTCTGCATAGTTGGCCTGAACGTGAAAACAAGCCTGTCATGTACCATATCCTGTTGGCGGCGGTACTCCAGCACAACCATGAGTTTGACGCTGCTCTTGAGCAGCTACAGCCTGTTCTGGCCGCAGAGACCAATGGCACCGACCGCTTGTCGCCATCACAGGCCCAGGCACAGACCCAGGCACTGATGATGCAGTCACAGATTGGCCTGGTCACGGCAGACTATGCGCTTGTTAAGCAAAGCTGCAACAGATTGCAGGACTCAGCCCGACGCCCGGTTTTTGTCAACTGCCAGGCCCAGTTGGATGGTGTTACCGGTAATACCGGCGCCGCGCTGACCCTGATAGCTGACACGTTTAGGACCGGCACAGATCTCAACACCCTCGATTACCAGGAGTTGCTGACCACAGCAGCCGTTGTCGCCCATCGCACAGGCGAGCAGTCACAGGCAGAGGCTTATTATCAGGGCGCCATGCGTTTTGCGCCTGACAATAACTATCTTAACGTCAACTACAGCAACCTGCTGCTGGAACAAAGCCGGTTCGACGAACTGATTGCGTTGCTGTCACCAGATGCCGATAGCACAATGAACGCCGAACTTCGCATTCTGCTTGCCAGAGCTCTGCGTGCGCGGGGTACTGAGGATGATCGCGAACAGGCGGCTGAAATCATCGACGTGCTGACGCAGGAATTCGAACTGGCTTTGATGCGCAACGAAGCCATTCCGCATAAAGAGTTTGCCCAACACTCGCTTTACCTGGTTGATTCACCCGTAGCCGCCCTCAGCGCCGCCAGAGAAAACTGGATGTTACAGAAAGAGCCTTCCGACACGCGCCTGCTCGCGCAGGCTGCCGTTGCCAACGATGACCAGGAAACCCTGTCGGAGATCGAACAGTGGATCAATGACGTTGGCACGCAAGATGTCAGATTGCAGGCGATCCTGACGGCCAACCGGGAGTCGCGCTCATGATAAAAAGAATTCTTCTGGCCGCCCTGCTGATATGGCCCGCGCTGGCATCCGGCCACAGCCTGAGCGACAGCTTTATCGACCTTTCAGTTGAGAACCAACAGGTTTCGGGTCACTGGCTCATCGCCGTGCGCGATCTGGAACTCGCCGTGGGCGTTGACCAGAACATGGATCGCCAGGTTACCTGGGGCGAGATACTACAACAACGTGATGCGATCAATGAGTATGCACTCGCACGCCTTCAGCTGACCATGGCCGGCGCTGAGTGCCCGTTGCAAACAGGTGAGTTTCAACTGGAGCAACGCAATTCAGGTGTATTTTTGTATCTTCCGCTCAGTGGCAGCTGCAGCAGCCCTGGTGAGCTCGCCATAGACTACAACCTGTTGTTTGACATAGATGCCTCGCATCGCGGCATCCTCAACATCGCCTACAATTCCGAATCCTATCTGCGCCTGTTTTCACCGTCAGAGCCCACACACCAGCTTGAGCAAACTGGCTCAGCGGCGGCACTGGCAAATCTGTGGACCTTTCTGATTGAAGGTGTCTGGCACATCTGGATAGGCCTGGATCACATTCTGTTCCTGTGTGCGCTGATCATTCCCATCATGCTGGGCAGAAGCCGCGCAGAACGCCCCGGTGAGCCCTCCGCTGCAGCGTCATCATCAGCAATATTTGTTGATATTTTTAAAGTCGTAACCGCATTTACGGTAGCCCACTCCATAACCCTGATTCTGGCAACGTTGCAGATAGTGGTGCTGCCAGCGCGACTGGTGGAATCGGTAATCGCCCTGTCAGTGGCGGTGACCGGCCTCAACATCATTTTCCCGATCTTCCGTGGCCGCAGCTGGCAGATAGCGTTTGGCTTTGGCCTTATTCACGGCTTCGGATTTGCTGGCGTGCTCGGAGACCTGGCACTGCCAACGCACCTGTTTATCAGCAGCCTGTTAAGTTTCAATGTGGGCGTCGAAATCGGGCAACTGGTCATTGTTGCCGTGCTGGTGCCAGTGCTGTGGTTGCTGGACAAAACCGCACTCACACGCCGCCTGACACTGATCGCCAGCGGCATCGTGATTACCGGGTTTGGATTGTTGTGGCTGGTCGAACGCTCTCTGCCAATGCTGTTAAGCTGAGGGCCGGTAGACGCCGACGTTCTGGTAGCCGGCGTCTTTCAGGTGAGAGGCATGCAGGCGACTCATCATGCCTTTGTCGCAGTACAACAGATATTGTCGGGACGCATCCATCATCGCAAATTGTGTGCTCAGCTGATAGAAAGGAACCACCGCTACCTCGTAGTGCTCATCGCTCAATGGCGCCCGTTCCTGCTCTTGCGGGTGACGTATATCAATCACCATCGCTCCGGCAGGCACGTCTGTGACCTGCTCGGGCTCTACGTCACGGTGCTCGAGCACTTCGACCACCCGGTCAATCATCTGAACTTCACGCTCAGCCACCGCTGCGTTTATCAGTTCAATATCCAGTTTCGCCTCTTCCTCAAGCACTCGCTGAAGCTTCGCATTTGTGGTCGGTTTTACTGATACCACACCACAATACTCTGGCACCTGAGCCGAGAACTCCTCAGTACCAATGCGCCGCGCCATGTCAATAATGTCCTGTTTGTCGGTCACAATCAGCGGCCGCAATACAAGCATATCAGTTACCTGATCGATCACATTCAGATTGGGCAGGGTCTGACTGGCAACCTGCGCTACGCACTCGCCGGTTACCAGTGCCGACAGCTTCATTTCGCGGGCGATCTGATCAGCCGCACGAATCATCATGCGCTTTAGCACAACAGCCATGTGGCCGCTGTCTACCCGGGTCAGTATCTCGCCCAACAAGGGCTCAAACGGTACACTGATGAATTTGACACGATGGGAGGCTCCGAACCGCATCCACAGATACAATGCGACCTCCTTTACCGCCAGTTCATGCTCCTTGCCACCCAGGTTAAAAAACAGAAAATGAGTCTGTACGCCACGACGCATGAACAGATAACTCGACACCGCCGAATCAAAGCCGCCTGAAATCAGCGACAACACCGGCTCCTGCGTCCCCATCGGGTATCCGCCCAACCCGCGCCATTGCTGCGTTACCACATACAGGGTCTGTTGACGGATTTCCAGACGCACGGTGACGTCCGGCTGCCTCAGATCGACCCCGGACGCGCCGGTCTCGCGCAACAGAGCCGCGCCCAGGTAACGCTCCAGCTCCATGGAGCTGAAGTCATGATTGCCTTGACGTTTACTGCGTACAGCAAAGCTGCGGCCCTGCAATTGATCGCGATAATAAGGCAAAATTTCTGTCAATATGCCGTCAAAATCCGGCAACGTCTGTTTACTCACCTGACTGATCAGTGAAATTCCCGGCGTATTGCGTAACACGTCGACGACCTGGGCCAGAAGAGTTTCATCTGCAGTGTTGGTTTCCACTTCCAGAATGTCCCAGTCACCGGTTACACTGATCCGCGAATCGATCCGGCCCATCAGTATCCGCAGATTACGCCGCAGTGTCTTGATCAGTCGTTGACGCACCGAACGCGTCTTGATGGTAATTTCAGGGAAAAAGCGGATAACATAAAGCATGGTACTGACCTTGTGTTCGAAATGGACGACAACCGGTGACAGCTGACGGAATGAATTCGGTTGTAATAGTGAGACGGACGCATCAAAAAAGGGCATTATGCACCAAAAAGGCGCCAACTCGGATTTGGTGCACTTTTTTAGTGCGTTTTTGCGCATTAGCCTGACACGGGTTATCAGCAAGCACCGCGTATACAGGGGCTCTGGGCAGCAACAGGAATGGCATATATCTTGCTCATTCACTGCTACTCGGGCATGGTATGCGAGCGCCATTATAATGCCGAATGCCCGGTTTGTTGAGTGCTGAACCAGCACACGACCGGCATATAAGAAAATAAACACTGAGCAACGGCAGCAATCAGCGGCTGTGTCAGATTTTAAAACTGTGACTTTAAACCGTCACCCAATTCTCGATCACACGGAGGATCAGGAATGTCTGAGAAGACTTTAAA
>OJBX01000464.1_pt1 | contig 16050 bp, 23 predicted proteins | sample 1590751 | NCBI WGS metagenome assembly OJBX01 (sample SAMN05416780, study PRJEB24817) | seawater metagenome | isolation source: Sea water | place: Canada:Atlantic | collected 2013-07
GCTAATTTTAACCAGCTATTTTATTGCCTCTGAATGAGGCGTTAGGTAACCACGGATGTTTTACCGAGAACTAATAATTGGCTTCACAACCATATTTGCTTGGTTGCCTGCTCTTATACTTACTTTTCTAGCCGCATTTGTTTTTCTTATGGGTTTCGCTGCAATAAGCGAAGGCGACTATCTTATAGCTACTACTTGTATACTGCTAAGTAGTGGTGGTGTTCTGGGCTTTATTGCTCTTACGTCTCTCTGCTGGGGCCTTCATATTTCGTTTCTTAAACGATTGATTTTTCTCCTTGCAGGCGTGTTGTCTTTGGCAACAGTCATTTATCTTGGAACACTAGACCCAACATCAGCACTTTACCTCAGCTATCATCCTTTGGTTGTTTATTTATTCTACTCACCATTCGTTATTGGTCTTTTCCACATTGTGCTTCACTGCTATTTTTGGGTAAGGTTACCTAACAAAAGCATTAACACTCGCTGCGCTCGCTAGGGACAAAAATACGTAGGCTCCCTGCGCTTCGCTTGGTATTGTAGCCTACGTATTTTTGCCCGTTATGCGGAAGTTAGCAATACAAGGAGAGTCCGTTGCAAATTTTGATCTTCATTTTACTTTTATGTTCATTTTCTGTCTCTGCGAATCTATTTGAAGATATGAAGTGTGGAGCATATGACGCTTCAAAATACCCCAATAAAACAGAATTTAAGGGAAGCGCGGAGCGAGAAGTATCTGACTCTGGAGTAAAAGAGTTTTTTGATGAATTAGGAGAGACCGATTCTTCACAAAGACAGTGGGTATTTAAATTAGTTGACAGAGCAACGGGAAAATATAAAAAATCTTTTCCTCGTCGATCGCCAAACTCAAAAAATGAAATTGCTATTGAACATCAAATTATACAACCAGAAATTATCATTACCTTAGGGGATAAGATTATCACTGGCAGCAATAATGGTGAATTTGGTGGAGAGCTACTTTTAATCGATGAAAATGATAGTGTTACCCTAATCAAAGAAATGAATGTTGAAGACATTTATAAAATGCCATTTGGTTTAGTAGTTACATCAGGTTTAGCTCATATGTCGTGGAATTACGGTGATATTCATTTAATAAATTCAAACTTTGAAACTGAAAAGTTATATAGCTTAGTTGGCAAGCCCAAATCATCTTGGCTGCTAGATAATGGTGATCTATTAATTAATAGTTATCCAAAAGGCTCGCAGGTTTTAACTAAAAGTGGTTACTTAAAGCGTGTGCAATGTATTGCTAACAAGCCACTAAAGCAGGACTCGTAACAGTTGGCTCAGTTCCGCTTCGCTACACATTTTAGCCAAACATTTATCAGCCCCTTAACAGGGCGTTATAAGCCAATGTAAGCCCATGGAAATAATCATTTTTACAATTGGCGCTGCCATCTATTTGGTTGCCGTAAACTTGCTAGTTAAAGGTCACAAAATGTTGAACCTTCGCTTCGGTTGGCCAAGACCAGCAGGGTTAACTAACAACGCAATTTGCTATCTCTTTTTTGCTGTATTTATCGGCGTGGTTATTCCGTTTGCCTTCTTTTTCCCATTATGGCTCAACACACTCGCGCCCGTACTTCAGCCAACTCAAACAAACAGGGCCATTCTAATATTAATCGGTGGTTTTGTTCTTTCCGTTGCAATGTGGTTAAACTATAAAAAGACTAAGCAAGGCAGTTTTAACAATGGCTTATAACAAACAAATTATGTCACTCGCTGCCGCTCGCTGGGACGCAAACACGTGCGCGGCTTCGCCATTATTGCACACGTTTTTGCGCCCCATATTTGGAAGTTAGCTTAGCGGAGGCATTATCGACACTTTGATTTTTGTGATTGGTTCCGTAATGTTCTTTATACTGGTTATAAAGTTGGAATCTATGATTCCTATTAACTTTTTGGATAAAGTAGAAAGAACGTTTAACGACTTAGGGACAAATGTGCAGGTAAGAACGAATTCTTACTCACGTTTTTATAACACCAAAGGACGATTGATAAAAAAGTCGGATATATCAAAAATCCAAATCGCCGGTTGTCTTACTCTTTTTACGTTATCAGATAACGCAATAGATATTACAGTTCATCCAGCTAATAGAGATATTGTGTTTGAAAAAGCTAAACGTATATTTACAGAGGCGCAAATTGTTGAAATTGATATGCAAAGCTAACAAGCCAAGCCAGCGGGAATTTTACTCGCTGAAAAGCGCTCATAAAATCCCCTGCTTGGGGCGTTATGTAACTAGGGAAAGTGATGCACTCTGAGAGTCAAACTTCAGAATTACGCCAATTGGTTAAAGATGCTCGGTGGGCTATTTGGCTTTTTGTTATCGTTAATTTTTTTGTATTGGTTTTCTTTATAGATGACGGCATTTTCAACGAATTTGTATTTGTCCTTTTATTTATTCAACTCGCTCTAGTAGCTTTCTGGTTGTTGCCTGTCTTTTGTTATCAGGTATTTATCAAAAAACTTCGAGTTAAATTGGCAATTTATAAAGCGTTGGCGTCGTACAAAGAAGCCTTAGGTCACGTATCGTGGTAGCGTTACATAACAAGTGCATCATGGTGGGAATTTTACTCGCTGGTAAAGCGCTCCTAAAATCCCCATATGCAAATCGTTAGGTACACATGAAAGTTCAAGGAAGTTTATTGACATTCACAAGGAGTCTAGGAGCATTTGCAATAGCATTCTTTTGCTTGTGGCTTTTTCCTAGTCCTGCTTTCGACGCTTGCTCCCACAGCAACAACACTAGTATTGTTGGCTGTGGTACATGGCCAGATTTACTTATGGGCTTTTTGTTCGTGACTGTAAGTTACTTATTGGGGCCAAGTTCTAGAATCCATTATTTAGTATTAATATTGTTTTTTACTTTTCTTGGTAGCGCCGAAAATATTCGGTTTGGGAGTTTTTATGACGCATTATATCAAGCTCCTTTCCAAGAGTTTTATTATGGTGGTCTTGTCGCTGCATTCATTTTTGTTTCTTTTTATTTATTCACAAGAATACGGAAAAGTGTACCTAACAAATGAATTATGTTGTTCGTAAACTCACTGGGACAAATACTCGCTGGCCTTCGGCCAAAACGCTCATATTTGCCCCATATTCAAAGCGTTATACATCTATTGAAGCCAACTTGTATTGAATATGGATTTTAAAAAGTTAAAAAGCAATTTGGTTGGTACTGCCAAAATTTATCGCTATGGCTTAGGTCTTTTAATATCAATGGTTGCTGTAGATGCCTATAGAGATGATTTTGAAGATACACTATTCTTTTTAGGCCTCATTATTGGTTATGTTCCAATTTTAGCTATAAAAGTAATACTTTATACCTATGTTGAAAGCTTAGAGTTTCATAAAATATCAAAGGGTTTGCTATGGTCGTTTTTAAGCTCTAACGTGATTATTTTAGGTATCAGCTTAGCAAGTTACTATGAACCTCCAGCGCTCACGCTCAATGAGTATTTATTGTATATGGTTTTTTTTACAGTCTTACTTTTTTTCAATTATTTTATGCTACCTTGGAAGGAGTCTTAATTGCCGATGTAAAACAAAAACATCATGGTGGGAATTTTACTCGCTGGTAAAACGCTCCTAAAATCCCCATATGTTAAGCGTTATATTTATTAAGGATGATTTTGAGTGCATAGCTTGGTTTTAGCCCTACTTCTTACTACTACAAATATAGATCTCAGCGGATATTGGCTCGGGGAAAGTGAAAACAAAGATAGAATTTTTTTAACTTTAAGAGATGATTCCGGAGTCTATATATCTCTACAACAATTTTTAAATGACGAGGAAGTCGAGAAGTGGCAGTATCAATTTGGTTATTGGAGCGTTGATGGCAATACACTAAAAGTGAATATTATCGCTGGTTATTCAGACGGTAAAGTGAAATTACTTAAAGCATGCTCTGGTCGAGAAGTTAACTATGAAGTCACATCTTTTGATAGTAGAAAGCTCAATTACAAGTCTTATGCATCTGGGGAAATTTATTCTGTCATAAACAAAGTTCCCCAAACCGATAAAGATAAAATTTCTCAAAATATAATTAATCAGTTTAAAGAAAAGCTAGCGTTGCATAAAAATGAGTGCCAATAAATATAACAAACCAAGTCATCGGAAAACCACTCGCTGGCTGCGCCAAAAAGTTCGTGTTTTCCGCTGCTTGGGGCGTTAGAACCTTCTATCTTCGAAAGGATTTGAAATGAGTACCGTTCTCTTTTTGACTGTTGCATGTGCATTAACTTTTAGCCTCGTAAGAGAGGTCAGGAAAAGAGGCTCAGATAGTTTTGCAATTGCTATCTGGAAGTTCTTTAGTTTTTATACAACTCTCTCAAATTTGCTTGTTTTGCTCTGGTCTGCAGCTTTGGTTTTTGTTCCCACACACGAAATTGGCGCCTTTGCCCAAAATGCCAATGTTGCTGCTGCTATTACGTTCTACATTGTCACTGTGGGTATCGCCAATTATCTTATTTTCGGCTGGCTCAAGCTTTCATTCTTCGAGCGTACTAACAGAGACAGCCATCTTTAGAATCGTATAAAAAGCTCTGCTGTTTAGGGGAAAATCCCCCTCAATAAGCGTCAAAGTACTTTTGAACTGAATGATTGGGGATTTTTACGGGAATATTAAGCGATGAGGGAGAAAACGGCGCTCAAGGTTAACTTTTACGCAAACGCCTACGTTACAAGAGATGCATTAGATGTGTTAGTTACAATGTCTTATGCGCGTTTTAACAACGCTTTAGCTTTGGTCATTCCTCGCAGTCGTTGATGATGGGTATGGCGTTTGAACGCATTCATCATTTGCTTGGCACCTGCTACGTAGCACATGTGTTTTTCGAACTCAGTGGTAAGCGTAAACCACTGAGCTGAATCTAAACCTAGTCCCAAAGTAATAAAGCACTCAATCGAAGCCTAATCAACCAACATAAAGTGTTCGGTTTATTTAGCTTTAGTTGTTTAGATTGTTGTTGAATTGATTACGATCACTAAAAGACTTTTTAATACTGACTATACTCAATCCGCTGAAATGGCGTCGAATCTATTTTGGTGAAGCTGGTAATGTCATTGCAAAAACACTTTTTACATTGTGAAGGAGAGTAATATGCGAACAGGTAATATTTTATGGCCTACAGATTTTTCTGATACTGCATCACATGCTTTGCAATATGCCATTGAAATGGCGAATTTATATCAAGTGGGCATTCGTATTTTACACGTTGTCGAGCAGCCTTCAGGTGATGAGAATTATATGCTCCTTGCGATAACGCCCCAAGAATTAGCAGAAAATATGGAAGACGCTGCGGCAAGTAAAATGCACGAATTATTAAGTCAATTGAATACTAATTTGAAGGTTGAAACAGTTATCCGCCATGGTGACGCCATCAATGAGATTTTGGCCGAGAGCAACAGCGGCGATATTGGCATGGTGGTTATTGCTAGTCACGGAAGAACCGGACTTTCTCATTTTTTAAATGCTAACGTGGCAGAATCGATTGCCAGAAAATCTGAGTGCCCAGTGTTAGTAGTCAAATGAAATCAGCGTTTATCTCTTGTCCCGTTGTGGTTTTAGACGGGATAAAAGTAGACACCGAGTTGGATAAAAAATGAGTTCTCAGCAACGGTAGACACGGAGCGTAGCAGCGCTAAGGTGATAGCTTTTTAGCTTTACCAACATGTAACTTTTGGGCTTTCCCTCTTGAATTGAGACAATGATGAAGGCCTGCAAGTGGTAAAAAGGCGACCTAACAAAGGTCGCCTTTGTGATACCTTCAACTACTAGCGTAAATTCAAATACTTACGCTTTATCAAAGGTTTCACGTAGTGCTTTGGCACCGCTCAACATAAAGCCGTGGTCTGAGCTAAGTAAAAACAAAGATACGCCTTTTTCTTTCCAGTAGGCCAGTTCGTTTAAATTGCCCACGAACATGCCTGTGGCCTTTCCGGCTTTGTGGCTTACTTCAACTAAATGCTCTACCGCCTGTTTAACCGCTGGGGCGTCGGCACTGGTTTCGCCTAGCGCTACGGTTAAATCCATGCGGCCTATAAACAAACAATCAACGCCGTCAACCTGCGCAATTGCTTCGATATTTTCAATGGCATCTAAGTCTTCAAGCTGGGCAATGACGGATATATTTTTGCCCCCTTGCAAATTTTGGCTTAACGATTTGGTTGTATATCCTGCAAATCGGCTTGAACCCGCATAGCCTCTGCCGCCTGCACCATAGTGACAATGCTTTACTATCTCGCTTAATTGCTCGGCTGTTTTTACATGGGGCACAACCACGCCATCTGCGCCCATGTCTAATACATTTAACAGTGTTTCTGGCGCATCGTTCGGGGTTCTTACTAACACTGGCATACTACCAGCTCGCGCAGCAAGGATGCAGGTATCTAGATCGTGGCGAGAAAACGGCGCGTGTTCTGCATCTAGGCAAATCGCGTCCATGTCACTATGGGCAAGTACTTCAATTACATTGTAATGGGGGGTTTTAACGAAGGTGCCTAACAGGCTTTGTTTATTTTTGAGCTGCTGCTTAAGCATGGGCGGCGCCTCCAAAAAAGTTGTACAGATGCAAATTTACCTTGTCGCTTTGTTCAAGCGAGGCAAAATGGCCGGCATTTTCAATTAACACAAGCTCGCTGTTTGCTGCTAACTGATGCATTCTTTGTTGCTCTGAGGGGGGGCAAAGCACGTCATCACAACCACCCATAAACAACATACGATGATCGCAATTGGCTAATAGCTCACTCGCATCCGGTCTTGTGGCAAGTATTTCTAACTGCGCTTTATAGCGCGCAATGCCCGTATCTTCCGCCATTTGCGCTATTAATCGCATAATTTCATCATTTGGTGAGCTTAAGTAAACCGAGCTGAAATAATCGTGTATTAACCTATCTAAGCCATGCTCAATTGCATAGTTTAGGTGCTCGTTTCTCACGGTTCGGCCTTGCGGTTTATCAGCGTGTGCGTTGCTGTCTAACAGCGCTATTCTGTCAATTCGTTCAGGACAGCGAGTTAAAAGTTCAAATGCAACCATGCCTCCCATCGAGAAAGCACAAATGTTGAATCGCTCGTCTGCTTTGAAACGGCTAAGTGCGTAGTCTGCCGTTTCGCTTAGGTTGTCGTGCTGGTCATACTCCAAGGTTATGCAGTTGTGACCAGCTCTGCTTAAGGTGGTAATTTGGTCCGAGAAAACGGCCTTATTACAAAGTGTTCCGGGTATAAATAGTAAGTTAGTCATCGTCTCTTGGCGCGGCGGCAACCGAATTACCTTCTATGAGCTTGCCCGGCCAATACCGTGTTTCTGGCGGTACTTCGGGGTTCTCAATCAGGTTAATTAAGGTTTCTACTGCTGCTTTTGTCATAAAATAGGTTGGCTGACTTACGGTAGTCAGCTGGTAGCTGTGCCAACATGAGGCACTGATACCATCAAACCCAACAACTGAAATATCTTCTGGTACCCGCAGGCCCAGATTTTGTCGAATTTCATCAATAGCACCGATCGCCATTGAGTCGTTGGAACATATAATTGCAGTAGGAAGTGGGTTCTTTTGTGCGTAGGCACTTAAACACTCTCTGGCAGAGTCATAGCTGTAGTCACCGTAAATTACAGTGGTGTCAGTGAAGCCATGGGCCAGTAACGCATTTCTAGCACCATTCAATCGGGCGCGAGCCACGTCAGAATCTTTTGGCCCTGCCATGATTAGAAAGTGTTGGTGGTGATGGCTAACCAAAATATCGATCAACATGCGAAGCCCTTGGTCGTGGTTACAACACACTGAGCTTACGCTGTGATCTGGAAGCTCGCGGTTGTACAACACCACAGGGATATTGTGCTTGGCGAACTGTGTCACACTGTCTGGCTCAAAATGTGCGGTCAGCGCTATTACGCCATCGACTTGATAGGCGAATATTTGCTCCATAACCATTTCTAGCTGATCAGCATCATCAAGCGTAAATAAAAGTACCCGTTTATTTTTGACAGCAATGTGCTTGTTTAACTGTGCTAACACCTCGGGAAAGTTCACATTCGCTCGAGATGAGATGATCACAGCCACCATACCTGTGCTTCGGTTTATCAGCATGCGCGCGATAGCGTTCGGCTTATAACCTAAGTCTTCGGCGGCTTTTATGACCTTCTCTCGGGTTTTTTTAGACACACTAACGCCTGGGCGATACACCCGCGACACTGCCGATTGTGAAACTCCTGCTGCATGGGCGACGTCATAAGACGTCACCCTAGTTTTTTTATTCAATTATTTTTTTCCATAACGACGTAACCGAATGTCAGCCTGTTCTTTGTGACCTGCAAAACCTTCAATGGCACATAAGCGTGAGCAGTATTCGCCAACCATGACTGACGCTTCCTCGGTAACACGCTGATATGTACAGGTTTTCAAGAACTTACCAACCCATAGACCACCAGTATAACGACCTGCGCCCTTCGTGGGTAGAGTATGATTTGTTCCAATACATTTATCACCGTAAGAAACGTTTGTTTCAGGCCCTAAGAACAACGCTCCGAAGTTGCGCATATTTTTCTGAAAGTAGGGGACGTCTTTGGTCATTATTTGCACATGCTCAAATGCCAAATCGTTGGCTACTTGCAACATTTCGTCGTAGGTATCACATACGATAACTTCGCCATAGTCTCGCCATGCCACAGCGGCAACATCGGCAGTAGGTAGGATAGTGAGCTGGCGCTCTACTTCAGCCATTGTGTCTTTTCCGAGTTGTTCACTATTGGTCAACAGTATCGCGGGAGAGTTAAGGCCATGCTCAGCTTGACCAAGCAAGTCGGCGGCGCACAGTTCACCATCAACACTGTCATCAGCAATTACTAGGGTTTCTGTTGGGCCGGCAAATAGGTCGATACCTATGCGCCCGAACAATTGGCGCTTTGCCTCTGCAACAAACGCATTACCTGGCCCTACAATCATACTTACCGGCTCGATGGTATCGGTACCTACCGCCATAGCAGCAATGGCTTGTACGCCACCAAAGGTATAAATTTCATCAGCCCCGGCTAAATCCATCGCAACAATTACTGCGGGTGCAGGTTTACCGTGAAATGGAGGCGTAGCTGCCACAACGCGTTTAACCCCAGCTACTTTTGCGGTTACAATACTCATGTGCGCTGAGGCAACTAACGGGTATTTTCCACCAGGCACATAGCAACCTACGCTATCTACTGGAATATTTTTATGGCCCAGTACAACACCAGGAAGCGTTTCAACTTCTACATCTTTCATTGAGTCACGTTGAATAGTGGCGAAATTGCGTACTTGCTTCTGCGCCCACTTAATATCGCTTATTTCTTGTTCACTAAGTTGTTCATAACACGCATTAATTTCTTCTTTGCTTAACCTGAAAGACTCCGGAGTCCATTTGTCAAATTGACCAGAATATTCTGATACAGCGGCATCTCCACGCTGCTCAATGTCGCTAATTATATTTTCGACAATTGTTTTAACTTTCTGATTATCAATGGCTTTTTCGTCTTCTTGCTTACCTTTCTTCAAGTGCTTGATCATGGTCTATTCCTCTACATTGGTGAATGGGGTGTTACATTAATCGTACAAATATTTAGCTTGATCTTTACTGAGAATTACATAAAAATGACTTCGAATGCAATTATTATTTTGAGGTGATGTGTGGCTTTCTCTAATGACCTGTTAAAAGACAAGACCATTTTGATCACAGGGGCGGGCAAAGGCATTGGCAAAGCGTGTGCTTTGTTAGCTGATAAGTGCGGTGCAACTGTGATAGCAGTGGCGCGCACCGAAACCGATCTTATTGATTTGAAAAATGAGAGTTCCCAGCGCTTGAGTTATTGGGTAGGCGACGTACAAGATGCGGCGCTTTATGAAAAGATCCGTTCATTACCGTCTCTGCATGGATTAATTAATAACGCTGGAACCAACCGTGTCGCCCCCATGGCAGAGCAAAGCGATGAAAACATCGACGATATTTTAAATTTAAATATTCGTTCGGCATACAAGGTTGCACAGGCAGCTATCACACCCATGCTTAATAGCGCTGCGCCATCTATGGTGCACATGTCTTCTCAAATGGGGTTTGTCGGCTCGCCTGGACGAACCCTGTATTGCTTGAGCAAGCATGCGATTGAAGGTTTGACCAAGGCAATGGCTGTTGAGTTGGCGCCCAATAACATTCGCGTTAATAGTGTTGCCCCCACATTCATCAAAACACCGATGACCGAACCCATGCTTAAAGAGCCTGCGTTTGCCGAAATGGTTATGAACAACATTCCCTTACAGCGCTTAGGTAGCGTTGAAGATGTAGCGAATGCATGCATATTTCTACTCAGTGAATTGTCTATGACCACCACGGGTAGTTGTCTTAAAGTCGATGGCGGTTGGACCGCCCAATAAAAACGAGGTATCACTGTGTCAGTATTATCCGAACGTTTAGTCCGTTATGAAGAATTAATCCCGTGTCGCAATGCGTTTATTGATACGCGCTCGCCTGGCAGTGATCAAAAAGAAAACTTTACGATTATTGGCCCAGGGGTAGCAGAAAATCCCGACCAGCATGTACATATCGCTATTCCTCACGGTTTTAACATAGGGGGTGCACGACAACCGCCTGGGTGTTTGAACTCGCAGCACAGCCATTTAACGGAAGAAGTTTTTGTTATTTCGCAAGGCAGCTGGCACTTCTCGACAGGGGTAGATGGCTCCGACGCTGTGGTCCGCTTGGAAGAAGGCGACGTTATATCTATCCCTATGGATTTATTTCGTGGCTTCGAAAATGTAGGGGAAGGGTCAGGGTATCTTTACGCCGTATTAGGCCAAGATGACCCAGGCCGCGTGCTTTGGGCGCCGCAAGTTTTCGATATGGCAAGCGATTACGGGTTGGTACTTCTTGAAAATGGCGGCTTAGTTGACACAACCTTAGGTCAGAAAATTCCTGACGGTGTGGCCCCAATGCCAAAGACCTCAGCAGAACAGATTGCCCAGCATCGGGTAATCGACGATAAAACCCTTGAGCAGTGCGTAGTACGTGTCAGCGATTTCTCATTTAGCAATGACACCGCGCTCACGAAAGGCACTGATGTGTTAGAAGCGCCACTCATTGGCCCAGCAAGCCCTGATGAGAAGCTTGGTGAAACAAAATTAAATTGGTCTCATGGGTTTTGTGTTCGTGCACTGAAATTCCAAGCCGGCTCGTTCATCGCCGGGCATAAACGCCAAGAAGAAGAGGTTGTCTATGTGCAAGAAGGCAGTATCAAAATGCACATTGATGGCGAAGCACTTATCTTAGGCAAGGGCGACACATTTACCACGCCCATTGGCGCGACACGCAGTTTTGCGCAACACGGCGATGATATAGCATTGGTGTATGTTACACGTCGGAGAGATACTGCAAAGGCCCCAGAGTTTTTAGACTAGAAGGCTAAAGCGATGTCTACGTATACAAATATTCAACTAAAAAAGACGTTTCTACCGTTTCGGCAAGCTCAGTACGATTTTGATTTAGAAAAGCTAAAAGCGCTAGGTGATGATCTTTTCTCAAACGATGCCGCGATTAAGTTTTGTGTCCCGTTTGACGATATGGTCGGTCACCGAGAAATGCTTGATACGGTATACGCGCCGCTATTAGAAGCCGTCCCCGATCTTGAACGTCGAGACACCATTGTTATGGTGGGCGAAGACGACGAACAGCTTCGTTGGCTCGGGTGCTGTGGTTACTACACAGGGCGTTTGGCAAAACCTTGGTTAGATATTCCAGCCACGGGCGATCAGATACATATGCGCTTTCATGAGTTTTATCGCTTCGACGGCGAGAAAATTGTGGAAGTACAGGCCATTTGGGATTTGCCAGAAGTGATGATGCAGGCAAAGTGCTGGCCCTTTAGCCCAAGCTTAGGTACGGAGTGGCATGTACCTGGCCCTTCTACTCAAGATGGCATTCACCTATTTGAAGAAGACAAGTCACTGACCGCGCAGAGCCAACAGCTTGTGCTAGACATGCTAAATAGTTTAGGCAATTTTGCCGAAGGTGGCGTTGAGGCAATGAATCTAGACAAATATTGGCATGCTAAGTCAAATTGGTATGGCCCCTCAGGGATAGGTACGGGCCGCGGTATTCAAGGCTTTCGCAATACACACCAAGAAGCATTTTTAAACGGTATGCCGAATCGCGTGGGTGACCCAGCGAATGGCCATTTATTTTCTGAAAACAACTATGTTGGGTTTACCGGCTGGCCGGGTATGAGCATGACGATTTCGGGTGACGGATGGCTTGGTATTGTACCTAACGATAAACCCATCACGATGCGCAGCTTAGATTTTTGGCGAAACGAAAACGGCATGATCCGAGAAAACTGGGTGTTGGTAGACTTGCTTCATGTTTACCGCCAATTGGGTGTGGATGTGTTCGCTCGAGTAAAACAGTTGACTCGTAATAAATATCGATAGCGCCCGTTAGGGTTATTGAAACCATAAGGATTTATTAAAAACGAGTGGGAAATAGGGCTGCTGCAGTCGTTTCTTTTAGTCATTGCGATCAATCCGCTTGATAACAAATTAAGTACCATAGATTCGCCGAGCAGCATCATTTTTGACGTGTTTGTTTTTAAAATTTATATCGTCAACCACAGTACTAATGTTTAGATTCACTTAAGGAATTTACAAATGAGCAATATTACCCAGACAGCCGAGTTGTTTTTTGATGCTTGTGAAACAGGAAAAGGCTGGGATGCGTGCAAAGCATATTGCCATCCTAATGCTACATTTTCTGCTCAGGCAGGCGCTTTGTCCGATATAGGGGATGTAGAAAGTTACACAGCATGGATGCAGTGGCTTTTAACTGCGGTTCCCGATGGTCATTATGAGTTGAAAAGTTTTTCAACCGACGAGAAGCGCAATTGTGTCACGGCTTTTGGTGTACTTCATGGTACTCAAACCGGCCCCAGTGTTGCTGGTGAGCCAACTGGTAACGTTATTGCGGCTGACTACGTTTATGCCATGCAATTTGAAGGTGGGTTAATAAGCCATGTGACAAAGATATGGAATGATTCAGTTAGCCTTCAACAGCTAGGGTGGGCATAATTGCCCATCAAGGTTTTATAGGTCAGCGAAACGACCAAATTTAGCTAATAGATAAACAGACCAACGCGCTGCATATGGACTTTATTAAGCCCAAAGGGGCGCGGTGAGGATTTTTACTATTCGTCTACCAGTACTTCAAAACCACCGTAAATCATACGCTTTCCATCAAATGGCATTGGCGCGGTCGCCGGGTCAAAGCGGGGATCGTCCATACATTTTTGCATGCCTTGGTCTCTGATTTCTTTTGACGGCCACGTTATCCAAGAAAACACGATAGTTTCATCGGCTTTCGCCTTTACAGCCATTGGAAATGACGTGACTTCTCCATCTGGTACATCACTGCCCCAGCACTCTGTGCAGGAGATAGCGCCGTATTCTTGCTTAAAAATATTAATGCAGTACTTGGCGTATGCTTTGTACTCTTCTTTATTGGCGGTGGGGACTGCGACTACAAAACCATCGATATAAGACATATGTCACCTCATTAACTGGCTCGTTGATTGGTTATCGTAAACCGTTGGGAATATTAGCCTACTGGTATTTTGCCGATTTGGGTAGTGCATTTATCATACACGCTAGGGATTTATTCGAATCCGTATAAGAAAGCAGAAAAAACAGGAAAAAGGCGCAATATGTGCGCCTGTTTTAAATTGACTGGCCAGGGTTAATACGCCTGATGAGACTTGAAATTCCTGACCAGAGTAGAGCGCTGTTAAGCGCTTTTTGCTTGTTTAAATAAGCTAGGGCCTGCGGCAACCAGTGACTTACCATTGTCGGTATCAGTGAATTTATCGAAGTTATCTACAAATAAGCTCGCTAAATCAGTGGCCTTTGTGGTCCATTGGTTTTCATTGCTGTAGGTTTTACGTGGGTCAAGAATATCGCTGTTCAATTCACCTAGTTGCTGGGGAATTTCTAAATTGAAAATGGGTAAGACGGTGGTCTTCGCATCATCTAATGAGCCATCTAAAATTGCATCAATAATCGCCCGCGTTGCTTTAATTGAAATACGCTTGCCTGTGCCGTTCCAGCCAGTGTTAACCAAGTATGCTTGAGCACCCGCGTCTTGCATGCGATTTTTAAGCACTTTGGCATATTGAGTGGGATGCAAGCTTAAAAACGCCGCACCAAAACAGCTTGAGAACGTAGGCGTAGGCTCGGTTATTCCTCTTTCTGTACCAGCTAATTTAGCGGTGAAGCCAGACAAGAAGTAGTACTGGGCTTGCTCGGGCGTTAGCTTAGACACTGCTGGCAATACGCCAAACGCATCTGCAGTTAAGAAAATGACTTTATTAGCATGCCCGGCCCGAGAGACAGGTTTTACAATGTTGTCAATGTGATGAATCGGGTAAGATACACGGGTGTTTTCAGTTTTGCTGTTATCATCAAAATCGATTTTGCCGTCGGCATCGACCGTCACATTTTCAAGTAGGGCATCACGGCGTATTGCGTTGTAGATATCCGGTTCGTTTTCTTTGCTTAAATTAATGGTCTTTGCGTAACAGCCACCTTCGAAATTGAACACGCCGTTGTCATCCCAACCGTGTTCGTCGTCGCCGATTAACTCACGATTTGGGTCGGTAGATAGGGTAGTTTTACCGGTACCAGACAAACCAAAGAACACAGCTACATCACCGTCTTTTCCTACATTGGCGCTGCAATGCATAGAGGCGATATTTTTAAGGGGCAGCAAGTAGTTCATCATAGAGAACATGCCTTTTTTCATCTCGCCGCCGTACCAAGTGCCGCCAATTAGCTGTACTTTTTCGGTTAAATTAAAAGCAACAAAATTCTCAGAGTTCAGCCCTTGCGCTTGCCAGTTAGGGTTAGTTGTTTTCGCGCCATTCATGACCACAAAGTCAGGCTCGTAATCGGTCAATTCAGCGTCAGTAGGGCGTATAAACATGTTTTTAACGAAATGCGCTTGCCACGCGACTTCGGTAATAAAGCGTACTTTTAACCGGGTATCTTCATTAGCGCCGCAGTAGGTATCCACCACGAACAAACGTTTGCCGCTGAGCTGCTTGGTGACCAGCGCTTTAAGTTCGTCCCATACTTGGGGCGTGATCGGCTTGTTGTCGTTTTTGCCTTGATCAGACCACCACACCGTATCTTTGCTGACATCATCGCGCACTATGTATTTGTCTTTTGGTGAGCGGCCGGTGAATTTCCCTGTGTTGACGTTAACGGCACCTAATTCAGTCACAACACCCTTCTCATATCCCTCAAGATCTAGGTTGGTTGTTTCTTCAAATAACGTTTCATACGAGGGGTTGTGTAAAATTTCGCTAACATCGTTAATACCGATTTTGGCTAAATCAGCCAACAATTTTTGTACATTCATAAACTAACCCTTCATTTAATAGTGGCGGTGGATCTTATAGAGCTGCGACGGCGATCACTCAGTATGTGTATTTTAAACACTTTCAGGGTTGTTTTGAAAGTCAGTATGTAATGAAACATTGTTTATTTCATAATTTGGAAATAAATAATCATAAAACCATTTGTTTCGTCAGTTTCAGGCGGGAGTATGAGGAAATAGCTGACTATAAAGGTGCGAAAAAGGCTATGCCATTGGAAGTTAAGCTAATTTCAGTTGGTCTTATAACTATATGATTAATAGTATTAAATTCATGTTAGGCGTATTTTGTAAACGCGACGTTAACAGATAAGCAGGTTATTCCGTTCCCGATAGGCTGAATTAGCCGCTATCATGCACTTAGCATGATAATGATTATTTTTGTAATCAATTGTGAAAGCTTACAGATTGATGCTGTTTTATAGCGATTTGGCGATTTTTTAGGAAAAGGAAAAGTAAAAGGAAAAGGAAAAGGAAAAGGAAAAGGAAAAATTCCGCTAGGGATAAACAAAACGCTCAAAGCGCTAGGCGTAACATTAATACCATTCCACTTTAATAAGTGATCACTCAGCGAGAGTTTAAAAGGGCTTAA
>OJBX01000467.1_pt1 | contig 15915 bp, 14 predicted proteins | sample 1590751 | NCBI WGS metagenome assembly OJBX01 (sample SAMN05416780, study PRJEB24817) | seawater metagenome | isolation source: Sea water | place: Canada:Atlantic | collected 2013-07
GCTGTCCTGCGCCCAGCACGTCTGAATGAATTATGAAAATATCATCCGGCCTGCCGGAAAGATATTTGTAGCGCCCGGCGACTTTCCAGCGGTCGTTGATTTCCCAGGTCAAACCGAGAGTAGCGACATGTTCACGGCTGAACTCATCGACAACGTCGCCACGACCGTCTTTTCGGTCAACTTCAGCATCGTTGTAAGAGTAAGTTGCGGTGGTGTATATGCCTTCGCGAATAGTACCGGTGGCGACGACATCGACACCAATTGATGTGCCATCGCCCAGGTTTGCAAAGGTACCGCTTGCTCGATCCAGATCTACCACCAGGTTGTCGAGTTTCTGATAATAGGCTTCGGTCAATACCGACCAGTTGTTGTTCAGGTAATATTCGAAACCCAGACTACCGTGGGTAATTTCTTCGGTCTCAAGTGTGTTGCTTTCGTTGGCGGCAAGTTCCAGAAACCGCGGTGACTGATGGTAGAGCCCAGCGGTGGAAAAGTATCTAACTTTTTTATTTGGTCGCCAGTTGACGCTGAATCTGGGTGAGGCAAAGCTTTGATCTGCAAAACCGTCCCGTTCCAAGCGCACACCTGTGCGAACATCCCAATCACCAAGTTCAAACACTTGGTCGACGTAACTTGCATAGCTTGTTTCTTTCTGATTGAGTGAAGAGTTGATATTTTCAGGAGTTAACACAATGTATTTCTGGTCAGGGTCAGGCCTGAAATCATCGTCGTCGTAGATAAATCGGTTCCAGTCTCCGTCCAGGACCGTGTTGTAGTTCAGTTCAACTTGCGTTACCCGAATACCGGCGCTGAACACACCCCACTGATTCATGGTCTCGAAATCGCTTCGCCAGCCGATCTCTGTTTCATCTTCGCCGATGGTAATGATGTTTTCCCGAACGGGGAAACTGGAGGCGGGCGAACCTTCAGGTACCTGATCAGGAAACGATTCACCCTGAGAGCTGGTCTTGTCGCTTGTGCGGTAGTAGACCTTGTTGGTCCAGACCGCCTGTTCACCGATCAATGACCGCAAGGTAAACCCGTACAAATCACTGTCTTGCTCTGAATCCTGAAGCGAGGCATCTTCGAAATTGGGTGATGCAAAAACGTGCGTCACGTCTCGCGTATAGTCTTCGTGCGTATCCATCAGCAGAATTTCGAGCGTGTTGTCCTGGTCTAATGGTATGACCGACTTTACGATAACGTCCCTTAGCACAGGGTTTCCAATATCCAGCTCTTCGATGGTTTCAAAGAACTCGCCGAAATCCAGTCGTCGGGCAGAAATCAGCAGGGTAGCGTCCTCAGTGATACCAGTTGGGCCGTCATAACCAACTTCAAAGCCGGCAAGGTCAAAACGCAGGCTTGCTGACGGGCTGGGATTGCCATCGGCGACATCCAGTTTCAGCAGCGATGCAGCCCGGCCGCCGTAAGCCGCACCCCAACCACCGGGAGAGAACTCTGCGCCATCGATTACGTTTGGGGCAAAAACTGAGAAGCGCCCACCGCCACCGACGTCTTCGTCTTCACCTATGGTTGCATCAAAGTGCACGGCTTTATCAAAAGGAAAATCATCAACCAATAACAAATTATCCCGTGGGCCACGGCCGCGCACGCTGAAGCTGGCGAATTCACTGTCGGATGCCAGGCCAGGTAAGCCGTCCAGCGACAGCAGCGGATCCGCGCCACCGCCAACAGCGCCGCGTAACGCTTCCCTGTCGAGGTAGGTGTTGGAGGCTGATGAATAGGCATCAGCTTCCCGTGCTCGCACCACGACCTCCTCAATTGTCTGCTGTCTGAGTTCGAATTCTATCTGTATGTTTTTGCGCGTAACCACTCGTACGCTTGGTTCGTACGATGAGGCGAAACCGCCTTTGGCGACGCTTACCGAGTAGAGGCCGGGGTCAAGCTGCTCAACGACGATGCGGCCTTGCACGTCGGTTTCTGCCGTTCTGGTGGAATTGGTTTCGCGTTCCGTGATCGTGACCTGTGTGGTTTGCAGCGGCCGGGCAGTCTGATCATTAACAATAATAGTCAGCGCACCAGGGGCCTCTGCGGCGTGGGTTAACAATGGAAAGCCAATCAGTAGCGCCGACAGAGTCCACCACAATAGCTGCCTCATATGCCTACCCATATTGCTCAGTTGCCTGCTCATATCGCTATTCCTCTAAGAATCTACCGTAATGACTTCACTAAAGCTTGGCAGTCTAACAATGAGCATGTGACTAAAAAGTCGCCAAAATGTGAAAGCTACATCTTCGTTGGATGCTTTTACCTCGCTTAATTCAACCTGTGCGCCTTGAAAGCGCAATGTTACACTCGCAACATGGACAAGGAGATTTATGAATTGGCACAACAGACCGGCGAACGTGTGCTTTCACTGGGCCTGCGTATGGCCACGGCGGAGTCGTGCACCGGCGGCTGGATAGCGCAGGCGGCGACATCGGTGCCCGGCAGTTCACACTGGTTTGATACCGGTCTGGTAACCTACTCCAATCATGCCAAACAGCATTTTCTGGAGGTGCCGGGCAGCTACTTTGCCGGGCCCGAGGCGCCGGGTGCGGTCAGCCGTGAAACTGTATTGGCAATGTCGCGGGGCATTCTGGCAGCCACCGGGGTGTCCTGTGCGGTTGCCACCAGTGGCATCGCCGGGCCCGATGGCGGCTCTGCCGACAAACCGGTGGGCACCGTCTGGATTGCCTGGGTGCTGAAACTGCAGGGGCAGTCTGTCCTGCGTCAGCAGGCACAGTGTTTTGCCTTTTCCGGTGATCGCGAAGCGGTGCGCAGACAGAGTGTCATCGAGGCATTCCGCGGCCTGCAGCGCCTGCTGGATGGTGCCAGTGCCGAATTTTCCGACACAGACAATAATACTGGTTGAATATACAGTAAAGCTCTGCTTTAATACTGTTAACTGAAACCTGGCACATATAATTACTGATATCCATTTTCCAAAGCGACCTACAGGAATTGACTCATGGCTGATTCGCAAACCCGCGACCCGAATAAAGAAAAAGCACTGACGGCAGCGCTGTCCCAGATTGAACGTCAGTTTGGCAAAGGCTCGATGATGCGCCTGGGTGACAAAGGGCGTGAGGCGATTCCGGCGATTTCAACGGGCTCCCTGGGGCTGGATATCGCGCTCGGAATAGGGGGTCTGCCACGCGGGCGTGTGGTTGAAATTTACGGGCCGGAATCCTCCGGTAAAACCACATTGACGCTGCAGGTGATTGCCGAGTGTCAGAAAATGGGCGGCACCTGCGCGTTCATTGATGCCGAGCATGCACTGGATCCGATTTATGCCGGCAACCTGGGTGTGGATGTAGAAAACTTGCTGGTCAGCCAGCCTGATACCGGTGAACAGGCCCTGGAAATCTGCGACATGGTTGTCCGGTCCGGCGCCGTAGACGTGGTTGTGGTGGACTCGGTTGCGGCACTGACCCCGAAAGCCGAAATCGAAGGCGAAATGGGCGATAGTCATATGGGTCTGCAAGCTCGACTGATGTCGCAGGCACTGCGAAAAATGACGGGCAACATCAAGAATTCCAATACCCTGGTGATATTCATCAACCAGATCCGGATGAAAATTGGTGTCATGTTTGGTTCACCGGAGACCACCACGGGTGGTAATGCATTGAAGTTTTATGCCTCAGTGCGTCTGGATATCCGTCGCATTGGTTCCATCAAGGAAGGCGATGAAGTGGTTGGAAATGAGACCCGGGTGAAGGTGGTGAAAAACAAGGTGGCGCCGCCATTCCGTCAGACCGAGTTCCAGATTTTCTACGGCAAGGGTATTTACCGCATGGGCGAAGTCATCGACCTGGGCGTGAAGCTGGGCCTGATCGACAAATCCGGTGCCTGGTACGCTTACCAGGGCGATAAGATCGGCCAGGGCAAGAAAAATGTGGCCATTTATCTTGAGGAGAACCCCACGCTTGCCAAGGACCTTGAAGAGCAGATTCGTTCTCAGTTGCTGGGCGGCGCTGCGGCTGATGGTGCCGGTTCGACAGAAGATACCACCAGTACGGCTGATGTGGATTAAGTGGTGGCCGCGACAGGAAACACAGAGTTATTGTGAAAAACGAAGATCAGCTCAGCGAAAAAGAACTGATCACGGCGTTGCGACGACGTGCCATGGATTACCTGGCACGTCGCGAACACAGTCGGTATGAGTTGCAATGCAAGTTGCGCGAAAAGTTTGAGATTCCCGACGATGCCATGATTAGTGCGGTGCTTGATAAACTCGAGACTGACAACCTGTTAAGCGATACCCGGTTTGCAGAGTCATACGTACGCTCGCGCATCAGTCGCGGCTACGGTCCACTGTATATTCGTCATCAGCTACGGCAACGGCACGTGGATACTGCGCTGATTGATCAGGTGGCAGAGTTTGATGAACAGGAATGGGCGGATTTGTTAGTGGATGCGCTGGCAAGAAAGGTGTCAGCGGTGCCCGAGCGCGGCAGCAAGCAGTGGTTTAAGCTGCAGCGCTTCAGTCAGTCGCGGGGTTTTACCTTGTCGCAATTTGTCGAAGCGACCGGGCGTGGTCTGCAGTCTGGCTAGTGGAAGGGGCCAACAGCGGAGGTGTCATAAGGAACTAGATTTCTATTATCTCCGGGCGCAACCCCGCCAGTCTTTCCAGTAAACGGTTCTGGGCACTGAGCGGAGTGCCAGCTTTGTCCATGGCTTCCATCATATTTTCAACCACAGCGTTAAATTCCGCTGAATTAATGTCCATGCCGCGGTGCACCAGCACCATGCTGTCGCCGGTATATTCGCAGGGGCCGTCCGATACCATACACAAATGTTCAATCATTTTTTCGCGGAATCGCTGAACATTTGAATCCGCGAAGCGATCAAAAATGCGCTCGTCGTAAGCAATTTCCATAATGAAATTTTCAGCGATCTGCTCAATACCCTGTTCCGCGCCGAGCGCCTGATAGAGACTGTCGTCAGCGTCGGTAGCCGGCTGAGTGGCGCATGCGCCCAGGCTCAGAACCAGAGCGGCGCCGAAAAAGAGAGAGGTCCTTAACGTGTTTGCTGCCATGTTATGTATCTCACTGATCACAGGTTTGCCTGCAGGGAAAAATAGACGCCACGTTGATCAGGGGCACCGGCGATTTCGCCGAGATCGACCCATGCCGCGGTGAATGACAGGCGTTTGTTGGGGAAATAGGCGACAAACAGATCATGCGCATTTTCCTCTTTCAGCGCCGACAGGTTGTCCGGTTTTTGCCGCCATTCAAAACCGACGGCTACGCTGCGGTTGAGGAACATGGCGCCAGCCACTTCAACGTTGACGCGGGTGTCGGCATCGTCTCCGCCGTAACCCAGAATGCCAAACTGATTGGAGTCGCCGTAACGCAGGTTTACGTTAAGCAGGGTAGTGCGATGGCCAATGCCATTGATCCAGGCCCGGGCCATGCTGATGGTGTAGTCAGTCCCGCGTGTCTCGCGTGCGCCTACTGACAGGGCAACGGCTTCATCCCGCAGCTCTCCGTGTTCAACACCAACGGTAATTTGCGGCAGTCGGTCGTATATGACGTCGCCGGCAACTTTGTAGCGAAGTCCGATTTTGTCCTGGCGAATGTTCAGGTCAGCGGCTTCGATAAGAAAATCCTGCCTGACATAAGACACTTCCACTTTGTCGTGAAAATTGAATGAGCCGCCGTATATGTCGAGCTGGTAATCGTCGACACGCGCCTGACTGGCAAAAACAGTGCCGCCCAACTGTCCTGCTTCGGCATATGAGCTGAGTGTTGCCCAGGGTGTAAGTCCTCCTCCACCGACGCCGCTGATGCTGGATACACCGCCGGTGCCTTTGATTTTACCAAAGCGAGGATTTTGCTCTTCATCTGCCACCGTCAGACCCGGCAGCGCAGTCATCATTACGACCGCCATACACAGTGAGACTGTTTTTGTGTCGATCCGGAACCCTGCTGCGCTCAAGGTCTGTTTCATTGTGTACCTCCCGGCAGCAGCGCACGGAAGCCGAATTGCTGATCGGGGTTAACAATAGGCAAGGTCAGCTCGATACGTTCCCCGGAGGTATTGTTGCTGACATCCAGCTCGTAGAAATTATCGGGACTCTGTAGCCAGGGATGCCAGATATGCAGCGTCTGTGGCTGCTGTTCCAAACCGGTCAGCGCAACGTCACCATTGCTATCGCTTAGCGCTGTGTCCTGCCAGGCGCTGACATAAACATAGGCCACCATGCTGTCGTGAATATTGCAGCCAAGCACGGCGATGCCGGGTGTTTCAAAGCGTATCGGTTCGACATTTTCATCGGCGTATAGCGGTGTGGAAAACTGTTTGATATCAGAGAAGGAATACACATGATGGCGCACATTGTCGCTGTTGGGGAATGAGACCTGCTGTCCGGGCACAACCAGTTGCACCATGGGTACAAATCTGCGATCGACCTGGTCGATTGCCACCACGGGTGCGTTGTTTTGTGTTTCCATTGGTGTGAGCCGGGCTTCAACAACGGCCATTGTCACTGCATTACCATCTTCGTCCTGCAGGCTCAGAGTTAGCTCGGCAGCGCTCAGCGGCATGGCAAACAAAGCTGCAATGGCGCAGGCAAGTACCCGATTGAGGCCGTTGGTCCGGCGTGGTGAGCCGGGTTCGCTGATGCCAGGGATGTGGCTATCACTGACGGATGACGGATTGCTGGGATGATTCAGAGCAGGATTTTTAGCGTCAGAATAATTCATTAAAAACATCGCTAGTTGTTGTCATTGTTGAGGATTGTGCCTATCTTAGCGTCTGCGCACAAGCCTTCAGCTGCTGTTGCCATGGGGTAATGACTGTCAGCTCGAAAAAACGGTTTCGGGACGTTTATGACCGCAAAATCTTCAAAATTCAAATCCTCGAGCATCCGCGCACGGCTGATTGTGTTTCTGCTGCTGATGCTAGTGCCGGTGCTGGGTGCCATCTACTGGTTTGTTGATAGTGAGAATACGCGCTATACCGACGAAACGATCAACTCGTATCTTAATATCGGCGCAGATGTTTTTGACTTTAGCCGTGAGGAGCACAAGGACACGCTCCTGACCATCAGTAATGCATTGACCCGGGACTGGGGATTTCGCAATGCTTTTGGCGCGGCCGACGCACAAACCATTACTGATGCCACCCAAACGCTGCTAATGCGGTCTTTTGGCGCCGCTGACAGCATGATTATCACAGACATGTCGGGGAAGATTATTGTCGATTCCACTGACCCGGGGCTGGAATCGCTGCCGCCATCGTGGATAGACATGATCAACACCGCGGCGGGTACCGGTGACGGTGTTGCCGACGACATTCTCATGCTCAATGATGTTCCCTACCAGATGACAGTGATACCCCTGTTTTTGCCGACGCCTGTGGCATGGATCATTGCCGGGTTTGCGCTGGATGACAGTTTTGCCAGAGATATTAAATCCAGCACTGCCTCGGAAGTATCCATCGTGCGGTATATGCATCAGGGGGTGGGTCAGCCGACGCAGAAGCAGGTGATTGCGTCGACGCTGCCAGCGGCAGATCATGCCTTGCTGGCTTATCGCCTTGACACCAGTATCTATAGTGAGACCCAGCGGATAGCGATGAGTGACGCTGACTATGGCACGCTGGTGCGCTCACTGACTGGCAGAACGAACGAAGGTGAGGAAATTGTCGCCGTTATCCAGCGCTCCTACCGGGAGAACCAGGCCAATCTGGCCGCGCTTCGCGATCGCCTGTTTGATTTCTCGTTGGTGGTGATTGTGCTGAGTCTGTTGGCTGTTGTTATTCTGGCGCGGGGCTTCACCCGGCCTGTATTGCAACTGGCGAGCCGGGTACAGCGCATTGAACGTGGCGATTACAGCGCCGCGAAACCGCATGAACGGGTTGCGGGGCGCGACGAAGTGGCCGGGCTGGCAGAGTCGATTGACAATATGGCGACCGGGCTGGCGGAGAAGGAAAAGGTCCGTGATCTACTGGGCAAAGTGGTCTCCCGGGAGATCGCCGATGAATTGCTGAATAACCGCATTGAACTGGGCGGTGAAGAAAAAGTGGTGTCGGTGCTCTTCGCTGACATTCGCGGATTTACTGCGCTTAGTGAGCAGCAGTCGCCGTCGCAGACCCTGGCCATGCTCAACGCCTGCCTGGAACTTATCTGCTCGGCAATCGAGGCTCATGGTGGTGTTGTCGACAAATTTACCGGCGATGCAGTGATGGCGCTGTTCGGCGCGCCAGTCGGGCACCCGGATGATGCGCTGAGGGCATCACGGGCGTTGCTGGCGGTACAGCAGGCGATGATCGAAGTGAACCGGGAGTTTATGACGATTGCGGATAATAAGGGCCCGAAGCTGCAACTGCGGCTCGGCGTCGGTCTGCATACCGGTCTGGTCGTGGCCGGGAACATGGGTTCGCGCAATCGCATGAACTATACCGTAATCGGCGATGCCGTTAATCTGGCGTCTCGTCTGGAAGGGCTGACCCGTTATTACGATGTCGATAACGTCATCAGCGAGGCCAGTCGTGAGGCGCTGGGTGAACAGGCGCAGGCGTTTGCCTGGCGCGAGCTTGACCTGGTCCGGGTTAAAGGCAAGCAGGAACCGGTGCGAATCTATGAGCTGGTGGGATTGCGTTCGGAACTTGATGCGCAGACTGAAGCGGAACTGGCGCAGTTTGCCCAGGCGCTGTCTTATTATCGAGATCAGCAATGGGACGCGGCGCTTGATATACTGCGCGCTTTGTCGAATGCCAATGGTCTGACGCTGTACCAGCTTTACAGCGACCGGATTGTCGAGCTTAGAAATGCCGACTGCACAGAGTGGGATGGGGTGTATGCCTTCAGCACCAAGTAAACCTGAATCCGCATTGCCCAAACGTATCGCACTGATCAACCCAACCAAATTTCTGGGCAATCTACTGCTCGCCGGTGGCCTGATGCAGGCCTTGTGCCAGGCCTGTCAGCAACAGGGCGTGGCGCTGCTGGTGGTCTTGGATGCTTCATTTAAGGAGTTATTGGCTGATGCCTTGCCGGGGGCGCAGATAGTGTATTATCCGCGCCGGGAATTGAGTCGTGGCGTCAGTTTCAACAGCGCACGCCTGTGGCTGGACTGTGTACGGCAGATTCGTGCGTTTGCACCCGAGCTGGCGTTTACCATAGAAGAAGATTCGGTATGTCATCGGTTGACTCACTTCTCGGGCGCAAAGCACAAGGTCAGCAGCACCGTGCACCGGTATCATTGGGGTTTTGATCAGGTGCTGGATATTCCGCGCAGCGGTCGCAGGATGGGTGAGGAAGGCATCTGGTACAGCTTTCGGGATGTCTTCAGCGCCCTGGATCTGCCAGTAGCCGCGTCTCTGAAGCCTGACGGGCATGTGGTGCCGGCCTATGTCAGATTGACACCGCCGCCCCCGGGGCCAGTGCTGACGGAGCGCCTGACGGCAGCGGGGGTTGACCTGAATGCACCGATCGCTGTGCTGCATGCTGGTGCCAGTAAGCATTACAAGCAGTGGCCTGTGAATCTGTTTGCAGAACTGGCGACGCAATTGGTCGGGCAGGGCTACCAACTGCTGCTGATTGGCGCGGGTAAACGCGATGCGGCGGTGAATGAGGCAATAACACAGGCATTGTCGGCGGTGGCAGTGTCGGGTATTAATCTGTGCAATGAATTGTCACTGGCCGAACTTGCGTCATTGTTGACCTGTGTTGATGTGATGGTTGGCAATGACAGCGGCCCCTCTCATCTGGCGTCGGCTCTGGGTGTTCGCGGCGTAGTGATTTTCGGGCCCACTGACCTCGCTATCTGGCGCCCGCTGGGCGGCCAGACGACGGCACTCCAGCAAAAACAGGTATGCGCACACAATTGCACGCGTCACCGCTGTGACCAACACTATGCCTGTCTGCAGGCGATTACCCCTGATCAGGTAATGACAGTACTGACAACGAATTCGCTCTAACATGAAGGCAGAAGCAAATGCAGAACAAAAGGACACGAACATGAATGCAGATACGGCCGCGGCCGCAGGTGGCGCAAAGCTGACGCAGGACAGCATTCGCATTCTGGTGACAGGTGGTGCCGGGTTTATCGGCTCTGCTGTGGTGCGTCATATTATCCAGCATACCGGCGATAGCGTGCTTAATCTGGATAAACTGACTTACGCTGGCAACCTGGACTCGCTGGCTGATGTTAGTGAAGATGCCCGCTACGAGTTTGCACAGGTCGACATCTGCGACCGCGCAGCGCTGGATGCGCTGTTGGCGCGCTACCAGCCGGCAGCGGTCATGCATCTGGCGGCTGAAAGTCATGTAGATCGCTCCATAGACGGTCCGGCAGCATTCATCGAAACCAACATTGTGGGTACGTATACCTTGCTGGAGGCTGTTCGCGCCTACTGGTCAGCGCTGCCCGCAGTCGATCGCTCGGCGTTTCGCTTTCATCATATTTCCACTGACGAAGTATATGGCGACCTGGATGGCCCGGAAGACCTGTTTACCGAGACTACGGCCTATGCTCCGAGTTCACCGTATTCAGCCAGCAAGGCCAGCTCGGATCATCTGGTGCGGGCATGGCGGCGAACTTACGGTCTGCCGGTACTGGTGACCAACTGCTCCAATAACTACGGCCCCTATCATTTTCCGGAAAAGCTGATTCCTCATGTCATTCTGAAAGCGATGCAGGGCGAGCCATTGCCGGTTTACGGCGACGGCTCCCAGGTGCGCGACTGGCTGCACGTGGAGGACCATGCCCGTGCACTGCATACCGTGCTGAGGCGGGGCGAGGTTGGCGAGACCTACAATATTGGTGGCCATAACGAGAAACGCAATATCGACGTGGTCAAGGCAATCTGCACGCTTCTTGATGAACTGCACCCGCAGTCGCCGGTGACGCCGCATGAGCAATTGATCACCTTCGTCAAGGACAGACCGGGCCATGACCTGCGTTATGCCATCGACGCCGGCAAGATTGCCCGTGAGCTGGGCTGGACGCCAGACGAGACCTTTGACACTGGCTTGCGTAAAACGGTGCAATGGTATCTGGAGAATCCGCGCTGGTGGCAGCGGGTACTGAGTGGCGACTATCAATTGCAGCGCCTGGGTTCCTGAGCCAGCCCGACAAGCAAGCAACGTAGAAGTGACGTATAATTCGCGTCTTCGAACGAATCAATATCTGACAACCAACCTGTGTTCACACGCGGGACCGCGGCAAGGCCCCGGCTTTAAACGATGTGATGGGAGAAACCATGAGTATGATATATCAAGGCAAGGCAATTACCGTGGAACAACTGGCGTCCGGCATAGCCCGCCTTTGTTTCGATCTGCCCCAGTCTCCCGTCAATGTGTTTAATCGTCTGATGCTGGATGATCTGCGCGATGCCATCTCGGCGGTGGCCGCCAGTGAGGCGAGGGGGCTGTTGTGTTGCAGTGCCAAACAGACTTTTCTGGTCGGTGCCGATATCAAGGAGTTCACTGAATATTTTAAGCAGAGCGAGGCGGAGCTGCTGGACTGGTGCGAGCGAACCAACGCAGTGTTCAACGCGGTCGAGGACCTGTCGATTCCCAGCGTGACCGCCATCAATGGCATGGCGTTGGGCGGTGGTCTGGAGATGTGTCTGGCCACGGATTTCCGGGTGGCTGCCGAGTCGGCTGTACTGGGTTTCCCTGAAGTCAATCTGGGCATATGCCCTGGCTTTGGCGGCACCGTGCGGGCGCCGCGCCTGATGGACGCAGATACTGCCATTGACTGGGTACGCAGCGGCAAACCGGTGAAGGCACACCAGGCGTTGACGGATGGCGCCGTCGACTCAGTGGTCAGCGATGACATGCTGGAGGATGCTGCGCTGGAAATGCTGGAACAGGCCATCAGCGGTGAACTGGATGTGGCTGATCGACGCGCCCAGAAAACAGGCGAACTGCCGTTGACTGCCGGAGAGATCAAAAAAGTCTTTACCGAAGGTCTGGCGCGAACCAGAAAAGATGCCGGAGACAACTATCCAGCCGCCGCCACCGCGGTTGAAGCGATGTGGAAAGCCGCTGACAAAAACCGCGCTCTCGCATTGATGCATGAGCACCAGGCGTTTGTGACGCTGGCTCGTGGCACTGTTGCCGGGAACCTGGTGCAGCTTTTCCTGAATGAGCAATTTCTCAAGGGGCGTGCCAAAAAACAGGCGGCCAGCGCACAACCGGTCAGACAGGCAGCCGTCATGGGTGCGGGCATTATGGGGGGTGGCATTGCCTATCAGTCGGCCTTGCGTGGCACGCCCATTATCATGAAAGACATCGCCCAGGAAGGGCTTGATCTGGGGTTGGGGGAAGCCGACAAACTGTTGAACAAACAGGTTGAGCGTGGGCGCATGCAGCGCAGCAAAGCAGACAAGGTGATGAGTGCGATCACGCCTGCGCTTGATTACAGTGCTTTTGACAAAGTCGATATCATCGTGGAAGCGGTCGTAGAAAACCCAAAGGTCAAAAAAATGGTGCTGGCCGAGGTTGAACAACTTGTGCCGGAATCAACGGTACTGACCTCCAATACGTCCACGATCTCGATCAGTCTGCTGGCGCAGGCACTGGCGCGGCCAGAAAATTTCTGTGGCATGCACTTTTTTAACCCTGTGCCGCTGATGCCGTTAGTGGAAGTCATACGCGGCGAAAAAACCGGTGACCTGGCGGTGGCACAGACAGTCGCTTATGCCCTGTCGCTGGGTAAATCGCCGATTGTGGTTAATGACTGCCCCGGGTTCCTGGTCAATCGAATCCTGTTTCCCTATTTTGGCGCGTTTTGTCAATTGCTTCATGATGGTGTTGATTTCCGCATTATCGACAAGGTCATGGAAAACTTCGGTTGGCCCATGGGGCCTGCCTATCTGCTGGATGTGGTGGGGATCGATACCGCATCACATTGTATGGCAGTGATGGCGGAAGGTTTCCCCGATCGCATGACATATGATTTCACCACTGCCATTGATCATCTGTATGAGGCGGGCAGTTATGGTCAGAAAAATGGTAAAGGCTTCTATCAGTATGAGCAGAGCAGCAGCGGACGGCCGGTCAAAGTATTTGATGAGGCCATCCTGACCACGCTTAAGCCATTGCAGCGTGAGAATGCTGGCGCGGTCAGTGAGCAGGCCATCTGTGAACGCATGATGGTTGCTCTGTGCCTGGAGGCGGTGCGTTGCCTTGAGGATGGCATTGTCAGCTCTGCTGCCGAAGTCGACATGGGGCTGCTAATGGGGCTGGGTTATCCGCGCTTCCGTGGCGGTGCCTTGCGCTATATCGATAACATGGGCGTCGCAGCGTTCTGCGAGATGGCGGATCAATATGCCGACCTGGGCCCGCTGTATCAACCGACCCCTGCGCTGCGCGAAATGGCGTCACAGAACAAAACGTTTTACTGATTTTTTATTGCCTGGAGTTGTTACGTTGTTAAGTCAAATAGAGCAAGAGCAAGTGGTGCAGGCGCGCACGGACGAACAGCGGCTGAATCGCAGTCGCAAAAATCTTCGCCGTGATGTGGGTCGGGCCATTGCCGATTTCAACATGATTGAGGACGGTGATCTGGTCATGGTTTGTCTGTCTGGTGGCAAGGACTCCTACACCATGCTCGATATTCTGTTGCACCTGCAGAAACATGCACCGATTCATTTTGACATAAAGGCCGTCAACCTCGACCAGAAGCAGCCTGATTTTCCCGAGCATGTGCTGCCAGAGTACCTGGATAAGCTCGGTGTTGATTACCATATTCTGGAGCAGGACACGTTTTCGATTGTTAAGGAAAAAACGCCGGAAGGAAAAACCTTCTGCGGTTTGTGTTCACGTCTGCGACGAGGCAGTCTTTATACCTATGCGCGCCAGATAGGCGCCAACAAGATTGCTCTGGGGCACCACCGTGATGACATCGTGGAAACCCTGTTTCTGAATATGTTTTTTGGTGGCAAGCTTAAGGCCATGCCGCCCAAGCTGCTGAGTGATGACAAGCAGAATGTGGTGATCAGGCCGCTCGCGTACTGCAGCGAAAAGGAAGTGGCAAAATACGCCCGGTTGAGCGGGTTTCCAATTATTCCGTGTAATCTGTGCGGTACTCAGGACAACATGCAACGGCAGGAAATGAAAGCAATGCTGCAGACCTGGGAGAAACAGTACCCGGGTCGCATTGATAATATTTTTCGCAGCATTGCTCACATTGAGCCGTCACAGTTGGCTGACACGCGCCTGTTTCCGTTTCGTGACCTGCGCCGCGATGACGACACCTTGCAGCGTATCAATGCTGTGAACGTGGCTTGAATGAGTCGCTGAGGATTTCATGGAAATACCCTGGCAGCGATTGTCGGATGACGTACTTGACAGTGTGATTGAAGAGTTTGTCAGCCGTGAAGGCACCGAGTACGGCGCCGAAGACTATACACTGGCAGAGAAGGTTGCGCAGGTGCGTCTGCAATTGCGACGCGGCGAGGCAGTGATTGATTTTGATCCGGATACCGAGACCTGCCACCTGATCGCACGCCCCTGAGCATTTGTATTGATCATCAATACTCCAGACCGGGGCATTGAGTTATGAATAATGTGAGTTTTATGAGTAACAACGATTCTGACAGCCACACGGTCGATAACACGCATGCGGATATCAGCGTTGATGCCTGTGGCCTGTTTTGCCCCGAACCCGTCATGCTGCTGCACAATAAATTTCGTGATATGCAGGCCGGTGATACCTTGTTGATGACGGCGACCGACCCTTCAACAACGCGAGACGTGCCAAAATTCTGCCTGTTTCTGGGCCACGATCTGGTTGCCAGGGACGAGCAGGATGGCGTTTATCGTTATCTGCTGCGCAAGAGCTGACCTTGACGGCGCCGGTCTATCTGGTGGATGCGTCCATCTATATTTTTCAGGCGCATTTCTCGCCACACCAGCAGGTCTGGTCCCGACGGTCTGAGGATCGCAGTGCCTTTACCGGGTTTGCCCGCTTCCTGTTGCGCTTTCTACAGACCACAAAACCGGAAAAACTGGCGCTGGCATTTGATGAGAGCCTGTTCACCGGTTTTCGTCACCAGCTTTATGCCGACTACAAATCAAACCGGGTGCTGCCGGACGAAAATCTGGCGTTGCAACTGTCAGCCTGTGCCCGTTTATGCGGGGTATTGGGACTTGCTGCTTATGGCAGTCACCACTATGAAGCCGACGATATTATTGGCACCTTGAGCACCTGTGTCGCGCGGGAGCAAAACGCGCCCGTGGTCATCGTGACGCGCGACAAAGACCTGTCGCAATTACTGCAGCGTGACGAGGATTACCTGTGGGACTTTACCGGTGGGCTTCGCCGTTATCGCCAGGACATTTTTCAGCAGTACGGAATCTGGCCGGAACAGTTTCCGTGCTTTCTTGGTTTGACCGGCGACAGCATTGACTGCATCCCCGGTGTCCCGGGCATTGGCCCGGTGGCCGCGCGGCATCTGTTGCAGCATTTTAATGATCTGGATGGTCTGTTTCCGCAACTTGACGCTGTGCCTGCACTGGGTTTTCGCGGTGCCAGACGCTGCCGTGATCTGTTGGCATTACATCAGGAGCAGGCGCTGCTGAGCCGGAAGCTCGCGACCATCGTCAGTTGCGATGATGCGTCTGAACGCTTTGTTGTCGCTGACAGTGATGCCTTGCGTGCAGGTAGCATTGACGGGTCAGCGTTTGCCGCGTTGCTGGATGAGATGGCACTGGCTGACGGCGACGTGCAGCGTCTGCAGACCATGCTGCATGCATTGTTGAAAAAGCAGGCCGCATAGAACAGCAGGCCGTAGAAAATAGCAGGCTGCATGCAAAAAACAGGTGGCCCTTATGACAAAGGAGGCTGCATGAAAATTGTTGCCGATGAAAATATTCTGGCGCTGGACGGCTGGTTTGGCAAAAAGGTGACCCTGCAGTTAGTGCCGGGCCGTGAGATCAACGCTGACCACGTC
>OJBX01000477.1_pt1 | contig 15414 bp, 24 predicted proteins | sample 1590751 | NCBI WGS metagenome assembly OJBX01 (sample SAMN05416780, study PRJEB24817) | seawater metagenome | isolation source: Sea water | place: Canada:Atlantic | collected 2013-07
GGCTCGGAGATGTGTATAAGAGACAGTTAGAAGACTTTATTAAAAAGGTAACCCCTTTGGTTAGTAACCCTGTTCAAAATTTAATGGAGATGGATGGAGACATGTATCTCTCAGACTACAGAGATTTACAAGAAGCATCTAATAGATTGCTTAATTTGTTAAAACAGTTAGAGAGAAAAGAAAATGATTAAAGTTAACTGTGACCATTGCGCTCATTCCTTTCGCCCATACCATTTATTGTGGTCTACTATTGTGTGTGAGGTTTGTAAAAATACAATTGAAAATGAGTTCTATCAACAAGAGTTAAAGAAAGAAGTTTCAAATTTAAGAAACATATATGCAACTATGGATGCAGATGGTGGTAGATTTAACACAGCTGCAAACGTCTTACAAGAAAGATTAAACCATGATTAAAGAATTAACTTTGATTGGTATGTTGATTGATCCAACAGCTGATGTTGAGTGTCTTGCTAAGAACATGTACTACGAAGCGCGTAATCAAAATCTAGCAGGTATGTTAGCTGTAACTAACGTAGTGTTTAATAGAGTTGATGACGTTAGATTTCCAGATGATATCTGTGAGGTAATTCAACAGGGACCAACAGCTAAGAGTATTAAAGACCCTGATACAGAGTATCCGTTACGACATAAATGTCAGTTCAGTTGGTACTGTGATGGTAAGGCTGACGATCCTATTGATCTAGAAATATATTCGTACACTAGAGGATTAGCTTATGAAATTATTGAAGGAACTTTTCCTTATCTCGATATTACTGACGGTGCTTTATTCTATCATGCTGACTATGTAAAGCCTGAATGGAGTGTGACATTTAAGCAATCACTTAAACTTAATGATCACATATTCTATAAGTGGGATTGACATGGTAGAGAACCTTATGATATTCTTAATTGTAATAAGTTTTGTAGTTATATTTTATACAGTGTTTTCACATGTATTATATATTATGTTTAGACTTATTTGGAATAAAGATAAGAAAGAAATGTAATGACAAATGAAGATAAATTATCTCAAACAATTATATCTTATATTGAAACTGTTACTCAAGTACCCATCGATGACCTTGATATGTGTCAGGTTAATGATTTCATCTACGATCTTAATGATTGGATCGATTCACAAACAATACAGGATAAGGATTAAAGGTTTTGGCAGAGCCAGATTTTCTAAAAAATAAAAATCAAACATTCTACTTTAAAAATTCTGATGATACATTCAGTTACTGGACTAATACATTTGGTGATCGTATCTTAGAAAATAAAAAAACAGGAAGGTGTAAGCTTACAGTATTTCTTAAAAAGAAAACAGAAGTAGTTGAAAACATTAGACATTTTGATAAAGCTTTAGATATTATATCAGCTATTAAATATAATAATAAGGATAAAGAAGATGAATAATATGCAATTTAATCTTGAAGATCATGAAATAAAAATGTTAAAAGAAAATGTTTATATGCTTCAAGAACAATTAAATACTGCTCATATTAGAATTAAAGAATTAACTGAGCATCTTACTTCAGCGTTAAATGTACCATCATCTATTTCAGATGACATACCTGCTGATTATTGGGATGGTAGTTTAACTTATAAAGACTGGTTTACTAAGTATCAACAGGACAGAGAAGCATGACAGCTATATTGTATAACTTCGCAGAAGAAATGAATAAGCAGTATGATAAAGGTAAAGTACCTTTAGAGTATGTCATTAGATCAGAGATGCTTGAACTCGGTTACGACCCTAACAGTAAGGAGGATGTTCTACAATACTGGGCAGATTGTCATGGAGATTTAGAAGATGAATAAAATAGTACGAAAGAAATTAGACCTTATGAAAATAGATAAAGGTTACTGGTCTATGGATGAGGTGTGTATGGAAATGATCGAAGAGTATGGTCATGAAGCAGGTGCTTTAGCTCGAACATATATCTTAGAAGAAGTATGCAACATACCTGATGAACAAAAATATATTGAAAATAATATTCAAGAATCTCGTAAACAAAAACTTAATATTAAATTGTTCGATAAAGATGTTGAACAAGTATCTAAAGAAAGGGTATAAGTATGTATCGCCTTTGTCAGTGGATGGTAGGTGAAAAGAAAGTTCATGAAGATAATGTTGATGAAACAACTATTAATACTGTTTTAGATACGTATGAAAGTTTGTTTACTAGTATGGGATTTAATCCAGTAGTCTCAGTCAACAGTCGAACTGATCTTCCTGTACTAAAAATTACAGAAAATAATTCTCTTAAAGCAACTTTGTTCTTTGAAAGGACTTAAACCAAATGAATTACAGAGAATACAAAGATAAGATAGATAGTAAGCCAGTTAAAAAAGGACAGTGTAACAGTTGTCCAAGCTCTGACGCTAACGTCACATTTGATGACGGTCATCAGTACTGCTTCAGTTGTAATGCATACACACCACCTGATGGATCAGAAGCTAATCTTAAAGTCGTATCAACTACGGAGACACGCTCAATGACTAATCGTGATTGGAGTTACAACGCTCTAACTGATCGTAAGATCAAACGAGAAACAGCTAACAAGTATGGTGTACGATCTGAGATGTATGGAGATGATGTGAAGTTTCACGAGTACCCTTACTACTCAGCTGCAGGTACTAAGATTGCATCTAAGATACGTGATGTATCAACTAAAGATATGTGGGCTGAAGGTGACATGAAGTCAGCTACACTGTTTGGTCAAAACCTTTTTCCTAAAGGCGGTAAGTTTATTACTGTCACTGAAGGTGAGTGTGATGCAATGGCAGCTTTTGAGCTACTCGGTTCTAAGTATCCTGTTGTATCAATCAAGACAGGCAGTGCTGGAGCGTCACGAGATATTAAATCTCAATTAGAATATCTTGATAGTTACGACAACATTGTTCTATCGTTTGATGACGATGAGACAGGACGTAAGGCAGCTAAACAAGTTGCATCTCTCTTCGAGCCTAAGAAGGTTAAGGTCATGAAGATGGATAGCGAGAGTGGCTTGAAGGACGCTAACGATTTCCTTAAACAAAGTAAGTTTGAGGACTTCTCAAGACGGTGGTGGGCAGCTGAAGTCTATACCCCTGCAGGAATTATTAACTTAGCTGACATGGGTGACGTACTTTACGATGAGACAACGCAAGAGACTTGTCTGTATCCATGGGCTGGTCTTAACGATAAGCTGTACGGTATTCGTACTGGTGAGCTTGTGACGTTTACAGCTGGTACTGGTACTGGTAAGTCAAGTATCTTACGTGAGTTGATGTACCATATCCTTCAGACTACTGACAGTAACATTGGTGTGCTTGCTCTTGAAGAGAGCGTTAAACAGACCTGCTTCCACATTATGTCAGTCCCTGCTAATGATCGTCTGTATCTTAAAGAGGTACGAGAGAAGTACGATAAGGAAGCCCTTCAAAACTTTGAAGCTAAGACTATCGGTACTCGTAGGTTCTTTGCCTTCGATCACTTTGGTTCCATCAGTAATGATGAAATCCTGCAGCGTGTTCGTTACATGATCAAAGCTATGGATTGTAAATGGATTTTCTTAGATCACTTATCTATTCTAGTTAGTGGTCAAGAGAACGGTGATGAACGTAGATCAATTGATATCCTGATGACTAAACTACGGTCACTTGTAGAGGAAACAAATTGCGCTCTGCTTCTCGTTTCACATCTACGTAGAACTTCTTCTGACAAAGGTGCGGAAGATGGTAAAGAGATTTCATTAGGCCATCTACGTGGCTCTCAAGCCATTGCACAACTAAGTGATGCAGTGATTGCATTAGAACGAGATCAACAAGCAGACGATCCTATCGAAGCTAATACTACACGAGTAAGAGTTCTAAAGAACCGATATGCTGGTGATAACGGTATTGCTTGTGCCTTACAGTTTGATAAAGAAACAGGTAGGCTTACAGAAGTTGATGGACAGATCGACGTTGACTTCAATATTGAAAACGAGTATGCTGAACTCTACGGTGACGATAACAAAGCACCCTTCTAAGTATATATAATAGGTAACATACTTAGTAAGGAAGTTCTGCGAACTTACTAAGTTGTTACTATTAAAAAGAGGAGTCAGCTATGAAAGTGGTTTGCGATATCGAGACTGATGCTCTTGATGCGAAAGTAATACACTGCATCGTATGTAAAGATATTGACACTGGTACACGATGGTCATTCTTTAATGAATCACTAAATGATTTTAAAGAGTTTGCTAAAGATGTTGATCATTGGATTGGACATAACTTTCTAAGTTTTGATGCTCCTGTTCTTAATAGACTTATGGGGACATCAATAAGTCCTAAACAAGTTACTGATACTTTGATACTATCTCAGATGGACAAGCCTGATCGTGAAGGTGGTCACTCTCTTAAATCATGGGGTGAACGTATTAAAGATAGTAAACTTGAATTTAAAATCTTTGATTACTTTTCTCAAGAGATGTTAGATTACTGTATTCAGGATGTTGATCTTTGTCATAAAGTTTATAAACACTTACTTAAAAAGTTATCTAACTATACTTGTAATTCAATTCGTATGGAGCATACCATTCGGTACATTGTTAATGAACAACAATCAAATGGATTTGCTTTTAAGTTTAGCGAAGCTAATATCTTTAAATCACAACTCACACAGATAATGATAGAAGTTGAGCAAGAAGTTCATAAGACTATGCGTCCTATGGCAGTGTGCTTAAAAGAAGTAACACCTGTCTATAATAAAGATGGTCAGTTATCTAAACGTAATCTAAAACTTCTTGGTGACATGCAAGAATATGTTTGTGGTCACTTTAGTTTAATTAAGTTTAATGATTTTAATCTGGGAAGCAGACAACAAATAGCTAAACAACTTATACGTAAGGGTTGGAAGCCGACTAAATTTACTGAGAAGGGTAGCATCATTGTAGATGAATCTGTTCTTGAGAAAGTTAAGTTACCTGAAGCTCAGATGATCTATCGTTACCTTATGTTACAGAAAAGAATTGCACAGCTTGATAATTGGTTAAAAGCTTACAGCTACGATAGTGGATGTATTCATGGCAGGGTAATTACATTGGGTGCTAACACAAACAGGATGACACACATGTCTCCTAACGTCGCTCAGACCCCTGCTAGTTACAGTCCATACGGTAAGGAGTGTAGAGAGTTGTTTACAGTTCGATCTGATGATCGTGTTCTTGTAGGATGTGATGCAAGCGGTCTTGAACTACGATGTCTTGCTCATTACATGGATGACACTCAGTTCACTAAAGAACTATTAGGAGGTGACATACATACAGCTAATCAAAAGATGGCTGGACTTGAGACCCGTGATCAAGCTAAGACATTCATCTATGCTTTAATTTATGGTGCAGGTCCAGCTAAGATGGGTAAGATTGTAGGTAAAGGTAAGCCAGCTGGTCAGAAGATGATTAACGATTATCTTGATGCAGTACCTGCTCTGCGTAGACTACGTAAGAAGATTGATAAAGCATCAGCTTCCGGTATGATCAAAGCTGTTGATGGTAGACTACTAAACATACGTAGTCAGCATAGTGCTTTAAATACTTTGTTACAGGGTATGGGAGCTATCGTTTGTAAGTACTGGCTTATTGAGATCATTAAACGAATACATAAACACAAGCTCGATGCGAAACTTGTAGCGTCAATTCATGATGAATATCAATTCGATGTTCATAAAGACTGTGCAGAAGATTTTGCTATGCATACTAACAAAGCAATTAAAGATGTTGAGATTGATCTTGAGTTACGTTGTCCATTGGACAGCGATTATAAGATTGGTAACAACTGGTGTGAGACACATTAAATAAAAAAGGAGATTATTAAAAAAAGAGTATTGACTTAAATTGTAATATCTATATACTACATACTATAGAAAGGAACATTGGGTTCCATCTTAAAACAAACACAAGAAAGGACTTCTTATTTATGAAAACTAAATTAACAAGCTCACAACGAGTTTTAGCTGCACTACGTAAACGAAACCGTGTTACACGTAAGACGGCAATTGAACGGAATCTTGCAGAGAATCTTACAGCTACAATTTCTGATCTTCGTAAGAAAGGTTATGTTATTGACACGGTAAGAGCACGTACTCCTGAAGGGTTAACGTATACACGTTACCGTCTTGTCAGTGAACCACAACTTAATATCGCAGTTTAATTTATAACATATATAGAGGATTTAAAATACAATGAGCATTATTACTGGTAAAGCACAATGGGCGTCTGTAATTCAACCTAACACTAAGTATGAACCAGCTTGGCAAATCGATGTTTGTAATCTTGATGCTAAATCTAAAAAGCTTTTGAAGGCTGATGGCGTTGCCCATAAAATTAAAAATGTAGGTGATGATCGTGGAGACTTTATTAAGATTACACAAAAAGTCGATAAACGTGATGGGACTAAGTTTGAGGCACCTAAAGTTGTTGATGGTATGAAGCGTCCGTTTACTCAGTTGATTGGTAACGGTTCTGAAGTTGCTGTTAAGTACGCTGTAGGTAACTACGAATATTCTGGTAATAGCGGCGTTGCTGCTTACTTGAAGGCCGTGCAGGTATTAAAACATATCCCGTATGGTGATGGAGAAGACTTTGATATAGTAGAGAGTTCTACAGGAGGTGATGTCGATGATATGGATGACTTCGATGATCTACCAATGACTGCGGCTGGTTAACTATTAGCAGTCATTACTAAGAGAGAGAGGAGCAGGGTTTTGTACTCCTTTACCTGCTCCTCTTTTAGTATCTAAGGGAAATCACGAGAGGAAAAACTATGGCTAAAAAGAAAAAAAATATAGATACTCTCATTGAAGATATTTATAAAGTCTTTGAAGATCAAGTTACTCTGCCAGATGATTTAATAAAAGATTTTGGTACTCGTGTATCAGACTTAGTTAAGAATCGTATTGAAGAAGTACGTAGTGGTGCTGAAGGATTACGGCTATCACAGATTGGTACACCTAATAGAAAAGTATGGTACGGCTTACAGAACTATGATAAGAAGCCTCTTACTGGACAGGATCGTCTAAAGTTTATGTATGGTGATCTTGTTGAAGAACTTCTTTTGTTATTAATTAAATTAGCTGGACATACTATCACTGATGAACAAAAGACAGTTACTATTGAAGGTGTCGTAGGTCATCAAGATTGTCGGATTGATAATGTAATTACAGATATTAAATCTGCTAGTTCATTTGGATTTAGAAAGTTTAAAGATAACTCAATCACAAATGGTAATGATCCTTTTGGATACATCGCACAGTTATCAGCATACACTGAAGGACAGGGTGAAGATGCTGGAGCCTTTCTAGTTTTAAATAAAGAAAATGCTGACTTACATTTACTTCACATTGATAGCATGGATATGATCAATGCCACAGATCGAATTAAAGAATTGAAAGGATTAGTAGATGCAAAATCTCCACCTGCTCGTTGCTATTCTGATGAGCCTGATGGTGTTAGCGGCAATCGTGTTCTCCCCACTAGTTGTGTTTGGTGTTCTTATAAGCATACTTGTTGGAGTGATAGTAATGATGGGAAAGGACTTCGCACTTTTAAGTATTCAAAAAGTTCGAGATATTTTACTCAAGTTTATAAAACACCTAACGTACAGGAAATAACATGATTGAAGTTGATATTGCAGTAACGGCTATTGACCGTGCAAGAAAACGGGCATCTGAAATGCCATCGACACTTAAAAACTCTATCACTAAAGGGGCTGGTATCTTAATTGGCTGTGTAGGTGAAGAAGTAATTAGAGATGTTGTAGGTAAATCTAAAGTGAAAGGCGAGTTTAATTATGAGTTTGACTTCACAGTTAAGTCTACTGGGCAAACAATGGATGTTAAAACTAAATCAACTTCTGCAGTGCCATTGCCCCATTACGATTGTAGCGTCAGTGGACACAATACTAAGCAGAAATGTGATAACTATGTCTTTGTAAGGATTACGAGAGACTTAACTAAGGGGTGGGTATTGGGTTATCTACCAAAGCAAGAGTTCTTTGATCTTGCAAGATTCTTTAAGAAAGGAGATTCCGATCCATCTTCTCCTAATAAGTTTACGTACAAGTCTGACACTTACTCAGTTCGTATTGATCAATTAAAAGATATTAATTTATTAGTCGCATAATGGCTAAAAGAAAAAAGAATAAGAAGAGTACGAACAAGTACCGAAGCGGTTCAGAAGTTAAGTGCGCTAATCTTTTAGAGAAGCGTAAGATTGAATACTTATACGAACCACATACTTTTTCTTACATAGTAGAGAAGACTTACCTGCCTGACTTTCAATTAGAAGAATACGGTTTCTATATTGAAGTTAAAGGCAGGTTTGTCTCTTCTGATAGAGCTAAACATTTACGTATCAAAAAAACATATCCCGAAGTAGACATTAGATTTATATTCGATAATCCAAATGCAAGACTGTACAAAGGATCGAAATCAACGTATGCTGACTGGTGTATAAAACATGAATACAAATACTGTAAGCTTGCAGATGGCTTACCGAAAGAATGGTTTAGAAAATGACAGACACAAATATATCCTTAATACTTGATGACTTTGTTTCTTCAAGTGCTGAATCATCTTCTCCAGAAAAAGTATTGTTTCTAGCTGTAATCTTACAAGCGGTATTAGATGCAACTAAACCATACTATCAGGGAGAGCCTGAACAATCTGAATTAGATAGACGATCAGCCAAAGCATGGTTTACAGCAAGCATAGGAGTTACAGCTAAAGACTTCGAGACTGTATGTGATTTAGCTGGTGTCGATCCATCTTATACAAGATCATTTGCTTACAAGATAATTGAAACTAAAGAAGTTAAGTTTATCCGAAAAAGGATCAATGCATTATTGACCCATAGTTAAAAGGAGTGTATAATATGAGTTTATCAGATAACGTAAAGTTTACTAAATCAGATACCGATAAAGTACGCTGGAGATTTCTACCTTTATCTGTTATTCGTGATGTAGCTTCTGTATTAGATTTTGGAGCTACTAAGTACGGTGGAGATAATTGGAAGCAGTGTGATGATTGGGATAGATATTACGATGCACTCATGCGACACATTGATGAGTGGCGTAGTGGACAGACAGAAGACCCTGACACAGGTAAGCATCCATTGATACATGCTATCTGTTGTCTTATATTTTTAGCTTGGAAGGAAACGGGAAGTAATGATGAGAAGTAGAACACGAGAAGATAAAGTTGAAGAGTTTCACAAAGCTTTTAAACTTGATATCAATAGTCAATCGCGTGTCTCTCTCTTAAATTTAAGAGCTAAACTAATTGAAGAAGAGACACGAGAAGTTGTACAAGCAATAGATGCGATCTCAACTGAATTAATATTTCATAAAAGACCTTCAGCTGATCACTGGGGGCATTTACTTAAAGAGTTATGTGATCTACAATATGTATTAAGTGGAACTATCGTAGCTCTTAAAGATTTACCTACTCATGTATTCGATGCTGCATTTAATAGAGTGCATGACAGTAACATGTCTAAGCTAGATGATGAAGGTAACCCGATCTACAATGAAGAAGGCAAAGTTTTAAAAGGGAAAAACTATAAAGAACCCGATCTTTCAATCTTAGTATAATTAAAGGAGATACTATGACAACCAACTACGAAGACTTTATTCACATATCTAGATACGCTCGTTTTATTCCTGAAGCATCACGTCGAGAGACGTATCAGGACACTGTTGATCGTTGGTGGGATTATATGACTGATAAGTTCCCGCTGCTATGTCAGATGCCTTATGTTAAGAAGGCTATTGAAGATAAAGAAGTTATGCCCTCCATGCGTACCATGATGGCGGCAGGAGAAGCTTTAGATCGTAATCACATTGCTGCATATAACTGTAGCTATCTATCTGTTGACGATCCTAAATGTTTCGATGAAGCACTTATGATCTTAATGTGTGGTACTGGTGTAGGCTTTAGCGTTGAGCGTAATGCAGTTGAGAAGATGCCTGAAGTTCCTACCATTCAACGTACTGAAGAAACTATTGTAGTTGCTGACAGTAAGGAAGGGTGGGCTAAAGGTCTACGGCAGTTAATAGCTAGACTATATGCAGGTGAACATCCTACATGGGATTTAAGTAAGATCAGACCAGCTGGTAGCCGTCTAAAGACATTTGGTGGACGTGCTAGTGGACCTGACCCATTGGATAACTTGTTTCGTTTTGTTACCTCTACGTTTTATAAAGCAGCTGGACGTAAGCTTTCAAGCTTAGAGTGTCACGATGTTATGTGTGCTGTTGCAGCCGCTGTAGTTGTAGGCGGTGTACGTCGATCAGCTATGATCTCACTGTCTAATCTAAGTGATGACAGGATGCGTCATGCTAAGATGGGCAGTTGGTTTAATGAAAATGTAAATCGTAGTTATGCTAATAACTCAATTGCTTTTACTAGTAAACCAGACATGGGGACATTCCTTCGTGAGTGGACTTCATTGTATGAATCTAAGAGTGGTGAACGTGGCATCTTCAACAGAGAAGCAGCTGTAAACAAAGCAGCTGAGATCAACAGGAAGACAGATTACGACTTTGGTACTAACCCATGTGGAGAGATTTCACTACGCTCTAAGCAGTTCTGTAATCTTAGTGAGGTTGTAGTTAGACCGCATGACACTAAGAAGACTATCAAAGAGAAGGTACGTATTGCAGCTATCATTGGTACGTTCCAATCTGCACTAACTGATTTTAAATACTTGTCTAAGAAATGGAAAGACAACAGTGAAGAAGAACGTCTACTGGGCGTATCTCTTACAGGCATTTACGATAACAAACTAACGTATGATCCTGACCCTTCTTTTCTTAGTGAACTACGGTCATTCTGTAGGGAGGTAAACGAAGATATTGCTTTAGCTTTAGGCATTCCCCCTTCAGCTGCCATCACAACTGTTAAACCTTCTGGTACTGTTTCTCAGTTAGTTAACAGCGGTAGTGGTATTCATCCACGTTATGCTCATCACTACATCAGACGTGTTCGTGCTGACGTTACTGATCCACTAGCTAAGTGGATGATCGACAGTGGTATGCCTTATGAGATCGATGTCTATAACAAACAGAACTATGTGTTCTCTTTTCCTATTGCTTCAGATAAAGGGGCAATGTCCCGTCATGATATCTCTGCTCTTGATCATCTTGATCTATGGCTTAAATATCGGACACACTGGACTGATCACAACCCATCAGTTACAATCTACGTTGGAGAAGACGAGTGGATGGATGTAGGTCAGTGGGTATTTAAAAATTGGGATGAAGTATGTGGTATTGCTTTCTTACCTAAAGAAGACGATTCTCACAGTTATGTTCAAGCTCCTTACGAAGAGATTGATAAGGATAAGTACGCTGAACTAGCGGCTATGATGCCAGACATTGACTACAGCAAGTATGAAGAGTTCGATGACAATACTACGTCGTCACAAGAATTAGCTTGTACTGCTGGTGTATGTGAGATTTAAATTATGATTAAAATGCCTTTTATAACAGTTGATAAATTTTTACAGGACGATCAATGTAATGATATTATTAACAGTCTAGAAAGTCATTTATTTTCGGTAGAGAAGGAGCAGCGAAGAGCAACTGTACTTAGTAATGATCAATCTGAATTACAAGAAAATGTACGGTCAACTCAACTCTGTTTCCTTCCTACTGATACTTTATTATCAACCATATACTTTCATGCAGCTAAACACATGAATGAATTATGTAAATGGAATTTTGATATTAAACGAGTCGAGTCCATTCAAGCTTTAAAATATGAGGCAGGTGACTTTTATGTTACACACATAGATGTTCTTCCACCGTCAAATCGAAATACTCAAAGAAAGATAACAGCTATGGTGTGGCTAACAGAGCCTGAAGAATATGAAGGTGGAGAGTTTATTCTATATCCTTTAGATACTGATCCGATTCCTTTGAAGTTACGAAAGGGATGTGCAGTAATCTTCCCATCTTTTATTACACACGAAGCTTCTAAAGTTATAAGTGGACAAAGATATTCAACAACAGCATGGATAGAAGGACCAAATTGGAAATGAATGTTACTTATATACAGCATTGCGGAAGTGATCTAAGCGTTGTTAATGCAGCGCGAGTTTCCTTTGATAAAGAAAGTGATTTTGTTTCAGACAACCAATTAGCTGATAAAGATCAAAAGCTAATCAAGTATCTTTCAGATCACGAACACACATCACCGTTCAATCATGCCTTCTTAACTGTACGTGTTAAAGCTCCTATCTTTGTAGCTCGTCAGTTAGTTAAGCATAAGTTTATGCCGTGGAATGAAATAAGTAGACGCTATGTAGATAGTCCACCAGAATTTTATAATCCTTCTCCGTTACGTAAACGTGCAGAAGATAAGAAACAGGGAAGCAGTTCTGATACAGTAGAGTATTCTCTTAATCCAGCTTATCAATATGCCTATCAATGTTACACTAACATGATTTCTGATGGTGTGTGTCCTGAACAAGCACGTATGGTCTTACCACAATCAGTTTATACTGAGTGGTACTGGAGTGGTACGTTAGGAGCTTTTTTAGAAATGTTAAAGCTGAGACTTAAATGTGACACACAACAAGAAACTAGACAGATTGCTATAATGATTGCTAAAATTGTTAAACAACATTGGCCTGTAAGTTATAGTACTTATTTATAAAAATAGCTTGACTTCGCAGTGCAATATGGTATATACTTCAAGATGGAAGTAGATGCCATAAAGGGTCTACATTTTAACTTGCTTTTAATTAAGGAGAAAATTATGTTTACGAAACACTATCTAGATGATGTTTTTAATTCTTATATGACTCGTCCATCTGTCTATGTTGTATCCGATTCAACTATGAAAGATTGGCAAGAAAAACAAAAAGAGCAGTCACTTAAAGTGATTGATAATCAAATTAAACAACTACAAGAAACCCGTAAAGGGATTGAAGATTACTATACCGCTTCCAATAAACTTGACAATACTAAAGAAGAACGGGAAGTTGCCTAAGTATGTACTCTAAACCCCCTGTAGTTTATATTGGTTATGATGTTAAAGAAGACGCAGCCTTTCAAGTAGCTGTAGCTTCAATTAAAAAACATGCGAGTAAACCAATTAACATTGTTCCTCTAAAGCAAGAGGCTTTACGAAGAGCAGGTTTATTTAAACGTAGTCATTATAATGTAGGGGATCAGAAGTACGATTGCTTCGACAACAAACCTTTCTCAACTGAATTTTCATTCACTCGTTTCTTGGTGCCAGCCCTTAATCAATACGAAGGGTTGGCACTATTTATGGATTGTGACATGATGTTGCGTTCTGATATATGGGAACTATTTGACACGATGTGTAAAGATGACTCAGCTGTCTGGGCTGTCCATCATAATTATAATCCTAAATCTGTAAGAAAGATGGATGGACAAATTCAAGAAAGCTATAATAGAAAAAACTGGTCTAGTTTCATGGTGTTTAATTGCAGTCATGATGCTAATAAACTTATCACAGTAGATGACGTATCAGTTAAAACTGGAAGCTGGTTACATGCTTTTGGATGGCTAGAGTATGAACAAATTGGAAAGATTGGTGAAGAGTGGAACTGGCTTGATGACTGGTCTCCTGATTATATCAACGCAAAGAATGTTCACTTTACTACTGGTGGACCTCAATTTTCAGATTGGAAACCTTCTCGACCTATTGATGCTACATATACGCATGAGTGGAAAGCGTATGAACTTAAATTAACTCACGAAGAGGCAATGAAAACACTATGAAAAATCAGATCACATTTGTAACATCATTAAACGAAGAAGGATACAATAAATATGGTAAACAAATGCTTGAAGCAGTCCATAAATTTTGGGCTAAAGACTTGCGTCTGGTCTGTTTTTATCACGATTTTGACATTAATAAGTATAATCCAGTTGTTAGTGACAGGATACATTTTCGTAATCTAAATGAACTTGAAGACCTTTTAGACTATCGAGAAACTTTTAAAAAACATGATGGCAACATGTCCGGTTCCTACAACTGGAGACTGGATGCTATAAAGTGGTGCCATAAGGTATTCGCACTATCCGAACAAGCATTCGACATGGCTGAAGAATCTATTGAAGCTGGTTGGATGGTTTGGATTGATGCGGATACCGTCACCACTAAACCTTTTAGTGCTAAAGATATTAAACCTTATCTTAATAATAAAGTATCACTCGTTCATTTAGGACGTACTGCTACTGATTACAGTGAAACTTCTTTTGTTGGTTTTAACTTAAACAGAGAGAATGCTCTTAGATTTATTGCAGATTTGCGTGGGGCTTATATGAGTGGAGAAGTACTCAGCTATCGTGAATGGCATGATGGTTTTATCTTTGAGCGTCTGCTTAATATCTATAAAGCACATGGAACTAACGTACACAATCTTACGCCTGATGTAAAAGACTTAGACGCATTTGGAGTGTCTCCTCTATCACAATGGATGATTCATTTTAAAGGTAATAAGAAAAACTTAATCTCAGATGTTAATGTTGTAGCTCCTGATATAAATGGACCTAAACGATACGGTCAGCTGCTTAAAATTGTTAAGCATTACGAAGCTAAGTCAGTTGTAGAAACTGGAACATGGAACGGTGGTAGAGCTATTCAGATGGCTGAAGCAAGCTTCTCTACTGGCAATAAAGAATTTACTTATACTGGCTTTGATCTTTTTGAAGAAGCTACAGAAGAGAGTGACAAGAGAGAACTTAATACTAAAGCACATAACACAGTCGAAGCTGTAGGTAATAGACTTAAAGAGTATCAAGCTAAAGTAGCAGAAGATGGTAAGACATTTAACTTCACCCTTCATAAAGGTGACACTAATAAGACTGTACCTGCTCTGTCTCCATCAGCAGATTTAATTTATATTGATGGTGGACATTCATATGAGACAACTAATAGTGACTGGTTAAATACATCAGCTGATGTTGTAGTCTTTGATGATTTCTTTTCAGAAGACATGCAGGGTAAGAAACCTGATGATGACGGTTGTGGTACTAACTTTGTAATTAAAGACATCACAAAGCAAATTAATGACGACGGTAAAAAGTGGAGGATTAAAGTTCTCCCGTCTCAAGACGGTGTTAGAGATGGTGGTGTAACGCATCTAGCTGTAGTTCTTAAAGATGATAGTCTTCCAGCCCTTCCTGAAGAGTTCTCTCGCATTCCTATTATAGTTAATCCAAAAGACTGTATGCCTGATGACTATATAATTAATAATGTAAATGAGAATTTAAAACTGCTTGAAGATGATTGTTGGATTAAGCGTTGCCGTATTACAGATGATCAATTAATTATTGTTTCAGGTGGAGACATTGATTATGAATCCTGTCTCTTATACACATCTCCGAGCCCACGAGACAGGCAGAAATCTC
>OJBX01000481.1_pt1 | contig 15214 bp, 9 predicted proteins | sample 1590751 | NCBI WGS metagenome assembly OJBX01 (sample SAMN05416780, study PRJEB24817) | seawater metagenome | isolation source: Sea water | place: Canada:Atlantic | collected 2013-07
TTGTAAAAGGATTAGTTCCAGATGCACCAGTAACAGATGCTATTAAATTACCACCTCCTCCAACTCCTAAGACATTGGAAGAGGTTACTTTGGCAGCAGAGGATGTTATTAACAAAGCAAAACCAACTGTTAATGCCCTTTCAAATAGTTTAAAATCTTCATTTGGCACATTTGCTGCTCCTGCTGCTATAAAGACGCCAACAATTCCATCTGTTGAATCTGTATCTGTTCCATCTGTAATGGGTGGCATGCAAGTTAAATTTGTTGATGTGGCTTCACAATTATCTGAAACAGCATCGACTGTTGTCAATTCAGATGCATCAGGAAACCTTTTGAAATCTGTTTCTGGTTTTATACCAGAAGGCTTTAAAACTCAAGGCGAGTTTGAAACATCATTCTTTGCTAAAAGAGATAAACTTATTCAAGTAAAGACTAATCAGATTAATGAAATTCAAAGACAGCAAAGAGTAAATACTGAAGCTAATTCTGTTACTGATATTCCGAGCGAATCTACTGGTAATTTTGAACAAGATAAATTAAATACTCAACAGGGGTTTGGTAATCTTTTTAAAGATATTGGAAGTGCATTATCTCCTGACAGCGTAAACTCTACATTATCAACATATCAAACTGAATTAACAGACAGCTTGACACAAGCGCAGAAAGATTTACAAAAAGACCTCGATGAATTAAAGGCGATTGATGAAGCACCACAACCAAGTAGTGGATGGGGAGATCATACTTCATTACTTCGTGGCGGTGGATTCTTATAATAATTCTTTATAAATAATAAAAACAAAGAGAAGTAGTATGCCTGAACTTAAAGAACCAGTATTTAAAGATATACCACTGAGTTTTACAGCACATCCTATCACTGGTAATGTGAAAGCATTAGTCAACCGTGATGCTGTAAAGCAGAGTGTAAAAAATATTGTTCTCACTAACTTCTATGAGCGACCATATAATCCAACTTTTGGAGGAGATATTCTCTCACAGTTATTTGAGAATATGGATCCAATCACAGAATATAATATTGCAAAGAACATTCGAACAGCATTAGATAACTATGAACCAAGAGCAATAATTGATGACATAGTAAGTGATTTCAATCAAGATAATAATGCTATTAATGTCACAATTACATTTCGAATAAAAAATGATGCGCAACCAATTTCCGTCAATGTATTATTGGAAAGAGTAAGATAGATGGCAGCTAATTCAGCAATCAGTGTAACAAGTCTTGATTTTGATGCAATTAAAACATCAATGAAGACTTACATTCAAGCAAAGCCAGAGTTTACCGACTATAACTTTGAAGGCTCTACGATCAGTATGCTAATGGATCTCCTTGCATACAACACTTATCAAAACGCCTTTTACACGAGCATGATTGGTAACGAGATGTTCCTCGATTCCGCGCAGCTTCGTGATAGTGTGGCATCAAGAGCAAAGATGCTTGACTATGTTCCTCGTTCTGCTCGTGGAGCAAGTACAACTCTTAATGTTGCTATTACACCTACAGGCGCACCAAACACTGTTACGGTTGCTAAGAACTCTGAGTTCTCTGCTACGTTAGATGGTGAAATATATAAATTTGTCACACCAGAAGCATATACATTAAGTTCAAATGATGACTACACAGGCGATATTACAGTTACAGAAGGTCGTCCAGTAACACATCGTTTTACCGTAAGCACAAACGATCCTGTTCGCTACATTCTTCCTAATGAAAATGTAGATACCACATCAATTACTGTTGACGTCCAAACAGCAGCCGACGATCAAAGCTCTGTTCGATATAATCTTGCAAGCGATATTACCCAGGTTCAAGCAAATAGCGCCGTATACTTTTTACAAGAAGTAGAAGATAGTCAGTATGAAATTTATTTTGGTGACGATGTAATTGGTAAGACACCAGATGATAACAATATAGTTATTGCTAACTATCGTATTTGTAATGGCACGCTTGGCAATGATGTTAATTCTTTTACAAGCCCATCAACGCTCGGTGGATTTAGCGCGTTTACAACAACAGTTAATGCTCCTACGGCAGGTGGTTCTGACAACGAATCAATTGAATCAATTAAGTTCAATGCTCCAAAGAACTATGAAACACAAAACCGTGCAGTTCTCTCTGATGATTATAAACGTATTATTCTAAGAGATAACGGAGACTTCCAATCAGTCAGTGTGTGGGGTGGTGAAGAGAATGTCCCTGCTGTTTATGGAAAGGTTTTTCTTTCAATTAAACCAGTCAATGGGTTCACTATTTCTTCTCAGAGAAAAACAGACATTAGAACACAGCTTAAAAAATACAATGTTCTTTCTATTGATCCAGAGTTTGTTGATGCTTCTTTCTTATACATTCAACCAACAGTTACTGTAAGATATAACTCGAAAGCCACAACTCTTTCTGCCGTAGCGGTTCAAACCAAAGTAACTAACGCTATTATTAATTTTGAAAATACTAAACTCGGTACGTTTGATAGCAATAGATTTAGATATTCTCAGTTTATTCAAACTATCGATGCGGCAGACACATCTATTGTGAGTAACCTTACGTTAATTACAATTGAAAAAAGGTTTATTCCTAGCTTAACAACGAGTTCAACGTATAATATTCCTTTTGGTAATGTACTAGAAAACCCTCATGCTGGTCACAAATATACAATTAGTTCGAGTGAATTTACTTTTCAAAATCAAACTTGTTATTTTGATGATGATGGTAATGGAAACATTCGTATATACTATTTGTTAAATTCTACCAGAGTGTATCTGTCTGAAACAGCAGGTACTGTAGATTACTTGACGGGTATTGTTACTTTAAATTCGTTCCTTCCAACCGCGTTTGTTGGTAGTTCATTGAGTATATTTGCTAATCCAAAAAATAACGACGTTGATGCAGTTCGAAACCAAATACTATTAATTGCAGGCGCTACTGTTTCAGTTATTGATGATACAACTACTATACTTGCTGCAAATACAGTAACAGCTACGACAACTGGCGTGACAACTGAAAATTCAGGCTCTAATATTTCACCATCGGTGTATTAATAAATGTCAATAGATAAAAAGATATCCACATTAGTTGAGCAACAGTTCCCTCAGTTCGCACGAGATGATGGTCCAAACCTCGTTGCGTTTGTAAAAGCGTATTATGAGTGGACCGAACAAGCTAACAATGCTATTGAAGTTTCTAAAAATCTAATCAACTATCAAGACATCGACAACACATATGACAAATATTTAGAATATTTTCATCGTGAGATTATAGATAATATTCCAAGATCAACTCTCGCTGATAGAAAAAAGCTGGCAAAACATGCTAAGGATATGCATCGTGCTCGAGGTTCTGAGCTATCATATCGTCTTTTATTCCGTCTACTCTACAATGAAGAAATAGACTTTTATTATCCAGGCGAAGATATGCTTCGTGTATCGGATGGTCGTTGGCTAATAGAAAAATCTGTTCGTATTGGTTCTCCTCGTGTTGGAGTCACAACCGAATTTGACAACCAAAATATAAAAGGCTTGACGAGTGGTGCTACTGCTAAAGTAGATAAAATTATTGGTAGTATTTCAGGCGGCTCATTGGTTGATGAGTTATATTTACTTGATGTTGTTGGCGCTTTCCAAGATAATGAAAAGATTGCTCTTGTTAGTAATAATAGCATTTATGCGACAGTCGTAGCATTGAGTGGTCCACTTCAAGGTGTTGACATCCTTGAGGGTGGGGCGTTTCATAGAGTAGATGATGTTGTAACTTTTACAAGTCCATCAGGTTCTGGTGCTGAAGGTACTGTAACAGCAACAAACGACCAGAGCGCTGTTGAATGGTCTATTGCAGATGGCGGGTCTGGTTACAGGACTGATGCTACAATTACGATTACAGACAATGGTGGTTCTGAAACAGCGTTCACGATTGATAGTATTTCAAATACCGAAACTCTCAATATAATGACTAATACTATTGAGCCTGTGGCAAATGTTATTTTAAACACAGGTCCAGCGTTTGTATCAGCAGGAGCAAACACTGCATCAGTTGGGACTAATTTTGCAACTGCAAACGTAGCTTCTACATTAGCCTCTCTTGATTTTGATAGTGTTACAGTTGGAACAATTGCTTCAATCACTACTACAAATTATGGGTACGGATATTCTACACTTCCAACTTCAGCGATAGTACAAGAGAATGTTGCTCGTTCATTGATACCCGATGGTAGTGGTGGTATTAAAGGTAACAATGCAAACATTGTTGCTGCACATGCTCCAGGAGCAATTACTTCTGTTAATGTGTCTACTTTTGGTACAAACTATAACCGTGATGATGAAATTACTATTAGTAACTCAACAAGAGTTGGAACACAAGGTGCTATAGGTCATCCGTTTGTTTCTGGTGTCATTGAATACCCAGGAAAGTATATTGATACTAAAGGTTGGTTAAGTTGGAATAATAAACTTCAGGATAACCGTTATTATCAAGATTTCTCATATGAAATTAATTCTGACCAATTTACAAACACATATCGTAAACTTGTAAATGATATTGTACATCCAGCTGGAACAAAGATGTTTGGTCGGGTGCGTTTATTCTCTGAAGCCGAACCTCCTATTGTTACTGTAGGGTCAACAGAAATTTCTTATAAAATACAATCTGAAATTACTATTAACTTACCGCAAGTCACCTTTATTAATACAGCGAATACGATACCAACAATTGAGCGTATATCTATTCTACAGCCTACGCTTGGTACTATAGAAACAGATGTTTCTACTTTTGTGCTTGGTCGTGGATCAATTGCAATTACTTCAAATAATATTATTGGAGCTTACCAAACTGTTACTATTAATACACATGCGACGTTGAGTATTGGTGATCTCGGCTCTCCAAGAGCAATTGTTGGTACTGATACATTCTTTACTTCAGATATACCAACAAGCAACACGAAGATAAAAATTGTAGACCGCAATGGACCAACAGCAAATGGTGTATACTTTATCGACACCACTTCTTCGAATACAGCGACAACAATCAAAACAGTATACGCTGCAGCAACTCTAGCAAATGGTGTATTCTACTACAATACACAACAGAGTCAGTCATACAGTATAGATGTCACAAACAGTGGTAGTGGCGCATATGTAACATCTGGTGCTGATCGTCTGGCTGGTGTCAGTGGTAACAATCAAATAATAACAGTAAATGTTAATGATACAATTAATCTTGTTGTGAATGCTAGTGGTCATCCTCTGTATATTAAAACAGCGGCTGGTACTGGTACTGGAAATCAAGTCACAACACCTGCCGCATCAAACCAAGGTGCGCAAGTTGGCACTGTTACTTGGATACCAAATACTGCTGGTACATACTACTATCAATGTGCTAACCATTCTGCAATGGTCGGATCACTAATAGTCAGAGCGCAGGGCACTAAGTAATTTAAATAAGTGTCATATAAATTATATAAATAAACTAAATAGAGATAGAATTATAAGGATTGATTAAAAATGCCAGGAATTGTAACTCGTCGCTTTAGACTTCACAATGCTGAACAATTTCAGGAAGCATTTGGTGAAGCAGCGTCCACAAATATGTATCTGTTTATTGCTCGTGTAACGGCATGGCCAGATGATAACAATCCACCTACTCCAACAGATTCAGTTCAAGAAACTGATTATAATAGTTGGAAGAAGATGCTTGCTGCTAAAAGAGTCCAGAGCGCAGATGTAACATTTACAATCCCACGCTACAATTGGACCTCTGGTAAAGTCTATCGCGAGTATAGCAATCTATCAACTACATTGCATGATGCGCCAGCAAGTTCGAATGGTATGTATGTAGCAAGCGATACGTTTGATGTCTATAAATGTTTATTTAATAACAAAGGCGCTGCTTCAACAGTAGCACCAACTGGTACTTCTACATCTACCCTCGTTACCGCTGACGGTTATCATTGGAAATATATGTATACTGTTGATGCTGGTAATGCTTTAAAGTTTCTTACAAATAGCTGGCAACCAGTCAAGACTCTTGCATCTGATGATGGTTCCGCTCAGTGGGATGTTCAGGCTGCAGCTGCTAACGGTGCTATTAATATTATTGATGTTAATGCTCCTGGAAACAGTTATCTTACACAATCTGGAACGCTTGCCGCTGTTGCAGACGGTGACACAATGACACTTTCTTCAGGCGCTTCAGGAACGGATAACATCTATAATGGTTCTGCTCTGTATATTGCGTCTGGTCTTGGCTCTGGTCAAGTACGTGAAATCACGGATTACGTAGGGGCAACGAAAGTTGTTCAATTAAAGACTACTTTCAGTACGACTCCTAACACTTCTTCAACGTATGCAGTTGGACCTCTTGTTACAATCACGGGTGATGGCACAGGTGCTGCTGCTTATGCAAATGTTGTAATTGGTGGTGCTAATGGAAACACGGTCAATTATGTAAATATGATTTCAGTTGGTTCTGGTTACTCAGAAGCGACTATTGCAATCACTGCTAATACATCACATGGTTCTAGTGCTACTGCTACAGGATATGTTGCACCTCCAGGCGGTCATGGTTCAGATGCTATGAGTGAGCTTGCTGGTCATAATGTTGTTCTCAATGTTCAGCTTGATGGCTCTGAAGGCAACACATTCCCAATCGTAAACGATTTCCGCACACTCGGTATTCTTAAAGATCCGCTTCTTGCAAACGGTTCGATTGCTGCTGGTACATCTTATGATATAACAACAAAATTGACTGTTACGAGTGTATCAAATAGTGGTCGGTATATATCCGATGAAACAATTACTGGTGGTACATCTACTGCAACAGGTAAATTTGTTAGTTTTGCAAATACAAACAGCGCAAATACTGCTGGTGTTGTTAGAGTGATTGATACAGATGGTACATTCTCTGCGTCTGAAACAATCACTGGTGGTACTTCTTCCGTTACTGCTACCGTTGCAAGCATTGCTGCTAATAGTTTACAGCCATATACAGGCGACGTACTATATACAGAGAATCGTGGTCCTATTGCGAGGGCAGACGATCAAATAGAAGATATCAAATTAATCGTGAAGTTCTAAGGAATCAATTGAATGGCTATTGCTAACACGAATTCTTTGTCGACTAACTTTAATGTTAGTCCATATTATGATGACTATAATGAAACAAAAAACTTTCATAGAATATTGTTTCGTCCTGGACTTGCAGTTCAGGCTCGTGAACTTACTCAAATGCAAACCATTCAGCAGAATCAAATTGATCGATTCGCTGAACATATCTTTGATGAAGGTAGTACTGTTCGTGGTTTAGAAATGAACTATGATAATAAAGTAAAATTTATTCGTGTTCGTGACAATGATCAAAACGCTGCCTCAGTAAACGTCTATTCTTTTATTGGTTCAACAATTACAGGCGGCACGTCTGGTGTTACTGCATATGTTATTGATGCTGCTGGTGGCGCTTCTGCTAACTATCCTGATACAAATACTCTTTATATTCGATATACTGGTTCAGGTTCCCTTGGAACAACAGCGGCATTTTTAAGCGCTGAAGTTCTTACATCAAACACCGCTTTATCTGCTAATGTAGTTACCGCAAACTCATCAATACTCGCAACAGGTTCAGGCTCACGTATATCCTTTGGTGCTGGTGTAATTTATGCCAAAGACAACTTCATTCGAGTAGATGCTGCTAATACTATTGTTGGAAAGTATAGTTCAAATACAAGTCTTAAAATTGGTTATAATATTACCGAATCAATTGTAACATCTGCTTCTGATACTACACTTCTTGACCCAGCACAGGGTTCATATAACTATGCTGCTCCTGGTTCAGATCGTTTCAAACTAGCTGCTACTGTTACCACACTATCATTGACAGCAAATAACGATACGAACTTTGTTGAGCGCATTCGTATTAAAAACGGTCATCCAGAATACAAAGCAGACAAACCTACTTATTCTGTTATCAATGATTATATTGCTCGTCGTACATATGATGAGTCTGGCAATTATATCGTTAATGGTCTAACCGCACGAACTCGTGAACATCTTAACTCTGCTAACAATGGTGGTGTATACACATCTGCAAATGGTGGTGATGTAAATAAACTTTCGATTGATGTGTCTCCAGGCAAAGCATATATTCGTGGATTCGAAGTAGAAAATCTCGTAACAAGACATGTTGCGATTGATAAAGGTACTGATGTCAACTCGCCAGAAAATATTTCTATTCCTGCTAACTACGGCAACTATGTTGAAGTAGATGAATTGGTTGGTACGTGGGATATTAATGGTCAAGATAAAGTTGAATTATACAACACAGCAATAAATGCTATTTCTAATAACTCTTTCACTGCTATTCTTCCAAGTACTCGTGGTACAAAAATTGGTGAAGCTCGTGTTCGTGCTGTACAATATAACAGTGGAACAAAAGGTGATAGTGCTGGCAAGTACAATATGTATTTGTATGACATTAATATGACAGCAAATAACTTCAGTAATGTTCGCTCTGTATTCTATGATGATGGAACTACTGATGGTATTGCTGATACAGTACTTGTTGCAAATACAGCGACTGTTAAAGAAACCGAGTTTAATCGCTCAATCTTCAATATTCCAGCTTCAAATATTAAAACATTAAAAGACACTGGTGGTAGTATTGATAACGAATTCCGTTTCCTTAGAGAATTCCCTATTACAATTTCTGCTGCAGGTCAAGTCACGATTACTACTGCTTCTGACGAACAGTATCCTTTCTCAACTGGTGTAATTAATAATACACAAGAACGTGAGAACTTTACTATTACATTAGAGGCTGCAGCAAACACTGCTTCGGCACTTGAAACAACAGCTGCTCGTGCCGCTGGTGCAAATACAATCACTGGTCTTACAAGTGCAACTACCAAATACAATATTGGTGATGTTCTCAAACTACAAGGTGAAGCAAACACATATGTTGTCTCGTCAATTGTAGGTGCCACGAGTGTTAAAGTTCATGGTTCTGGAGAAGGTGCTGCTATCAGTGGTGCAACGTTGTTTAAAAACTTCAAGCAAGGGCAAGTTATTAGTCTTAATGGTGTCGGTGGTGATGCCGCTGCTCGTTCAGTTACAATTAACTCTACAACAAGCGCGACGTTTGACATTCAAGAAACATTAAATTCCACGGTCGCTGCCTCTGCTACTATTGAACTTAAAAAAGTTGACGGTAGAGAAAAAGCAAAAGTAATCAATAAAGATCGACTGGTACAAGTTAATGTTTCAGGTTCTGGTACGACATCTGGTCCATGGAATCTTGGTATTAGTGATGGCTTTAAACTTAAAGAAGTTCGAGTAAAAACAGGCAACACTGTATTTACTAGCCTTACTGAAGGCACAGATGTAACAGATCAGTTTGATCTTGGTACAGGAATGAAAGATAACTATTACGATCATTCTAAATTAAAATTAAAACAAACTGCTTCGCATACGGTATCAAACGGTAATGTATATCTCGTCAAGTTTGATTACTTCACACATGATACATCTCAGGGTGTTGGTTACTTCTCAGTAGACTCTTATCCTATCGATGATGTAAACGGTGCTGCAAACACAAACGCTATTACAACTGGTGAGATTCCTGTTTATACGTCGCCGACAACTGGTCTCCGTTATGACCTAAGAGATCAAATTGATATTCGCCCATTAATTGCGAATACTTGTGCTCCGACAACTTCATTACCAAGCCCAGCAACTCCTGCTACTTCAACATCAATTGTTGAGCCAAGTGGTGGTTTGAGGTTTATGGCTCCTAACGAATCATTTACAACTGACTTCGATTACTATCTACCTCGTAAAGATAGAATTGCTATTACAGAAGAAGGCAGTTTTAGAGTTGTGAAAGGTGTGCCAGATTTAAATCCTCAAACGCCTCAAGCTCCGTCTGATGCTATGACAATTGCTATAGTAAATGTAAAACCATATCCTTCATTACCACAAGAAAATGCAAAACGTATTAGTACTGCTACTTCTCCTGCTGGGCGTGATGATTTGTCAATTAAAATTGATCCAATTCGTACTCGTCGCTTCACAATGAGAGATATTCAAGGTCTTGAGCAACGTATCGACAATTTAGAATATTATACATCACTATCATTACTTGAGTCAGATACGAAGTCGTTATTCCTTTCTGATAGTACAGGCGCTGATAGATTTAAAAATGGTATTATTGTTGATCAGTTTGTTGATTTTAGTTCTTCTGATTTCTATGACGAAGGATTTAAAGTTGCAATTGATAAACCAAATAAAGAACTTCGCCCATCGTTTAACTTAAATGATGTTCAACTAAACTTTATCAGTGCTGATTCATCAAATGTGTCCGCTTCTTCTAAAGATACAACTGTTACTATTTCCTCATCATCTGCAGCATATACAATAGGTGAAACTGTAACACAGGGCGCTGCTTCTGGTAAACTTGTATATCAAGTTGGAACAAAACTTTATTTGGATCAAGTAGTCGGAACATTCGATACTACTGCTAATGTTGTTGGTGGTACATCTTCTGCTACTTCTCCTGTATCTGCGATTTCAAAATCAGCAGATGGTAAACTTATTATGCTTCCATGGACGCATGATGCTACTATTGATCAACCATTCGCTACAGATACAAGAAATATTACTGGCTTATTTTACAGTTATAAAGGTTCGCTTACGTTATCACCAAACACTGATTATTGGAAAGATACGGTCGTTGCTCCTTCTGTAAATGTTGATTTTGGTTTCCTTTCTGATGCAATTCAAGAAGTTGCAAACCACTCTGGTATTAATTGGGGTGGTTGGGGTACAACCAGTACTTCAGTAAGCCGAGACTTCGTCACATCAGTTTCACAAAGAACTGGTTCACAACTTGTATCAAGTGCTGGTTCAATCCAACAAACAAATCTTGGTGATTCTGTACAAGATGTTTCGTTAATTCCATTCATGCGCTCTCGCGTTATAAACTTTACAGCAGAAGGCATGAAGCCAAATACTAGAGTATACGCATTCTTCGACTCAGAAAATGTTAACTCGTATGTTGCTCCAGCAAACACATCTTTTGCTAACACAGCTTCGGAGGGCAGCGCTCTTATTACTGACGCTAATGGTGTTCTATATGGTAACTTTAGAATTCCAAATAATGATCAAATTAGATTCCCTGTTGGTAATCTCAAATTTAGACTTACAGATAGTATAACAAATAGTAGTTCTTTAGGTGGGGTAACAACCGCAGCTGAAGCAAGATATAGTGCTGGTGGTCTTGATGTACTTACTCAGGGTACTATTATATCAACAAGAGACGTTGATGTTTCAACACAATCTGTAGCTGAAGACAGAGTAGATATATCAGCAAGACGTATTAACGTTGAGGACACTGGTGGGGCTGGTGAGGATCCAATTGCACAAACATTCAGAGTTTCTGACGGAATTGATTCAAATATTCCTGGAGCGTTTTTATCAAAACTTGACTTGTTCTTTGCTTCAAAAGACGCAACACAGCCAGTAGTTATTGAAATACGGGAATGCGATCCATCAACAGCGTATGTAACATATAGAGTTGTTCCGTTTAGCACGGTATCTATCCCTGCTTCTGATATTAACATATCTTCTGATGCCACTAGTGCTACGCCTATTATATTTGAAACGCCTGTATATCTACTCAATAATGTAGATTATGCTATCGTTATAAAACCAGCTGATGGCAATCCAAATGTAACTGTCTGGACTGCTCGTCTTGGTGAAACAGATTTGGTTAGTGGTAATCGTGTCACATCGCAGCCAGCTGCTGGTGTGATGTTCGCTTCTGCAAATGACCGCACGTGGACATCAATTCAAGAAGAAGACCTGAAGTTCAAAATGTATTTTGCTAACTTTAGAACGAGTCAAACTGGTAGTGCTATATTTAAAAACATTGATAAAGAATATTTGACAATTGACACAAAGGATACTTCTGATTTATTCAACCGTGTTGGTGAACAAGTAAATGGTGAAACAACATTAACACTATCTGCTGCTCCAGGAGGCATTGCTGCTGGTGATACACTCGTCGGGGGAACATCAAGCGCGAATGGTACAGTAACAAATGTTAGTGGAACAGCAATTCGATTAAAAGAAGTTACAACTGCTTCTAAGTTTACAAATACAGAAACAGTCACACTTTATAAAGCTGGTATTGTTGGTTCTAATACTGCAACGGTTAGCAGTCAAGCAACATCTACTGGTAAAGTATATTTCTTTGATGGAACGACACAAGCAAATACAATGGTTCATCTATCAGCTCCAAGTGGATCGTTTGTTGCAAATACATATATCCGTGGTCAGATAAGCGGTCTTGATGCTCGTATTGCAAGTGTTGATAATTTATCAATTGATACGTTTAATGCATTCTTGAGTAAACTTGAACTTCAAGATACAACTGCTGCTTTAACTGCTAAACTGGCAACATCTGCTAGTGCGCTTGATACAACGTTTAGAAAAGTAAATATTAATACAGATACTGCATATGACAATCGCAAATTTGTATTAAGTCGTACAAATGAAATTGCAAATCTATCAAGTGCTAAGTCTGCTCAGTTTACTGCATCACTCACAAATGGTTTGAATGTAAGGCATTCTCCTGCGATTGACAATGATCGTACAGCAATCTTCACTATAGAAAACCTGATAAATAATGATGACACAAATGAAGATACTGCAAATAATGGTAGTGCTATCGCTCGTTATGTTCAAAGAACAGTAACACTTGCCGAAGGTCAAGATGCTGAGGATCTTAAAGTCTTTATTACTGGGTACAAACCATCGACTGCTAATATTAAACTATATGTGAAATTATTAAACGGCGAAGATGGCGAATCAATTGATGATAGAACGTGGTTAGAAATGACGCAAACGACTTCTTCAACAGTCGTTTCTGATTCAGAAAACAGAGATGATTTCAGAGAGTTTGAATATGGTATTCCAACAGCCTCCTTAACTGGTGCAGGCGGTGAAGTTCAATATACTACATCTGCTGGTGTGACATATACAGGATTTAAATACTTTAAAATCAAAGCTGTTCTCTTATCAACAAGCCCATCTATAGTTCCAAGAATAAAAGATTTCCGTGCTATAGCTCTTCAAATCTAAGGTAATATAGTAAATGCAATTACAAAAAATAAAAGACGTGGATGGATTTGAAAAAGATAGCACTAATAGCGCTGTTCTTTCTGTTGACAATAGAGCATTGTATGCATACAAAGAAAAGCGGAAAAATAACTTAACCATGATGAACGAAATTAATAACTTAAAGAAATGTCATAACGAGGTTTCATATGATATAAATAGTATGAAACAAGAACTCATGGAAATGAAAGAATTGTTAATGAACTTTATTTCTTTACAAAAGGGTAGATAACAATGAGTAATAAAGTAGCCAACGTAGCGTTAACAGATACGTTTGATACGTGGAGAGTTCGCTCGAACTCAGGATTTACAAAACTCTTTGAAGTTAATCCAAATCCAAACACTATCAACGCATCGAACACTGTAACTGGTGGCACTGTCACATCAACAGGGTTGGCTACTGCAGGTAGTCTAACAATAAATGGTTCATCAGGAGCAGCTGCATTGAATAGTGCAAATACGAATGTTGCTGGTGGAACTCTTTTAATTACTTCAAACACAAATATTAACGGAACATTGCTTATTAATGGAGCTGCTCCTGGCTCTACAGATGACGCTCTCGCTTTCGCAATTGCATTAGGATAATAAAAAATGGCAAACGTATTCGAAACATACACATCTCGTGCTGTTGGTAATTCACTAACTGCGGTTGGAGGTCACACTGTTGCTGCTGGTCACACTGAAACATGTATTGGTCTTACAGTATCAAATATTACAGCTTCCGCTGTAAGCGTTACAGTAACCTATAACGATGCTTCTAACGACACTCACATTATCAAGAGCGCTCCTTTACCTGCTGGCAGCGCCCTTGTTCCAATTGGTGGTGATCAAAAAATTGTTCTTACAGTTGGAGACTCAATTAAAGTTTCTGCAAACACTGCTTCTTCAATTGATGCCGTAATGTCAGTTCTTGACCAATCTTAACAGGGAGTAACTAAATGCCTTACATTGGAACCCCTGTAGTAGTACCGTTTTCTATTACTTCTGCAGACATTGCCAATTCAGCGATAACAGTTGCTAAACTTGGTACTGGTGCATTAATTGGCACCAATATTCAAGCATTCGATACTGACACAGCAAAAACAGATGTCGCTCAATCATTTAGCAAAGCACAAAGAGGAACAGTTATTGCTCATGGTTCTTTGATTGCAAACACTGCTTTCCGTCAAGACTTTTCTCTTGGAAATATGTTTAGTATGACATTGGCTGGTAGTATCACAATTAACAATCCAACAAATCAAGTTGCTGGTCAGTCTGGTATTATTACAATTACTAACGGTGGATCTCATACTGTTTCTTGGGGCGCTGATTGGGATTTTGCTGGTGGTACTGCTCCTGTTATTACTGCAAGCGCAACCGACGTTCTTTCGTATTATGTAACTTCAGCTAATAACATTACTGTTGCTGCTGTACAAGCTGTATCTTAATTATTGGTATGTTTAAGGAAGCAAGTTAAATGATTCCAGGTTCAAATTCAGGATTTATATCAGCAGCGGCAGAGGCTTATCTCATTGAGCAATCGTTACTGTTTAACGACGGCGACAGCGCGTACCTAAACCGCACACCATCTTTGGCTGGTAACCGTAAGACTTGGACTTTTAGTGCTTGGATCAAGCGTGGAGACTTAGCCACTACTCAATATCTTTTTGACTCTTATAATGCTGCGAGTGATAGAAGTTTGCTCATTTTTACGTCAACTAATAAACTTAGATTTTTGTCCGTTACCTCCACTTCAAACGTAATACTTCTTGAACCAGCCCGTGTATTTCGGGACTCTTCGGCTTGGTATCATATTGTTCTGGTGTCTGATACGTCTAACGCCACCGCAGGAAACAGGACACGAATTTATATAAATGGTGTTGAAGAAACCGTGTTTACTACAGATACACAAGCACCACTGAATCATGACACTTGGGTTAATTCTACTAATGTCCATGATTTAGGAAAGTACGGTGGGGCATCAAGTTACTACGACGGACTCATGGCTCTCCCAATCTTAGTTGACGGCTCGGCATTAGCACCGACTGATTTTGGTGAAACT
>OJBX01000482.1_pt1 | contig 15205 bp, 12 predicted proteins | sample 1590751 | NCBI WGS metagenome assembly OJBX01 (sample SAMN05416780, study PRJEB24817) | seawater metagenome | isolation source: Sea water | place: Canada:Atlantic | collected 2013-07
AAGGAGTCGTCGGCAGCGTCAGATGTGTATAAGAGACAGAGGTGTACCTGGATGCACAAAACGACGACCTGGATCGTGCGTTGCTGACGCTGGAAAATGCCATCCGCAAGATCGACCGGGAAACCCGCACACGCTTTAAAGAGACCTTCGACAAGATCAACGCCGGCCTGCAGGAGCTGTTCCCCAAGGTGTTCGGCGGCGGTCACGCCTATCTGGACATGACCGGCGAAGACCTGCTCGACACCGGTGTAGCGATCATGGCGCGGCCCCCGGGCAAGCGCAATAGCACCATCCACCTGTTGTCCGGTGGTGAGAAAGCGATGACCGCGATTGCGCTGGTGTTCTCCATCTTCCGGCTCAACCCGTCGCCATTCTGTATGCTCGACGAGGTTGACGCGCCGCTTGATGATGCCAACGTAGGGCGTTATGGTCGACTTGTAAAAGAAATGTCCGACACCGTGCAGTTCGTATTCATCACGCACAACAAGCTGACCATGGAAATCGCCAACCAGCTGTTGGGTGTTACTATGCATGAACCGGGCGTGTCGCGGATTGTGGCGGTCGATATTGAAGAGGCCGCCGAACTGGCGGCAATGTAAAGGAAAAAGTAAACAATGGGTTTACGGGAACTGCTGATTCTTATTCTGATCCTGACCATCGTGGTCGTGGTGCTGCGCGGCCTGTATGTGGCGCTGCGTTCCCGTCGCGGGCAGATCAAGATCGCTCTGGAAAAAAACATTCCCGAATACGACCTGGACGAGATAGAAATGCGCGAGCTGCCCAATGGTGGCGCGCGTCAGGTAGAGCGCTCCTTCGCCGAGGTGCTGAGGCAGAATTCAGCACATGCTGCAAAAGCCAGGGCCAATGCTACGGCAACCGGTAAACCCTCCACCTTGCGTCCCGGCGCCAAGGGTCTGAAAACCAATCTGTCCCGCACCGGTGCTCGCACGCCCGCCGTCGCTGCCGCCCAATCAACAGCCAGGGCTGATGAGGCCGTGAAGGCAACGCCGGTAGCGGATGAAACGCCCATGGCCGATAAGTCGCCCGTGACCCAGACAGCGCAGCATTCCGCAGAGCTGGATTTTGCCCCCGCCGACGAGCCCGTGCTGATTGACGAAGGCATGGATGCGGAGCAGGGCGTCACCGAACAGCCGCGTCAGGAAGACCGGGATGATCCGGCCGACTACGAACAGGCCCTTTTTGAGCAGCAGGCGTCCCATGAGCAGCAGGCGCAGGCCGAGGATGAAGAGCCTCTGTTTGACGAAGAGCCGCTGGTGAATGTCGGTGATGGCAATTTTGACGAAGAAATGTTGTCAGAGTTGGAAGAGGACCAACAACCGGCAGATGATATGACATATGAAGAACCCATGCTGAAAGAACGGGACGAACTGGAGGACGGCCCGCTTGATGAGCCGATCGAAGAGCCGGCTATTGAGGAGCCGGCGTTCAGTTTTGTGGCTGACAGGGACGATGACCTGATTGATGATGACCTGGTCAATGACGGGTTCGTCGATGACGTCGCTGACGATGACACAGACGACGATGATACCGATGTGTTTGGTGAAAAGATTCGGCGCAGCAACGACCAGGAGGCAGCCGGGTCCGGGTACAGCGCTGAAACCGACGAGGCAACCGAGGTAGCGGCCGCGCCAAAACAGCGTGTCCGCGAGGAAGCCGAACTTGACGATGTCCTGGATGAGCTGCTGCAAAATGTGGCGCCAGTGGAGTCCATACGCCCGACCGTGGTTCATACCGAAGAATTTTCGGAACCTGCGCTGACCTGGGAAGCGATGGCGGAGCCAGAGATTGAGCCGGACTACGACCCGGAGCCTGAGATTGATCCGGATTATGAACCCGAGCCAGAAATTGATCCGGTTTATGAGCCCGAGCCCGAAATTGATCCGGACTATGAGCCCGAGCCGGAAATTGAGCCGGTCTATGAACCGGAGCCCGAGGTTGAGCCCGAACCGGAATACGAGCCGGGGCCAGGACCTGAACCTGAGCCTGAACCGGTGTATGAGCCGGATCCGCTGCTTGACTACGTAGCGGATGGCTCTTACGACGCTGATGGCTCTTATGACGCTGATGGCTCTTATGACGCTGATGGCTCTTATGACGCTGATGGCTCTGACGATGAAGACCAACAGGAACCCGCACAACCGCAGCAAGCTGATTCGCAGTCCGACCCACTACCGGTCGAGGATGATATGCCCGATTTTGATAATGAATACATAGCCGATCCTGAACCGCAGCCTGAGGAAAACGACTCCTTTGCCGCCCAACGGGATGACGACATGGATGTGCTGTTCGCCGATGATGATCGCGAACGCCGTATTGCCGCCCTGGAAGAACAGCAGGAGTCTGCCCCCAAACGTTTCATGTCCTGGGTAGGCGGCGCCTTCGGCCGGTCAGCCACTGCCAGCAAGGCACGCGCGGAAGAAAAAGCTGAGGTACGTCAGGAAGAACAGGAAAAGTCCGATAAGGCTGACAGAAAGGCGCGCAAAAAGCTGGCCAAGGCCGAGAAGAAGCAGGCGCGCAGAGAGCTTGAGGAAATCGAAGCCGCTCAGCGTAGTATTGAAGCTGAAGACGACAACTTTGATGATGACGATGGCATCCTGTCGGTACGTGAAACAGAGCGACCCGGCGCCGCCGAGCGAGCGCGGGCCGAGCAGTTGCGGCAGAGTCAACTGGACCTGGATGACGCTGACGATGAGGCCTACGCGCAGGAAGAGGAAGCCCGTTCGCAGGAGCCACCGTCCTACAGCGAAGTGCTGGTGATCAACGTGATGGCGCGCCCGGGCACCGAACTGCTTGGTGATGACCTTTTACCTGTGCTGATGAGCAATGGTCTGAAGTTCGGCGAGATGTCGATTTTTCATCGCCATACCGACAAGATAGGTAGTCGTAAAAATGGGCCGGTAGTGTTCAGTGTTGCCAATGCGCTTAACCCCGGCACCTTTGATCTCAACCAGATCAGCGAATTTGCCACGCTGGGTGTGTGTTTCTTCATGACCCTGCCCAACGTTGTCAACAACATGATGGCATTTGAGCAGATGCTGGCGACTGCGCGTAAGGTACAGGCCGCGCTGGATGCCGAACTTAAGGACGACAACCGCTCCGTCATGACTGCGCAAACGGTTGAACATTATCGTCAGCGTATCCGTGACTTTGAGCTACAGGAATTAAAAAACGCTCGCGCACGGTAAGCGTCCACAGCCATGGCCGACATTTCTCTTGAGCAAGCGACGCACGAAATTGATGACCTGCGTCGCCAGATCAATCATCACAACTCCCTGTATCACCAGTTCAGCGCGCCGGAGATTCCGGACGTAGACTATGACAGGCTGTTTGATCGCCTGGTCGAGCTGGAAACCGCGTTTCCGCAATTACTGACACCTGACTCTCCCACGCAGCGGGTGGGGGACAAACCGCTGGCCGGTTTTGCGCAGGTCAGACACGATGTGCCGATGATGTCGCTGGCCAAAGTATTTAACGATACTGATCTGGCCGACTTTGAAGCGCGCATTCTGAAACGCCTGGAAATCGAAGACGAAGATGCCGAGCCGCCCATTTACAGCTGCGAGCCAAAGATCGACGGCGTGGCAGTCAGCCTGCTGTACGAACAGGGTCTGCTGATGCGCGCCGCGACCCGCGGCGATGGTGTGACCGGTGAAGACATCACCCACAACGTGCGCACTATCGGCAGCATCCCACTGCGGCTGGACACCAGCGGCAGCCTTGAGCGCCTGGACAGCCCTGAGCGCATGAAAGTGCCCGAGCGCCTGGAAGTGCGTGGCGAGATCTACATGACCCGTTCCGGCTTTGCCGCCATGAACGAAGAAGCCGGGCGCAGCGAAGATGGCCGCACCTTTGTCAACCCACGCAACGCCGCCTCTGGCGCCCTTCGCCAGCTCGACCCGCGTGTTGCTGCCAGGCGTCCGCTGCGGTTTTTTGCCTATTCGGCGGTTGTGCAGGGCGACACCCACAGTGGCATCCTTGATTTGTTGGGCCAATGGGGCTTGCCGCTCAACCCGGAGCGTGCAGTCGTGTCCGGTTATCAGGCCTGTCTGGATTACGCCAATCAGCTGCTCGCCAAGCGCGACCAGCTGGACTACGAAATCGATGGTGCCGTGATCAAGGTCGACAGCATCCGCCTGCAAAACGAGCTGGGCAGCAACGCCCGCACGCCGCGCTGGGCCATGGCCTATAAATTCCCCGCCGAAGAAGCCTCCACTGTTGTCAACGACGTGGAATTCCAGGTGGGCCGCACTGGCACCATCACGCCGGTCGCGCGCCTGAAGCCGGTCTTTGTCGGCGGCGTCACCGTCAGTAATGCCACGCTGCACAACATGGACGAAATCGAGCGGCTGGGCCTGCGCATTGGCGATCGCGTCATTCTGCGCCGGGCCGGTGATGTCATCCCCAAGATCGTGTCGGTGGTAAAGGGAACGTCGGAGAAGGCGGCGGAAAAGGGGACGTCCGAAATCAGGATGCTGACCCATTGCCCGGCCTGCAACTCCCCGGTCGAAAAGGATGGCGAGGTTTTGTACCGCTGCACCGGCGGTCTGATTTGCCCGGCGCAGCGCAAGGAATCGTTGAGGCATTTCTGCTCACGCGCTGCGCTGGATATAGAAGGGCTGGGCGAAAAACTGGTCGAGCAACTGGTTGACGCCGACATGGTTAAAACCGTGGCTGATGTGTTCACACTGGGCAAGGATGATCTGCTCGGTCTCGAGCGCATGGGCGAAAAATCCGCCGACAATCTACTGGCTGCCATCAATAAAGCCAAATCCACTACCTTGCCGCGACTGCTGTACGGGCTGGGTATCCGTGAAGTGGGGGAGGCGACGGCGCTGTCGCTGGCCACCCACTTTGGCAGCCTGGAAAAACTGATGCAGGCCGACCAGGAGGCGCTGGAACAGGTCGCCGATGTCGGGCCCATCATGGCTGCACACATTGCGCATTTCTTCGCCAACGAAGAAAACGATAAAGTTATTGAGCAACTACGCGAACGTGGCGTCACCTGGCCGGAACATCAGGCGCAGACCGTCTCCGATGAATTGGCCGGGCAGACCTGGGTGCTTACCGGCACGCTGGAAACCATGACGCGCGATGAAGCCCGCGCGGCGCTGCAGGCGCTGGGTGCCAAAGTGTCGGGCAGCGTCTCCAAAAAAACCAGCTGTGTGGTGGCCGGCCCCGGTGCCGGCTCCAAGCTCGACAAGGCCACTGAACTGGGCGTTAAAGTCATCGACGAGCAGGGGCTGATTGAGCTGCTGAAGAGTTAATGGGCTAAACCCCTCCGTCCCCATTAACGCCGTTAACGACTAGGCTGCCACTGTGTGCACTCGCCCCGGTAGTCGGGACAGTGTCAAATCAGCCATGTCTACCTTGGTGCTGGCGTTGTCTATATCAATGCCAGACAGATTTCCGTCGGCGTCGTAGTCCAGTACGATCCCTTCAGATACTTCTCGACTTTCCACACTGGCTCTGTCTGACAGGTCGATGTATAACGAATCCGTTTCCGGGAAGTAATTGAGTTTCATGGTTTAAAACCTCTATCAGGAAAAGCGTTATGCACTGTGACTTTATCGCTAAGAGTTACAACTCTCAAGTAGCGTCCATTCAGTTCAGGAATTTGTCTCCAGAACCTGTAACGATTACCTTCTTGAGGTTCTGAGTGTTCAGGGCGATCAAGGACATATTCACACCATGACTTGCGTAAGTAGGCGCGTTTCCTCAATACATTGCGTTCGAAATAATCCGTGTAGTGGATTGTTGTCGGCATAAACACTCCTTGTTATTGCCGGTTCTGACTGCTGTCTTATGGTTGTAGCACAAACTTACAGGCGTCCCCTTTAAAACCCAAGTACCCGGCGGATCCAGCTTCTGCCCAGCTCTTCGCGGCAGCTGGCGTATTGCTGCTGGTAGCGGTTGGCGTTCTGCTGCACGCGCTCGGCCACCGGCATCAGCCAGGCCTTGTCGCGGTAGCTGCCCCGGTTAAAGCCGGTATGCCCCTCGTGGTAGGCCAGGTACAGATTGCGGGCATCGTCTTGCTGGATGCTGTTACGACGGTAACTGTGCTGGTTGTACCAGCCTACAAAGTCGACGGCGTCGCCGAAATTGCTGCGCCGGGCCAGGCGATTGCCGGTCTCGCGCCGGTACTCATCCCAGGTGGTGTTCAGCGCCTGGGCGTAACCCCGCGCTGTGGATGGCCGGGTCCAGGGGATAAACCCCAGCAAGCGGGTGCGCTGCGGCCGGGCGCGGGCCTGAAACCCCGACTCCTGATTGATAAACGCCATGGTCACCGGCACTGGCACACCCCAGCGCTCCTCGGTGCGTTCGGCCGCCCGATACCAGGCACGCCGCTCCTCAAACATGTCACACACATTGCCGGGGTTGGCCGGGCGCGTGCTCACGCAGGCGGTGAGGAAAAGCATCAGGGTTAATGTCAGTATGAGTCTCATCGGGTTAGTATAGCCTGTTAATGCTAAAAGGAGCGGTTGTGGACAGGGATTTCAGACACGATATCAATGCATTGCGCGCTCTCGCAGTGGTGGCGGTGCTGCTGTTTCATTTCGGCGTGCCAGGCTTTGCCGGGGGGTTTGCGGGCGTTGATGTGTTTTTTGTCATCTCCGGCTACCTGATGGCATCCATCATCATGACCCGGCTGCAGCAACAAACCTTCAGCCTCGCTCACTTTTATCTGGCCCGGGCGCGGCGGATTGTGCCGGCGCTGGCGGTACTGGTGGCCACGCTGCTGCTGATCGGTTGGTGGCTCCTGCCGCCCATGGACTACCGCGATCTGGCCGCCAACAGTGTCTACGCGCTGGTGTTCATCGCCAATATTCGCTTCCAGCGCGACGCCGGCTATTTCGAAGCCGCGGCGCACGACAACTGGCTGCTGCACACCTGGTCGCTGGCCGTGGAAGGGCAGTTCTACCTGCTGCTGCCGATGCTGCTGATGTTGCTCTGGCGCCTCAAACTCAACAAACAACTATTACCTGTGCTCGCCGTCCTGCTGCTCGCCTCGCTGGCGCGCTCCGCCTGGCTGGCCCACAACAGCCCCGACGCCGCATTTTTCCTGTTACAGAGCCGCGCCTGGCAGCTGCTCACCGGCGTCGTCGCCTTCCTGCTTAGCCAACACGCGCTGGCCGCTAAACTACAACAACACCCCAAAGCCGCCACCATAACCGGCCTGATACTGATCCTGGCCACCGTCCTCAGCATCGATGCCGCCACCGCCTGGCCCGGAATGGCGGCAATCGCGCCCGTTGCCGGCACCGCGATCCTGCTGCTCACTGCCCATCAGGCCATCTGGATGCGATCGGCCCCGGTGCAGATGCTCGGTCTCAGCTCCTACTCCTTATACCTGTGGCACTGGCCCGTGGTCGTGGCACTGATCTTTCTCGACATCGCCGACAATCCGCTGGCCATCATCGCCGGCATGGCGCTGTCGGTGTTTCTGGGAATGCTGTCCTGGCACCTGATCGAAAACCCCAGCCGGCAATCGCTCAAGTCGGGCCCTGTGCTAGTCGGCATAATTGCCGTCACACTCACCCCCGCCGTGCTGATCTACTCGCAGAACGGCATCATCGGCCGGTTGCCACCAGATGCTGAACGCGCCGCTGCCGAAGCACAAAATTATGACCCGCGGCGCGATGAATGCCTGGCGAATAACGGCTTCGACTTCCCCTGGTGCCACTATGGCGGGACGGACACCCGCGCCATCGTGGTCGGCGACAGCCATGCCAGCAGCCTGTTCACCGCCTTTGCCGCAGCCATGCAGGATGATGAAAGTGGTAACGGCGCCGGTGTCGTCGACAAATCTGCCACCCTGCAAGGTGCAAGACCCGTAAACAGCCCTGGTGCGCAAAACAGCCCTGGTGCGCGAAACAGCCCCGGCGTCATTGCCAGCGCCTACAATGGCTGCCCAACGCTGCTGCAAGGCACCAGTATCGACAACAGCGCCGGCTGCCGTGCCTTTAATGACTACCTGGTCGAGCAAATGCAGACCCTGCCTGACGACATCCCGCTGATCATCGTCAACCGCAGCAGCGTCTACCACCTGGGCAGCAACCTCCGCGGTGACAGCGATTTCCGGCGGCCGCTGGTGACTTACGGGAATCACCCGACCAGTTCCGGTGCCGGGCTCACCGAACGATATACTCACGACCTGATCGCCACCGCTTGCCATTTTGCCGTGCAGCGACCGGTGTATCTGGTCCGGCCGATTCCGGAGATGCCCGTGGATGTGCCGCGCGCCATGGCTCGCCGGCATCTGCTGAACCGGGCAGGGGAGGTGCGACTCAATCGCGACGTGTATGACCGCCGTCATGCTGCCGTGTGGCAGGCTCAAGACCAGGCAGTGGAGCAGTGTGGTGTGCAGATTCTGGACCCCACGCAGGCGCTTTGTGATGCGGAATACTGCTACGGCAGCGACAACGGCCGGCCGCTGTACTACGACGAAGATCATCTGTCGGAATTTGGCGCTTCCCTTTTAACATACCCATCAGTCTAATAGTCAACCTCTTGGTGTCAGGCGTAGCATTAACACGATGTCATTCCAAATCACGTAAAGAGGATACAGGTCATGAGCCAGCATCTTGTTTTTCTGATCCACGGCATGGGCGAACACAAGAAGGGCTGGTCCGCTGACGCGCAGTCCACACTTAAAAAAGCCTACGAACAATACCCCAACCTGGCGTCCATGCCGTTTGATGACGCCTATATGTTTCACGAGATAACCTACGATCACCTGTTTGAGGGCATCCGTGATGCGTGGCAGGGTGAGGCGGATGCGGTGAAGGAACGACTGGTTGCCATGGGGGTGGGGAGCGGCCTGATTCATACCCTGACGCGTCTGGCGCAATCGGGCACCGGCGATGGCTTCTTTCGCACGCACGTGCTGGATGTCATCTTCTACCGGTTTTTTCCCACCGTGCGCGACCCGGTACGTATGCACGTTGCTAAAGCCATTACCGAAAAGCTGAACGAACTCCGGCGTAACACCACCCACGCCATCAAGTGGTCCGTGATAGGCCATTCACTGGGCACCGCCGTCTGCCATGACACACTGCACCTGATGTTCGGCGAGCCTTCTGCCGCAGGCGGCAATATCCCCGGCATCGAGGCATTGAGCGTCCGTAATTTCTCCCCCCACGTGTACCTGGCCTGCGCCAACGTCTCGCGTATTTTGTCGAAAGGCAACGAGATCCCGGTCTATACTTCACGGTGCCGACCGGCTCTCACGCCCAGCCGCGATGCGATACTGCGTTACTTTCTCAACGCCTGGAACATGTTTGACCCCTTTACCCGGCCTTCGCGCTTTGAGCCCTCGCATAGCTGGCTGGATGCGCGCACCCAGGCCGCGCGACATGCCCGGTTCCAGGACATCAAGACCACCGAGGTGCGACAAAAGAACGTCCACGCGCTGGAACATTACCTGGAAAACCCCGCCGTGCATGTGCCATTTTTCCGCGCCACCCACGACTTCATGGGCATTGTCAGTCAGAGCGAAGCCAGCCAGGCGCTGCAGGATTATCGCCAGACTGTGCTGCAGGCGCACCTGGGTTCGCATAGCGAAGAACTGCGCGCGCTGATCGAAACACATGGTGGTGAGCTCGAAGACCTGTTGAGCATGGCCCACACCTTCCAGACCATGCAGGAGGCACCGCGATGAAAATACTCAACCGCGTTTCCATACAAAGCAGCCGGGTCTTCCTGCTAATTCTGAGCCTCTGCTCAAGCGCCTTGCTGTTGATGCCGGCCACCGCTCTGGCACAACTTCCTGCATGCACCACGCCCACGGGCAACACCGTTGACGAAATTGTGGGCAGCCTGCAGACGCAGATGCGCAACAACTGTTATGGCGAGAGCCGCGACAACAGCGAACTGAAACTGTGGTTCGACCGGCAACTCACCGAGGCGGAAATCCCGGACCAGGGCGATCTGCAGGAGAGCCACCTGCAGGCGGTAGAGGCCATCATGCAGCGCCTGAGCAGCACTGTGCGCAGCCACGCCGCTGACTTCGAAAATGCCAACCGGCCCGGTTCACTGGCCTTGCGGACCGTGGCAAATCGCCTGGCCAGCGAAACACCCTCACAAACGTCGGGTCCTTCCCCGGCTACCGTCATCGATGACAACGACGGCGGTTGGAGGCTCGATTTCGAGGAGGACCGCTATGGCCCTGATGCCAACGACCGGCCGATGTTTTCCCCAAAACTTGACTTGCTGCAACCCAATTGCCAGGCGCAAACCGATACCGATGATTGCCGGGCCGCTGTGGTGGCGCTTGTCGACCTGGTCCGCGTCGCCAATCTGATGCAATCGGTCCATCAGCGAGCCGACCGCAGCCTGGGCGTGAACCTGCTGGCTTACCAGCGCGCCGAAGTGATGTGGGACCTGTATACCAACGAGGCCCGCGTGCAATATCCCTGGGAGATGGTCGTGAACGGCGCGTTATACCAGCGGGATATCAATGAGCTTGAGGCAGAGCAGGGGTATGAACTGGCGCTGGTCGACCGGCTGCCGCCCGACCGCCAGATCATCCTGCTGCACCCGGGTGTGGGGCTGGAGTACGTGGACGATGCCACTGATGGCGGTCACCTGGAACCGGCCGTGGTCATGGAATGGCTGGGGTTCAACACCTGGCGCTACCGGGGCAGTGGCAGCGACGTCACCATGGCCAGGCCGCTGGGCGTCTCGCTGGTCACTACCTTGTCTGACCGCGACGGTGGCAAAAGTGTCGGACACGGCCTGGCGTTCCACTGGAACCACACCATGACCACCGGCGTCACCTGGCGCAGCGGCGGCGAAGTCGGCCTGTTTATCAGCATCGGTCTGGCCGACCGCTTTAGCAGCGAGCAGGGCCGGCTGTCCAGAATCAAGGATATTTTCGGAGCATTGCGACCATGAGTGTGGATTAAAAGGGACGGCGGTTTCCCGTGGCAGCAGGGTCTGCGGGTGAGCGATTTCGTGCCCAGCGTCAGGCTGCCCGGTGTAAAGTCGAAGGCGACGTTGGATGTGCATCCAGGTTTCAGTATAGTAGCAACACAGAATCCATTGTCTGAATGCAGGGAAGCACGCTCACTATATGGATATATCACAACTCTTTATCGCCCTGGTACTGATCGCGCTGATCATTCTACTGGTCTGGGGCCGATACCCGGTGGCCGTGGTCTTTTCTGCGGCTGCCTTCCTGTTTTTCATCACCGGCCTGATTGACTTTGCCACCCTGTCCCGACAACTGATCAACCCCGGTCTGGTGACCGTGGTGCTGCTGATGCTGGTGGCCACGGTGTTGGACAAGGTGCGGCTGCTGGAAATCTGGACGCACAGGATTGTGCAGGGGCCTTACCGCTGGGCGCTGCTCAAGTTGATAACACTGGTGGGTGTGCATTCGGCATTTCTGAACAACACCGCCGTGGTGGCCTCGCTGATTGGACCGCTGCGGGCGGCGTACAAGGGGCAGGCGCCCAGGCTGTTGTTGCCCTTGTCCTATGCGGCAACGCTGGGGGGCATGATGACCCTGATAGGCACCTCCACCAATCTGCTGGTGAGTGGTTTTGTGGTGGGGGCCGGACTGCCGGCCCTGTCGCTGTTTGCGCCGTTGTCGCTGGGCCTGGTGTTGTTTGCCGCCTGCGCGCTGGTGATGGTGGTGCTGTATCCGTTCCTGCTCAAGGACGCCGAGACCGAGGAACCGGCGCGCGAGGACTATCTGATTGAAGCGGTGGTGACGGCTGAGTCGCCGTTGGTCGGGCGCACGGTGGAGAACAATGGGCTGGCCAGACTGGATGCGTTGCAGCTGGTCGAAATTGTGCGCCCGGATCAACTGATTGCCCCGGTGCGGCCGCAGCAGATGGTGCGCGCTGGCGATGTGCTGGTGTTTGCCGGCGATGTCAGTCGACTGGATTTACTGGCGCAGTTTCAGGGGCTGGAAATTGATGGCCATGTCGATGGTGTGCCCACCAATAACCTGATGGAGGTGATGGTCAGCGGTGAGTCGGTGCTGGTCAACCGGCGCTTGCGGTCGATGGATTTTCGTACCCAGTTTGATGCAGCACTGGTGGCGGTGCGGCCGGTACGCGCGCGGTTTGAGTCGCGGCCCGGTGTGCTGCGCGGCAAACAGCCGGAGCGATTGCAGGCCGGGGATTTGCTGGTGCTGGCGGTAGGCCGTGATTTCCAGTCCCGCAATAACCTGGCGCGTAACTTTCTCCCGGTGTCGCGGCCCATCGTGTCCAAGTTTGCCAAGCCCTGGAAGGGCACGCTGGCACTGATGGCGTTTCTGGTAACGATTCTGGGCGCGGCACTTGGCTGGTTTCCGTTCATCAATGGCCTGGTCTGTTTGCTGGTGGCGTATCTGGCGGCCGGGATGGCGCGTGCCGGGGAGCTGCGCCGCAGTGTGCCGTGGCAGTTGATTTTTACCATTGGCTCGGCGCTGGTGGTGAGTCAGGTGCTGACCAGCAGCGGCCTGGCAGGCATGATGGCCTCCGGTGCGCTGGCGGCCATTGGCAATGACCCGCGTGTGGCGATTGTGGTGGTGTTGCTGATGACGGCGCTGCTGACTGAGATGATGACCAACAACGCTGCCGCTGCGCTGATGTTTCCCATTGCATTGAGCGCCTCGGTGTCGCTGGATGTCAGCTACATGCCCTTTGTCATGGCGGTGATTTACGGTGCCAGTGCATCCTTCCTCACGCCCCACGGCTACCAGACCAATCTGATGGTGATGTCGCCCGGCGGTTATCGCCCGCGGGACTACCTGCGCGCAGGTTTTCCGGTGTCACTGGTTTACCTGGCATTGGCGGCGTGGCTGATTCCGGTGTTTTTCCGGTAGCGGAGTCGAAGGGTTTTACATTCATTTGCAGGCCTACTTAACCTTAGGGCAAAGCCATGGCATATCCCCAATTCAAATGCTGCATCATCATCGGCGCCGGCCCGGCCGGTATGACCGCGGCGCTGTACCTGAGCAGGTTCCACCGCAAGGTGACCGTGGTCGATGCCGGCAACAGCCGCGCACGCTGGATTCCGCAAAGCCACAACTGCCCGGGGTTTCCGGCCGGGTTAAGCGGCGACGAATTACTGGCGCGCCTGCACACCCAGGCCGCCCAGTACGGCACCCAGGTGACCCGGGCCAGGGCGTCGCAGTTGGAGCGTGTAGATGGTGGTTTCCGCGTCACGGACAGCGGCGGTGAGCAATACCACGCACGCACTGTGCTGCTGGCCACCGGCATTGAGGATGTGTTGCCGCCGCAGCCCTGGGTAGAAAAGGCCGTCGGCTGTGGGGCGCTGCGCCTGTGCGCCATCTGTGATGGTTTTGAGGCCAGCGACGGCGATCTTGCCGTGTATGGCCCGCTGCACTCGGCGATTGAGCATGCCAAATTTATGCGCACCTATTCGGCGGCGGTGACGCTGGTGCAAAGTGACGACGAGCCCGTGGATGCACAGCTGCGCCAGCGCGCCGATGAATTAGGCATCGTGTTGATGAAGAAGCCGGTGGACTTGCTGTTTGATGGCGAGCGTTGTGGCTTCATTGGCTCCAGTGGTAAGCGTTATGACTTTGACACCGTTTACCCTGTGCTGGGCAGTCGCTCACAGGCGAACCTGGCCATCGAGCTGGGCGCGCGCGTAGATGAGGGCAACGAACTGGTGGTGGACGCGCACCAGATGACTTCAATCTGTGGCTTGTATGCCATCGGAGACGTGGTCAGCGCACTGAACCAGATCTCAGTGGCGGTGGGACACGCAGCAGTGGCTGCGACGGCTATCCATAATGTGTTGCCGCGTAATTTGCGGGGATAAGAACGGGGCGGCACCCCCCATTCTTATCCCGCCACCAGCAACCACAGCGGGATGGCAGCAAAGGCGAACAGCGTCTGGGCGCTGATAATATTGGCCATCATCACGGCATTACCGCCCAATTGCCGGGCCAGGATGTAGGCGGAGGAGGCCGTGGGCAGGCAGGCCAGCAGGAGCAGAACCTGCTGACTGAGCACATCCAGTTGCAGCCAGATTGCCAGGCCCAGCGTCAGCGCCGGGAAGATGCCGAATTTGAGTACACTGGCCAGCACGATGGTGGGCCAGTCCTGCTTTAGTGTGCCCACGCTGAGCGCGACGCCGACGGAGAGCAAACCGAGCGGTAAGGCGGCGGCGCCCAGGCGCGCCAGAAACTCTTCAATCCAGACCCCGGCCCACAAAGAGCCCAGCCCCACGCCGCTGATGTTGAGCACGACGCCCAGCAGGCAGGCGACGATCAGCGGGTTAGTCCATAATCCCTTTAACACATCGCTCAGTTTCTTGCCGTTGCCTTCAATGGCTACAGAGAAGGTGAGGACGCTCAGCACATTGACCAGCGGGATCATGATGGCCACCGCAATGGCAGCAATGACCAGGCCCGGATCACCAAACAGGGCGCTGGCCACCGCCAGGCCGATATAGGTGTTGAAGCGGATCGCGCCCTGAAACAGCGAAGTGAAATCGGCGGCGTTGCGGCTTGCCCACGGCTTGATCAACCACACCAGCGCGCTGGTGAGAAAAACCGCGGCGCAGATGACCAGCGCAAAGCGGCCGAAGTCGGCATTGCTGAAGTCGGCCAGAGCCAGCCGGTGCACCAGCAGCGCGGGAAATGCAACGTAGTAGGTCAGCCGCTCAATGCCCGGCCAGAACTCGGCGCCGGGGAAGTTGATGCGGCGCAGCAGCGCACCAAACAGTATCAGCAAAAATACCGGGCCCAGGGCGTTGGCGATCATCAGGGATTCCGTATCCGTAACAAAGCGGGCAGTGTAACATCAAGGGCGTAAAGGGGACGGAGGAGTTTATGATCGACCTGCTAATATGGCTTGCAGCCATTATGCTTGTTGTTGGCGGCCTCATCGGTCTGGTGATGCCCATTTTGCCGGGGCCCTTGCTGCTGTTCGCCGGCTTGTGGATGGCCGCGTGGGCGGAGAGTTTCATCTTCGTCGGCACGGGCACCTTGGTGACTCTGGCGGTGCTGGCAGCGTTGGCGACGCTGGCGGACTTTGTCGCCGGAGCCTTCGGGGCCAGGCGCTATGGCGCATCCGCGCGGTCGGTCTGGGGCGCAGTGTGGGGTGCGGCTATCGGCATCTTTTTTGGACTGCCCGGCGTGATTTTCGGACCATTCATCGGGGCTGTTATCGGCGAGTTATCCGTGCGCCGCAACCTCTGTCTCTTATACACATCTCCGAGC
>OJBX01000483.1_pt1 | contig 15065 bp, 10 predicted proteins | sample 1590751 | NCBI WGS metagenome assembly OJBX01 (sample SAMN05416780, study PRJEB24817) | seawater metagenome | isolation source: Sea water | place: Canada:Atlantic | collected 2013-07
CTGGTTCCTGGAGTTGGTGCACAAGGTGGAAATTTACAAGAAGTTTGTAACTATGGGATGACTGATCAAATAGGTTTGTTAATAAATTCTTCTCGCGGTATTCTTTATGCTTCAAAACAAGCTGATTTTGCAGAAGCTGCTGCAGAAAAAGCGAGCGAACTACAAGCTCAAATGGCTGAGGTTTTAGATTCACATCCCTTAATTTAAGGGTACTGAAATAAATAAAAAAATTTTATTTAATCAATAACCATCTGTTTTCTTATCATAGCCATAAGGACAATGCTTGCAACCGCTTTTACAGCAATGACCTCTCTTTATGTGATATTTTTCTGTAAAAACTCTATACCCTTGTTCGTTTAGATAAAAGTCTTCTTCAGTAAGCTCTATTCTTTTATTATGCATGTTTAAATCACTTCAATAAGAACAACAAAAAAACACTCTAAAATAGAGCGTCTTATTCCTATTTATTTTTTTAATCCGGGAGGATATGTTGAAATAATCTTGTAAACAAACTCATTAATACGTTCTTCTTTTTTCTCTATATTACTCATCTTCATAGCACCAGAACCAATTCCTTGCCATATGAGTTCGTTTGTGTTTTTATCAATAAAATCTATAAATAAGGTTCCTTCTGTGTGTTGATTTATATTAATATTTGTTCTGCCATAAAACCAAGGATTATAGCCCCAGCCCCAGCCTATACCAATATTATTGTCTGAAACATTTACTTGCTCTCTAGATTTAGTAAAAATACTTACCAGAATATCAGGGTTAACAGATTTGCTAAAACCTTTAGCTACCAACTCAGCTTCTACAGCACGCATGATTCGTTTTTTATCTAAATCAGAAACAGAAGCTTTGTCTATTCCTTTCTTATAAAAAGCAAATGTTTTGTAAGGTGTGAAATCTACCTTGGTATCATAGTCTGTTACCACTCTTACAGATGAACAAGAAGTAAGCGTAACTAAACATAATAAAAAAAGTAATTTTAAAATTTTCATGGCCATTAGTTTATTAAAGGTTCTTAAATAATGATGTATCTACTTTATTGGGGATGGTAACATTTAATTTTTTCTCTCTCTTCATTGCTCTTTTAATAGCAAAGATTGCTTCATCGTTTCTTGCCCAATTTCTTCTGGCTATCCCATTATTCACATCCCAAAAAAGCATAGACTTCAATCTTTTTGATGATACTTTACTACCATCAATAAGCATGCCAAATCCACCATTTATAACTTCACCCCAACCAACTCCACCTCCATTATGTATAGAGACCCAAGTTGCTCCTCTGAAGCTATCTCCAATAACGTTTTGAATTGCCATGTCTGCTGTAAACCTAGACCCATCGTATATATTTGAAGTTTCTCTGTAAGGAGAATCTGTTCCTGAAACATCATGATGATCTCTTCCTAAAACAACAGGCCCTATTTTTCCTTTTTTTATTGCCTTATTGAATGCTTGTGCAATTTTAATTCTTCCCTCTGTATCGGCATATAAAATTCTTGCCTGAGACCCAACTACTAATTTATTTTCTTTCGCACCTTTTATCCATTGAATATTATCAGCCATTTGCTGCTGAATCTCTGGTGGAGAATGTTTCTTAATTTCTTCCAAAACCTCACAAGCAATGATATCTGTTTTTTCTAAATCTTCAGAGTTTCCTGAAGCACAAACCCATCTAAAAGGGCCAAATCCATAATCAAAACACATAGGTCCCATAATATCTTGCACATAGCTCTGGTATCTAAAATCGATGCCATTTTCTGCCATAATATCTGCTCCTGCTCTGCTTGCCTCTAATAAAAATGCATTACCATAATCAAAGAAATAAGTTCCTTTAGCAGTATGATTATTAATAGCCCTAGCATGTCTTCGAATAGTTTCTTGTACTTTCTCCTTAAATAAAAGAGGGTTTTCTGCCATCATAATATTTGCTTCTTCAAAAGAAATATCTGTTGGATAATAACCTCCTGCCCATGGGTTGTGAAGCGAGGTTTGATCAGAACCTAAATCTATATGAATATTTTCAACATCAAACTTCTCCCAGACATCTACTATATTTCCAAGATACGCAAGAGACACTGTTTCTTTGTTTTCTTTTGCTAATCTTACTCTTGCAACTAAGGTATCTAAATCTGTTAATTTTTCATCAATCCAACCTTGGTCTAGACGAACCTGTGTAATTTTAGGATTTACCTCTGCACAAACTGTAATACAACCGGCTATATTTCCTGCTTTAGGTTGTGCTCCACTCATACCCCCTAAACCAGCTGTTACAAATAAATTTCCTTTGGGTGATTTTCCTATCTTCCGAAAACCATTTAAAACAGTAATGGTAGTTCCATGAACAATACCTTGCGGACCTATATACATATAACTTCCTGCTGTCATTTGTCCGTATTGACTTACCCCTAGGGCATTCATTTTTTCTAAATCATCTGGTTGAGAATAATTTGGTATGGTCATTCCGTTAGTAACCACAACTCTTGGTGCATTTTTACTAGAGGGAAACAAGCCCATTGGATGTCCTGAATACATTGTCAGAGTTTGTTTCTCTGTCATTTCAGACAGGTACTTCATGGTGAGTAAATACTGTGCCCAATTCTGAAAAACAGCACCATTTCCTCCGTAGGTTATTAATTCATGCGGATGCTGAGCCACCGCTAGATCTAAATTATTCTGAATCATTAACATGATAGATTTAGCCTGCTCACACCTACCTGGATATTCAGAAATTGGTCTTGCATACATCTCGTACATAGGTCGAAAACGATGCATATAAATACGACCATATTTTTTCAATTCTTCTGCAAACTCAGGAAGTAACAACGCATGATGTTTTTTATCAAAATAACGCAATGCATTTCTTAAAGCTAACTCTGTTTCAGCTTTAGATAAAATCTCTTTCCTCTTGGGAGCATGGTTTATAGAAATATCATACGCTCTTTTAATGGGTAATTCATCTGGTATACCAAGTTCTATTTGCTCTTTAAATGTCATACGTCTATTTAAATAATTGAAAAGTGATTCTAGATACAAATATAATTGTTTTTTAAAACGAATAATTTTTATACCTTCAAAAAAATCATATATTTTTTGAAAATTTCGTAAATTACACTCATTAAATCAGGTTTTTTTTACGAATTGTATTATAATTGAGTGAAATTATATCGAAAAACATAAAATATTCTCCTAAAGTACTTGGTTAAAAACTTATATATCATCTAAAAAAATGGAACAAATAACTCCTTACAAACCCAAAAACAAAGTTAGAATAGTAACTGCTGCTTCTTTATTTGATGGTCATGATGCTGCCATTAATATTATGCGTAGAATTATTCAATCTACCGGCGTAGAAGTCATTCATTTAGGTCATGACAGAAGTGTTGAAGATGTTGTGAATTGTGCCATTCAAGAAGATGTAAATGCTATTGCAATGACGTCTTACCAAGGTGGGCATAATGAATATTTTAAATACATGTTTGATCTATTAAAAGAAAAAGGCGCTAGCCATATCAAAATTTTTGGTGGAGGCGGTGGTGTCATTCTTCCAAAAGAGATCAAAGAATTAATGGAGTATGGGATTACCCGTATATATTCTCCAGATGATGGACGTGAATTAGGCTTGCAAGGAATGATTAATGATTTGGTAAAGCAATCAGATTTTGCCATTGGTGATGTCTTAAATGGGGAAATTAATAGATTGATAAAAAGAGAGATTGGTAGTATTGCAAGAATTATTTCTTCTGCTGAAAATTTTCCTGAAATAGCTAAAAAAGCCTTATACGAAATACATGAGAAAAATAAAACATCTACCACTCCTGTTTTAGGAATTACAGGAACTGGTGGTTCTGGAAAATCTAGTTTAGTTGATGAATTGGTTCGTAGATTCTTAATTGACTTTCCCAAAAAAACAATTGGACTTATTTCTGTAGATCCTTCTAAACGTAAAACCGGTGGTGCCTTATTAGGAGACCGTATTAGAATGAATGCCATCAACAACAATCGTGTTTATATGCGTTCTTTAGCAACTCGTCAATCTAATTTAGCACTGTCTAAATATGTAAATGAAGCAATTGAGGTTTTAAAAGCTGCAGAATTTGATTTGATTATTTTAGAAACATCTGGCATTGGACAATCAGATACCGAGATTATTGAACATTCTGACACTTCTTTGTATGTAATGACTCCTGAATTTGGAGCAGCAACTCAGTTAGAGAAAATAGACATGTTAGATTTTGCAGACCTAGTTGCCATTAATAAATTTGACAAACGCGGTGCTTTAGACGCTGTTCGTGATGTAAAAAAACAGTATATGCGTAACAATAATTTATGGCATGTACACATGGATGAACTACCTGTTTTTGGAACAATAGCCTCACAATTTAATGATCCAGGAATGAATTCGCTTTACAAAGCAGTGATGGACAAATTGGTAGAAAAAACTGGCGTTGATTTACAATCTAACATGAAAATTACTCAGGAAATGTCTGAGAAAATATTTATAATTCCTCCGGCAAGAGTTCGTTATTTATCAGAAATTGCTGAAAGTAACAGAGCTTATGATAAAAAAGCGACAAATCAAGTAGCAGTTGCCCAAAAATTATTTGGAATTTACAAAACAATAGACTCCATAATTAGTATTGATTCAACTTCAATCAAAACTCTAGATGTATTAAGTAAAATAGGTTTAGACAACGATAAAATATTACAATATACTTCAAAAAACGAAGTGCCTTTTATAAAATTATTACTCTCTCATTTTGACAAAATAAAAATGGATTTTGATGCCTATAATTGGGAAATCATACTTCATTGGCAAGAAAAAACTCAACGTTATAAAGACCCTATTTATACATTTAAAGTAAGAGGTAAAGAAATTAACATAGAAACGCATAGTGAGTCTTTGTCACATTCTAAAATTTCTAAAATTTCTTTACCCAAGTATGAAGCTTGGGGCGATATATTACAATGGAATTTACAAGAAAATGTACCTGGAGAATTTCCTTTTACTGCTGGTTTATATCCTTTTAAAAGAACTGGCGAAGACCCTACCAGAATGTTTGCTGGTGAGGGAGGACCAGAACGTACCAACAGACGTTTTCATTATGTTAGTTTAGGCTTAGATGCTAAACGTTTGTCTACCGCTTTTGATTCTGTTACTCTATATGGTAACGATCCGGGGCTCAGACCAGATATTTATGGTAAAATAGGAAACGCTGGTGTTTCAATTTGTTGTTTAGATGATGCTAAAAAGTTATATTCTGGGTTTGATTTAAGCCATCACATGACCTCAGTATCAATGACCATTAATGGCCCCGCTCCTATGCTACTTGGCTTTTTTATGAATGCTGCCATAGATCAAAATTGTGAGAAATACATCAAAGATCATAAGTTAGAAAAAACAGTTGAAGCTACATTTAAAAAAATATATGATGCTAAGGGATTAAAAAGACCTCTTTATCAAGGAAAATTACCAGAGGGAAACAACGGATTAGGCCTATTATTACTAGGCTTAACTGGTGATCTAGTTTTACCTACTGATGTTTACGAAAAAATAAAAAAAGATACCTTAACACAAGTTCGCGGAACAGTTCAAGCAGATATTTTAAAAGAAGACCAGGCGCAAAATACTTGTATTTTCTCAACAGAATTTGCCCTGAGGTTAATGGGTGACGTTCAAGAATACTTCATAAACCAACAAATAAGAAATTTCTATTCGGTTTCAATATCTGGATATCATATTGCTGAGGCTGGTGCTAATCCAATTACGCAGTTAGCACTTACTTTATCTAACGGTTTTACCTATGTAGAATATTACTTATCTAGAGGTATGGATATTAATAAATTTGGCCCTAATTTATCATTTTTCTTCTCTAACGGAATAGATCCTGAATACGCTGTTATTGGTCGTGTGGCAAGAAAGATATGGGCAAAAGCATTAAAGTATAAATACCAAGCAAATTCTAGAGCACAAATGCTTAAATATCATATTCAAACTTCTGGCCGCTCGTTGCATGCTCAAGAAATTGATTTTAACGATATTAGAACAACACTTCAAGCTTTATACGCCATCTATGACAATTGCAATTCATTGCATACCAATGCCTACGATGAAGCAATTACAACACCTACTGAAGATTCTGTTAGAAGAGCTATGGCTATTCAATTAATTATTAACAAAGAGCTAGGACTAACAAAAAATGAAAACCCAATTCAAGGTGCCTTTATCATTGAAGAACTCACAGATTTAGTGGAAGAAGCTGTCTTGTTAGAATTTGATAAAATTACAGAAAGAGGAGGTGTTTTAGGTGCTATGGAAACCATGTACCAACGTTCTAAAATACAAGAAGAAAGTTTGTATTATGAAACACTCAAACACAACGGAGAGTTTCCAATTATTGGAGTAAATACTTTCTTGAGTTCTAAGGGTTCTCCTACTGTTCTTCCATCAGAAGTAATTAGGGCAACAGATGAAGAAAAGCAATTCCAAATTCAAACAAAAGAATTATTAAATAAGGTAAATCCTTCAAAAGTTAAAGCTCAAATTGCAATTTTACAAGAAGCGGCAGTTCAAAATGAAAACTTATTTGACAAAATTATGGAAGCAACAAAAGTGTGTTCATTAGGTCAAATTACAACAGCGTTATTTGAAGTTGGCGGGCAATACAGGCGGAATATGTAGCTTAGAAAAGCTGAAGATGAATTCTTAAACTACTTGAAATTAGTGATTTTAATTTATATTTGGTTAAAACAACACCTATTTATGCAAAAATTTATGTTTATTATTTTATTATTTTTTTTAAGTTGTGAAGCAAACCAAAAAACTGATAATACAAGCAATCCGAAAAATAAAGCAATCCTAGTAGATCATAGTATTTCTCCAAAAAAAATCATACTAAAAGACAATCTAGAGCGACATCTTTTTGACTATTCTATTTCAGATGATATAGGACTAAACAAAATGCATGCACCTATTGGTTGGACAGAACCAATCATAAAAGCGCAATTTGAAATAAGAGGAATTGTTTTAAGTGGACAACTTGGACTAGAGTTTAAAGAAGGGGTAAAAAAAATAACAAATAACAATGGTTTTTTAATCCCAGAAAACACCAAAGTTAGAATTTTTAATGCAGGAACAGAAGAATTAATTTTGATAGAGGTTTTAAGGCCAGGATATAAAGTAGAATTAGTTGAAAATTTTAATAATTTTGACGACTAGATTAATTTAATAAAGCAACTAATAAAATTTTTATTTATATTTGGAATTAATACATTAATTATTATGAATAATTCAAAAGATATTACAAAAGTAAGGCTTCATGATGGGATTGTTGGCTTGCTAAATATTGGATCTATATTACTGGCTAGTGAGTTTGGTTTAAATTGGATTTATGTTGCTGTTGCTGTTGCTGTACTTCAAATTTTAAGCCCTCTTACAAAGTTTTGTCCTGTATACACAATTTTAAATAAATTAATGCCAGATACCACACCGATGCAAAATGGTAAATAATTTAGAACAGGTTTTGTGAAAATAAAAATTAAAAACCTGTGTTTATTTTTTTATCCCAGGCTGCTTTAAAGTCCAATTAGTTGCTTCTTTTTGAATATCTACCATTTTCTTAACATCAGAAAGTAATCGTTTTGCATCATAGATTACACCATCTTTAATGGTGTATTTTACTCCTCCAACCCTAACTACCTCATTGGCTTCTGTTAATTTAATTGCACCTGTACCATAAAGCACTTTTAAATTTTGAAGAGGGTTTTCTTCTACTATTACAAAATCTGCTAATTTCCCTATTTGAACAGAGCCAATTTTATCATCCCACCCCAAAGCTTCTGCACCATTTAGAGTGGCAGCTCTTATAACCTCTAATGGATGAAAACCTGCTTCTCGTAATAATTCTAACTCACGTACGTATGCAAAACCGTATAATTGATATATAAATCCAGAATCTGAACCAGTAGTAACGCGTCCACCTCTATTTTTATATTCATTAATAAACGTCATCCATAATTGAAAATTATTTTTCCATGAAACTTCCTGCTCTGTACCCCAATAATGCCAGTAAGATCCGTGAGAAATTTTACTTGGCTCATAGAATTTCCATAGAGATGGCAATGTATATGTTTCATGCCACTCTGCTCTTCTAGCTCTTTGCAAATCTCTACTTGCTTCATAAATATTAAATGTTGGGTCTAAGGTAAAATCTAACTCCAACAGCTCATTCATAACATCATTCCAATGAGGAGAATATGGTTTTGCTGCTTGTTTCCATAATTTACCAGCCTGTTCAAAACGATGTTGTTCATTCTGATAATTATAATCTAATGGGTAGTTTTGTACCGTTCTTTCATTAAACAAAGCCTCTGGCAAACCATACCAATGTTCCATAGACGTTAATCCTGCTCTAGCAGAATGCAGAACATTCCAACGAGCAACACTTAATTGTGCATGATGACATGCAGAACCCAATCCTAATTTTTTATTTTCATCTAAAGCGGCGGCCATAATTTCTGGTTCTGCTCCAAAGAATTTAATGCCATCTGCACCATTTTTTGCATTGGCTCTCACCCATTCTCTTGCATCTTCTGCAGTAGAAATAGGAGCATCATTTAACGGATTAAAATCTTTTGTAGTTTGACCAAACCCTGTGTAGGCAAAAATTCTTGGAGCTACGATTTTATGAGCATCACTTTTTTTCTTTAAGTCTAACGTCCAATCTATACTTCTTCCACTGGGCTCTCTTACTGTTGTTACTCCGTGAGCCATCCAAAGCTTAAAAACATATTCAGAATTTGCTCCCTGAGCAACACCTCCAATATGACCATGCATATCAATAAAACCTGGCAGTAAATACATGCCTGATGCCTCTAATTCTTTTCCTCCTTTTTTTAATTTAGGCCTCTTTTTTTCATCAATAGCGACTCCTGGGTACCCAACAACTTGAATTTTTACAATGATATTATCTTCAACAACAATGTCTACAGGACCTCTAGGCGGAGAACCGTCTCCATTGATTAACGTAACTCCTCTGATAATTAGTTGATTAAAAGGTCCTTCTCCTAGATAGTTTTCTTGAGAAAACCCTTTTAATGAGGCAAATAATAAGAATATAATAAGTAGTTTTTTCATCTGATTAGGTTTTAATTTCTCTCGGTTGGAACTGATATATTATTTCCATGAAATAAGGCATTTAAAAATAGTTTATTTGTACCATACCAAGCTCCTCTAAAGTTTGGATTATCTGCAAATAAAATAGCTCTTCCTTTTCCTACTGGACTTACTATTATTGATGCCGATGGTTTTAAATAAGTACTTAGGTTCGCTTTAGAAATATAACCATCTATATGTGGATTCTTTGTGTATTTAGCTACTGTAGCATACCCATTTTTACTAGGTTTTAAAAATACTGTATTATTCTTGTATACTGGTAATTGAGCATCTCTATACCCAAAACCCAAAGGATGTGTAAGATCTAAGTCTATTTCAAATATAGCACCTCCTACTCTTTCTCTTCCAATATTTTCTCTTGCATCTACATACGGTAATCTATTGACGCTTTTGTCTGGTTTATTCTTGTCTTTAGGTTTTTTAGTAAGACTTTCTTTTACCAATTTCTTAGAGATCAACCATTTTGATGCACTACCTATAGTAATTAAGGTATTGCCTCTACTTGTCCAATCTTTAATTTTCTTTCTTTGTATAGAGTCTAGTTGACCGTAGTTTCCAGACACCATTACTAGGGTAGTATATTTGTCTAATGAAATTCTATTGAAGTTGTGTAATTGCAGTTTTGTAATAGGCATTTCTACTCTTGTATCTAATAGATGCCATACCTCACCTGCTTCATAAGAAGAAACTCCGTTTCCAATAAACATGGCCGCTTTTACTTCTTTAATTTTTCTGAAATTATTACTTCCTAAATCTATACCTTTTACACTAAAACCTGTATTTGTAGCATACATTGGTACCCTAAATTTTTGTTGCGCCTCACGAACAATTTCATAAACAGCTTCAGAAGATTTCTGTTGTTTACTCACAGGAATCATAACTGTTCCATAGTTAAAATCTTTAGTTCCGTTTGTAGTGTTGGCTGAAAATTTCTTAAAAGCCGCAGAAGCTTTTAATCCTCTTTTTTGCATATAATGTAATGCTGCTGGGGCATTATAATCATCCCAATCTAAGATATAAGCATAGTCTGATTTAATTACTTTAGAATTGTTAATCAGCTTTGTAGCGGCTGTAATTTGTTTGCCAAGTCTCGCAGATTTTAATCCTTTAGACTTCATATTATAAAAATTAGAAACACTCCAAGCAGAGGCATCGTAAAAAACACTATCTGTATATTGGCTGTAGGTCTCAAACATTGTTTGTACCATTCTATGTTGTTGTTGTTTTAGAGGTACATAAAATTTTGCTCCCTTTTCATATACTTTAATTTTATGTTTCATTAAAAAGTCTACAAATGCTTTATTTCTATTTTGATCATGGTCATCGCCAAATTCATAGCCAACAAAACCTGAAGCAGTTTTTTTTGTGACAGCAGATTTAAAGAAATCTTGTTGATATTTTCTTAAGACTGCTTTATTTTCTACAGCTGCTTTTACAGTAGCAATACTAGATCTGTATTGATTTCTAATGGTAAAACCAAATGAAATTGTTCCATAGTCTGTGTCTTGTAGATGTCCTCTAGAGCTTGCTTGTTCAAACAATAGTGCCAAGGCTCCTTGTAAATCTGGATACGAAGACCCATAGCCTGGGTATGTTCCGTCAAATGCTTCTTTAGTAAAATATAAAGATCCTATTTCATCCATTGTTTTGGCAAAATAAGGTGCAAATAAATTATTTAGATCTTCATAATTTTCTTTGGGCATTATTGGATCTTTAGAACCAATAGCTTTCATGGGTTCAAAAAAGAAATTACTATTGGTGCCCATTTCATGGAAATCGGTTACTACATTAGGATACCAATCATGATACCATTTTAGTTTTCCCTGACTTTCTGGATTTACAGCCAACAACCAATCTCTATTTAAATCAAACCAATAATGATTGGTTCTTCCTCTAGGCCACATTTCATTGTGCTCTGCGTCTGCATTATCTGAAACCAACGAAATTGCCTTGTATTGGTTTGCCCATTGCGTATGCCTATCTCTTCCGTCTGGGTTAATGGCAGGATCAATAAAAACAACAGAATTATTTAAATAATTTTGAACCTCGCTACTATTAGAAGCTACCAAGGTATACGCTGTTAACAAAGCTGCTTCAGAGCTAGAAGGCTCATTACCGTGAACATTGTATGCCAATTGAATGAAAATTGGGACAGCATCATAATTTTTTGGAGTTATAGCAGGGTCTACAAATTGTAAATGTTGCTTTTTTATATCTTCTAAATTAGATAAATTTTCTGGTGTTGAAACTCGTAGTATCACCAATTTTCTTCTCTCATGAGTTTGCCCATAGACTTCAATTTCTGCCCTGTCTGAAATTTCTGCTAATTTGTATAAATACGATACTATTTGATCATGTCTTGTGTGTTGTTCTCCAATTGCATACCCCAAAAACTCTTCAGGTGACGGAATTTTAGGATTAAACGGATTCTTATCATTGAAAAAATACTCTTGAGAAAATGAGTTAAAAACTGTAAAAAATAGGACTAGTACTGTTGTTTTTTTTAGAAATTGCATTGTATTATTTTTAAAATATGACTAAAAATACAATTTTATTAGATGAAACCTTAAAAAGGTTCTTCAAATAACTACATATATTTTTAACCCTCTTTTTTTGTTTTGTATTTTTACATAGCTACTTTTAAAGTAGACAAGAAAAAAAGAAAATATATGCATATCATTTTTTCAAATTCAACTATAATATTCACTATCCTCAAAAATTAACATATGAAAAAAATAATTCAACTTAGTTTCCTTTTTACTGTACTTTTATTAACTGCTCAAGAAAAAGCTGCACCTATTTTTAAAGATGGAGAGGCACAAATTATTGAAGCATTTAATACTCCAGATCAATGGATTCGTCATGATCTTTGGGTAGAGACTAATTTTGATACAGATGGTGATGGAAAAATGGATAGAATGCATGTGGCAGTAACTAGACCTTTTCAAACAGATAGCGAAGGTTTAACGCTTCCAGTTATATATGTAACAAGTCCTTATTTTGCTGGAGTTGCTCGAGAGACTAAAGGTGCTTTTTGGAATGTAAATCACGAACTAGGAGAAAAAGTGGCAGGCATTGTGCACCCAGAAGTAACAAGAAAAGGAAAAAGACCTATTATTTCAAATTCTCATATTAAAAAATGGATTCCTAGAGGATATATTGTTGTTCACTCATCTTCTCCAGGCACAGGTCTTTCTCAAGGAGCACCGACTGTTGGTGGACAAAATGAATCTTTAGCTCCAAAGGCAGTTATAGATTGGTTATGTGGAAGAGTTTCTGGCTATACAACTCCTTATGGAAGTGAAATTGTTGTAGCTTATTGGTCTACTGGTAAAGTTGGTATGACCGGAACTTCTTATAATGGCACATTACCATTGGCAGCAGCTACAACAGGTGTAGAAGGTCTAGAAGCTATTATACCAATTGCTCCAAACACTTCGTATTATCATTATTATAGATCTAACGGATTGGTGCGGTCACCAGGTGGATATTTAGGAGAAGATATTGATGTCTTATATGATTTTATTCATAGTGGAGATGAATCTAAGCGCGCTTTCAACAATAAGACGATTAGAGATACAGAAATGAAAAATGGAATGGATAGAATTACAGGAGATTATAATGATTTTTGGGCTGGAAGAGATTATCTAAATCAAATGAAACCTATGAAAGCAGCCTTATTAATGGCCCATGGTTTTAATGATTGGAATGTGATGCCAGAGCATAGCTATCGAATTTCAAAAAGAGCCAAAGAAATGGGCATACCAACACAGATTTACTACCATCAGAACGGACATGGAGGCCCCCCTCCTATGAAGATGATGAACCGCTGGTTTACCAGATATTTACATGGAATAGAAAATGGTGTTGAAAATGATGCAAAAGCTTGGATAGTTCGCGAAAACGATAGTAAACAATACCCTACAGCCTATACAGATTACCCAAACCCTGAAGCTACTCCAGTGGTATTATATATAAATGCCGGTACTTCTAGTTATGGCAGATTATCGTTGGAAAACTCAAGCTCAAAAGGACAAGAGACTTTTTCAGATAACGCTTCTTTTTCTGCAACATCTCTTGCGCAATCTACATCCTCAAATCACAGGTTGTTATATGTTTCTGAAATATTAAAAGAAGATCTTCATATTTCTGGCTTAGCTAGTATCACCATAAAAGCAGCAAGCTCAAAACCAGCTGTAAACCTTTCTGTTTATCTAGTTTCTCTACCTTGGAACAAAAATAAAAGGGCAAAAATAACTGAAAATATAATTACTAGAGGTTGGGCAGATCTTCAAAATAATTCTTCTTTATCAAAAAGTTCTCCACTGATATCCGATAAGTTTTACAAAATGACATTTGACTTACAACCCGATGATCAAATTATAAAAAAAGGGCAACAAATTGGCTTGATGCTATTTTCTAGTGATTCAGAATATACTTTATTACCTAAACCAGGCACTGAACTAACCATAGATTTAAAAGAAACAATAATAACTCTGCCTGTAGTGGGGGGTAAAAGTGCATTTAAAAAAGCCATTAATTAATTTTTATTTTTAAGAATGAACTCTACAGAAATTGCCTTATTATTACATAAGAACTCAGAAAAAATTACCAGAATTGGTGAAGTCATAGGCAAGAAAATACCAGAAAAAGATACTTTTGAAAATCTGAATGGATTTGAAAAAATATTTATTTTTATAGATATTTTTGAAAACCACATTAAAAAAGGGGGTTTTGAAGCTTTTTTCTGGAACTCAGCAGGGCAGTTTTCACATGAAATATTAGAAGCTTACGAACAAGTTGGCGCTACTAAAACAGCTGCAATTATTTACAATTCTTTTCTGTTATTTGGAGAAATTCCTATTCCAAAAAATACCAATACAAGAAGAGCAATACTCTCAAAATTACCCCCTAAAGTATGGGATACTTTAGACGAAAAACTCTATCATTGTAATGACAATATGGAATACTTGGTATTAGAATTTGTTAAAAAACACAGCGCCTATTTTGATTAATATAAAAATAAAGTAAGAATCTCAGTAAGGTTTAAATAAAAATGATGAAAAATATTCTATTGATAATTACAATGCTATTGCTAACTTCTTGCAATTCTAAAAGTAAAAGACCCTTACTAGGCAATACTCCCTATCAGCAAAAATTAAATGCTACATATAAAGACGCTTCTAAATCACCTTTAAAAAAGAAAGATTTAAAAGGCTTTAAAGGCTTAGATTTCTTTCCAATAGATTCGTCATATAGTATAATAGCTTCATTAGAAAGAACACCAGACACTCCATATCTAGAAATGGCTACTACTACTGACGAAAAACCTTATTACAGAGAATTTGGCATTCTAACTTTTACAATCAAAGAAAAAAAGATGCAATTAACGCTGTATCAAAGTTTAGAAGAATATGAAGATCCTTTTTACAAAGATTATTTATTCTTGCCTTTTACAGATGAAACTAGTGGTGAAGAATCTTATGGTGGAGGGCGTTATATGGATATATTTGAAAGTAAAATAAGTTCTAATGAAACAATTGAATTAAACTTTAACAATACCTACAACCCTTATTGTGCCTATAACGATGAGTACTCTTGCCCGCTTACACCAAGAAAGAATCATCTCACTATTGCGATCAAAGCTGGAGTGAAAGATTTTAAAAATTAAATAAATTACGTGTAAATCTCTTTACGAACAAAGAAGACCCCCCTTTAAGTTAAGCAAGTATTCTTGATACATACAAGCCTGCAAAAACAGCTAAAAAAGCAACCACAAAACTTGAGATGGTATACACTGCAAAAGATGTAAAATCTCCGTTTTTAAACAGAGCTTGATTTTCATAAGCAAAAGCAGAAAATGTGGTGAAGCCACCACAAAAACCTG
>OJBX01000485.1_pt1 | contig 14994 bp, 11 predicted proteins | sample 1590751 | NCBI WGS metagenome assembly OJBX01 (sample SAMN05416780, study PRJEB24817) | seawater metagenome | isolation source: Sea water | place: Canada:Atlantic | collected 2013-07
CACGTAAGGAGTCGTCGGCAGCGTCAGATGTGTATAAGAGACAGCGGCAAACACGCTGAGCACAGTCAGCTTTTCCCGGAACACGATCACTGCCAACAGCATGACCAGTATCGGCGCCACGTAGAACACTGCATTGGCGGTCGCCAGCGGCAGCGAGGTCAGAGCCACGACCATGCAGAATATGCCCGCCATACCGGCCAGCGAGCGGAAGGCGTGCACGCGCAGACCGTCAAATGGCGTAATCCGGTCAAAGCGGCGATACAGGGGCAGCAATATCAGCAGTGACAGAAGACTGCGCAGAAAAATAAACTGAAAGATGGGCACGTCCTCGCCCATGACCTTGACAAAGACGTCAGAGCCGACGGCCAGCGCATTGCCGATGACCAGTAAAACGATGGCTTTGGTAATGCTTCCTGCTGGCATTCAGAGGTCCATTTGTGAATCAATTCATACTATGATGGCAAACACGCAGCATACTAAAAACAAGCGGGAGAATCAGCACAGTGGATTTTAATCTGACCGACAACCAACGCGAGATAGCCGACGCCGTTACCCAGTTGTGTGGACGCTTCGATGCCAGGTACTGGCGCGACTGCGACGCTGAAGCCCGCTTCCCGGAAGAGTTTGTGGCCGCCATCACCAACGCCGGCTGGCTGGGCATCGCTATGCCCGAAGCGTATGGCGGCGCAGGTCTCGGCATCACCGAAGCCGCACTGATGGCGCATCGCATTACGCGTTCCGGGGCCGGCATGAGCGGTGCCTCGGCCATCCACATGAATCTGTTTGGCCCGCACCCCATTGTGGTATTTGGCAGTGACGAACAGAAACAGCGTTTTCTGCCTCCGCTGATATCCGGCGCCGAACGCACCTGCTTTGGTGTCACTGAACCCGATGCGGGCCTCAATACCACCGCCATGGAAACCCGAGCCAGACGCAACGGCGATCACTACGTCATCAACGGCCGCAAGATGTGGACCACCACGGCGCAGACCGCCTCTCATATACTGCTGATCACCCGCACCACGCCTCTGGCCGAATGCAAAAAACCCACCGATGGCCTGACTTTGTTCTACACGCCACTGGATCGAAATTGCATCGAGGTGCGCCGCATCCCCAAGATGGGTCGCGCCGCCGTTGATTCCAATGCTCTGTTTATCGACAACCTGGTAGTGCCGGTCACCAACCGCATTGGAGAAGAAGGAGATGGCTGGCGCTGCCTGCTGCACGGCCTTAATCCGGAACGCATTCTGGTGGCCGCCGAAGCAGTCGGCATCGGGCAGATCGCCCTGGAAAAAGCCGCGAACTATGCCCGCGAGCGCATCGTATTTGACCGCCCGATCGGCAAAAACCAGGCCATCGCACACCCCCTCGCCGAGTGCTGGATGGAACTGGAAGCGGCCTGGCTGATGACCTGCAAGGCCGCCAGCCTCTACGACGCCGGCCAGCCCTGCGGCGTGGAAGCCAACGCCGCAAAATACCTGGCCGCTGAATCCGCCTTCCGTGCCTGCGAACGCGCCGTGCTCACCCACGGCGGCATGGGCTACGCAAAGGAATATGACGTCGAAAGGTTATTCCGCGAAGTGCTGATCCCACGCATCGCACCGGTGAGCCAGGAGATGATCAAGAACTTCATCGCCGAAAAAGTCCTGGATCAACCGCGCTCCTACTGAATCCAGCGCAGTTGAGGATTCACATGGTGACGAAGTGCACATCCATGGGCCGCCACGTGCAGAGCCGCCGGGGCGGGGGTGCTTCTCGTGGAGCGTATGCGACCCTTGGACGGTCGCATCCGAGCCCCCCAGGGATGGGTTCACGGGCGTCTCCTCAAGAAGGACCCCCACCCCGGCGGCGTGACATCTATCACCATCTCAAGAGCCGCAGCCCCACCCCGACGCCCACGCAGGTAAGTGCTATTCCGGCACCCGGTACCGTAGCGCCCGCCGCCGCTGATCAAGCCCCAGCCACACCAGCGGCACCACGATCATCAGACTGCCCGCCACAAACCAGACATCCGGTACCTCCGCAAACCACACCCAGCCAATGGCCACCGCCCAGATCAGCCCCGTGTACTCCGCACTGGTCACCTGGTTGGCGTCTACGTCCCGGTATGCCAGCAACACCGTGATGCTGTATCCGAGAATCAATACGCCCGAGCCAATGGCGCCCATCAACACGCGCGGTTCCAGCGCCAGCCCTTCCCAGACAAAAAACGCGGCAGCTACGGGCAACACCAGCAGATAACTCATGAACAGACGATGCAATGTGGTGTGCTGCGCCGGCAGCATCCGCACCATGACGGCATTGACAGCCAATGCCAACGCCCCGCCCAGTGCCGCCAGTGCACCCCAGTTGAACTCCACCGGACGCAGGATCACCACAATGCCGGCGAATCCGCTGAACACCGCAAACACACTGAGCACTGTCAGTTTTTCCCGGAATACCACCACCGCCAACAGCATCACCAGAATGGGTGCCACGTAAAACACTGCATTGGCCGTCGCCAGCGGCAACGACGTCAACGCCACTACCATACAGAAAATGCCTGCCATACCGGCCAGCGAACGAAAGGCATGCACACGCAGACCCGAAAATGGAGTGACCAGATCAAAGCGGCGATACAACGGCAGCAATATCAGCAGTGACAGCAGGCTGCGCAGAAATATGAACTGGAAAATCGGCACGTCTTCGCCCATGACCTTGACGAAGACATCAGACCCCACCGCCAGTGCGTTGCCAATAATCAACAGAACAATGGCTTTGGTGATGCTTCCTGCAGGCATTTAGGCGTCCAATTCTGAATCAATTCATACTATGATGGGGGATAGTTGCAGCATACTAAAAATCGACGGGAGAAACACCACAGTGGACTTTAATCTGACCGAGAACCAGCGTGAGATTGCCGAAGCCGTGTCACAGCTATGCGCCCGCTTTGACGCGAAGTACTGGCGTGACTGCGATGCTGATGCCCGCTTTCCGGAAGAATTCGTGTCCGCCATCACCAGAGCCGGCTGGCTTGGCATCGCCATGCCGGAAGCCTACGGCGGCGCTGGCCTGGGCATTACCGAAGCCGCGTTGATGGCGCACCGCATTACACGCTCCGGCGCCGGCATGAGCGGCGCCTCGGCCATACACATGAACCTGTTCGGCCCTCACCCGATTGTGGTATTTGGTAGCGAGGAACAAAAGCAGCGCTTCCTGCCGCCGCTGATTGCCGGCACCGAACGCACCTGTTTTGGTGTCACCGAACCCGACGCCGGCCTCAATACCACGGCGCTGGAAACCCGCGCTAAACGTGACGGTGACCACTACATCATCAACGGTCGCAAAATGTGGACCACCACGGCACAAACCGCGACTCACATTCTGCTGATCACCCGCACCACGCCGCTGGCAGATTGCAAAAAACCCACCGACGGTCTGTCCCTGTTTTACACACCACTGGACCGCAACAAAATTGAGGTGCGCCGCATTCCCAAAATGGGCCGCGCTGCCGTCGACTCCAATGCACTCTTCATAGACAACCTGGAAGTGCCCGTGGCCAACCGTATCGGAGACGAGGGTGACGGCTGGCGCTGCCTGTTGCACGGCCTGAATCCGGAACGCATCCTGGTCGCCGCCGAAGCTGTCGGCATCGGTCAGGTCGCACTGGAAAAAGCGGCTGGCTACGCTCGTGAACGCATCGTATTTGACCGCCCGATCGGTCAGAACCAGGCCATCGCGCACCCACTGGCGGAATGCTGGATGGCGCTGGAAGCGGCATGGCTGATGACCTGCAAGGCGGCCAGCCTGTACGATTCGGGTCAAAGCTGTGGCATCGAAGCCAACTCAGCGAAATACCTGGCCGCGGAGGCTGCATTCAAGGCATGCGAGCGTGCGGTGTTGACGCTGGGTGGCATGGGGTACGCTAAAGAATATGATGTCGAGAGGTTGTTCCGCGAAGTGCTTATTCCGCGCATCGCGCCGGTGAGCCAGGAGATGATCAAAAACTTCATCGCCGAAAAAGTCCTGGACCAACCCAGGTCCTATTGAGCTCAATAACCCAAGCACTTTTATTTACAAGGACTGACCCTTAAGATGCCACTGCAGAGCCGCCGGGGCGTGAAAAATAACACTTTCCCTAAAGGCGCAATCCGTTCTCAGCCAATGCCACCGCGCGGAAAATCGCACGCGCCTTGTTCAGCGTCTCCTCCCACTCCAGTTGTGGCACCGAATCAGCAACCACACCCGCGCCTGCCTGCACATACAAAGTCGAGTTTTTAATCACGGCAGTGCGAATGGCAATCGCCATGTCCATGTTGCCACCCCAGCCAATATACCCCATGGCACCACCGTAAACGCCACGCTTGACCGGTTCCAGCTCATCGATGATCTCCATCGCCCGCACTTTGGGCGCCCCGCTCAAGGTGCCGACCGGCAGGGTCGCTTTCAACACATCCAGTGCCGTTTTGTCGTCCCGCATCTCGCTCTCGACAATAGAAGCAATGTGCATGACATGCGAATAACGCTCAACAAACATCTTCTTGGGCACCGTCACCGTGCCCGTCTTTGACACCCGGCCCGAATCGTTGCGGCTCAGGTCAATCAGCATCAGATGCTCGGCAATTTCCTTGGCATCAGCCAGCAGCTCCTGCTCAAGCGCCAGGTCTTCCTCTTCGGTAGCGCCGCGCTTGCGGGTACCTGCCAGCGGCCGCACCGTGATCAGGCCATCTTCAACGCGCGCCAGTATCTCCGGTGAAGCACTGACGATGTGATGATCACCCATGTTGAAGAACACCATGTAGGGCGATGGATTCAGATAACGCAGGGCCCGGTAGGCCTGCATCGGGTCGCCCCGGAACGGAACCGACATACGTTGCGCCAGCACCACCTGCATGACGTCGCCGGCGAGGATGTAATCCTTGATTCTGTTGACCGCTTTCTCAAACGGCGCCTGATCAAAACTCGATCTGAAATCCTGCTCCTCGCTCTGCGAGACAGGCGACGACGAGGAATCGGCGCCAGGCAATGCCAACGGTTTCGCCAGTGTTGCCTCGATGCTGTCCAGTCGCGCCTGTGCCCCGGCCCATGCATCCGGACCTGTTGGATCTGTATTGCAGACGATGGCGATGGTGCCACGCAGATTATCAAAAACCACCACTTCTTCAGACACCATCAGCAGGATGTCCGGCGTGTCGATTTCATCGCTACCCGGCGCGGCGCCCAGAGACGGCTCCACATAACGCACCGAATCGTAGCCAAAGTAACCAACCAGGCCCCCACTGAAACGTGGTACACCCGCTATCTCTGCCACCCGGTAACGCGCCTTGAACGCTTCCACAAACACAAACGGGTCATCCGTTTCGTGGCTCTCCGTCACTTCCCCGTCGGTCTCGACAGTAATGCGGTTGCCAACAACGCGCATGACAGTGCGGCAAGGCAGGCCGATGATGGAGTAGCGCCCCCATTTTTCACCGCCCTGCACAGATTCAAACAGGTAGGTGTGTACACCATCGGCCAGCTTTGTATAAGTGCTTAGTGGCGTTTCAAAATCGGCAAGAACTTCACGCACTACCGGAATCAGGTTGTAACCTTCGGCAGCCAGCTGCTGGAATTGTTCGGCACTCATGCGGGTCATGCTTTTCCCCTGCGCTCAGGCAACAGTCTGTAACTGCTGACGCATTTTTGAAATTGTCTGCTGGTAACTGTCACTGTTGAATATCGCCGAACCGGCAACAAACATGTCGGCGCCAGCGGCGGCGATCTCGGCTATATTGTCGACGGTGACACCGCCATCAACTTCCAGGCGAATATCGCGACCACTGTCGTCGATCAGTCGACGTACCTGTTGCAGTTTTTTCAGCGCTGTCGGGATAAACTTCTGGCCACCAAAGCCGGGGTTGACTGACATCACCAGAATCAGATCGACCTTGTCCAGCACATACTCCAGACACTCAAGGCTGGTACCCGGGTTCAGCACCAGACCTGCATGGCAGCCGGCATCGCGAATCAGTTGCAGAGAACGATCAACATGCAATGATGCTTCCGGATGAAAGCTGATATACGTGGCACCTGCTTTGGCGAAATCCTGAATCATCTGATCAACCGGGCTCACCATCAGGTGCACATCAATCGGTGCCGTCACGCCATAGTTGCGTAACGCTTTGCACACCATGGGGCCAATGGTCAGGTTAGGCACATAGTGATTATCCATTACATCAAAGTGAACCACGTCGGCACCGGCTGCCAGCACAGCGTCTACTTCTTCCCCCAGACGGGCAAAATCGGCAGACAAAATGGACGGGGCGATAAGCATGTCTTTCATAATCAGTTTCCCGGAATTTGATCGCTTTCAGGTCTGTTTTGGCGCACAGACACGCCACAAGGGCTGCATTTTAACGTCAATCTGCATAAATTGCGTGGCTTTCTTTCCTCAGTTCATTTCGGCATTTTGCCGACGCCGGGCCCGGTCACTCTGCACGTAGTCGGGCATCCAGCGTCGCCAGTTTTTCCGGCGTGCCTATATCCTGCCAGTCGCCATCATGACGCTGGCCGGTAACCAGGCCACGTGTAATGGCGTCCTGCAACAACGGACCCAGCGCCAGAAATTGTTCGTGGTAACCGGCGAACAGGTCTTTATGCAAGACACTGACACCACTGTAGGTCAGCCGTGGCGCCACATCCATGGACACGCGGCCAGCGTCGGTCAGGCCAAAATCCCCGTCCGGATGATGCGCTGTGTTGGGCGCCAGCACCAGATGCGCCAACGCATTGTCCGGGGCCAATGGTGCCAGGGCAGCAAAATCAAAGTCGGTCCAGACATCCCCGTTAACAATAATAAAACTGTCATCACCCAGCATGGGTAAAGCACGAATGATGCCACCGGCCGTTTCCAGACGCTCGGCCTCAGGTGAATAACGAAGCTGGACGGCATAGTCACTGCCGTCGCCCAGTGCCGCTTCTATCTGCTCGCCCAGATGATGATGATTAATGACAATGTCTGTCACGCCAGCGCTCTGCAGACGCAGGATGTGCCACTCGATCAGGCTGCGCCCACCGGCACGCAACAATGGCTTGGGCGTCGTCTGTGTCAGCGGCAGCATGCGTTTGCCCTGGCCCGCTGCCAGTATCATGGCTTTCACGGCTGTGCCTCCGTTGAACCGAACTCGGCAAGCCGGGCCTGCATCTTCGGCATCGGTCCGGCCTGAAACCAGTCCAGAAACGGTTTCATTGATGGGTGTCTTGCCGCCACGCGGCAGACATAGTCCATAACCACCGGCAAATCCTGCAGGTAGCGGTGTTTGTTGTCGCGCAACGCCAGTCGGCAAAAAATACCTAGCACCTTGATATGGCGTTGCAACCCCATCAAATCAAAATCCTGCATAAATTCGGACAGACTGTAGGAAGACGGCACGATACCACGGGCCTGCGCACTTTCGTGGTAGGTCGCAGCCCAACGCTCGACATCCGGCTGCGGCCAGACGATATAGCAGTCTCTGAGCAGCGATACCAGGTCATAGGTCACAGGGCCGATGACTGCATCCTGAAAATCGATGACTCCCGGGGCCTGGTCTTCATGCAGTTCCCCGTCATCGCCGGGCCTGACCATCAGGTTGCGCGAATGATAGTCACGATGAACCCGCACCTGGGGCTGTGCCAGCGCTGCGTCTTCGAGTACACGCCAGCATGTGTCCAGCATGGCGCGTTCGTCGTCATCCAGCTCCATATCCAGCATACCGGCACAGAACCAGTCGTCGAACAGGATCAACTCTCGATGTAACAATGTCCGGTCATAAGGCGGCAGTGACGTAGGCGCCGGGTCTGCCTGCAGTGCCAGTAATGCACGCATGGCCTGCCCGTACAGTGCGTCAACGCGCACCCTGTCGTGTTCGGCCTGAGCCTGCTGCAGACAGGGTAGAAACAACTGGTCACCGAAGTCTTCCAGCATCATGAAACCCTGTTCCACATCATGGGCATGGATCTGCGGCGTGTGTACACCCGCGGCACCGAATTCGCTGGCGGCGCGCAGAAAGGCCGGATTATTTTCCTGTTCAGGTGGTGCATCCACCAGCATCAGGCTGGATGGCAGCTCCGGCAGCTGTGGGTGGAGGCGAAAATAACGCCGAAAACTTGCGTCGCCCCCCAGACCGTTGGCCTTCACCACGCCGGGGTCTACCCCGAACTGTCGCCGGATTGCTCCCTGAGCCCAGTCCTGTAGCTGCTGCTGCCTTGCCTCTGCTTTTTCCATGTCAGCTCCTGCCCCACGAGCGTTGCCGGTATTGGCTTTATATAAAAACGTCAATGAATTATCATGCGGACGCTGTTAATCCAGACTGCCGCCAATTTGTTCGACCCCTATTCTATTGCCACGGATCGCCCGCACCAATGCTACAGCAGACAAAACCATCAGCCTCGCGACCGGCGGCGGCATTGTTTCCGCTCAAACCTGTGCGCTCAGGCCCGGCGTTGGCGGCGTTCCTGATCCTGGCAGCCTCGGTCAATGTTCAGGCCCAGAACCAGAGCCAAGACCAAAACCAAAACCAAAACCAGACTGAGAACAGCCCCGGCATTCTGACAGACTGGCAAACGCGCGCAACTCTCGACGAAGCGCGACAGCAGCAAATGCCGGCCGCGTGTTGCGGCATGTTTGTTGAACCGCCTCGTACCGGCGAGTTTTCCGATCAGGACCCTGATCTGTCACCGACCGAACTCGAGACCCCCAATCAGGTCCGGCAGCCCGAACCCAGCCAGCTTTATGTCGATGGCAGTGTCAGTGTGCAGCAGGGTTATCGGACATTGCAGGCTGATGAAGGCCTGCACCTGGACGAAACCACCAACATTCTGACCCTGCAGGGCGATGTCATGTTCCGCGAGCCCGGCTTTCTGGTGACCGGCGAAGGCGCACGGATTGATCAGAACACGGGGGTCAACGAAGTCGAGCGAGCCTCCTATGTCATCCACGACAGCCAGATTCACGGTTCCGCTTCGCAATTAAGCTACAACAGCGAAAGCGGCATGCTGACGCTGGAGAATGGCGAGTTCAGTCGCTGCGAACCCATGGATCCGTTCTGGGTCATGCAGGCCCGGGGCCTGCGCCTGGACAACGCACGCGGCGTTGGTTATGCCAATGATGTCACCTTGCGCATCCGCGACGTACCGGTGTTTTATTATCCCTATACGCTGCAGTTCCCCATCAGTGATCAGCGTGTTTCCGGGGTTCTGCCACCTTCACTGAGCAACAGCCGCGATGGTGGCGTTGATCTGGCAGTGCCGTATTATTTCAATCTGGCTCCCCACTACGACGCCACCCTGACACCCCGCATCATTACCAAACGTGGTGCCATGCTCAGCGCCGAACTGCGCTATCTGGCATCGTGGTCGATGAATACCATCAACCTGGCGTTGCTGCCAAAGGATGACACCTTTGATCCGGCGCGCGCCGACGAGCCGGGTAGCGATACGCCACCGCAGGAAAAACGCTGGTTCATGGGCATACAGCATGAAGGCCGGTTGGGCGAGAATTGGCAGACCTTTGTTGACTTCAACGCGGTCAGCGATGCCGATTATTTTCGCGACCTGGGCAGCAGCGACTTTAATCTGGACAGTCGTACCCACCTGAACAAGGAAGGCGTACTGCGCTGGCAGAATGACGAGCTACGGGCCGATGCGCGCGTACAACGCATTGAAATTATTGATAGCTACATCGCGTCTATTGATATCAACAAACCCTTTGACCGTCTGCCCGAACTGAGCCTGCAGGGCGATTACCGGGCGGACAACCGCCTGCGTTATGGATTTAACAGCAGCCACGTCAACTTCGATCGCTCGCTAAACGCCTCGTTACTGTCGGACGATCAGATTTCGCGCGGTGCGCTGGTCACCGGTCAGCGCTTTGTTGCCGAACCCTATGTCAGCCTGCCGGTGCGCCGCCCGGGCTGGTTTGTTGTGCCCACGGCAAAGTACCGCTACGCCAGCTGGATGCTTGACCAACAGGCAGAAGGCACGGATGACGCGCCTGATCGCGGCATTGGTGTGTTCAGCCTCGACAGCGGCCTGATCTTTGAGCGACCGGTGAACATCGCCAGCGAGAACATGACACAGACGCTGGAGCCGCGACTGTATTACCTGTACAGCGAATACGAAGAACAGCAGACGATTCCGACCTTTGACACGGCACAGCTGAACTTCAACTTTGCCCAGCTGTTCCGTGACGACCGCTTTAGCGGCCCCGACCGGGTGGGTGATGCCAACCAGATCAGCGCTGCTGTCACCACCCGCTTTATTGGCAGCAATGGCATTGAGCGCGCCCGATTCAGTGCCGGCCAGATATTCTATTTCGAGGACAGAAAAGTCTCCCTGAACAGCCCGTTGCAGAACTGGCTGTTGTTGCAACCGCTGGACACAGAGCGCTCGGCGCTGGTGCTGGAAGCGGCCGCCGAGCCCCATCCCGGCTTGCGCCTGCTGGCAGACCTGCAGTGGGATCAGGAGAACAGCAATATCGATGAAGGCAGCCTCGCGGTGCAGTTTCAGGCCTCCAACAATGCGCTGTTCAACGCGGCCTTCCGCTACCGGGAGCGCACCGACGTCTTTCTGGACGCGCCACCGCTACTGGACCCCCGCATCAAACAGACCGATCTGTCGGCGGTATGGCCGTTGAACGATAACTGGCGCCTGCTCGGTCGATGGAACTATGACCACAGCAATAGCAGGAACCTTGAAACCTTTGGCGGGGTCGAATACAGTAACTGTTGCGCAACCATGCGCCTCATCGCCCGCGACTGGGTCAACGATTACGAATTTTTTGAGCAGAATTCCAGGCAGAACCGGGGCATCTTCTTTCAGTTGTCTCTGCATGGCCTGGGCGACCTGACCGGCGGCGGCCTGGGCAACCTGATCAGAGACAGCATCCCCGGCTTTAAGGAGCAAGACGTTAATGAATAAGTACACCCGTCACATTTTAGCGGCCAGCAGGACCGTCAGCATCTGCGCCATCGCCACTCTGGCAATGCTGAGCGGCAGCGTCATTGCCCAGGAACGTCAGGTGCTGGATCGTGTCATCGCTCTGGTTGACGAAGGCGTCATACTGCAAAGTGAATATGACGCACGCTTGCAGGAAATTCTGCAACGCGCCGAAGAAATGGACATGCAGCTGCCGCCCCCTGCCCAGTTGCGCGAACAGGTGATGGAGAACCTGATTATCGAAAGCCTGCAGCTACAGCTTGCCGAGCGGGTTGGTATCCGGTTTGATGATGACACCCTGAACCGTGTCATGACCGACATGGCACGCCAGAACAACATGACCTTTGAGCAGTACGTCGATGCGCTTGAATCACAGGGCGTTTACCTGACCACACGTGAGCGTATCCGCAAGGAACTGGCCGTCAACGAAGTTCAGCGCGGCATGGTCAACCGGCGCATCAATATTACTGATCAGGAAATCGGCAATTACCTGAACTCGGAAAGTGGCCGCGATGCCATGGCGCCCGACTATCTGGTCGACCAGATTCTGATCCCGGTGCTGGCAACGGATAGTCCCGAGGTCGAGCGTGCCAAGGAAGCCTTTGCCAACGACCTGCGACAACAAATCGGTGACGGTGAAGACTTTGCTGATGTACGCATGCAGGCCCAGCAGGCTGCTGCAGCCGGGTCAGCGCGGGCGTTCGCCGTCAGTGGTGGCGAACTGGGTTGGCGTAAAGCGGATCGCTTGCCGACGCTGTTTGCCGACATTGTTCCGGACATGACCACAGGCGCAGTCTCCGAGCCCATTCGCAGTTCCAATGGCTTTCACCTGATCAAACTCAGTGATGTGCGCGGTGACTCCAACCGACTGGTCAAGCAGACTGAGGCCCGCCATGTTCTGATCGCGCCCAATGAGATCCGCACCGAAGATCAGGCTCGCCGACTGGCGCAGGAAGTCTACGAACGTATCGATGGCGGCGAAGACTTCAATATCGTCGCCCGGCAACTATCCGATGATACTCAATCCGTGGTTGCCGGTGGCGATCTGGGCTGGGTCAGTGACGGCGGCATGCCCCCGGAGTTTGCGGAAGTGGTCAGCGAGCTGGACATTGGTGAACTGAGCGAGCCGTTCCGAACCAGTTTCGGCTGGCATGTTGCCGAAGTGACCGGACGTCGCGAACAGGATCTGAGTCGCGAATACCGTCGCCAACAGGCAACAAACGCCCTGCGTGAACGTAAATTCGATGTAGAGCTGGAAAACTGGATGCTCGAGATCCGCGACGAAGCGTACGTCAAAATCATTAATTGACCCATTCGGCTCACACACTCTGACGCAAGCGGCATCACCTTATGGCATTGCAATTAGCTGTGACGACCGGCGAACCGGCAGGCATAGGTCCGGATCTGCTTGTTCAACTGATGCAGAACGTCAGTCAATTGCCTGACGACTGCGGGCTGGTGGCAATTGCTGACCCCGACCTGCTGACCCAACGCGCATCAGCGCTGGGTCTGCCATTGAACATCTCAGCCTGGCAGCCCGGCAGCGCCACAAAACGCGCCGACTCGCACATAGATGTGCTGCCGGTGACACTGGCAGCACCCTGCCAGGCCGGCACCCTGGATACCCGCAACGCCACCTATGTGCTGCAGACTCTACGCTGTGCTGCACAGGCCTGCGTAGACAAAGAACTGCACGGAATGGTGACCGCGCCAGTGCACAAAGGCATCATCAATGACGCTGGCATCGCGTTTTCCGGCCACACCGAATTTCTAGCCGAATTCTGCCATGTTGACCTGACCGTGATGATGCTTGCCACCGAGGGACTTCGGGTGGCACTGGCCACCACACACCTGCCCTTGCGTCATGTCGCCGATGCCATCACCGCGCCTTTGTTGCGCGATATTCTGGCGATACTGCATCAGGATCTGCGCGAGAAATTTGGTCTCGCCAACCCACGGATACTGGTCTGCGGCCTGAACCCGCATGCCGGCGAGAATGGCCACCTGGGGCGCGAAGAGATCGACGTTATCGAACCGGTTTTAAACCAGTTGCGCGACACCGGCATGCAACTGGTCGGCCCGTTGCCCGCCGACACGCTGTTCACTGACAAATATCTGTCGCAGTGTGACGCGGTGCTGGCCATGTATCATGATCAGGGTCTGCCGGTACTCAAATACAAAGGCTTCGGTCGCGCCAGCAATATCACGCTGGGACTGCCGATTATCCGCACCTCTGTCGACCACGGTACCGCGCTGGATCTGGCTGCCACCGGCCGCGCTGACGGTGGCAGCCTGCTTAATGCCATTGAGACAGCCTGCCAGATGGCCAGACGGCGCTAAGCCAATACTCACCGATTCCATTGACGATCCGGTAAACATCAAGAGATCCCCTATGTCACCATCCTATACTGGCAAATCAATTGCCTTGCCAGAGCACAGAGCCCGTAAACGGTTTGGCCAGAATTTTTTGCAGGATGACAATATTATCCGCCGTATTGTGGCGGCGATCGCCCCCGGTGCCGGGCAGCATATCGTGGAGATTGGCCCCGGTCAGGGCGCCATTACCACACCCCTGCTCGCCAGTGGTGCCCGCCTGGATGCGATTGAGCTCGATCGCGATCTGGCAGCCTGGTTGCAATCGCGTTTCGCCGATGTGGAAACATTCAGCCTGCATCAGGCCGATGTCCTCAAATTTGACCTGGCGTCACTGACCACGAGTGAACGCAGCCTCAGCATTGTTGGCAACCTGCCTTACAATATTTCCACACCCTGCATTTTTCATCTGCTCAAGTACCAGTCGCTGATTCACGAAATGACGTTTATGCTGCAACTGGAGGTGGTGCAACGGCTGGCTGCACAAGTCGGTGACAATCAATATGGCCGCCTTGGCATCATGGCCCAGTATTATTGCCAGGTAGATCATCTTTTTGATGTGCCACCCGGCGCGTTCCACCCACAGCCCAAGGTCACGTCGGCAATTGTCCGCCTGACACCCCATCGGGAGCAAAAACTCGTTGCGACCAGCACCTCCATGTTGCAGGATGTGGTTCGAACCGCTTTTTCACAACGACGGAAGACACTGAGAAACTGCCTTAAAACATTGATACAGGATATAAAGCCAGACGACCTGCCCGTGGACCTGAGTCTACGCCCGGAGAACCTGAGCCTGACCGACTATGTCAATCTGAGCAACACACTCAGTGCCGCACGACAGGAGCAGTAATCAATGGCCACGACCGATACCCGGGGCGACGCTGACCACAACATTGATATTTCCGTGCAGACCCAATATCTGACCGAACAATCCGATCCGGCCAACGACCGTTATGCCTTTGCCTACACCATTGGCATCGAGAATCTTGGCGATACCCCGGTCAAGCTGTTAACCCGCCACTGGCTGATCACCGATGACAACGACCAGGTTGAGGAAGTTCGCGGAGACGGCGTGGTCGGTTTGCAGCCCCTGATTCAGCCAGGGCAAAAATTTGTCTATACCAGCGGTGCTGTGCTCACCACAAAATTTGGTACCATGCAGGGAAGTTACCGCATGGAACATGCCGACGGCAGTCAGTTCGACACTGCCATACCGGCATTTCTGCTTTCACAACCACTCTCGGTGCACTGATGGCGACTTACGCGATTGGCGACATCCAGGGCTGCTACAAGCCCCTGCGCAAGCTTCTCAAGGCGGTGGCGTTTCAGCCTGGCGCCGACGAACTGTGGTGTGTCGGTGACCTCATCAATCGCGGCCCCAAGTCGCTGGACACATTGCGCTACCTGCGCGACATTGGCGATTCAGCGACGGTGGTACTGGGCAATCACGACCTGCACTTTCTGGCACTCTATTATGAATGCACACCGGACACCCTCAATGGCCGGCACACGCTGGGCGAATTGCTCGCTGCACCTGACTGCAACGAGCTGGCAGACTGGTTGCGCCACAAACCTCTGGCCCATCATGACAGCGTGCTGGGTTCCCGCGGCGTGCAAAACTACCTGATGGTTCATGCCCTGTCTCTTATACACATCTCCGAGCCCACGAGACAGGCAGAAATCTCG
>OJBX01000491.1_pt1 | contig 14778 bp, 15 predicted proteins | sample 1590751 | NCBI WGS metagenome assembly OJBX01 (sample SAMN05416780, study PRJEB24817) | seawater metagenome | isolation source: Sea water | place: Canada:Atlantic | collected 2013-07
TACACGTAAGGAGTCGTCGGCAGCGTCAGATGTGTATAAGAGACAGCGTCCAGACTGCTCAACCCGGACGGAGGAGTAAAAGTCCCGTTGCTGTTGAATACGTGTACCGTGTAGGCACCCTGGGTGCTGATGGTGCCCCCAGTCCCGATCAATGGCGTGCTAACCTGCCCGATGGTGCCGCCAGTGCCCCTGACATTCACCGGACCCGGCACCTGCGCAATGACCAGACCCGCTGCCACCAGAACGCCTGCCAAAGCCCAAACGCCGCGCACGCACCAGCGCCACAAACTGGCTTCGTGGTCAGCGGTCGTTTTTTGAACTCGGGTGGCCTTTCGCCGTTCTTGGCGCATAGTCAAACGTTACCAACAAATTAACGATTTATTATTCACTTAGGGCATTATATCGGGTAAGGACTGCTTAATTGGTTCACAGTAGCAATATGCCCACTAATTGTCCCCATATTTACCCGATGCGAGGACAGTTTAGATTGCAAAATTGTGCACCCGAACACAAAATACAAAAAGAAATCAGACAGAATCAGCCAACCACACGGGGTCTACCATGGAACTGGAATACAAAATCGTGCAATCCACCACACCACACTTTGCCAAAGCCGCCAATCTCAAGGCCATTCTGGATGAGGAAGCGCAGGCAGGCTGGCAACTGGTGGAGAAGTTCGATAACTACAAACTTCGCCTTCAGCGCGACATCAGTCATCGTGCTGGCGACGCTGCACGCAATGTTGACGCCTATCGCACCCAGGTTGGTTTGAGCAATTTTGTCACTTATGGTTCAGCCACATTACTGACGCTGGCCGTGGTATACGCGATTTTCCGGCTGGTCGGGACATTCTAGGATTACCTGGCCAGGCTTAGCCGGCCGCCGCCGATGAGCGTCTCACTCAGCAAACGTGGTTCTCACCTGAACCGTACGGCTGACATCACCACAGATACCTGTGCTGGTGATGGTGTAATAGTTGAGACTGTCAATGGTTGTGTCCAGTTCGCAGGTCACTTCCGCCGAACACTGGGTCAGCCCTTCAGCGGCAAACTCGTAAATGCGGGGGCTGCCTGCGTTATCAGGGCAGATCGCGTTGGTATCATATTGCGGAAACTCATCCGGCGGAAACAAAGCGTTCATGGCAAAGCCTGCGCCTGATTCCGCCGCGTAGAAGGCGCGTGTCAGACGCAACTCCTCTTCAAAGGTTTCCGCATTTTGCGAGACCAGCAAATTGATGGCGACAGCAATACTGGCCATCAGCGTAATGACAAAAATCGCCGCTGGAAGTCCCACTCCCCGTTGTCGCGCAGGCATGTTTGTCTTTAAGGCAGAGTATTCAGGGCACATTGCGCATCAAGACCTCATGCTTCAGATTGACCACATCTCCCTCGCTGGTAAAGCTCAGGTCCATGGCTATGATGGCGTTTCGCCTCAGTGTTGGTTCCAACACGTTGAAGGCAGTTCGTCCGCTATTATCCAGGCTGTCACTGATCAAAACCCGGTCCGGCGCCGTCGCCTCCAGACAGCTCGGGGTGGATGGAGTGCACTGGATTTCCTGCACACCATAATCCTGGTAACGAAACAGACGATCGCCGACCAGGCAGAAACTGACCGGGGATCGGGCGACATAAAAGCGGTCGACCGGTGAGCGCCGGGTAAAGCGATGCGTTGCATCGAGCCGCACAGTGACAACACCATCGGCACCACCGGTATCTTCCAGCTCATCAATCAGCGCCATCGGGCCAGGATTGTCAAACTCATACAGAGCTGCCGTGCTGATCGGATAAATGACGGCATAAACCTCTGCCGGTGACGTGTAAGTGAGCGTCGGATTAAAATCAACGGCTTCAAAGGTGTCATCACCCGAACCGGTAAACGGTGCATCGCGATAACTGCTGGCGCCGGTAAATGGCATGAATTCAAGACACTGATCGCCGCCCGGCTGTGCCGTGGTCACCCGGATACTGTTAGGCACGGCGTTATGTAACTCCAGGGCTATTCTGTCTACAACGGTTCTGCCCGATGATGCCAGCTTGTTGCGGTTGCCACTGGCCGCGAACCCTTCCACCGAGTCGCCAATGTAATTGACGATGCCGACCGCTATAATCGATGACACCACAATCGTGATGACCACCTCGATTATCGTAAAACCGCGCTGGCGGCCAGTTTCAATAGTTGGCTTTGTAAACACTGAAACTCCACTCGCTGAACATTGAGGCATGATTAACAGTAACGGTAATCAGCTTGGCATCCTGTACATCGGTCAGATCATTGGGCTCTGAGGCCAGCTCTTCTTCTGGTTGACCGACCCCCAGTTGCAAATAACGGACGGTTACGCGGACACGAAAATTGTCGTAGCCCAGCCGATCCATGCCTTCTGCGTCCTGCAGGGGCGTGGCCTGATCCAGACCCTCGTCCAGATCGTGGTAGTCGTCAACATCGTCAAAGTCTTCACGGTCGGACTCGCCCCCGTCCAGGCCAAAATCGACCTCGTCGGTGCAATTGCTACGGCAGGGGGGAATACCGCGCGGTGCCGTGCGCTCATCAAAGCGTTTGGCGAGAATCTCGTCCAGATAGCTCTGCGCCAGCGCCACCGCTCTTGTTTCCAGCAGCACATCAGAACTACGGGAGACGGCGCCGGAAATGGCTGCAGACACACCGACCAGGGCAACGGCCAGAATAATGATGACGGCTACCAGCTCAATTAGCGTCAGACCGTGCTGCCGACCCGGTAATGTTTGATGTGGTTTATTCAACGCAAGCCCCTACATAAGCGAATCCGGACGGGGAAAAACACACCGACATGGCCGGGTCATTGTTGATGCACAGACGCGCGCCAGTGCTGACATCCTCAGGAAACCCTGGGGCGCCGGTGACGCCGCCATCAAGCAAGTCGCCCAGTTCATTGTAATTAAGCACCATCGGCGTTGCCAGTGACACCACCGATTCGCCGCCAACCACATTACAGCTTGCCAGCTGATTGACGTCACCCGTTGGAATGACCTCGGCCAAATCGGTATTGATGGTTTCCACGACGCCGGTTTCGTCTTCAATGCGGAATTGCAGGCTGTTGCCGATTGGCTGTATGTGCAGGCTGACATCAGTTCGCCCAATGGCTTTCTGCTGGGCGGAGCGTGCAATCGACACGAGTTGATCACGCGCGATGATGGCATTATAGGTGTCGCTGCGCAAAACGCGTGCGAGCGCAACAGCTGACACAATGCCGATCACCAGAATAACAATCACCAGTTCGACGACTGAAAATCCCAATCCCTTGTGTGTCTTTCTGGATTTAGTCATCTATGCGCCCAGATAAAGTTAGCTTTTGTCACAAAATCTTGAGACCAGAATAACGCACATGCCGAAAAGCAAAAAGGCAAATGTCTTACGACATTTGCCTTTTTGCTATCAACTTGTCGACGAATGATCGAGTGAGTATTAGGGTACTGTTGGACCATTGTAAGTCGCACCAGTAATCAGGTTGGCTGACGTTGTGTAGGCGGTAACCTGACCGGTCCACGGCACGTACAGTATCGCTCGCTCCATGTTTTCTGCTTCCGCAGCATAAACATAGAAGCAGGCATCTGCCGTATCCGTGTAATTTGCCGGAGTTCCGCTTGCGCCTACTTCTGTGCCGTTCCGAGCAAAACCGGTATCAAATGTAATCGCCTGACGGAATGCGATAAAATCAGCCGCGCCATCTTCCAAAGCACCTTCAACGCTGGTTTCAATCGTATCGGCGCTTGTCAGTGTCAGCGTATCAGTTGTCCCGAGGACCGAAGGTGCGCCTTCCTGCAGAATATTTTCGAAAACCTCAACACAATGGGCTTCGGAGTAAGAACCTTCTGTCACGCCAGCGGTTGTGGCATAGGGGTAACCTGTCGCAGGCCCTTCGAACGTGCTAGTTGCAAAAGAGCTGTTACCGCTCCCTCCAACGTCAGCCACGTAAGCGCCTCTTTCATAACCCGGAGCTACTCTTAATCCATTGTAAGAGGTCAACGCCGTCCCGGCAGCTGCCTGTCCACGGGCAACCCACTCGGCGCGGTACAAAGCAGCACCCGTCGTGAAACCACCGGCGGTTGCATCAAACGCAGAGTCGTGCGCCTGGGTTGTTACATCAATAAATCGTGGCAATGCTGTGGCTGCCAGGATACCCAACAGCAGAATCACGACCACCAGTTCGATGATAGTGAAACCCTGTTGCTTGTTCACTCGTTGCATTTGCATGTTGTTGCTCCTTTGATCGTAGATCCCGTCTTAGCCGGGCATTCGATACTTCTATCACTACTTCGTTAACACGCCGGCAGATGCCGACAGATTTGGTTTAGAGAACCCGAGCTAATCTTTGCCCGTCATCAACTTAACAATCGTACTTAAACCAGGTTTGCTCTAGCTGGTGATCATGCTAACAGCAGTCTTAGTGCATCGCTATGCTGAAACCGCCTAATCATCCCTAAATTGGCCATATCAGCGTGTTTTTGCCTTGTTTTGCCCCAAATTCGCTGAAAAAACACATTTTTATCTATATTTTATTTTTATATTTCAATTGTTTATATCGATTTGTGCCCGGTTTTTACCCATTTTTACTGGTTACTTATAAGACTCTCCAGCGACTCAGGAATCTCCGTTTGCGGTTGGGTTTCGGCCTGAGTTTCTGCCAGCGCTTCCGTATCAATGGGCACTCTGCGCCACTGGTAAGGCACCACGGGTGCCAATGACAATCCCTGCCAGCCTTCGCCGGGCGCGGCTTCTTCAGCGCGCATACTGCGGATCCGGAAGCGCACCTGGTCACTGGGCTGACTGCCGTTGTCGCCCGTTGCATAAAGATTTTGTGTATTTTCAGCCAGGTACACCAACTCACCGCGACTGGTGTCAAAATACCAGACGCGCCGGGGCATGGAGCGAGGCTCTACCATGGCAAACTCCCCAACATAATTGTTTGGTGCTTCCATCATAAGGTTCATGGGATTGCTGCCTTCCAGCGCATCGGTGCGTCCGCTCCAGTTGCCACTGGCAATCATGTCCATCATCTGCAGGTTCACACCGGCTTTCAGTTGCGCCAACACCGCAGTAAAATTAGCGCGTTCCGCCTCACCAGGGAAGTCCCGGTAGCGATTGATGACCGTGGCAAACAGGATGGAGGACACCAACAGGTACACCACCAACTCAAACAGTGAAAATCCTGTCTGCCCTGCATTACCTGGCCCTTTGCTGCCATTGCTCTTGTTCATAAATCCGCCTTGACCGTGTCAGTTGTTTACCGCGCTGCTGAGATCCCAGATGGGCAGGAACACACCCAGCGCCAGAACCAGCACCATGCCGGCAATAAACATGATCAGTATGGGTTCGATAACTTCACCAAGACGCTTGAGATCATACTCAACCTCGGCGTCATAAAAATCGGCCACTTCTTCCAATAGCTGGTCAATCGTGCCGCTTTCCTCGCCAACCGCAATCATCTGCAGCACCAGCGGCGAAAACATGTCTGCCGCTACGGCTGTGTTGTACAACGACTCACCGCGCGAGATACCATCGCGCATTCTCAGCACCCGGCCGGCGACGAACCTGTTGCCCACAGCCCCCGCGACAACGCCCATGCCATGCACAATCGGCACACCGGCTTTCATGATCATCGAGAATGTACGTGAGAAGCGTGCCAACGCGATGCGTTTAAACACAGGCCCTGCCAGCGGAAGTTTCATTTTCTGATGATCCCAGATCAGGCGTCCGCGCCGACTTCGCACCCACACCTTGAAACCAACGATGATGGCCACCGTTGCGCCCAGCAGAAATTGCCACCACTGCACGACAAAATCCGATATTCCTATCAGGATTCGCGTTTCCAGCGGCAATTCAGCCCCCAGACGGGCAAAGGTTTCGGAAAACGCCGGAATCACAAAGTAGGTGATGATGGCCAGCGCCACCGCAATGGTTATCACCACAAAGGTCGGGTAACGGGTAGCGCTCTTGACCTGTTTGCGCGTGTTCTTTTCCAGTTCCAGGTAGCGACTGATCTGCTCAAAGGCCAGATCGAGCCGACCGGTGTTCTCGCCGACATCTACCAGTGACAGGAACAGTGGCGAAAATACCTTGGGGTGATGCCCAAGCGCCGTGGACAAACTCTGGCCGGATTCCAGGCTGGCCAGCACTTCCGTCATCAACTGTTTGAAGCGGGGGTTTTTCATGGAGCCCATCAGCCCCGTCAGGGCACGGTCCAGAGGCAGACCGGCTTTGGTCAGGCTTTGCATCTGGCGACTGAAAATGATCAGCTCGGTAATATCGATTTTTTTGCGCAGCAACACTTCATTGATCTGCTGCATTGCGCTCTGTTCGGGTTGATTGCCTGGCCGTTTGCGTGTTGCAGGCCTCGGGCCTGCCGCCTCCGGGGGCGTGACAATGCGACCACGACTCGCCCGACCCGCTTTGATATCAATGGGTGTCATGCCCTGACCCAGCAGTTCGCCCGCCGCGTCATCCAGCGTTGCAGCATCAACTGCGCCAGAAATCAGCGCACCGCTGGCGTTTCTGGCTTTGTACTGGAACATGGGCATGAATTAATTCGCTCCGGGCTGTTCGCCTGTGCCCGGTTCATTCACCGTCTGCACAGGCTGACTTTCTTCAAGTTTGAAATCACCCTCTTCATCAATCTGTTCAGCTACCCGGTAGACTTCCTCCAGGCTGGTTACGCCATTCATGGCTTCCGCCAGCGCACTGACCACCAACGGCCGATAACCTTTACTTTTGCGCGCCGCTTTTACGAACGCTGAAGAATCAGACCGGCGTAACGCATCAGCCATGTCATCATTCAATACCAGTAATTCGAAGACACCAATACGACCCCGGTAACCCGTGTTGTTGCAGCGGTGGCAGCCACTGGCTGCTTTCAGGGCTATATCACTGGTCTGTCCCGGCCCCATGACATGGGCGATCCAGCTTCGCTCGCGGTTGTCCGGCGTGTAATCCACATAACAGTTATCACAGAGCCGTCGCACCAGTCGCTGCGCCAGTACTGCACGAATCGCGGTGGCCGCCAGGAATCCTTCGGCACCCATATCCACCAGACGCATGGCGCTGGATACCGCGTCATTGGTGTGCAGCGTCGACAACACCAGGTGACCGGTCATGGCAGCGCGCAGCGCAATCTCGGCGGTTTCCTGATCCCGGATCTCACCGACAAGCAGAATGTCCGGATCCTGGCGCAAAGCAGCGCGCAGAACCTTGGCAAAACTCAAGCCGATCTTGGGGTTGATCTGAACCTGATTGATCCGACTGAGGCGATATTCCACCGGATCCTCGACGGTAATGATCTTTTTGCCAACATCATTGAGCTCCTGCAGAGCGCCATACAATGTCGTGGTTTTACCAGAGCCCGTAGGACCGGTGACCAGAATCAGGCCATGAGGCATGTGCACAAGTTTGCGGAACTGCTCCAGCATTTCGCCGTGCATGCCCACGTTATCCAGATCAGCAGCACCATCCGTCTGATCCAGCAGACGCATTACCACCGACTCGCCATGCTCCACTGGCATGGTCGACAGACGCACATCAATGCGGCGCTCCTTCACCTTCAGGCTGAAACGACCATCCTGAGGCAGGCGTTTTTCGGAAATATCCAGCCCTGACATCAACTTCAGACGCAGGACCAGAGCGGGTGCAATGCGTCGCTCCTTCACCACCTGCTCCTGAAGCACCCCGTCTATGCGTTGCCGGATGCGCAAAACCTGCTCATCGGGTTCGATATGAATATCGGAGGCCCGGATCTGCACGGCATCCTGAAACAGTGATTGCAGGAGTTTTACCACCGGTGCATCACTGTCGTCGGACGAAGGGGCCAGCGACGCCAGGTCGAATTGGCCGTCAGTCAGCTCATCATCAAGCTGTTCGGCAAACCCGGCAATTTCGTCGGTCCGCCGATAGACCAGGTCCAACGTGGCAAGTAATTCACTTTCACGCACAACAGCCTGATCGATGGGTTGCTGCAACATGCGCTCAAGCGCATCAAACGCGTAAATGTCGGTCGGATCGGCCATGCCCACCAGCAGCGCACCGCCTTTCTCCGACAAGACAATGGCGCGAAAGCGGCGGGCGTGGGTTTCAGATAGTTTTTGCACCGCCAGTGCATCAAAGCGGTAACGGCGAAGATCAACAAACGGGATGTTCAGTTGTTCGGACAGGAAACCCAGAAAGTTGTCTTCCTGCACAAATCCCAGGTTGATAAGCGTCCGCCCCAGGCGCAGCCCGGTTGATTTCTGCTTGACCAGCGCCTGCTGCAGCTGATCCTCACTGATCACACCGTTTTGCACCAACAGGTCGCCAATGCGGATTTTCTGTTTGATCGCCATGTGTGGCTCCGTTCAGTTCAGGCCGGCGGCCTGGCGCAAGGCCTGCAGTCTCTGCTGGCTGTTCTGCCGCAGGTTGGCACTCAGCTCGCCAGAGCGCAGCGCGCGTTCGTAAGCGTTCGCCGCCTCCGAGGTGCGCCCCTGTGCATCCATGGAAGCGCCCAGACCGTACCACCAGCGCCCTACCGTCTCGTCATGCTGCAGCAGCATCTGATAGCTGACAACGGCACTGTCGAATCGTTGCGATGACAGATTGGCTGTCGCCAGCAGGTCGTGATATTCCGGGTCGGCACTGACCGACGGTGCGCTGTTATTCAGCAGTGCCAAAGCGTCTTCGGCACTGCCCTGACCCAGTAACAACCGTGCTTTGATCTTGCGATAACCGTGAAAACGGGGCGCAATCGCCAGACCCATATCCACAACCTGCAATGCCCGTTCATTTTCACCCTGCTGGATCAACAGTTTCGCCAGCGTTTCTCGCGATCGATGTGCCTCGGCGTTTTCGAAAGTGAAGCTGTCCAGTGTCTGCAACGCGCTCAGACGCTGACCACTGCTCCACTGTTCCAATGCCAGTTGTACCTGTTGCCGGTCGCTGTCTTCGAAACTCATCGCGCGCGGACTCCGCGAACTGCTGCCGCCCGCCGTCAATGGTGCGACTGTCGATGAAGCCACCTCCGGCTGCAGGGACACAGGTGCCGCCTGCGTGTCCTGCGAGAGAGTGCGTGTTGCCGCCTGAGCTGTCGCCGGTGCGGTGTCTACTGACCAGTCCTGAGGCTGCCAGTCGGTTTCAACCGGCGCAGAAGGGCTTGATTGCGCTTGAGCCTGCTCGCGCAGCGCCTGATTCTGCTGTTCCAGTCGCGCCAATCTCGCTTCCAGTTCAGACAGCGCCGCTGTGTCCTGAACAGCGACAGCAGCTGTTGTAGCTGTTGGACGTGCCTGGGACTCGCCCGGGGCCAATGCTACCGCTGCGGTGCTGTCAGGCGCCGGGGCTGTTCTGGTAGTTGCTGTACGGGCAGGTGCTGTACTGGCAGTTGCAGTTCTGTCGGCCGCAACCATCGTTTCGGTCGCTTCCTCGTTAGGCGTGATTTGCACGGGTGCCAGCGAACCACTACTGCCGTCCTGCGTTACCATCAGGAAAACAATCACTGCCAGTGTCAACACGCCCACTGATGCCACCAGCGCAACAATCTTAGCGCGCGAGCTGCGTATCGACGCCCCCTCTGTGGCAGGCACCAGTTTTTCCGAGCCGAGACCCCGGGTCGGCGCTTCACGTCGGCGCACATCCAGGTCCCGCAACATGTCATTAACCAGGCTCATAGATATCCAATTTCCTGTTCGCTATGGTAACCACAGCGAAAACTCATCGCAGGTAATAACCCACCAGATAAACAATTAATGCAACACAACCTGCGGCCATGACGGCGCTGGCGGCGGCATATTGCCTGACACCGCCCTGAGGCAGGCTGACTCCTTCGGTGTCTTCAATCGCTTTACGCATGTGTTCGCGATCGACCACGCGCTCACCTCGACCAAACGCAACCATCAGGGCCTTGTGACAAAGAATATTGACGATTCGTGGTGTGCCGTTGCTGGCATTAAACACGTCATCGAGGGCCTTGCCAGTAAATACCGAAGGCCCGTTGTATCCCGCAGTGGCAAGCCGGTGCGAAACATAACGTTCGAGTCCTTCCCGGTCGAGCGATTCCAGACGGTAGGAGAACGTGATCCGCTGCAGCAATTGTCGTAGTGATTTCTCGCGCAACATCTCGTCCAATTCTGGTTGCGCAAACAGCACCACCTGAAAAAGCTTGGTCTGTTCCGTTTCCAGATTGGTCAGCAGCCGCAATGCCTCCAGCGTCTTTTCTGGCATGGCGTGGGCTTCATCAATAAAAAGAATCACCTGACGCCCTTCTGCTGAGTAGTTCATCAGGACTTTGGTAATTTTCTTGAGCAGACTGTGATGCCCGATATCGGAATCCGCTTCCAGTCCCAGCTCTTCGGCGAATGCAAGGAACAGCCCTTTGGGGCTAAGCACTGGATTTGCTATATAGGCAGTGACATAGGTGTCCGGATTCTCTTCCAGCGTATTTAGCACTTTGCGGCACAACATGGTTTTGCCCGTACCGACTTCGCCCACAACCTTGATAAATCCTTCCCGGTTGGACACGGAAACCATAAGCATATTGTATGCCTTATGGTAGCTGGCCATGTTCAGAAAGAACTCGGTATTCGGCGTCAGCGAAAACGGCAGTTCCTTGATGGCAAAGTGCTCTAGATACATCGCACTGTCCTGTGCTGGTTAGTTGGCAAACGGATTGATGTCATTTCGCAAACGCTGCAGGCGTTCATTGCCCTCACGAAGCAGGCGTTGCTCAGACAGATCATTGGCGATTAACGGTCGCAGCAAAATAATAAACTCACTTTTGACTGTGGTCCGACGGCGCTGATCAAAAACGCCGCCTACCAGCGGGATATCATTGGCAACTGGAACACCCGCTGCGTCATCCAGGCTGCGCTCGTAGGCCAGACCACCCAGGACCACTATACGTCCATCGTGCGCGCGAATAATACTGTCCAGTTCACGAACCGAAGGCCGGGCCAGCGGCACCTGTTCCCCAGCAATCTGCTTGGTCTGCTCGGTCACCGTGGTGATGGTCGGGTGCACGTGCAGAGTGATGATGCCGTTGTCACTGATCTGCGGCGTGATGTCCATGGAAATGCCGGAGAAAAACGACTGCAGGTTGTTGCCTGAGGTCTGCGTTGTTGAGGTTCCGGTACTGATCACACTGGAGCCGACACCGGTCTGGAAAAATTCGGAATCACCGTCCTGAAACACTGCTTTCTGATTGTTCATCACTTTCAGACTGGGACTGGACAATACCTGCGTGGTGCCGCGTGATTCCAGTATTCTGAAGACAGCATCAAAGTCAGTGAAATTGGTGGTCAGTGCCAGCGGATTGGAAATGGCGTCAATACTGGAGCCGTTGCTGCCGCCGCCAAACTGGCCGGTGATGATGTTGTCAGTTGCTTCAGAGCCACCCGGACCGAAGGTGTCGAAGTCGATGGCGGTCTGGAAGCCCTTGTTGAGCACCACTTCCAGAAACTGCACCTGAATGGTGACTTCGCGCGACAGGATATCCTGTGCGCGCTTCAGGTAATCGGCTACACGATCGAGACTTCGAGGCTCCGCCGTGACCATGATTAAGCCCACTTGCGGATTAACAACAACTCGGGTTGTATCCGCTTGACCGGTCGCATTACCATCCAGCCCAGCCAGAACACCACTGCCACCGCTGTTCGTGGTTCCATCGGCCTCAATCATATCCTCCAGAGTCTCCCGGATGCTATCCCAGAAATCAGTTTCGGTATTGGTGGATACCTGACCACCTCCGCCAGCACCGCCTCCGCCGCCGCCAACACCACTGCCTCCTGAGGAACCGCCACCTAAGCCACCAGATGACCCGCCGCCAAAACCTCCGCCGCCTCCGCCAAGACCGCTGCCGCCACCGCCGCCCGATGAACCACCACCGCTGCCCGACGCGCCACTGGTGACCTGCACACTTGACGAGCCGGACCGGCTCACATCAAGGTAGTCAATATTAAAAATGCGTGTCTGCATGCCCGGCGGGCGAATCTGGTAGATGTTGTCACGGCGGCTGATCTGGTAGCCGTAGGTTTCCTCGACTGCCAACATCACGTCATCGATGGTCACATTGGGCATATTGATGCTGATTTCTCCTTCGACCTGCGGGCTGACCAGCACACCGTAGTCGGTACCTGCGACCAGGTTGTCAAAAAAATTCCGGGCATTCTCGCGCGATGCAGCTACGTTAAAACGTTCGGCCACCGGCGTCAGCAGGTCATCACTCAACGCCATATCCGGCATCAGATCATTCACCACCGCCTGACTGGGCGCATCGGCCGTGACTTCAACATAGGATTGCTCCGCATCTTCCAGAATCACCTGCATGTCATCCAGCATGCTGACGTCCGGCGGCTGCCTGGCGCCCATGGCTTCGCAGGCAACCAGAAACACGCAGACGGACAACGTCAGTCCGACTCTGATTCTGGCTGCCAGCCCGAATTGGTTTATATCTTCTGCCATCTCAACCATTCCCACTCCGTCGATGTGCCCGCAGGGGCACCTCCACTTATATCAATTCTCGACTGGTGTTCTGACCGCGCGCAAAAACCGGGTCAGCACCTGTTCCTCGCCATCAATCAACAACACGACTTCACCTGGCCGTATTTCAACAACCGGGGCTCCCTCAATTTCATCGCCCACCGTCACCCGGGTATCATTGATCACAGCAACGGGACTCAGGCCTCCGGCACGCACAAAACTCAAGCTCAGCTCGCTCAGGCGTGGACCAGTCGTCGGCACTGACTCAGCTGTGAGCCGGCTGTCCGGCAACACCGCCCAGGGTGGCTGCGTGGGGTCACGAAAGTCCTCTCCGTCTATCGTTACAATGCGACCCTGTGCCAGAGCCAGCCCCGACACAAGCATCAACATTACCAGCATCAGCTTATACACCAACAAAGCCCTCTTCTGTGCTTAGGGTGTGTATCTCCAACCGTATTGTGCCGGTCGGCCACTCTGTTCTGGCAAAAGTAATCTGATCCCAGAAAAATCGCTCGCTGAAGCCTTCTATACGCTGCAGATACAGAATCAGGCTCAGATAGTCACCCTCAAGGTCAAGCATCAAACTGTGCTTAAAAACCTGCTGACCACCTGCCAGGTCATCGGCCGCTTGCGTTAGGTTTTGATTGGCTGCAACTGCTGTAGTCGCCTGACGCATTGGCTCCGGTGCCCGATTCTCGACTTTCACCAACTCAAGGCCAGACTGGCTTTCCAGAATCGAGGTCAACAGCCGCGTCATCGATTGCGGCGTCACCAGATTGCCGGCCAGTTGCTCAATGTCGACCTGTAATTCCGCCTGCGCTGCGATGGCCCGTTCTATTCGCTGCCTGGCCGCCTGATTGGGGTCCTGAGTGGCTGATATTTCTGCCTGCCGTTCACGCTGCTGCATCACTGCCAATTGCGATCCGGCGGCAGTGATCTGCCGCGACAGGGCCGTATTTGCGTCCCGGCGCGGTGTCAGGTACAAAGCATTGAATGCCCAGACGACCAGCACGACCAGCAGGAGCCCGATCAGGCATTTTTCTGCCATTGAGCGACTGTCGAAGCTGTCTTCAATACGACGTATCTGGTCTTTTGGGCTCATCAGTTGGTCTCCAGCACAAAATCGTACACAGGCTCGTCAGTGCCTGCCCGTGTTCGTGTTGATGTCAGACGACTGAAACGCTGGTTGCGGATTTCGCTGTCTCCCATGCTTAAGCGACCGACAAAGTCAGGCAACATAGCGGCCTGTTGCGCACTGCCTTGCAGAAGCACGTGCGACGCGTCACCGCTGATGCTGAATTGCCGCAACCAGAGCCCGGGAAACGACGCCCGGGACAGATCCTTCAGGTGCTCAGAGTAACCGCTCAGATTGCCCAGTGTTGTTGTACTCATGAAATCATACAATTCACGCGATTGCGCCAGTCGCTGCTCCCGGCTTTCCATTTCACGAATCAGCGCCTGATCGGTGGCGCGGCCCGCGACATCGCGCTCAATCTCTTCTGTGCGTTCGGTCTGCGCATTCAAGGCCGCCTGCGCCACTTCCAACTGATCGGCTAGCCGCCCTGACTGCCAGGCAGTCCAGCCGGCATTCAACAACAACACGGTCACAATGGCGACCAACACCAGTGACAAACGCGCAGCGTTCAGCCAGTCACGGCGTGGTCGCAACTCCGGCAGCAGCAGGTTGATCTGTTGCGTGGTTGCTGCCATTACTGACCTCCCCCAACCAAATCTGTGCGCAAGCCCGCACCTATTGCCATCATGCATGCACCTTTCATTTCTGCAGTCACTGAATCGGGAGACGCCAGCTCATGGATGTAATCAAGCACCCCGACTGGCGCCGCCAGTGCTTCGCCCAGGCTGTTCATCATCGACTCGGTATCCTTGAGTCGGGGCGCAATCATGATCTGGTTGATGGGATTTTGCCCCATCTGACTTTCGTAATAGTCCAGAGACCGCTGAATCTCCAGCGCCAGCCGGTCTCGCACCATTTCCCAGTCATCCTGCATGAGCGCGTCGGGCCCTACTTGCGTGTTGATCTTGCGCGTCAGGTAAAGCTCACCGTTGCGGCTGACATTCATGGTGCTGCCGCTTTCTTTCAGTGAAATGAATGCCAGGCCATTGCGATCATCCATCACCTGAGTGCTGATATTGCGCATCGCCAGTTCCGGAATATCGATGGACTGAAGCTGGAGACCGGCGCGATCGACGGTATCAATCAGCTCTGCCACCGCGGTTCGCGAGGCAGCCACGGCATATACCATTTTGCTGCTGTCTCTTATACACATCTCCGAGCCCACGAGACAGGCAGAAATC
>OJBX01000492.1_pt1 | contig 14749 bp, 15 predicted proteins | sample 1590751 | NCBI WGS metagenome assembly OJBX01 (sample SAMN05416780, study PRJEB24817) | seawater metagenome | isolation source: Sea water | place: Canada:Atlantic | collected 2013-07
AAACCTTACCTCAAAAAATCGAATTAGCCTGATCGCTACATCACGCGCTTGTCACTGCACGGCGCTCCTTAGTGGATACGCCGCCAATATTCACGATTGAGCAGTGTCGTTAACACAAACAGAATAGCCAGGAAACCCAGGACATAGACCCCAATTTCCTGTCGTTTGAGTCGCACAGGCTCGCCGACGTAGTAGAGGAAGTTGACCATGTCATAGACAAATGCATCAAATTCTTCAGGTGTCATTTCCCCGGTACCTGCAACATGGCTTAGCTCACAATCTTCCGGCGCATCAGCATTGTTGGTACACACCACGTCGCCCTGCAGGTCATACAGTACATTGGGCATGCCTACGTTCGGGAATACAGTATTGTTAACACCCCATACCCGACTCTCATCTGTGTAGAAAGAGCGCAGGTAACCATACAGCCAGGCCGGGCTATGAAGGCGACCGGCCAGGGTCAGGTCAGGTGGTGTTTTACCAAACCAGTTATTGCTGTCATCGGCATCCATGTTGTTTTCCATCAGATCACCGATGGCCGCATCACCAAACACCAGGTTGTCCATGACCAGTTCGACCGGAATGCCCAGGTCGTCTGCAGTACGCTGATAACGAGCGTACTGCAGAGAATGGCATGAATGGCAGTAGTTCATGTAAGACGTAAAGCCGCGCTGCAGAGACGCTTCATCACGCAAATCCATGTCTACCGGCTCCAGGTCCACGGTCACTTCCGCGCCCACTGCTTTCAGCGGCAGGAATATCAAGGCTGCCAGCAGTGCCAGGGTGATGGCCAGCTGTTTGTTGCTGATCCAGCGACCTGTTACGCGCTGAGGCTCAACAAAGGTCTTTTCTTTCTTCGTGTACCAGGGCATCAGGAAGAAGAACAGGAAATACAGCACCGTACAGAACTGAGCCAGCGCAATCCGCGGCGCACTGGTACCCAGTGTGCCCAGATAACCCAGAATCAGGAAGCTGGCGGTAAAGATCAGCAGCGCTACGCGGCTATACCAGCCCTTGTAACGAATTGATCGTACTTCGCTGCGGTCCAGCCAGGGCAGCACGAACAGAATGGCAATGGCGCCAAACATGACAATCATGCCCCAGAATTTCGCGTCGATACCAAACAACGGCACAGTCACTGCGCGCAGCATTGAGTAGAACGGCGTGAAGTACCAGACCGGCGGAACGTGCTCAGGCGTTACCAGCGGGTTGGCTTCCTGGAAATTTGGCGGCTCAAGGAAATAACCACCCATTTCCGGCGCAAAGAAAATCACGAAACAGAACACAAACAGGAAGACAGTGATACCTACCAGGTCATGTACGGTGTAGAAAGGATGGAATGGCACGCCGTCAACAGGATTGCCGTCCGGGCCTTTGTTCTTCTTGATGTCGATGCCATCAGGGTTGTTGGAACCCACTTCATGCAAGGCCAGTAGATGCAGCACCACCAGACCAATCAGGATAATAGGCAGAGCCACGACGTGCAGTGCAAAGAAACGGTTCAGGGTTGCGCCGGAGATCAGGAAGTCACCGCGTACCCAGATCAGAAGGTCTTCGCCGATGACCGGAATGGCACCAACCAGAGACACAATAACATTGGCTCCCCAGTAGGACATCTGGCCCCAGGGCAGTACATAACCCATGAAACCTTCCATCATCAGCACCAGATAGATGGCCATGCCAAAGACCCAGATCAGTTCACGCGGTTTTTTGTACGATCCGTACATCAGGCCACGGAACATGTGCAAATACACCACAACAAAGAATGCCGAAGCCCCGGTTGAGTGGATGTATCGTAGCAACCAGCCAAATTCCACATCACGCATGATGTATTCAACAGATGCAAAGGCACTCTCAGCACTGTTGGTGTAATGCATGGTCAGGAAAATACCTGATACCAGCTGAATAACCAGTACGACCAGGGACAACACGCCAAAGAAATACCAGAAGTTGAAGTTCTTGGGCGCATAGTACTTGCTCATATGCTTTTCCCAGGCGGTAACGATGGGCAGACGCTCATCAGTCCAGTCACGTAACCCTGCCAGGGAAGAAACGATAAAGCCTTGTTTTTTAGAATCGCTCATTATGCACTCACCCCGTCTTCACCAATCACCAGGATATTGTCGGATTCAAAGAAATGGGGAGGCACTTCCATGTTGCGCGACGCCGGGGAGCCGATGTACACACGCCCCGCCAGGTCGAACTTGGAACCGTGACACGGACAATAAAAACCACCCTTCCAGTCCTGTTCAAACGGCTCAGGCCTGATCGCCAGGCGCGGCGTCGGTGAACAGAACAGGTGTGGACACAAACCAATCAGCACGAGGACTTCAGGGTTGCGCGAACGGTACTGATTGTCCGCGTACTCGGGCTGTTCCGGTTGTTCCGAATTCGGATCCTGTAGATCCGAGTCGAGTGTCGCCAGTGCATCCAGTGCTTCCTGGGTACGACGTACTACAAAAATGGGTCGACCGCGCCAGGCGGGAATAGGTCCCAGTATGGAGCCCTCTTCGATACGACTGATGTCCACCCGGACCGGCGCACCCGCTGCGCGCGCTTTGGCGCTGGGGTTCCAGGAGCCGACGAAGGGGACCACTGCCCCTACCACACCGGCAGCCCCTACGACCGAAGTTGAACCCAATAAAAACCGTCTGCGGCCAGAATCAGTACCGTCTTCACTCACCGTGTTTTCTCCTGAGCTTTGTCGTCTACAAAAAAGAGTAGTGCCTGCCCCGGCACAGAGCCGGAGTGGGCGAAAAATCTGCTAATGCTGCGTTGCTGCGCTTATTATTATGCTGGCCTCTTGTCTCAGGAGCTGACACGCGCTCCGGATCGACAACTGCAGTCCCTGCTGTCTGACAATGTTTAGTACTGGCTGAAAGGCGCAAACCGGCAAACGGGCAGAATGGTAGTCAATTTTACGATTTTTTTCAAGCTCGCTTTCACGGCAATAGCACTTAAGCAGTTGAATCAGAAAGAGATTTATTTTTTTACTAAAAACAAAAAAAGCGCCTGCCTCTCGGCAATAGCGCTTTTTCTGCGAATCAAGGGCTGATGAGGCCGGGAAAACCCGGGAACATCAACGCTTGGAGTACTGAGGACGCTTGCGAGCTTTGCGCAGACCGACCTTCTTACGCTCAACCTCACGGGCATCGCGAGTCACAAAGCCGGCTTTGCGCAATGGCGAGCGAAGTTCTTCGTCATATGCGATCAGGGCACGGGTCAAACCATGGCGAATCGCGCCTGCCTGACCAAAACTACCGCCGCCTTTTACGGTGACCTTGATGTCGAACTTACCGGCCATCTCCAGCAGTTCAAGCGGCTGCTGGACAATCATGCGGGCAACTTCACGACCGAAAAAACCGTCGAGTGTGCGCTGGTTGACCGAAATGTTGCCACTGCCTTTGGTGATGAACACGCGAGCAGTCGCTGTTTTACGTCGGCCAGTGCCGTAGTATTGAGTTGTTGACATAGGAATTCAGTGAGCCTCGTAAATCCTTTGTAAATTCTTACAGTTGCAGTGCCTGCGGCTGTTGGGCCGCGTGAGGATGCTCAGTACCAGCATAAACCTTGAGCTTCTTGAACATCGCTCGACCCAGTGGTGTGCGCGGCAGCATGCCTTTCACAGCCAGCTTGAGCACGCGCTCCGGAGAGCGGTCGATCAGTTTTTCAAAGCTGAAAGTCTTCAGACCGCCCGGGTATCCCGAGTGGCTGTAATACATCTTGTCTTTTGCTTTCTTGCCGGTTACCCGGACCTTCTCAGCATTTACCACAACAATAAAGTCACCGGTATCCACGTGAGGCGTGTACTCAGGTTTGTGTTTTCCACGCAGGCGGCTTGCGATTTCAGTTGCCATACGCCCAAGCGTTTGGCCTTCTGCATCAACGAGCAGCCAGTTATGTTCTACATTCTGTGGTTTTGCACTAAAAGTCTTCATGTAACGTCACCGAACGGGCATTATCTTCAGGGAGCGCGAATACTACCGAAGCGCCTGTCATTATTCAAGCATTTTATGGATAGAAAGTATTAAATTGATCACGGGCGGTGTTCGCGGGCCAGATAATCTTCTGACTGCATCTCCAGCAGTCGACTGCGGGTGCGCTCAAACACAAACGCCAAACCCTGCCCGATGTATAAATCAGGCAGTGGCACAGCGGCGGACAAAATCAATTTCACGTGGCGATCATACAGCTCATCGACCAGACTGACAAATCGGCGTGCGACATCATCCTGCGCTGAATCCATCTGGGGCACGTTTCCCAGCACCACAGCATGGTACACCTTGGCCAGCTCTATGTAGTCGTAAGCACTACGAGCACCATCACAAAGCTCATCAAAATCAAACCAGACCACGTCATCAGCTACCTGCCTGACTGGCAGCGATCGGCCCAGCACACCGATTTCACCGCCAACCTGGGCATCGGCATGTTCCGGCGCCAGCCGGGTGAACGCCGACTGCAGCGATTGTTCAGCCTCGGCACCCAGCGGCGAGAAGTAAAGACAGGCCTGCTTTAATGCCCGCAGGCGATAGTCGGTTCCGCCTTCCAGCTCAACAATCTCGGTATGCTTGTGCAACAGGGCGATTGCCGGTAGAAAGCGTTCGCGCTGCAGACCATTGGCATAAAGCCCGTCCGGATGGATGTTGGAGGTTGCAATCAGCACCACCCCCGCTTCCAGTAAATGCTCCAGCAATCGACCCAGTATCATGGCATCGCCGATATCAGAGACAAAAAACTCATCAAAACACAATACCCGCGCACTGTCAGCGATATCAGCAGCCACCTGCTCCAGAGGATTTTTCTGACCCTTGAGTGCGGTCAGGCGGCCATGCACCATCTGCATGAAACGGTGAAAGTGGGTCCGATGTTTGTTCTCTAAAGGCAGACACTCATAAAACGTATCCATGATGTAGGTTTTGCCGCGTCCGACGCCGCCATGGAAATAAAGGCCTTTAACCAGCGGCGGCGTTGTTCCACCAAACAGCCCTCCCCAGCCTGCCGGTGACAGCAGCCGGCTCAAGGCCGAACCTTTGCCGGCTCTCCGATCTGCCGCCAGCACATCATCATAGACGCGCTGCACATGGACAAAGGCCTGCGCCTGTGCCGCATCGGGCCGCAGCACACCACGGGCAAGGTCATCCTGATATCGTTGTATGGGGGTCATTGTCGCAACACCGGCGTGTGTTCAAAGCCCCGCATTCTAGCCTCCTTTAAGGGGCCGGAGGAAGCGGGACACATACCCGCGCTGGCTGCGCTCAGTGCCCGACGATGTTATCGCTACACCCGTCATTCAACACGAGAGCGACATCATGCTAGAATAGCGTCAGGCCATCCGGTCGTATTCGCGTTATACTTGCGCCTATTCAAGCGAAGGAAGAGTTTTAATATGTTGTGGTTAACCGGTATCGTTTGCCTGGCTGTCGGCCTGGTAGCGGGTTTGCTTATAGCCAAGCGAATCAGCGGCAGCAATCCTGCCAAAGTCTCCGAGCTGGAGGCACGGGTGCAGGAATTGCAGCGTCATCACGCGCAGTATCGAGAGAATGTCAGTGAGCATTTTAATACCACGGCAGAACTGGTGCAGCACATGACCGAGAGCTACCGCGATGTCTATCAGCACCTGGCAGGCGGCGCACAGGATCTTTGTACAGGCGATGTCGCCAGCAAACTACTGCCCGCAACGGAACAATCAATGTTCTACCATGTGGACGATGACGAGCTCGAAGCGCCCAAAGATTACGCTCCCAAAAAGGCTCCTGGTCAATCTGGCGCGCTGGCGGAAAACTTTGGCCTGGACGCGAGCAACAGTCCGGATAAGGACACGAGTGCAGACAAAAACAGAGACCACAAGCAGGCCGTCAACGAAGACTGACTCACCCCGAACCCTTTAGAACCTCCGCAGCACCGTTAAGACGGCTGTGCTGCAGCACCCGGTACACAAACATCATGGCTGATTACAACCTGACACACCTGAAACAACTGGAAGCAGAAAGCATACACATCATCAGAGAGGTCGCAGCGGAGTTCAGCAACCCCGTCATGCTGTACTCGATTGGCAAGGACTCGTCAGTGATGCTGCACCTGGCGCTGAAAGCATTCTATCCTGGCCGATTGCCCTTTCCATTGATGCATGTCGACACCACCTGGAAATTCCGCGAAATGATCGAATTCCGCGACACCCAGATGGAAAAGCTGGGTCTGGACCTGATTGTGCATATCAATCAGGAAGGTGTTGATGCTGGCATTGGCCCCTTCACACACGGTAGCGAGAAACATACCGACGTGATGAAAACACAGGCCCTGCGACAGGCACTGGACAAACACAAATTTGATGCCGCTTTTGGCGGCGGTCGCCGTGATGAGGAGAAATCCCGAGCCAAGGAGCGCGTATTTTCCTTCCGCGATAAGAATCATCGCTGGGATCCGAAAAATCAGCGCCCGGAACTGTGGAACATCTACAACGGCAAGGTCAATCGCGGCGAAAGCATCCGCGTGTTTCCGCTCTCCAACTGGACCGAGCTGGATATCTGGCAGTATATCTACCTGAACAATATCGACATCTCACCGCTGTATTTTGCTAAAGAACGTCCGGTGGTCAACATGGATGGCATTGACATCATGGTCGACGACGACCGCATGCCGATTCCACCCGGCACCGATATCCAGCACAAGATGGTGCGGTTCCGCACACTGGGCTGCTACCCACTGACCGGCGCGGTGGAGTCCACTGCGACCACGCTGCCTGACATTATTCAGGAAATGCTGCTGACCACCAGCTCCGAACGCCAGGGACGACTGATCGATTCAGATCAGGCCGGCTCCATGGAAGAAAAGAAACGCAAAGGGTACTTCTGACATGTCACACCAATCAGAGCTTATCAGCACCGATATTACCGCCTACCTGGCACAACATGAACGCAAGGAAATGCTGCGACTGCTCACCTGCGGCAGCGTTGACGATGGCAAGAGCACCCTGATCGGACGTCTGCTGCACGACTCCAAAATGATTTATGAGGATCAACTCGCCGCGATCACAGCCGACAGCGTCAAATCCGGCACCACCGGCGGCAAACTTGATCTGGCGCTGCTGGTTGACGGCCTGCAGGAGAGCGCGAACAGGGCATCACCATTGATGTGGCATATCGTTATTTTTCAACGGCAAAGCGCAAATTCATCATTGCCGACACCCCCGGTCATGAGCAATACACACGCAACATGGCCACCGGCGCCTCAACCTGCGATCTGGCGATCATCCTGATAGATGCCCGCCACGGCGTACAGGTGCAGACCCGTCGTCACAGTTTTATCACCTCGCTGCTGGGGATCCGGCATATCGTTGTTGCCATCAACAAGATGGATTTGATGGAATACAGCGAAGATGTGTTCAGCAAAATCAAGGCGGACTACCTCAAGTTCAGCGAAAAGCTGCGCGATGCTGAGTTCCACTTTATTCCGATGTCCGCACTCGACGGCGACAACGTGGTCAACCCCAGCGACAACATGGCGTGGTATGACGGCCCTACCCTGATGTCGTTGCTGGAAAATGTACAGATTGCGGAAGACCGAAACTACGACGATTTCCGTTATCCCGTGCAGTATGTCAATCGACCCAACCTCAATTTCCGTGGCTTCTGCGGCACGGTTGCGTCCGGTGTTGTGCGCAAGGGCGATGAAATCATGGTACTGCCTTCGCGCAAGAAGAGCCGTATCAAATCCATTGTGACCTTTGACGAAGAGCTGGAGCTGGCCCATGCAGAAATGGCCATCACTCTGACGCTGGAAGATGAAATTGACGTCAGCCGCGGCGACCTGATTGCGCACCGCGACAACCTGCCCACAATCACTGAAGAGTTTGATGCGACAGTGGTGTGGATGATTGATGCCGCCATGCTACCAGGCAAGCTTTATGATTTTAAACTGGGCAGCAAAACCGTCAGCGGCCGCGTCAATACGGTGAAATACCAGATTGATGTCAATACGCTGGAAGAGAAACCCGCACCCGGCCTTGAGCTCAATGAAATCGGTTTGTGTGAAATCAGCGTCGATCAGCCTGTGTGCATCGACAGTTATGAAAAGAATCGAAGCACCGGCGCATTTATTGTCGTCGATCGCCTGACCAACGTCACCGTCGGTGCCGGCATGATAAATCTGGAAAGTGCCGCCGCCCGCCGCCGCAAGGCCCGCAGCAGTGCCACCCATGTCACGCGCGAAGAGCGAGCAGCACGTTACGGCCAGACGCCAGCGACCATCATGTTCATTGGCGTGTCCGGTGCCGGCAAGTCCACATTGGCACACGGTCTGGAACGACGCCTGTTCGACCTGGGCCGGGTCAGCACGGTGCTTGATGGTAAGGCCATGCGTCTGGGCATCAGCAAGGACCTGCCCCACGATGCCTTGGGCCGGGCAGAGAATCTGCGCCGCAGTGCCCATATTGCCCGCTTCCTGAATGATTCGGGCATGATCTGCTGCGCGGCATTTGTCGCACCCAATCCGGATTCTCGCGAGCACGCCGTCAGTGTGATAGGCAAAGACAATTGCCACATCATCTATCTGAACCCGCCCATTGCAACCTGTCAGCAACGCGACCCCAGTGGTATCTATGCGGCCGCAGAATCGACCGGCTCGGCCGATATACCGGGCATATCGTTCCCTTATGCACCACCGGAGAAGGTGGATCTGGAGCTGGATACCGAAAGCCTGTCAGTTGAAGACTGCCTGGACAAGGTTGTGGCCCTGATGCAGGACAAAGGCATCATCAAGGGCAGCTAAACGCTTTCTTGCTCCGACAAACGCAGCAGCAAAGCGCATGAGCATGAGAGAGCGAGAAAGCGCATGAGAGAGCGAGAAAGCGCAAAAAGAGTCACACCGGGTTATCGATATCGATAAACTGATGCTGCAGATCAAAACGCTGGGCAATCAACTTGCCCAGCGCCTGCACACCATACCGCTCAGTGGCGTGATGACCGGCGGCAAAATAATGAATGCCGTGCTCACGCGCACTGTGAACTGTCGGTTCGGATATCTCGCCTGACACATAGGCATCGGCACCCGCAGCCACCGCTTTTTCGATATAACCCTGCGCCGCACCCGTACACCAGGCTACTCTGGTAATGGGCGCATCAGTGCCCGCAATATGCAGCGGTTTGCGATGCAGACGGTCCGTCAACAATGCGGCAAAATCAGCCCCCGAGACAGGCTCCGGCAGTTGCGCCACCAGGCCCATATCATGGTTATTCTGTCGTGACAGGGCATCTCCCGGGGACAACCCGAGCAGCTTTGCCAGCTGCACATTGTTGCCCAGCTCCGGATGCGCATCCAGAGGCAGATGATAAGCAATCAGGCTGATGTCGTGCGCCATCAGCGTTTTAATCCGCTGACGTTTGATGCCGGTCAGCGCCGCGTCTTCGCCACGCCAAAAATAGCCGTGATGCACCAGAATCGCATCAGCCTGCTGCTCGATGGCAGCATCTATTAACGCCTGGCACGCGGTGACGCCGGTGACCAGGCGCTCAACTCTGTCCCGACCCTGAACCTGCAATCCGTTAGGACAATAGTCCTTGAACTGTTCCGGCCTCAGCTCACGCGTAAGCGCCGCCATCAACTCATCCAATCCGACAGTCATACCGATTTACCTTCACATAAGTCACAATAGTTCGCATAATGCCTGAGTAAAAAGCAGGTGCAAGAAAACGCATCTGACTCAGTTGTGATCGAGTATCAAAGAAGTCGACGATTATAGCAATTCACCTGAACGACAGCGGCCCTATGAAGAAATTTCTGCAGTTTATAAGTTGGCCAATCATGACCGGTGTTCTACTCGCGGTTGTACTACTGCAGTACCAGCAGCTAGAGGACCTGTCCGGACAGATCACCCAGGCACCGCGAGACACTGCGCAGGCGCCGACAAATGCGGTGGCGCCCGCCGCTGCCCGCTCCTATGCTGACGCGGTCGAGCGCGCAGCGCAATCTGTGGTCAGCATTCACTCAACCATTCGCGAACAGATAGAGCTGCCTCCCGCCGACGAGTTGCCTTCCGCATTCCGGGAACTGCTGCAAACAATTCCCTCCGAGCGCCTCTGGGACAGCCTGGGCTCCGGCGTTGCCATCACCGATGAAGGCCATATTCTGACCGCACTTCACGTAATTGAAGGCGCTGAAGATATTGAAGTCCATTTCACGGATACCCAGGGCAACAGCGTAAACGCACGAGCACAATTAATCGGATCCGACACCAGTACCGATCTGGCGCTGTTGAAAGTCGAAAGCACGGCGTTGCCGCCTCCCGTGCCCATCGGCAGTTCGGATGGCATACGTGTCGGCGATTCAGCTCTGACTATTGGCTATCCGCGCCGCGATCTGATGAACCAGAAATCAGTGTCACTCGGCATTGTCAGTGCGCTTGGTATTCCCCGGGACGGGCTGCCCATTGTGCAATATATACAGACTGACGCAGCCATGAATTATGGCAATTCGGGCGGCGCGCTGATTAATGCCGAAGGCGCATTGATCGGAATTAATTCCTTTATCTATTCCGAGTCAGGTGGCTCAGACGGCATCGGATTTGCTGTACCCATTAACAAGGCCATGATCATTGTTGAGCAACTGATTCAGCATGGCGTTGTCACGCCGGGTTACCTTGGCGTCATCACAGGTGAATTGTTAACCGAAGAGACAAGTCGCACTTTTTTTGGCAACCCTGATATCGAGGGACTATTAATCGAACAGGTTGACGACGGCAGCCCGGCCGAACAGGCCGGCATCCAGGCCGGTGATGTCATGGTAGCAATCGACGGCAGCGCCATCAGCAGCGTCATCGGCGCCATTGAACAGATTAACAGGAAAGCGCCCGGTCAGTTTGTTGAGTTGACCATTTTTCGCACCGGCGAGTATCAGACTATTTCGGTGACACTGGGCACCGGTACTGCCCAGTACCGCACCCAGTTCAATGACAATGCCCGCATTCCCGAAAATGGACTGGACTGAAAAGGCGGCGCTGACGCGCCACCATCACGCAACGTTATTTGCGACCGGGAATTCGCCATGCCGCTGACAGGGCATGCGCCTGCAGGTGCTCGTTCTGCGCAAGCGTTTCTGCCACCGGCGCCAATCTCGCCGCACCGGCCGGCGAACAATTAATAATCGAACTGCGTTTTTGAAAGTCGTACACACCCAGCGGTGAAAAGAATCGTGCCGTGCCGGATGTAGGCAACACATGGCAAGGCCCGGCACAATAATCACCCAGCGCTTCAGGCGTGTGACGCCCCAGAAATATTGCTCCGGCGTGCCGCACTTTTTCCAGCCACAATTCAGGCTCTGCCACGGATAACTCAAGGTGCTCCGGCGCAATCTGATTGCTGATGCGCATGGCTGCATCCAGATCCGGCGCAAAAATCAGGGCGCCACGATTTTGCAGTGAACTACGAATGATGTCACGCCGCTCCATGGTCGGAAGCAGGCGATCAATGCTGGCGGCCACCTGATCCAGAAACTCTTTGTCGGTGCTTATCAGAAGCGATTGTGCCTGTTCGTCATGCTCTGCCTGTGAAAACAGATCCATGGCAATCCAGTCGGGATCGGTTTTGCCATCGCAGACAACCGTGAGCTCTGATGGCCCGGCAATCATGTCGATGCCGACTTGGCCAAACACCTGTTTTTTCGCAGCAGTTACATAAACATTGCCCGGTCCAACAATCTTGTCTACACGGGGAATGGTATCCGTACCAAAAGCCAGCGCGGCAATTGCCTGGGCACCACCAATGGTAAACAGACGATCAACACCGGCAATCGCTGCTGCAGCAAAAATGAGCCGCCCGGCACCACCCGCATCGTCGCCGTAGTGTGTTGGCACCACTGCGATGACTTCATCAACGCCTGCCACTTTGGCCGGAATGGCGTTCATCAACATGGAAGACGGATAGTTGGCTTTACCACCGGGCACGTAAATACCAACGCGCTCCAGCGCGACCACATACTGGCCGTAAACCGAGCCATCATCTTCTTCATATTGCCACGATGGCTGTTTCTGGTGTTCATGATAGTGACGAATGCGCTCGGCTGCCGTATGCAGCGCGTCCGCCAGCGAGGCATCCAGACTGTCCAGCGAGGCCTGCATCTGAGCCTTGCTCACTTCCAGCTCACTGACCAGGCTACCGGTAAAACGATCAAAACGACGACTGTAATCCACCACGGCGTCATCGCCACGGCTGCGCACATCGTGCAGGATGTCGGCGACAATCTTGCTGGTTTGCGGATCCTCAATCATGCGCCGATCCAGCAATGCATCGAGTGCCTCGCCAAAATCAGCCTGTTCTGTGCTCAGTCTTGTCATTACTACATTGTCAGTCATATCCAGCCTCGTTGCAGTTTTGTCGCCTGGAAGCTCGATCAAACGGTGGCTGTCTCTGCCTGCCGGGCGCTGACCGCCGATCCGATACCGGCCAGCAATTCACTGAGCTCGGCGTGCTTGATTTTCATGGCAGCCTTGTTAACGATGATACGTGAACTGATATCCGCGATCAGCTCCAGAGGCTCAAGGCCATTCGCACGCAAGGTATTACCACTGTCTACAATATCCACAATCCAGTCAGCCAACCCCATGGATGGGGCAAGCTCGAGCGCACCGTTCAGTTTGATGATATCGGTCTGCAACCCCTGCTCAGCGAAGTAGCGACGGGCGATATTAACAAATTTGCTGGCGACTCTGACACGCCCTCGTGGTGGTCTGGCGCCAACCGGTGCAGCGGTCATCAAGCGACAGCGGGCGATGCCCAGATCAAGCGGCTCATAAAATGCGCCCTCGCCGTATTCCATCAACAGGTCTTTACCGACGACACCCAGGTCGGCACTGCCAAATTCAACATAGGTCGGCACATCGGATCCGCGCACAATCATGATGCGCAGGCCCGGCAAATTGGTATCAAAAATTAGTTTACGGCTCTTGCTGACATCTTCCAGCAGATGGATGCCGGCCTGCTCCAGCAAAGGCATGACCTCTTCCAGGATACGACCTTTAGTCAGCGCCATCACGATAGGCTGAGTCTGCATTTCCAACATGTTTTATTCCCTGCCCGCCCGATTCAGGACGCCACACGCCGTATGATGGCGCCCAGCGACTGCATTTTTTCTTCGATACATTCATAACCCCGGTCGATATGATAAATGCGATCAATCAGGGTTTCGTTGTCACACACCAGCCCGGCAATGACCAGGCTTGCCGATGCACGCAGGTCTGTAGCCATGACGGGTGCGCCCTTGAGCGTTTCCACACCGTTAACGATAACGGTATTGCCCTGCACCTGCATGGAGGCGCCCATTCTGTTCATTTCGTGCACGTGCATGAAGCGATTTTCGAACACGGTTTCCACAATCGAACCGGTACCCAGGGCAATGGCATTCATGGCAGTAAACTGGGCTTGCATGTCCGTGGGAAAAGCAGGATACGGAGCTGTGCGCAATGACACCGCTTTTGGCCGCTTGCCGTGCATATCCAGTTCTATCCAGTCTTCACCAATACGCAGGTCGGCACCGGCTTCTTCCAGCTTGCTGAGCACAGCGTCCAGAATATCGGGCCGGGTGTCTTTTATTTTGATTTTGCCCCGTGTAGCGGCTGCGGCAATCAGATAGGTCCCGGTTTCGATGCGATCAGGCATGACCGAGTAGCTGCAGCCATGCAGACTGGGCTTACCGTTGATAACAATGGTGTCGGTGCCATGGCCACGTATATCAGCGCCCATGGCAATCAGACACTCGGCCAGATCAACTACCTCGGGCTCACGCGCGGCATTTTCAATGACTGTCTGCCCTTCTGCCAGTGTTGCCGCCATCAGTACGTTTTCGGTACCGGTAACCGTGCACATATCCATGAAGATATGACAGCCTTTAAGACGGCCATCAACCGAGGCCTTGATGTAGCCGTCTTCAACGACAATATTGGCGCCCATTTTCTGCAGTGCTGTTATGTGCAGGTTGACCGGTCGGCTGCCGATGGCACAGCCACCGGGCAAAGCCACTTCGGCCTGACCAAAGTGCGCCAGCATCGGCCCCAGCACCAGAATAGACGCACGCATGGTCTTGACCAGATGGTATGGCGCACTGAACTGGGTGATCGAGTCACTGGTCACTTCCACATTAAGCTTGGCATCCACAATGGGCTGCGCACCCATGCAACCCAGCAGCTCCAGCATCGTTGTAATATCGAACAGGTGCGGGAGATTGCGAATCTGAACCGTATCCCGGGTCAACAGTGTTGCGGCCAGAATAGGCAAGGCCGAGTTCTTGGCGCCAGCGGCACGGATTTCTCCGTTCAGGCGGGCGCCACCCTGAATTAAAAGCTTGTCCATGTATGATCCTGGTACCGGGTGGGCTGGATGGGTCTGATGAATCAGGCTGTTGCTGACTCGTCGGGTGTAAGCAGGTTCATTGATACCGCGTGAACTGCACCCGAGCGTATATGTGCATTTAATTGCTGGTAAACCAGCTGCTGGCGTTTAACCGCATTCAGGCCGGCAAAAGCATCACCTACCATGGCCACCTGAAATTTTCCGCCACCACCCTCGACCCGGACTTCGCAGCCCGGGAAGCTGCTCTGTAGCATGCCCTCAAGATAGGGGGCGTCAATAGTCACATCTGTCATTCAAATTCTCCACCTACATCCTGCAAAGGCTGCCTGCTGCGGCAACCACGTCTCACTGCCAGGCTTCAATGACGGCATCAATATCATTGTTGTGCCGGGCCATCAGCGCGGCAAACTGGG
>OJBX01000495.1_pt1 | contig 14519 bp, 14 predicted proteins | sample 1590751 | NCBI WGS metagenome assembly OJBX01 (sample SAMN05416780, study PRJEB24817) | seawater metagenome | isolation source: Sea water | place: Canada:Atlantic | collected 2013-07
AAACGCTGGGGCGTATATCTGGACGGCAGCACCCGCCTGGGTTCATTGGGACTGCCTGATGCAATTTTGTCCTCAAGTCTTTATCTGTTTGACTCGGAGGTCACCAATCCGATACTGGGCACACAGGAGCGCATCAACGGTCGTGGCCGCGCGGAAATCGGCTTTCGCCACGATGTCGTCAACTGGAATCTTAATTACGGCTTCGACTACGGTCATCCCCTCAACGGTGGAGAACGCAACATCGACGTCAATACCATCGATTCGTATGAGCAGGCCAGCAGCCTGACCATGTTTGTCTCGACGGTGCTGTTTGATGACGTTACTTTCAGGCTCGAATCCAATAATACGCTAGGCTCTGAATCCTGCCGCGAACGTGTGCGCTACAATGGCCTGGCGGCCGCAGGTGACATCAGCGAGATCGAAAACTCCTGCTGGGGCAGTGGTCAGAAACTGGCACTGAAGGTGCGCAAGAACTTCTGAACCACCACCCGATATCCACCGGACATCCTACTCTGGCTTACTGAAAATCATCATGTGCTGCCAGGGCAGGAAGTCCAGGGTGTCGTCCCAGTTCAATCCGAACACGCTCATTTCCCGCACAACCTGCTCTTCACTCATTTTGTGCAGCGGTCTGATGGGCACGCTGTCATCCTCTGCACGATACTCGAGAAGGATAACGCGCCCGCCCGGTTTGAGGGCATCGTTGATGCCGTCCATCATTTCGAAGGGATGGGAGAACTCGTGATAGGCATCCACCAGCAATACCACATCAACGCTGTTCTCCGGCAACCCCGGGTCGTCTATCTGGCCTAACACCGGTTCAACATTGCTGATGCCCAACTCGGCCTTGCGCTGCTCCAGTAGCGCCAGCATCTCCGGCTGAATGTCCGTTGCCAGCACCCTTCCCTCAGGCACCAGCGGCGCCATGCGAAACGTGAAGTAACCGGTGCCAGCACCGATGTCTGCCACCACATCATCGGGTTCCAGCCCCATATTGGCGACCACTTCATCGGGCATCTCTTCGTGCGTACGCTGTTCGCGCTCCAGCCATCCGGCGGCCTGGTGCCCCATGACGCCGGAAATCTCGCGGCCCATGTAGAACTTGCCGATGCCGCCCTGGCTGCGCCCGGGATCAAATTCATAACCTGGATTTTCCGCCGCCTGTACCTGACCGGCACTCAGCGCGACAGCAACGATGATGGCAAGAGATTTCAGCGATTTCATGATAGTCACCTTCAAGATACGTCGAATCGAAGTCAGAAGAGTAACAGAAGCGGCGCTGCGATGGTAAATTCGGCGAACCGCACCCGTCCGTGCCAGCTATGATAGAATCCGGGCAGATCAAATTCGCGGAGCAACAGACACTGATGAGCAACGTTCTTGAGGGTATCCGGGTACTGGATTTTGGGCGCTATATTGCAGGGCCGTTTTGCGCCAGCCTGCTGAGCGACATGGGTGCGGAAGTCATCCGCATAGAAAAGGTCCAGGGTAGCGAAGACCGCTTCCTCTCCCCGGTCAGTGACACCGGCGACGGCGCCCTGTTCATGCAGATGGGCCGCAACAAGCTGGGCATGACGCTGAACCCGATGAAACCCGAAGGCCGTGAAGTGGTCAAGAAACTGGTGGCCAGCGCCGATCTGGTGACCGGCATGAGCCTGAATCCGGCTTCCCTTGCCGCCATTCGTGAAGAGCAGGGCTTCAACATACAGCTCAATGCGGGTGCGCTGACCTCGGATGAGGACGACTTGATCGATAATGCCGAAGGTCTGAGAGATCGGCTCGACGTCATCGATCGTCGTCAGGTGACACTGGATGACATTCAGTTTGTTGCTGACAAATTCAATCAGCTCGCCAACAAATCCCTGTTGCTGTCTGCTGGTGCCAGCGCCTATCTGGGTATGCCTACGTCGTTGGGAGCGCTTGCCGTGCACGGCAAGAGCGAACTCAGGCTGGGCGCAACGACCGAGGTGGATCAGACTGATCTGGACCGAATCAATGACGCTCGTGATTCGGCAAACCTGATTCAGGGTCTGGTCGACCAGTACGGTACCAATTTTTCCAACTACACACCGCAGCAGGCTGCTGCCGTTGTCAGTGCGCTGCAGGCCAGTGGCCTGTTAACGCCAGAGCAGATCAATCAGGCGTTGGCGACAGGCTCGCTGGATACCATTGAGCTGTTGGATGTGGATGATATACAAAGCGAGTTTGTTGGCCGTGGTGCAGCGGTAACCGAAGCCGGAATCACCTTTGCCAGACGCTTTCAGGATACCTCGGTGGGTATTACCGTCAAAGCTCAGCGTGTTGATGTCATTGAGTATCGGGCCAACGTTCAGAACTTTGATGAAGATGATTTTGATGCTGATCAATACCGCGCCGATGGCAGTGGTGTGAATGTGGACCTTGGCATTCAGCACGAGTATGGCAATTGGCGTGTCGGCGCTGTGGCGTCGAACCTGATGAAGGAAACCTATACAGCCCCGACGGGGCATACAGTGACCATTGAACCACGCCTTACCCTGGGTGCCGGCTATCGCGCTAACGGATTTACATTGATGCTCGACGCCGATGCCAACGCCTACGACAATATGATCACGGGCCAGGAATCACAGTTTGCTCGTGCCGGCATTGCGATTGATGTGTTTGACTGGGCTCAATTACGACTGGGTTACAAATCCGACCTGAAGTCAGTCATCGCCGACACCACGACTGTGGGCCTGGGCTTTCGTGCTTTTGGTACCGCCAATGTTGATATTGCTGCGATTACAGGTGACAACGACACAGTCGGGGCAATTTTGCAGCTGGGCCTGTCATTCTAACAAAGGGCGCGGGGAGTGGCCGTTAGTCAGTGCGCCGGATTTAAGGCGCTATCAGGCCTGCACGGATAGCGATAATGGCCAGCTCGGCACTGTTGCCCGCATTGAGCTTCTGCTTGATGTTGTAAAGGTGGGTGCCGATGGTGCGTGGGCTTAGCGACATGACATCGGCTATTGCCTGCACCGATTCGCCTTTGGCCAGAGCGACAAATACTTTAAATTCCTTTTCGGTCAATGCGTCGAGCGGGTTCTTTGATCCCGAGACCTGTTCTACTGCCATGGCCTGAGCAATATCGGGCTCAAGGTAGACCTGGCCTTTATGCACGGCGCGTATCGCCTGCATGAGTACCTCTGCGGCGCTGCGTTTGGTCACATAACCGGCTGCACCGGCTTTTAGTACACGACGGGCATGCATGACATCTTCATGGGCAGACAGCACCAGTATTTTTTGCTGCGGCTCCTTGGCCAACACCCGGGCGATGGTTTCGAGGCCGCCGATACCGGGCATGGAAATATCCAGCACCAGAACATCCGGAGCCAGCCCCTGGAACTGTTTGACGGCGTCTTCGCCGCATTGCGCTTCACCGATGACATCGATGTCATCAGAGCCCTGCAGCAACAACTTGAAACCCATGCGAACCACGGTATGGTCGTCAACCAACATGACCTTGATAGTGTTGTTTTTCATGAGTCGCCCCGATGCAGCGGCAGAGTAGCAATCAGGGTAGTACCGGCGCCGGGGTCCGATTCAAAGCGGACATCGCCACCGAATGCCTGCACACGCTCCTTGATACCGACAATGCCGAAGCGTTGATTTTCGGCGATCTCACCTTCCATACCTTTACCGTCATCGCTGACCCGAATCACCAGTAACTCCGGTTCGCCTGTCTGCATTGCCAGTGCCACGTTTATTCGGGTAGCCTCGGCATGTTTAACTGCATTGGTCAGGCACTCCTGAACAACACGGTACACAGTGATATTGACGTTCTCATCGAAATTATCAAGCCCATCTTCGGACGTCAGATCAATGGCCATCTGGGGGTGCTGGTGGCGATACTGTGCAACAAGTTCCGTGATGGCATCATTGAGGCCAAGGTGATCCAGCGCGCTGGGCCTGAGCTGACGAATCATGGCATGAACAACATCATAAATGTGCGACGCGACCTCGACGATGGTCTGTGCGTTCTGACGGGTTTCGTTCTGACTGTCGTGGTCCCGAGAAGCGATAGCTGTTCCAATGGTCTTTATCGCGGTCACGCACTGGCCAAGTTCATCGTGTAGCTCTCTGGCGATGGCGCGTCGTTCTTCTTCCAGCTTGACCTGAATCAACTGAGTAAAGCGGCGATTCTGTTCCAGTTCAAGTTCGGCCGCCAGCCGTTGCTGTTCTTCCTTGGCCAGTCGCGCATTTTCGATCAATGCATGCTGGAGTGATGACGTCATTCGGTTAAAGGTTTGTGAAATGGCATCAAACTCAGGCAGTCTGTAGCTGTGCAGCCTGACGTTATAGTTGCCTTGCTCAATTTCCGACAACGCTTTAACAATGTCTTTCATGGGTTTAAGCGTGTGCCCCAGAATCAGAAAAACCGCAACAATGAGCAATAGGAAAAAAATCAGAAAGAACAGGGAGAACTGCCAGAGTTCATCCCAGGCATCCAGCACGGATCGGGATGAGTCAGGGGTAATCAGAATTGAACCTTGTGCGATCGGCAATCGTACCTCTTCAGCGCCGGGTGCCACCAGCGCGGTGAACCAGTCTGGTGCCCAGCGGCCCTGTTTGTATTGGGATGGCGGAGACTCGTACAGCAGGTTGTTGTTGCTGTCGAACAGGCGAACCTCGTTGGCGCGAACCCGGCCGACATTGCTCAGGTATTGGGTCATGCTTGCCAGCGGGTCAGTGCTCGGGGCTGTGTCTTCGCTCACGGCTGTTTCTCCGCGCACGACTGTTTCTCCGCGCACGGCTGATTCAACCGGCGAGGGCAAAATAGATTGCAACAATTGAATGGCCACACGAGTACCTGCTTCGATCTCCTGATCGATGGACTTGCGCTTGTAGTCGATCAACATGTACGCCATGACTGCAACGCAGGCGACTCCGATCACTGAAATGGTCAGGCTGACGCGCAAGCGCAGATTCATGGCAGCTTCTCCGTCATTGATTGAGCAGGCGGTCGCGCAACGCATCGACCTCTTCACGCAGGGCGGGTGCAAGCTGTTCAGACAGACCGCCATGGCCGGCGTTGTTGACCATGCGCAATCGACTATTGGGCAGGCACTGGTTCAGTCGCCAGGCCGTGATAGGTGGACACACAAAATCCAGTTCTCCGTGCACGATGGTGGTGGGTGCCTGAATCGTTTTTGCCGCGTCCAGCAACGACGTGTCGGCGAGAAAGCTCTGGTTTTTGAGAAAGTGCAATTGCACACGGGCCCGGTTCAGTAGTGCCAGGCTGGCCTGTGGTGCCGGTAGCGGGTCTGCGCCTCCGATGCTCATTATCTGCATCTCGAACACTGTCCAGCGCCTGGCAGCCTCACTGGCACTGTGCTCATCGGCATCAAAGACAGCACGATAGTAAGCGTCGATCAGATCATCGCCCATGCCGTCCGTCAGTTGCTTCCAGGCCTGCGGGGCAAAACGCGCCACGCCTTGTGTGAACCATGAGATTTCGTCTGCGGAGGCCAGGAATATACCGCGCAGTACCATGGCAGCGACACTCTCAGGGTGGTGTAGCGCGTAGACCAGCGCCAGTGTGCTGCCCCAGGAACCGCCGAACAGACTCATCCGGCCCCGGATATCCAAAGCCTCACGGATCGTGTTGATATCCCCGACCAGCGCCAGGGTGTTGTTGTCCTGTGTCTCACCGGCCGGTAGCGATTGACCACAGCCACGCTGATCAAAAAGCACAATGTCGAAGAACTCAGGGTCAAAATAGCGCCGATGAGCTGCCCTGACCTGGCTGCCCGGGCCACCATGCAGAAAGATGATGGGGTGGCCGCCTTTTTTGCCACTGCGCTCAACATACAGTGAATGCTGCGGTGAGACGGCCAGCGTATCACTAAAGAATGGCTCTATTGGGGGGTATAAGCTGTTGATGTGGAACTCCGGAGGTTCGATGTCGATTACGTTGGCAATGATGAATCCTGAGCTTTTTTACAGCCATACCGGCATTTTGCCAAGAGTACCGTCAGTAATCTAATGAAAATCATGAGTGACTTTTACTGAAAATGCGGCAGCGCGTCTGGTCCCGCTGGGGCCAGAATCGAAACGTCTTGTGCTCAGGCAATGGAACTGACTGGACATGAGCCCCCGGGTATCCGGGATAACCCAGCTCTTGCGAAAGAGCTTAACTACTTTGGAGATGACTCTTATGTGGACTAAACCAGAATATACCGAAATGCGTTACGGCTTTGAAGTGACCATGTATTTCGCCAGCCGTTAATTGGCCGGTTGATGCATGGAGATTGACCCGGGAGAGAAAGTCGATTCCACAGGAAGAGGCTTTCTCTCTCTTTGATTTATCGACCCTGAGTTTTGTGACGATAGGGTCTGTGCCAATAGAGAGCATGTAAGGACAAACCATGAGAATACGCGTTCTGGGTTCTGCCGCCGGTGGTGGGTTCCCGCAGTGGAATTGCAATTGCCCGAATTGTGACGGAGTGCGCAAAGGCACGATTGAGGCGTCACCCCGTACCCAGTCCTCCATTGCCATCAGCAGCGACAATGTTAACTGGCTGCTGTTTAACGCGTCACCGGACATCCTGGCGCAGTTCCAGCGTTTCCCCGAGTTGCAGCCGGGTCGTGCCATCCGTGATACGGCTGTCAAGGGCATTGTCCTGATGGATGCCCAGATCGATCACACCACCGGGCTGTTTATGCTGCGTGAAGGCAACACGCCACTTGATATTTTTTGCACGGACATGGTCCATGAGGATCTGACGCAGGGCAATCCGGTCTTTAAAGTACTGGATCATTTTTGTGGTGTGGCCTGGCATCAGATTCCGACAGCCGCCGGGAGCACGTTTCAGGTGGAAGGCATTAACGATATTCGTATCACCGCAGTACCGCTGAGCAGCAAGGCGCCTCCGTTCTCACCGCATCGCCACGATCCTCACGAGGGCGACAATATCGGCATACAACTGGAAGACACGCGCACCGGCAAGAAACTGTTTTATGCTCCCGGCCTGGCCTCCATTGAGCCGCAGCTTTTGCCCTTCATGCAACAGGCAGATTGCCTGATGGTGGACGGTACCTGCTGGACCAATGATGAAATGCAGGCACTGGGCATCAGTAACAAATTGTCGCTGGATATGGGGCACATGCCGCAGTCAGGGGCAAGCGGCATGATCGAAGCACTCAGGCCGTTACCGGCGTCACTCAAAATACTTATCCATATCAACAACACCAATCCCATCCTGCATGAAGACTCCAGCGAACGTCAGATTCTGGAGCAGGAGAATATTGCTGTTGCGTTTGATGGTATGGATTTCAGTCTCTGACAGTCCATCTAAGCGATGCCGCGGGAGTGTGTGTATGACAATTAGTAATGATGCGCCCTGGTCAGTCGAGGAATTTGAATCCCGGCTGCGCGGCAAAGAGTCCTGTTATCACATTTTACATCCCTTCCACGTTGCCATGAACAGCGGGCAATGCACCCGACAGCAGGTGCAGGGCTGGGTCGTAAATCGATTCTATTACCAGATCATGATTCCAATAAAGGATGCAGCGGTCATGTCGAATATGACAGACCGCGATCATCGTCGTTTATGGGTGCAGCGAATCCTGGATCATGATGGTGCGGAAGGCGATGACGGCGGCATCGAGGCCTGGCTGGCGCTGGCCGAGGCAGTAGGCCTGAGCCGTGACGAAGTGACCTCTCTTGAACATGTGACCCCCGGCGTCAGGTTCGCGGTTGATGCTTATGTCCGTTTTGCCCGAACCGCACCCTGGCAAGAGGCGGTGTGCTCATCACTGACCGAGTTGTTTGCGCCGACAATTCATCAAAAGCGCCTGGACAGCTGGCCGCAGCACTATCCCTGGATTGACGCGACCGGCTATCAGTATTTCCGCAAGCGTTTGTCGGAGGCACGTCGTGATGTTGAACATGGTTTGCGGGTAACACTGACGCACTTTAAGACCCGGGCTGAGCAGCAGCGCGCATTGAACATTCTGCAGTTCAAGCTTGATGTGCTGTGGACCATGCTGGATGCCATGCAGGTCACCTACGGAATTGGTCAGGACAACCGTGGTGCGATTGCGAGGATGGCTAAATGAGTCTGGCTAAAGACAAAACCCTGCGTTTCGCACGTCAATACAAGCTGCAGTGGGAAAAAGCCCAGGATGCCTGGGTGCTGTTGTACCCAGAGGGCATGGTCAAATTAACCGAAAGCGCCGGCGAGATCCTCAAGCGCATAGACGGGCAGCATACTTCCACGGACATCATCAGTAGTTTGCAGGCTGCCTTTCCGGGCGCTGATCTGCAGCAAGACGTTACCGACTTTCTGGAGCATGCTCATGACAAAGGCTGGATCACCACCGACTGACACCATCAAGCCACCGCTGTGGGTCAACGCCGAAATTACCTACAAGTGTCCTCTGCATTGTGTGTTCTGTTACAACCCGCTCAACTATGCCTCAACCTTTGAAAAAGAGTTGAGTACTGAGCAATGGTTAAAGGCACTACGTGAAGCGCGCGAACTGGGCGCGGTGCAGCTGGGTATTTCCGGCGGCGAACCGTTGATGCGCGATGATGCGGAAGAAATTGTCGCTGAAGCCAGCAAGATGGGTTATTACGTTAATCTGCTCACTTCCGGCATCGGGCTGACTGAAAAACGCATTGCCGCCTTCAAGGCGGGTGGCCTGGACCAGATTCAACTGTCGTTTCAGGACTCCACTAAAGAGATGAACGACTTTTTGTCCAGCACCCGCACCTTTGATCTGAAACTCAAGGTTGCCCGACTGATTAAACAATACGATTACCCCATGGTGCTGAATGTGGTGCTGCATCGGCTCAATATTGATCACATTGAACAGATCCTGGAAATGGCTGAAGAGATGCAGGCGGACCATGTAGAACTGGCCAACAGCCAGTATTACGCCTGGGCCCTGAAGAATCGCGAGCACTTGATGCCCAGTCGCGAACAACTGGAACGCGCGGAGCAGATCTGTAATGAGTTTCGGGCCCGTCTGGGCAACAAAATGAAGCTGTATTTCATTGTGCCGGATTATTATCAGGACCGGCCCAAGGCCTGCATGAATGGCTGGGGTACAGTGTTCCTTAATATTGCACCGGATGGCCTGGCGTTACCTTGCCATGAGGCGCGAATGTTGCCCGGGCTGGAATTCCCCAATCTGCGTGACCACGATGTGCGCACAATATGGTATGAATCAGAGGCCTTTAATGCCTATCGCGGCGATGGCTGGATGAAGGAACCCTGCCGAAGTTGTGACGAAAAAGACAAGGACTTTGGCGGCTGCCGGTGCCAGGCCTTCATGCTAACCGGCGATGCCCGTAACGCTGATCCGGTGTGCAGCAAATCGCCCCATCACTCGCTCGTAACCGATCAGGTTGCACTGGCTCAGCAGCCTCCAATGGCAGACGATGAGGTGCGCCCCCTGATCATCTTCCGTGATGACGGGAACTCACGTCGGTTGTCTTGACGCTTACGCAGTCACCGTATACTACAGCCCTGGCTTCTCCTTTGTCAGCAAAGAGATGCCTGAATAGTCCAGCTTGAATGCTGCCCCCGATCGTATCGCTTTCCTAGCGCGGCGACCGTTAGTCCACTAATTCCCACAAATTGATATACACTGACTGAACCATTCAGTCAGTGTATGTGCTCGTGCGTGCTTGTCGGCACTGTAAGGCTTGAGCAAGATCAGTTAGAGAGGGCTATACCGTGGTTGTAGTTAGGTCATTTGTTGCCGTGGGCGAGAGTACTCAGCAGACATTATCGAATCTGGGTGAAAATATTGACCGCGCGCCATCTCTGCGTGCAAGTCTTGTCTGCCTTTTCTACGACTCCCGGCATGACGATGCGAGCATTCATGCGTTCGTGCAGCGTCGATTCCCGGGCGCAGCAATACTCGGTGGGACATCGTGCAGCGGCGTGATGAGCGAAACTGGCCTTGCCGGCAGTGGTTCCATTGGCCTGTTGATAGTGGATGATCCGGACGGCGATTACGGAACGGCGGCAGTGGCCCTTGAGGGTAACGCCACGGACTGTGCCGAGCAGGCGCTGCATGCGGCGCTGGAAAACGCCGGTTGCCAGGGGGAGTTGCCTGAACTTGTCTGGATATATCAAGCGCCCGGACGGGAAGAAGCAGTGATTCAGGGCCTGCGTAGAGTTGTCGGTGACCGGTGCCCCATCATCGGTGGCAGTTCCGCAGACAACGACGTTGCTGGAAACTGGCGTCAGTTCGGGCCTGAGGGGCCGATAAGTGGCGGCCTCGTTGTTGGCGTTCTATTCTCATCCGGGGGTATCGGCTTTGCATTCCAGGGCGGATATGAACCGAGCGGTGAAAGCGGGATTGTGACACGCGTCGGCTCCAGCCAGAGAGAGGAATCTGAGAAACGTGGGCGCGAGATCATCTCCATTGACGGTGAGCCTGCCGCTGAGGTTTACAATCGCTGGACAGGCGGAGTCCTGACAGAGAAGTTGGAAACTGGCGGAAACATTCTCGGCGACACGTCTATGTTCCCTGTCGCCATCGACGCAGGGGAGACGGAAAGCATTACCAATTACCTGCTTATTCATCCGGACCGCATCCTCCCCGGAGGTACGCTCTCCACGTTCGCAGAGATTGAGGAAGGCACCCGGCTTTTTAGCATGCGCGGCAACAAACCGAGTCTCGTCGACAGGGCAGGCAAGGTTGCCTCAGCGGCCGCTGCTACTCTTCCGGGTGGACCAGATAGCCTCGCCGGGGGGCTGGTTGTCTACTGTGCCGGGTGCATGCTGGCGGTCGGAGACGAGATGCCAAAGGTTGCCACGGCAGTTTCCGAAAGTTTCAAGGGTAAACCTTTCATTGGGTGTTTCACGTTCGGCGAGCAAGGTGCGATGCTGGGGCGGAACGCACATGGTAACCTGATGATTTCCGCCATCGCTTTCGCGAAGTGACTGCAGGTATGGAGAATACAGAGGAGCTGCGAGAGATTGCGCTTACGATGCGCCGGGAGATCGACCTCCTGCGCACCGAAACGACCCACGCCAACGTACTGCTGACAGCGCTGGATACGTTGCTTTGTGTCGATGGAGACACCGATCCCTTCATTGGTGTGTTTTCAGCACTCATGCCTGTCTTCGAATGCACGTCTGCCATTGTCCTTATGGAACAGGATGAGGCTAATGGCGACCCTGAATGGCCACTGGAATGTGTGGCTGCCAGTGATGAACGCGTTATTGGATCGAGCTGGCGGCCCGTGCGGCTATTCCGCAAGGTGATATCGGGACGCATCATTTCCACAGTTGGCAATACAGGCATTGACGAGTGGCCACCTGCCATCGCCGAAGCGTATTCGGGTGACTCGCCTGCTCTCGTATTGCCACTGATGGTTCGCGACCACCGTGGGCTTATGATGTTGCTGCGCAAACCTGAGCAGGCGGGTTTTAATCGGGACCATGTGACGCTTGCCCGAAAATTCTCTTTACTCGCTTCGCATGCTTTCGCTGCGCGGCAGGCGAACCTGACTGTAGCGGAAAGTCATCGATTAAGAGAACTCACAGCCAGGCTGCGGACCAGCGAGGAAGCGCTTCGCTTTCGTGCCAATCACGATCAGCTCACGGGGTTGCCCAATCGTTCCTACATTCAGGAGCTGGTAAGTGGAAAGATCTTAAGCAAGCAGAAGGGACAAAAGCTTGCTCTTGCTTTCATCGACCTGGATGAATTCAAAAGCGTCAATGATCTTCATGGCCACGCAGCTGGCGACGCATTGCTGCGCGAGATCGCCTTGCGCATTCGCTCCGAAATCAGATCAAAAGATGTGGTCGGTCGCATCAGCGGAGACGAGTTCGTCATCGCATTCGATCCGATCCGGAGCCGCACGGATATCAGGCCGATCATTAAACGCGTGCGTGATCGATTGCAACAATCGTTTTCGGTATACGAAATCACAATCAAGCCGTCTGCCTCGATTGGCATCTCCCTCTACCCCGAGCATGGCTCTGATTATGAAACGCTGCGTCGTCACGCAGATATGGCCATGTATCATGCCAAGACCGACTCCAAGGGCAGCATTGCTTACTTTACTCTGGATCTGGGCCGACAGACGGCCAAAAGACTCACGTTGGAAAAGCAGCTACGCGCAGCCATAACCAACCGACAATTCCGCTGCGCGCTTCAGAAAAAGTTCGATATTCGCTCTGGAGCCATTGTCGGATTCGAGATGCTCGCTCGCTGGGTTGAAGCAAAAGGTAAAATAAGAGGGCCAGGAGAATTTTTGCCACTGGCCAGCGAGCTCGGGCTTCTGGACGACATTACGATGTGCGTGCTCGGCGATCTCGTCAGCCGGCTTCCGGAACTGGATGCGAGGTTCGGCCCGCTCGTCGAATACAGCCTGAACGTGTCGCCGATTCAGACCACTAATATCCCGTTTATGCTGGAATTGGCGAAACAGCTTGATGCGCATAATGGGAGGCGATTCTTTCTGGAGCTGACGGAGGAGGCGCTTGCCTCCATTGATTCCCTGGAAAACCATATACTGCCAGTGCTCCGGTCGACGGGGATCCGGCTTTCCATTGATGATTTTGGTACAGGATATTCATCTCTGGCGACGCTCGCCGCCCTCACTGTCGACGAAGTGAAAATTGACATGTCGCTCATTACGTCAATCCACGAGCGCTCGAGAAACCAGGTTATCGTGCGGGCAATCGAGTCCCTTGGCTCCGCACTGGATATTTCGATCGTCGCAGAGGGCATCGAGTCGTCAGAGGAAAATGAATTTCTGCTTTCCAATACCTCGCTCACGATCGGGCAGGGTTATCTGTTTCACAAGCCGCAACTGCTGGATGACTTACTTGAGTCTGCGTCTGAAGCCGCCGCTACAAAATCACTCTGATCGAATGAAGTCGTCATCTATTGGTAGTTAGAGTCGACTATGACGGCCAAAGCACAATGGCCCAGATTATTGCCGCTCCAATCAGGCTGAACATCACGGCTGCTGATCCCATGTCTTTCGCCCGTCCGCTTAGCTCATGGTGATCGTGACCGATACGGTCAATGACGACCTCTATGGCACTGTTCAGCATCTCAGTGATGAGCACGAGGAGCAACGTGGCAACCAACAGCGCGCGTTCCGCAGACGTCACGTCAACCATGATTATCACCGGTGTCAGCAACAGCGATAGCATAGCCTCCTGTCGGAACGCGGCCTCGGTTCGCCAAAGCGCTCGCAAGCCCTGAAGGGAATAGCGTGTAGCGTGGATCAGGCGCTTCAGCCCTTTGGTTTGGGGTTTCATCTGGCTTCGGCCACCATCGCTACTGTAGACGCAGGCACAATACCAGCTAACGATGTAGCAGAACAGTGGAGATTTACTCGAAACCAGCGGGTCAAGACCGCGAGGCGAGCACGCGTGTTGTTAAATCAGAGAACGTTGTATCAGCAGGGGTTTTAACCATAAATTTGACACTGCTGAGATCACCGCCATGACCAATATGCCAATAATCGGAATGACAGGACCGAACGCGAATGTTGAGCCCGGTACAACTGGCCGAGTACAAACACCGTGACGATGGCAATGAAATACAGACTCTTTTTTTCAAAATCCTGGACGCTCATATCAATCCCGAATTTACGGAGTATTGGCAACTTCAGTAACCTGACCGTCTGTTAATCTGTGTCGGGAAATTGTGCTGCCTCTTCCCGTATCGCCCGGGCATATTGGGAATCGATGATGGTCTTGCCGATAGGGGCCAGCGCCAGGCCTGCGAGCTTGAGATGCTGGATGCCGAATGGAATCGCGATGATCAGGAGGAAACAGACGATTGCCAATAGCAGATGTCCAATCGCAAGCCAGATTCCGGCGATCAGAAGCCAGATGATATTGCCCAGCACGCCGAGCACACCGGTGCCGACATCATACTGATCAAGCTCAGAGCGGGTGATGGCTTCACGTCCAAAAGGAAAGAATGAAAAATCCCCGATAACAAAGCAGGCCCGACCCCAGGGAATGCCAATGATGGTCAGGAACGCAATCATGCCGACTAACCACCATGTCAATCCCATAATCAGCCCTCCGCAGAGAAACCAGATGATATTGCCAATTGTGCGCATTCGTTCTCCCCAAAATCTTGATATGATTATTTATTGCTGGATCATGATTGATCCATCAACTCAAAAACTCATCAAATTATTAAAAGCAATAACTGTACCATTCGCTAATATATTGTTTTGTAAGGGTTTGTTCAAAGGCCGCCAAGTATTATTTGGTGAAATAGCACAACTATTGGCGCAATCAGGTCGGGGCTTACGAATTTAAGTGACCAATCAACGTCTGCCATCCCTGAATCTGATACGGGTATTTGAAACCGCCGCCTGAGCTTCAAGGATGCGGCGGACACCTGCAATAGCGGACCCGTTTTGGGGGGTGAGAGAAAACGCCCAGAAAACGGATTCATTGTCTGTAGGTCACAGGCTGACCATAATGCTAACAACCTACTCGGGCTTAAACCTGTCTCTTATACACATCTCCGAGCCCACGAGACAGGCAGAAATCTCG
>OJBX01000503.1_pt1 | contig 14085 bp, 9 predicted proteins | sample 1590751 | NCBI WGS metagenome assembly OJBX01 (sample SAMN05416780, study PRJEB24817) | seawater metagenome | isolation source: Sea water | place: Canada:Atlantic | collected 2013-07
TTTGAATGGTGTATAGAGCAGACTTTATTTTTTGGAGAAGATAAAAAACCATTAAATATGATTTTAGATGATGGTGGAGATTTAACTAATATGGTCTTAGATAGGTATCCAGAATTAGTGTCAGGTATTAATGGTTTGTCTGAAGAAACAACTACGGGAGTTCACAGATTGTACGAAAGAATGAAAGCTGGAACCTTACCAATGCCTGCCATTAATATTAATGATTCTGTAACCAAATCTAAATTTGATAATAAATACGGATGTAAAGAATCTGCAGTAGATGCTGTTAGAAGAGCTACAGATATTATGTTGGCTGGTAAAAGAGTAGTGGTTTGTGGTTATGGTGATGTTGGAAAAGGAACTGCAGCCTCTTTTAAAGGAGCAGGTTCTATTGTAACGGTTACAGAAATAGATCCTATTTGTGCCTTACAAGCTGCTATGGATGGTTTTGAAGTGAAGCGTTTAGAAACCGTGATGGGAAATGCAGATATCATTATTACAACCACAGGAAATAAAGATATTGTTAAAGGAACACATTTTTCATCCTTAAAAGACAAAACAATTGTGTGTAATATTGGTCATTTTGACAATGAACTAGACATGGCTTGGTTAAATGAAAATTATGGTGATACTAAAGTTGAAATTAAACCTCAAGTAGATAAATACACCATTAACGGAAAAGACGTTATTATTTTAGCAGAAGGTCGTTTGGTAAACTTAGGTTGTGCAACAGGGCATCCAAGTTTTGTAATGAGTAACTCATTTACAAACCAAACCTTAGCTCAGATAGAACTTTGGACAAATATTGAAGCTTACAAAAACGAAGTGTATATGTTGCCAAAGTATTTAGACGAAAAAGTAGCCAAATTACACTTAGCTAAAATTGGTGTAGAACTAACAGAATTACGTTTAGATCAAGCAGATTATATAGGCGTAAGACAAGAAGGTCCTTTTAAACCAGAGTACTACAGATACTAAAAACGAATACTTTTAAATAAAAAAACCTCTCATTTCGAGAGGTTTTTTATCATTGTAAATGATTTCTATTCACTATCCTCTTTCATTAATAGTATTTATAGGCTTTGTTTTATAGAAGACTTTTAGCTTCTTCTAATTAACTCCATACCCATACCCATACCCATACCCATATCCGTATTTATCAATAAATTTATCAGGTTTAGAGTCATCGGTAATTACGTAACCTATGTTTTTTGGCTTGTATTTTTCTTTGTAGTCTAATACATAATTCACAACTCTTTTGGGCGAAAAATTTTTCCTAAAAACATGAATAACATAATCCGATTTTTCTAATAATTCTAAAGAATCAACCATAAATAGAATAGGTGCGGTATCAAAAATAACATAATCATATTTTTTCTTGAGATGTGAAATTAAATTATCAAATTTTTCACTATCAAAAATATTAATATTATTATTATTTTGTGTTCCAACAAAAAGAGTATCTAATTGATTATACGTTATTTTATATTTTTCAAAAAGTTCTTTGAAATCATTTTTATCATCATTTATGATATTTGTTAGTCCTTTATGATTTGGTTTTTTTTTATCAAATAATTTTGATAAATCAGGGTTTCGTATATCTGTCCCTATAAGAATAACTTTTTCACCTCTACTAGCTAAAAAGGTAGAAAGATTATATGCGGTATGTGTTTTACCTTCATTTTTAATACATGAAGTTATCATAATCGTTTTTCCATCTTCAGACTTTGGAATTAGCATATTTAAATTGTGATAAATTCTTTTCAATAGTTCGTTATGTAATGATTTATTTCCAATCGATAAATTATCTTTTGTAAATTTCACAACACCTAAAAAATTTATATCAATAAGTTTTTCTTTTAGATATTCTATATCTACAAAAAATGTTCTAACAAAAAATAAACTGAGGCTAAACCCTACTGGAAGAAAAAATCCGGTAAATAAAAAAACTGCAAACATTTTAGACTTACTTGATTCTTTTTCAGTAATGTAATCAACTTGATTAATTAATTTAATATTAGACTCTAAAGAAGATAAATTAATTAATGCCTCTTCTTTTTTTTGAGATAAATAAGAATATAGATTATTTACAAGCAATAGATCTCTTTCTAGATTTCTCAATTCGGCTCCCTGTATTGGGATTATGCCAACCTTAGAATTACTTTTTTTCTTAAAGTCATTATATCTATTTAATTTCATTTTTAATTTATTGATGAAGATATTTAGACTATTAAGAATATTAGATCTTAAATCAATGAGTTGATTTTGTGATTGAATAACAAGAGGGTTTTTTTCTGTGGCCTCAACAAGTAAATTATTTTTTTCTAAGATAATTTTGTTAAACTGAAAAATCATTCCATTAATATTTTCATTTTCAATACCGATTTCGGTTGGTAAAAGTTCAAAAGAGTTTTGTTTTTCTACCTCATTTAATAATTTAACAGATAGTTCACTTTGCATTGAGTTTTTAAATATCTGTTGTTCAACTTCATTTAAGTTCGTCAGCGCTGAATTTGTTTGAGTATCTGGTTTATATACACCATTTTTGATTTTGAAATTTGAAATTAGAAGATTAATAGAATCAATTTTTTCTTCTAATTTTAAAATCCTTAAATCAATAAATTTTGATGATAGTTCATAAACACTTTTCTTTTCTCTTATATTGTTTTCTATAAGTTCATTAATAATTCCTTTTAAAATATAAGAGTTTAATTCTTCGTTAGGACCAGAATAAGAAATTTCATATGTGTTTGAATTTTTTGGTGGATTAACAATATAACTTGATTTTAACCCATTAATGGTCTCAGTTTTATTAAATTGATTAATCAGGTAAGTATTTTGATCTATATTATTTAAATATTTTGTTTTATATCTAAATATTGAATTTTCAAACTCATTTTTATTTTTTGAAAATGAAAATGTATGTTCGTTTATTTTAATAATGACATTTTCCTTATTATAACGAATAATACATTTATTTTCAGTGTTGGTTTCTTTTAAAACAAATTCAAATGGTAATGACTCTTTTGTTAAAAGCTCATTAGCTTTCCATGTGTTTTTTTTAAAATATCTGTAATTAACTCCCAATTTTTCTACCACCTTATTTAAAATCAACGTAGATTTAAAAATAGAAACTTGGTCTTCGCTATCTAGTTTATTATTGTAAAGAAATTGGTATTCATTATTATTAATAAAAGATGAAGGATCAGATTGATCTTCACTAATTAATAATGTTGCATTTGTTTTAAATATATCTTGATGATAATAATTATACATAATACCAAGAAAAATAAATATAATTAAAGATGAAATAATCAGAAACCTTTGTGATAAAATGGTGAATAATATTTCAATAATATCTATTTGATCTTCATTAGTATGTTCTTTATTTGTATGCATCATCTTACAATTAGTATAATTATAGATGTTAATAAAGATAGAGCCCCTGCATTTCTTAAAATCCCAAAATCAAATGCTAAAGATGCATTGTCAGGCCTTACATAAATTTTATCGTTTTGTTTTAAGAAATAATATTCTGAGGTGAAAAACTCATATGAGGTTAGGTCTAAATATTGAGTTTCAATTTCATTATTAGAACTTCTAATGATCATTACTTTGGTTGGATCTGCGTTTTTGTTAAAGTCTCCAGCTCTACTGATGAGTTCTGTAAATGAAATACTTTGATTTATAACATCAAATGTTCCAGGTTTTGCTACTTCTCCAAGTATAGAAACTCTGAAATTTAAGATTTTTGTACTTACACTTGGATTTTTAACATATTCCTTAAGTTCTATTTTAATTGATTCTGAAAGTAAAGAACAAGTCAACCCGATAGCCTTTACTTTACCAAGATATGGAATATCAATATTTCCAGAACTATCAACAAGGTAACCGTCTAATTTTCTTGCTTCAGCATTCCTAATTGTTCCAATCTTATCCATCGCTATTGGGGTAAAAATTGAAGTACTTAAATTATTTAAAGAAGAAATTCTAACATCTAATAAATCTCCAAAAGTTATCACAGCTTCTGGAATTTTTATTTCTAAATTTTCAGGAATATTTTCAAATAACACCTTATTGACAGAACAACTTTCAGTTATGAAAATTACAAGTATTAAATAGATGTGGTTTTTTATATTCAAAGTAAAACAGTTTATTTTGCATAATTACAATAATATATATGTACTGATAAATATTTTTTTTTTAATAAAATATCATAATTTTAAAAAAAACATCTTTTTTGAGTTTGTATATTTTTATGGAAGAGTATTAATAAATTAATTCTTTTAAATACAACCTTATTGGGAATTTACTATTTAAAATAAATTTATCGGATATAAAATCTTATCTTAAAAACTTATATTTATTTTTTAGAAGATATGTTTCAGAGTATCCGGTTTTTCCTGATATTTCGGATATTGTTTTTTTATTCAAAAGCATATTTTTTGTTAAATCTCCTCTTTCTGTTTTTATATATTTAGCTGGTTTAAATTTTTTATTTATACTATTGATTTCGTTGTAATCTAAGTTAAATTCAACCTCTAACATTTTCAATGTTACACTACTCAAGTTTTTTCGAATGAAACGCTTTATATTGAATATTAACTGTTCTTCTGTAATATTTTTTTTGTTTAAAACTCTAATCATTGTGATCAAAACAATAATAAGCAGTCCTAATCCAACATATAGATATGGTCTGCTTTTTTTCATTTTAAAATCTTTGAAGATTATACTTTTCTCAAAATCATTTACATCATCTATTGAGTAAACACCATGAATGCTTCCAAAACTTATTTTATTGATTTCCTTATAAATTGCACCGCTATTAAATTCATCTACAATATAATTATCATATATCTTTTTTTTTGTTTTTTCAAAGATACTTAAGCCGTTATTTCCAGATAAAAATATTAAATTATCATAATCTGAAATTGTGTGTGCTGTTGTTTTAATAGGGTATTGGTTTGCTAATCTTATACCCTCCTTAGTTCTTTTTAAAATTAGCAACAAATTATTTTTTGAAATAGCATAAAAATCATTACCATTAATATCGCTTTCTAAAATATCTTTAATTTCATATTTGATATCGCTCTCTATTACATCTATCTTATTATCTTTTACATTAAGAGAAATGTATTTTTTATTATCTATAAAGTGAAATTCTCCCCGATCCTTAATTCTGGATTCTATCTTATTTCTTATAGGAATAACTTTATTTTGACTTGTGTAAATTAAATCAAATATGTTTTTTTCATAATCATATTTGAATATGCCCTTATCGGATATAACTAAATACTCAGAATTATCTAAAGCATAAATATCTGATAAATTCCCATATTCTCCTTTTGTTCTTATTGAATTATCATTATTGTATAACTTAGTTTCTATATTTTCTTTATAGCCTAATAAACCATTATAGCACACAAATGCTATACTGTCAAATTCTTTAATTTGTCCATCTGTGTAGGTGATTTTATTTAATTTTTTACCTTTAATATAAACACCGCTATAACTGCCAACTGCATTATTAGTAATTGATCTTACACTACCTATAGAATTAAATGAATATTTTAGGTTATTGTATATTAATAATTTCCCTCTTGCTATGACATAAAGATTATTATCTAGGTAAGCAAAATCGGTAATTGCTTTGGCATAAAGGCTAGGATACACGTTTGGTAATTCAATAAATTTAATTTTAAAATTATTATTTCTTTCAAAAATTGTATTTATTGGACCAGAAATAGCTGCATCAAAAAGAATTAAATTATCACCAGATACATCAATTTTGTGAATACCATCATTTGAACTTACATACAATTCATTTTCATAATTAACAAAATTGTAAAATATTTTATCATCATAAATTTTATGAATTGTATAGTTGTTGCTAGAAAGGTTGTTGCTAAACAGCACAATAAACCCTATAATATATTTAATATGAGACATATTAATTTTTTATTTAATGAATAACTATAGGGGTTATTTGATGCAATTATAGGGGTTATTTTTTATACCGACAATAATTAAAATTTTAATAAATTATCTTTTTTATTTATTTTTTATCAATTAGACTACTAATTTAATTAAATAACATGAGGTTAAATTTCAAACTAATGATTGTAAATAAGTCACACAAATAAGTAATTTTAAAAATTTAATTGCTTACATTCTACTTTCATATGAAAAAATTATAGGTAGTTTATAATTTTCATTCAGCCTGAAACTGGTATAAATAACAAACACAATTACATCCAGATCAAGCAGACTACATATGCGTAAAACAAGAAGGTCCTTTTAAACCAGAGTACTACAGATACTAAAAATTAATACTTTTAAATAAAAAAACCTCTCATTTCGAGAGGTTTTTTATCTTTAGCATCTAATACAAATTCATGGCATTTTCTAAAAAGATAGGTTTACTCATAGCTCCGCTACTATTTTTTGTAGTTCTTAACCTGCCTTTTCATTTGGTTTCTGAAACTGGCGATGCTGTGATTGCTGTTGCTATTTGGATGGTTCTTTGGTGGATTACCGAAGCAGTTCATATTGCTGTCACAGCCTTGTTGCCACTTATTCTATTTCCATTGCTAAAAGTAATGCCAGCAGCAGATGTAGGCGCTAATTATGGAAGTCCTATTATCTTTTTATTCTTTGGAGGCTTTATCTTGGCATTGGCCTTAGAGAAAGTTAATTTGCATAAAAGAATTGCCCTAACCATTATAAAGATGACTGGAACCACACCCAACAAAGTCATTTTAGGGTTTATGATTGCTACAGCTTTTATGAGCATGTGGATTAGCAACACCGCAAGTACTGTAGTAATGTTGCCTATTGCTATTTCTGTGATTAAATTACTCATAGATGGTGAAGACGGGTTTACCAAAGGAGATAAGAATTTTGCCTTAAGTATAATGCTAGGAATTGCTTTTTCTGCCAATGCAGGAGGAGTTGCAACCGTTATAGGAACCCCACCAAATTCTGTATTAATTGGCTTATTAGAAAGCGAGTACAACACACAAATATCTTTTTTAAAATGGATGACCATGGGATTGCCATTTTCTATAATGATGGTAAGCTTATGTTATTTGGTGCTGGTTAAAATAATGTTTCCTTGCAACAATATTAAATTTTCTACTTCGGCCAATGTTATTTCTGACGAATTAAAAAACTTGGGGAAAATATCTAAACAAGAAAAAAGAGTACTCACTATTTTTGCCATTACAGTTTCTTTATGGATTACCAGAACCCTAATTAATTATATTTTTCCTGGCTTGCAATTATCAGACACCATTATTAGTTTAATTGGAGCCATCTCTTTGTTTGCGATTCCAATGAATTTCAAAAAAGGAGACTTCGTATTGCATTGGAATGATACCAGCAAACTAGCTTGGGGTATTTTATTGCTGTTTGGTGGAGGTTTGGCCTTGGCAAAAGGAATGGCTTCAAGTGGTTTGGTAGCTGTTATTACAGAAGGCATTAAAAGCGGAGGTTTTAGCCCAATAATTGTAGTGTGTTTGCTAATAGTATTAATGCTATTTATGACAGAACTCATGAGCAATGTTGCATTGGTAGCTGTATTGGCTCCAGTGGTTGCAGGTATTGCTATTGGTTTAAACATCCCTATTTTAAATGTATTAATACCCGTAACCATGGCCTCTAGTTGTGCTTTTATGCTGCCCATGGCCACACCGCCAAATGCCATCGTATTTGCCAGTGGTTATGTAAAAGTAAGTGAAATGGCACGTGCAGGTATTATCTTAAACGTTCTAGCTGTTGGTTTGCTAATTTTATACTATCTATTTGTAATTCCAATTATTTTTTAACCCAACCAACCCTCTCTATCTAAACTTCTGTATTGTATGGCTTCTGCAATATGTGATGGTGAAATATCTTGTGAAGCATCTAAATCTGCAACAGTTCTAGAAACTTTTAAAATTCTGTCGTAGGCTCTAGCTGATAGATTTAATTTTTCCATGGCAGTTTTTAGGAGGCTCATGCTTTCAGGAGAAAGTTTACAGAACGCTCGTATCTGTTTTACATTCATTTGGGCATTGTAATGAATGTTTTCAAAATCTTTAAAACGTACTGTTTGCAATTCTCTTGCTTTGGTTACTCTTTTTCTTATGGCAGCACTAGATTCTCCTTTACGCTCGTCTGAAAGTTTTTCAAAGGGTACGGGGGTTACTTCTATATGAATGTCTATTCTATCTAACAACGGGCCAGAAATTCTTCCCAAATAACGTTGCATTTCTTGAGGCGAACTTGCCAACGGGTTAGTACCATCATTAAAAAAACCAGAAGGGCTAGGGTTCATACTTGCCACCAACATAAAACTACTAGGGTAGGTAACAGTAAAGCGTGCCCTAGAAATAGTTATTTCTCTATCTTCTAGGGGTTGCCTCATTACTTCCAAAACAGTGCGTTTAAACTCAGGTAATTCATCTAAAAACAAGACGCCATTATGCGATAATGATATTTCTCCTGGCTGCGGATACTGCCCGCCGCCAACAAGAGCTACATCAGAAATGGTATGATGAGGAGCTCTAAAAGGCCGTTCATACAATAAGCCATGTTCTTTTGTTTTACCAACTACAGAATGTATTTTGGTGGTTTCTAAAGCTTCCTGCAACGTCATAGGAGGTAAGATAGAAGGCAGGCGTTTTGCCAACATGGTTTTACCAGACCCAGGAGGGCCAATTAAAATAATATTATGACCGCCAGCAGCGGCAATTTCCATACAACGCTTTATAGATTCTTGGCCTTTTACATCAGAAAAATCAAATTCTGGAAAATCTATATTTTTATAAAACGCTGCTTTAATATCTACCTTTGTGGGTATTATGCTTTTTTTACCATTAAAATGATCTATCACCTCCATGATGTTTTCTACACCCAATACCTCTAAGCCTTCTACAATGGCTGCTTCTTTTGCATTTTTTTTAGGAAGTATAAAGTAAGAAAAGCCTTCTTCTTTGGCTTTAATAGCAATAGGCAAGGCACCTTTTATAGGCTGTACGCTGCCATCTAAAGATAGTTCACCCATAATCATATAATTGGCTATATCTGTAAAAGTACTTTGCTTAGAGGCAGCCAAAACACCCATAGCTAAGGTTAAATCATAGGCAGCGCCTTCTTTGCGTAAATCTGCAGGAGCCATGTTAATGGTAATTTTCTTACCAGGTAATTTGTAGCCGTTGTTATTAAGTGCCGCAGAAATACGATAGCTACTCTCACGCACAGCATTGTCTGGCAGGCCAACCAAATGGTAGCCAATTCCTTTATCTATATTTACTTCTACGGTAATAGTGGTGGCTTCAATGCCAAAGACGGCAGATCCATAAATTTTTTCTAACATTTTTTTCTTTAAATATACTTAATAATTTTACTAAAAAAAAGTATAGCCAAGGTGTTTTTCGTATGTAGGAAAAGACCCCCCCATAAATGGGGAGGTTTAAATTTACCCATTTATAGGGATTGTTTCGTATTCTTAATTTTCTCACATTTACTACAATTCAAAGCTATGGAAAAAGAAAAAAATTAACTTTTTTCTTCTTCTTAAAAAAAGTCATAAAAGTTCTTGTTATCCATAAATTAGAACCCATGAACATTATGTTTGTGTGCTATATAACACTTTGGCATTCATTACGGAACTAACACGAAATGGAACAATTATTAACTTAAATTATATAAATGAAAAAGAAATTAAAGAAAACGGAATATCTAAAAATAGTTTTCTTTGTTACTATATTAATAGTTGCTTCACTAGTATTTTCAGACTGGGAGCAATTTAAAAATGGATTATTTGGATTAAGCCCAAATTTTTAATCAAATACTATATTAAATTCATAACGAATTTTTTAGCCCTTTAGCTCTTCTTACAATAACTCTGAAATATAGTTATTAATCTTTATAGCTTAAGTAGCGCTAACATGTAAAGATTCTGTTGTAAGGTTTAAGAAGTCTATTAAAGATAGAATTGATTTATTTTTTATGAACCCCAATGTATTAGAATTTAAAAACAATGTACTTTTTTTGTTTCTTTTAACCATACAACAGAATCCTCTTCAGAGATTTTTTGAGCCATTGAAAAAGGCAGGTTTTTTTAAGGTTTTAACCATCTGTTTATAATGTTTAAAAGAGTTTTATTAGAAAAGTGATACCTGATTTTATTTACAATACGTACTCTAAATTTATTATTGAAGAATAGTTGAATAATTTTTAAACATTTTTTTGGAATGGTTGGAATTGTAAATAATGAAATAGTTAAAAATCTAAACAATTTATCAAAATAAGAACTTAATAAGGTATTTGTTACAGGAATATTAAATATTTTAAATTTGTCTATGTTTAAAAAAAAGTGTTTGATAAATATATCTTTTTTAATGTTATTGATCCTTAGACTATTTTTACAATCGAGCTTATAAATATCATAGATACTTCGATGACTATGACATGGAATAAAGAATCCTCTGTCTCTTACTTGCAAAGCATAGATGCAATGATCAAATAAAAAAGATGTACTAGGCGTTTTAATGGTTTTTAACTCTTCGTTAAAACTATTCCTTAGCACCTTTGAATTAAAAATCCATCTATGTCTAGGTCTTAAAAACTCAAAATGAGGCTCCAAAGCAATAGTTTTATTTTCATTTACCTGCCTAGGAATGTGTGTAGACTTAAATATTTGAAATGGATGATATGCTTGTATAGTAGTATATTTGTTTTTTCTTAATACATTTTTAGTTTTTTCTTCATCCTTGTGTTGAATAATAAAGTCTATGTCACCAATCATTCGCTCTCCAATATCTTCAAAAACATTAGATAGTAAAAGCGCCGTTCCCTTTAGAAAAATATGTTTAATGTTATTTTCAAACAGAAGTTCTGAAAGCTCTTTTGCCTCAGATAATAAAATCTCGTTTCTAGCTTTATTTATTTCAAAGATATTTCTTATATATGCTATAAAATCTTCAGGAAATAAGTAAGATGCCTTTTTTTTTTGAATGTTAAAATAAAGAGCTGGCAGCATTAAATGGCCACTGGTTAGTGTTATTAACTTTTCAAAATTGATGTAGTTTATATCAATACCCTTCAAGAGTTCACTCGCTGGTCGGTACAGGATGTTCACTAAAAGTTTTTCTTCGAGTCTAATCATTCCAACCAGGAGGGCTTGGTGGAGTGTCACTACCACTACCACTACCACTGTCACTTCCACCGTCTGGAGATGGAGATGGAGAAGCAGAAAAGGCTTGTGCTTTTTTTGGATTTAGGATCATAAACGTGCCAAGCGTAGTTAGTGCTGCATACTTCCCCATTTTCTTTATTGCATCCTTTCTGGTAATTCCAGAAGGAGCTGTTTCTTCCGTATCTTTAATTTCTTTCTTCATAGTATATTACTTAATGAACAGTTTTTTAGTCAATAAGATATTTCCGGATTCTAATTTTACAATATAGATACCCGTACTTAAGCCCTGTGCAGAAATTGTTTGTTTGTTATTAGTATTGTTTAACGTTGTAAAAATTACTTCTTTACCAAGAATAGTATATAACCTTAATTTGGTTCGATTCGACTGATTGGCCAAACCTTCTACAGTAATAAAATTATTTACATCTGCTTTAAATACATTTAAATAATTAGTTTCTATTTTATCATCTATAGATAAAACAGTTTCTGTTAAGTGTATAAAGAATCTTCCTACTCCACTCAATTCATTTTCGGCTGTTAACTCAAAGTCTTGATCATTTAAAAGAGTTAATGTTCCTTGAACATTATCTTCTAAATAAACATTTGTGCCTATATTAATATTAAAGGTGCCGATACTTATTCTGAAATTATTTCCCGCTTCCATATTAAGTTCAAGAGGAGCTACAACATCATTTACACTTTCAAGTCCCATGGCATTGATAACTAATCCAACTCCCTCATCTTCCTCAACTAATCTTGACATTAAAGAAGCTCCTTGATTAAAATGACCAGCATCATAACCAGGGTCTAAATTAAGACCAAGACCATCTCCAAAATAAAATTTAGTATGGTCTATCTCTGAATCTCCCTCATAAAGTTTAAGAATTAACTCAAAAGAGTTTTCTGAATTTCTACCAGCAATAAAATCATCGTCGCCTTCAGTGGTTCTCATAGCTGTTGTAAAAGAAAGTACATCGGGATTTCCTACATTTGGATTATCAGATGCTACCATAAATGCTTGTCCTGGCGCAATACGCAGCGCAGCACTCGTATTATTATAGACGGTATATCCTGACCCATCTGCGTCATAACCATAGATGGCCTGATAAGAATCGTGGAGCTTTTCGCTATTAATAGTTAAAAAATTGTTTGAACTATCTGCACTGGTATTTCCGTGGATGTATGAAGGGAAAGGATTTGCTACTAAATTCCATTTTGTTCCTCCTTCTCCTCCTCCTTCTCCTTGTCCCACACTAAAATCAATAATTGGCAGTGTTTTATTTGTAGCAGCTGGAGCTCCTGTGAATTTTAAAGTTCCACCACTTATTGTAGCCATTTGAAAGCCCATACCAAGAAGAAAGTTTCCATTAAATGGATACCAATTTGAAGATGTAGTGTAGTTTTCCCACTCATTCCAATAATTATCATAGTATCCTATCGCGTAAGCATCACCATTAGAGGCTAAAGTTGAAGCGTTTGCAGTAACAAATGAGTTAATAGATTGCCCCTCTACCGGAGCGCCTATTAAATCCCACTCATTAGTACCTACAGAATTAACATACCTATTATAGGATATATTTCCAGAAACAGACCCGCCAATAATAATGGATGAAAACTCATTAGAGTCTGAGTTTAAGGTAAAGGTTCCAGAGTTTGAGAAATTTCCACTCATGGTCACAGCTCCTGTTTTTTCGATCGTAAAACTTTTGCCTGAAGCAACTGTGATGTTTTGAGCTTTTGTCAAAAAGGAAACAAAACATAGTAATAGTGTTAACTTTTTCATGATATTTTAGTTATCAGAAATTAATTTTTCTACTAATTTTTCTAATCTTGAAATCTTATCGTCTTGTTCTTTAAGCGCATTAATAAGTACCGGTACAAGCCCTTGATAGTTTACCGCTAACATCTCTTTATCATCAGTTGTAACTAGTTCTGGAAATACTTTTTGAATATCCTGAGCCAATACGCCAATTTTTTGTTTGCCATTCTTTTTCATTGTGTAACGCTTCCCATCAATTAGCAATAGTTTGGCAAGAGTAGAACCTAGCGATACAATATTTGCTTTAAGTCGTGCATCTGAAGAAACCACGATATCACCACCTACTGTCATATTTCCAGTAAAACTACCTTCTCCTGCGTACACTTTAGCTCCGGAATCTTCTCCCATGTAAACTGCGGTTACATCATCATTTCCAAGAACTACAGAGTTATCTGCTTGCCCAGTAGCCTCATATCCAATAATGGTTTGATTTGTAGCATTATCGGTGCTTGCCATTGCATTATAACCAAATGCAGTATTGTTAGCTCCTGTGATGTTAGTTTGTAAAGCAAAATAACCAGATGCGGTGTTGTTACTTCCTTCAGTATTATTAGACAAAGATTCATAACCAGATGCGGTATTGTGATTCCCTGCGGTATTATAGTATAAAGAATACACCCCAGATGCGGTATTTAAACTTCCTGTGGTGTTCTTATATAAAGATTGCTGCCCAGATGCGGTATTGTAACTTCCTGAGGTGTTCTCATATAAAGATTCTCTTCCAGATGCGGTGTTGTAACTTCCTGTGGTGTTATCATATAAAGATTTATATCCATGTGCGGTATTTTTGTCCCCTGTGGTGTTGTGATATAAAGCTTTAGACCCAGATGCGGTATTTTTGTCCCCTGTAGTATTAAGATATAAAGCATAATAACCAGATGCGGTGTTGTTATCTCCTGTGGTATTAGAATTTAAAGAATTACGCCCTGAAGCTGTATTGTAACCTCCTGTACTATTAGTAGGTGGATTACTAAGAAACATTGAATTACTATCAACTAAAACATCGGTAAGGTCATTTAAACTTGAGGTACTTCCAGTAATTCCTGTTAACTGTGAACCATCACCAACAAAAGATGCTGCATAA
>OJBX01000507.1_pt1 | contig 13936 bp, 14 predicted proteins | sample 1590751 | NCBI WGS metagenome assembly OJBX01 (sample SAMN05416780, study PRJEB24817) | seawater metagenome | isolation source: Sea water | place: Canada:Atlantic | collected 2013-07
TGTCTCGTGGGCTCGGAGATGTGTATAAGAGACAGATTTCAAGAAAGTGCCCCGCCAACGTCAATACGTCACGCTGCCGGCTGCGCAGAGGCGGAACTTCTATCGGATAGACGCTGAGACGATGATAGAGGTCGGCACGAAAATGACCAGCAGCCACCTCTCTGGCAAGATCACGATTGGTTGCAGCGATAATGCGCACGTCTACTTTATGTTGAACGTCACTGCCGACACGCTGAACATCACCATTTTGCAACGCCCGCAACAATTTAGGTTGCGTTGCCAGTGGCAGTTCACCAACTTCATCCAGGAACAGAGTGCCTCCGTGCGCCAGTTCAAACTTTCCGGCTCTTGCCTGTGACGCGCCAGAAAATGCGCCTTGGGTATGTCCAAATAACTCGCTTTCGACCAGGTTATCCGGCAACGCAGCGCAGTTGACATAGACCAGCGGTGACTGCGCACGTGATGAACCGGCGTGAATATGTCTGGCCACCAGTTCTTTACCAACACCCGTCTCTCCCGTGATAAGCACTGCCAGATCGGTCAATGCCACCACATCGATCTCGTGTCGCAATATCTGCATCACCTTGCTCTGGCCCGTCAGTTCCAGCTGCACCTGCTCCGCCACTACAGCCTGCGTCACCAGATGTTCGCGCTCCACTCGCGCACGCAGACCACCGATCAGATTGACGATTTTAATTGTCGCTTCAGCCAGTCGCAAAAACGTGCGCAGATCATATGGATCTATTTCATCAAAAGCGCCAGGTCGCATGGCATCCAGTGTCAATAATCCCCACGGCATATCATCAATATACAAGGATGCCCCCAGGCAGTCGTGTACATGCAGGCTGTCACTGTCCACAAGTCCATCGTAGGGGTCGGGCAATTGCGAATCCGCCATAAAGCGTACAGGCTCACGACTCAACAGAATTTTCGCCAGACGCGGGTGATCATCCACCATAAAACTCCGACCCATTGTGTCGTCACTTAACCCCTGAATCGCCAACGGTTGCAGCGTGCCTCCATGTAGCTGCAGCAATGCTGCTGCATCACAGGGAAAAACCCGGGATAAAGCCTGCAGCAGGCGTGTATACCGCTCACCAGGCGTCAGCTCACGTGACAGATCTGCCAGAATTTCCAGTACTGCGTCCGGCATGTGTCTCGTTGTCATAAATACACCATATTTGTCTTTATGACATCATACTGAGATTTGTCATATTAACAACACTTAATATTAATCCCTTATTAATCATATATTTAAATAATGGCATAAATACTGCTATTAACACTGCTATTGGAAATCAGTAACAGGCACTGCTAACTGAAACTGCAGATCAACGCTCAATCATCAACAACCTGAGGGGAACCACAATGCTGTCACAACAATCCAAGGACACCATCGCTGCCACGTTGCCCGCCGTCGGCGCTCACGTAAACCAGATTACAGAAGTTTTTTACCCACTGCTGTTCCAACGTTATCCCGAGGTCAAAGCCTATTTTAATGAAGCCCATCAGGTACAGGGTACTCAACCTCAGGCGCTGGCCAACGCTGTGGTAGCTTATGCCAGCAACCTGGAACGGCTGGAAAAACTTGGTGACGCTGTCAGCCTCATTGTGCAAAAACATGTATCGTTAAACATTCAACCAGAACATTACCCGTTGGTGGGTGAATGCCTGCTGGCGGCCATCAAAGAAGTGCTGGGCGACGCCGCATCCGAAGAGGTTCTGGCTGCCTGGGCGGAAGCCTACACCCAACTGGCCGACATTTTGACAGGCGCTGAAGAACAGGTTTATCACAGCATTGAACAACAGCCTGGCGGCTGGCGCGGCGAACGTGAATTTGTGCTCAAACACAAGGTCCGGGAAAGCACGATCATTACCTCTTTTTATTTTGAACCCGCCGATGGTGCAGCCCTGCTGGCATTCAAACCCGGCCAATACATTGGTCTGGTATTGAACATAAACGGGCAAACAGTGCGCCGCAACTACTCACTGTCTGACAGCCCAGACAACCCGCATTACCGCATCAGTGTTAAACGCGAAAACAATGGCCTGGCGTCGGCATATCTTCACGATGAACTGACAGTGGGTGATCGCGTTCGGATGACACCACCGTGTGGCGACTTTGTGCTGAACGATGCCGACCGCCCTCTGGTGCTGCTGTCCGGCGGTGTTGGCATCACGCCAACCATTGCGATGCTGAAACCGGCCCTGGAAAGTGGCAGAGACGTGCATTTTCTGCATGGCGCATTGAACAGCGAAAGCCATGCCTTCCGCGAACTGATCGAGGAGATGGCCACGACTTACAAAAACTTGCATAACTACTACTGTTACAGCCATCCATTACCGCAGGATACAGCGCAAAACAGTGGTTTTCTCGATCGGGAACGCCTTTCGGCACTGCTGCCTGAGCACAGAGATGTTGATGTCTATTTCCTGGGGCCGAAACCATTCATGCAAGCCTGTTACAAATCGCTTAAAGAGCTTAAAATTCCGGCGGAGCGAATTCGCTATGAATTCTTCGGACCATTGGAAGCATTGAATTAAGCGCCTATGAGTGTTCGGAAAGAAATAAAAGCGCTGGCCGGCATTGAAAACAATACCACCAGTCATACCGAGAAAATGATCTGTGCCGCTGGCGTTTTTGTGGGTGTCATGGTGGTGTACTGGATCAGCGCAGGTGTACTGTCAGAGCCTACCGGGCACACGCTGATGGTAGCCTCGCTGGGGGCCAGTGTGGTATTGCTGTTTGCAACACCACACGGCGCCCTGTCACAGCCCTGGCCGGTAATCGCCGGCAATGTAATTTCGGCCGCTATTGGCGTCGCCTGCTATAAACATATACCTGACCCCTACCTGGGTGCGGCTACCGCTGTCAGTCTGTCCGTGGCTGCCATGCATTATCTGCGCTGCCTGCATCCGCCCGGTGGTGCAACGGCATTAACTGCGGTGATCGGCGGCAACGAGATTCACGACGTCGGTTACCACTATGTGCTCAACCCCGTACTCATCAACGTCGTTGCCATTGTGTTGGTTGCCGTACTGTTTAATCTGGTGTTTAGCTGGCGTCGCTATCCAGCGCACCTGACGCGTCGACACAAAAAAACGGCGGAAACCGTGCCCGATAAAATCGAGTTTGAATTGACTCAGGAGGATTTTGCTGCCGCCATGCAGCAAATGGATTCCTATATAGATGTGACATCGGATGGTCTGACTGAACTTCTGGAGTTGGCCAAACAGCATGCGGAAACCCATAAAACCCAGCCGGCCAACATTGAAGCTGGCCTTTTCTATAGCAACGGCAGAATCGGTCGCTCATGGAGCGTCAGACAGGTGGTCGCGGTAAACAACATCGCAAACCCGGACAAAGCTACCGTCACTTATCAAACAGTAGCTGGCCACGGCGGACATGAATCAGCCACATGTCCGCGGGCAAAATTTCTGCAATGGGCCCGGTTTGAGGTGGCGCAGGAAGGGGGACGCTGGGTTAAAGTTCAGGCGTCGTAATTGTGCTCAGTGCTGGCTGAGTGGCGGCGCGTTGACGCCAACAATCCCAGTCGCAGAAACCACATCTCCAACGGCAGCGTAACCAGAGGCGGAATGGCAGCCAGAATGGCCAATACTGTCGCCCACCACGGCCAGCGCAAACGCCATGCTGCGAACACCGCAATCACCACGTAAAACATAAATGCCGCACCATGCAGACGGCCGAACAGCCAGACACCCATGTCTGTGGTTTCAGTCACGTATTTTAGAAACATGCCGATCAGCAGCCCGGCCCAGGTGGCGGCTTCGATCAGGGAGGCAATGGCAAACAGTCGGCCGGTACCGGTGAGTCGGGTACCTGAGAGTCGAGTGACGGTCAAAACAGGTTTCTCCTGCGTTCTAGGGAATTTGCATTTCTTTTAAATATTAAAAACTTAAGTCTGTATAAAAACATTAAAACCCGGAGGAATAGCATTACGAAACTGTATATAAACAGTTATTTTAATTTTCCTCAGGAGAGCGGAAATGTACGCTAATACGGCCGTTACCGCTACTGCACATCCCGCTTTTTCAGGGTCGGCGAATGTCATCACACATGACGAGATTCCCGAAAACAGCAACGCTCTGGCCGCCGCCTTCACCACCTGGTGAGGAGAGCAGATGCATTTTTCCATGGCGGTGGCAGGGTTGCAGACTTTTTAGCGCGACAAGATGCGCAGTTTTCTTTAATTGTGACGCCGATTATTGTACTGTTTATTTAAGTACATAATGTTGCCACTGCATTTTGATAACAGTTTTTGTCTAAGTATTTGATAGTAGGAGTTTCTATACCCGCTGGAGGCGAATTCAGTCCTATCCATACCATTACGCGAGGAGATCAGAATGAAAATAAGACACACTCCCGGAATGCTACATAAAACCTGCACAAGATCAGCGGCCCTCATGATGTTGATGGCCGCCGGGCTGGCGACGGAAACCCTGGCTCAGGGCTCATCCAACCACTCTTCACCGACCTACGCCGCCGATGTCGCCAGCATCATCAATGAAAACTGCGTGGTCTGCCACCGCGAAGGTGGTATTGCGCCCATGCAGTTGACCAACTATGAACAGGTACGCCCATGGGCGCCATTGATCCAGGACAGGGTTGTCAATCGCAAGATGCCGCCCTATTCCTACGATCATGGCATCGGCATTCAGGATCTGCAGGGCGACTGGCGTCTGTCTCAGGACGACATTGATACCATCGTCGCCTGGGTCAGTCAGGGCTCTCCTTCCGGTAACCTGAACGAGATACCCCCGATGCCTGATCTGCCGGATCTGGCAGAATGGAACTTCGCCTCACAATTTGGTCAGCCCGATATCGTGCTGGCATCCAATGCCATTGATGTGCCGGCCAGCGGCAATGATCTGTGGGACATCCATTTTGTGCAAAGCGGATTGACCTCAGACCGCTGCATCAAAGCCGTTCAAGTGAAGCCCCGCGGCGATGCCAAATCTGTGGTGCACCATGCAAATACCTATTTTGCTGACGTAGACGAGGACGGTAACGTTTCCCGTAGCCCGCTGACCGAGTACGCCATGGGCAAATGGGGTGAGATCATCCCCGAGGGCGTCTGCCGCACTGCCGCCGCAGGCAGGCTGGTGCAATGGGACATCCATATGTATCCCGGCGGCCTCGGTGGCGCCGCGCCAGGCACCATGATTGAGGACAATGTCGTTGAACTGGGCATCTGGCTGCATGACGAAGATTACCAGGCTGACATCAAGCAGGATCTGTCATCTTATCAGCTGAACCAGGGAGAGCTGCTGATTCCGCCCCACGGCAAGATCATGACGCAGGGTTTCCACACATTTGACCACCCGGTGCGAATCGACAGCTTCCAACCTCATGGCCACTTACGCATGAACGCTGCCACGCTGGAGATTTTTTATCCCGAAACCGGTCGGACAGAAGTCGTCAGTTCGATTTCCGACTGGAGCGCGACCTGGCATCACAGCCACTTGTTCGAGTCTGATGCTGCGCCGCTGGTACCCGCCGGGGCCGTCCTTGTTATCAAGCAGTGGTATGACAATACCGCCGACAACCCCAACAACCCTGATCCCCGTCAGTGGGTTGCCTGGGGTCAGCGCACTGCCGATGAGATGACGCATGCCTGGATAGCCGTTTCTCACCTTGATGATGAAACCTATCAGGAGTTGCTGGCCGAGCGCGAAGCCAGCGAAACCGGCTCTGTGGCGGTCAACTGAATCTGGGCTGACGGTACCAACGGCGAATACTAATAATAAGACTGGAGAACATGTACATGCGAGTGATGAGTTCCCTTGTGATTCGAGCGGCTCTGGTGCTGCTGGTAAATGCTTTGATGATCACCAGCATCAGTGCGCAATCTGGTGACAGGTTGTTGCGACCGGCGCCCGGCGCTGGCACACCGGTCATTCCATTTATGGAAGGCTGGTACGGCAACGAGGATGGATCGGTAACCCTGTCTTTCGGCTATCAAAACCGCAATCGGGAGCCGGTCCGTATCCCAGCCGGGGCCAACAATCGCATCGAACCGCAAGGCCTGGGTGACATGCAGCCAGAGTTCTTTTTGCCCGGGCGGCACCACGGTGTCTTCGCCGTCACTATCCCCGCCAACATGGACGGAACAACCGTCTGGTGGCACCTGATCTCCGAAGGTGAAGAGCTCAAGGTGCCTGGCGAGCGCGGCCCCACAGCCTACGAACTGGACCGTAACCCGCGCCCACAGGGAAGCGTGCAACCACTGGTCGGTTTCAGCGAGAGCGGCCCGGTCGGTGTAGGTCCGGAAGGCATCGTCTCAAAGCAGGTCGTGGAAGCGTCGATAGATGAGCCTGTCACGTTAGAGGTCTGGACCAATGATCCGTCCAAGCACGACCCGTCGGATCCGCGTTATGCCAAACCACTGGACTCCCGGGTGTCATGGTACTTGCACCAGGGGCCCGGTGAGGTAGATTTTATCGCGCATGAGTCGATGCCATTCCTCGACACGCGGCCGGCCACACCGCTCAGCCGTAACGCGCCACCGCAGCATGCCGTGGCCGTCAAAGAAAGCGTGGGACCTGCGCGGGTGACCGCCTCGTTTCCAGAACCGGGCGAGTACCTGATTCGCGCCCGACTCGATAACTGGGAAGCGTCCGACAGCGATGCCCTGGACCAGTGCTGCTGGAGCAATGCCTATCAACGTGTCCGTGTCACTGAATGATATGCGGGGTTTCCGCCATGACCAGAAAACCACTGAGAGTTTTTAAGCCAGCCCTGGCGCTATTGCTGGGCATCTCGGTGTCGACCTCGGTGTCGACCGGCGCCCTGGCTCAGGCCAACCTGGAGAGCAGCGTTGAGAGACAGCACTCCGAACTCGCCCGCCTCTATGACGCTTTCACCGTTACGCATGCCGCCGCGCTGGATACCATCGCCAAGGCCAATGTCGATCCCCGGTTTGCTCAAGCACGGGCGGACATGCGTCAGCATCTGGAACACATGCAGGCCCGGGAAAACTCACAATCAATGTCTCACGGCATGATGCACAGTTCAGGCGACAGCAATTCACATGACATGGACATGCGAATGGAAGGCCCTTACCGAGAGCTGGATGTACAGGCGCGTGTCAACATGGGGCGACTGGTCCGTGCCGATCATACTGACGCGGCCGCCGCCAAGGCCTACGACAATGTTGCGTCACTGCCCCGCCACGCCGCTATGGTGTTGGCTGCGGGCCGGCAGTTCGAAGAAGCGTTGTGGAGCCTCTGGGCCGACCCGGGCATGAGCGTTGACGACAAGGTGAAGGCAACCCAGACAGTGATTGAAGACTATCGATCCGCCGACGAAAGGCACGCCGTCTCTGTGCAGCCCAAGCCGGTCTCGCTGTATCTTGACCACACTTACGCCGGCAGCCTGAAGAGCGCCTACCCGCGCCTCAGTGGCCTGCTCTGGTCCAATCAATGGCTGCAACTGGCTTCCCTGGAGGCCATCATCCGTGGCCAGGTGGACCCGCAGTTCGCAGGCCGTGTCACTGACACGCTGGAGCGCTACTACAACAAGCTGGGCTCAGACAGCGGCATGAGCATGTTCCCCGCGCCAGTGGAGATGCCCACCGTACCAACGATCGCGCCGACCCTGTACACCCTGGCGCCTGAGGCCTCGATCATCGTTGACAACCTGAACATGCTGGATGCGGCCATTGCCGATATCATCGCCTACCCCGGGCTGGATGCAAATACCCGCGAGCAGGCGATCCTGGCAACAGTGGCGCAGTTTACCGACGACAACATCGCCACCGACGACATGAGCTACCTGCTGTCAGCCCTGCGCGGCGGCATCTACAACCAGGGTGGGCCGGCCATCGGCGAACTGCAAGGCTCCGAGCGCAACCGCTCCCGCGACGCCATGGGCATGCAGCACCCTATGAGTATGTCTGGGCCGAATTGAGGAATGGGGTGTGGGGCAATTAAGTCAGAGACTTATTCCCTAATTCACAATATCACGTTCAACATTAATTGAATTTAGCTCCAGCTCTTGTGTCCGGCGATTACACGATTTTTATCGAGTTTACGGGCACCTGAAGGATAGAATGTTAGTTGTCATGAGCCCATTCTGAATATAATGAAATAACAAAGGGTGAAAGCAATGAAAAAACCCTCTCTGATTTCTGTGCTCATTGGCTGCGCTTTACTCTCTTTCACGAATTTGACTTCGGCTCAGGAACAGCGTCCATTCAGGTTTTTCTTCAATGCATCAGGCCTAAACCCTTCCGCCAGCGGTGTAGCATCGGTAGACCTAGAATTAAAACAACTGCTAGGTTCAGTTGAGTTCATGTCCATGGAACTGGAACGTGACCGGAACAACCGATACGAAGCGGAAGAATTGATACCGCGGGAAAGCGAGTACTTCATGATTTCGGGCTATTGGGAAGCAACTGATTCTGACTATCGGCTATATCTGCCAATCCAATTGGTCCATAACTCCACTTATCCAAGCCCTGATATCAGAGAATTGACCAAGACTGAGAGATTTGTAAACGCCAATGATGCTTTTTTTGTCTCATTGCATATGAGAGCGAGAGATGCATTCGAGGCTGGAAATACTCCACTCGCCTTGCTATTTCTGGAAAAACTTTACGTTCATGAGCTGGTTGAGTTGAGCAATGGAAACAGTGCAGCATTGTCTTATTTCCATACATATGAAGATTCGATAACTCGCCCGGAAAACTTGCCGTACACCCTTACAGTCTGGGATAACATCTACAACAGTTCGAAAGAAAACATCGATCTGGTAATGACATATGCGAATTTCCTGGCAAATCTGGGCAACAAAGAAATCGACGGTTTACCTCTATTTGGATCCAACCTAGGGAATTATAGAAAAAACCGCCTTCACAGCCTTGCTGAACAGAATCTCAATGGACTGTTTACGAACTATGTCAGCATTGCATACCAGCTATTCGATTCACGACAATTTACTGACTGTGTATCCATGAGCTCAAAGCTACTTGAAGAATTAACAAGAGCAGATGACTATCATGCCACAGTAAAGGCAAATGATGACTGGCAGACTAGTTTGACGAGATACCTTCTAATCGGATCAAGCTGCCTGCATCGCGAGTTCGAACTGTCACGCGGGATCGTTGATGGCTCGATGATGTTAGATGATCGGTTTCGAAACTTTATACAACAAGATCCAGATACGCGGAAATTTGCAGAGCTGTATGTGTCTATCGTCGAAGCGTTCAGCCTCGATTATCTGGATGGCGTCTCAGATACTGCTAAGGACGTAAAGAAATATTACATGGCTTACACAGGAACCTGATATGAAATCTTCCCCAATATCATTTGTCTTCATTATGACCAATGTGATAACCGCAATACTGGCCCTGTGCATTATCGCCGTGCCAATATTCATGCATGCGTTTGACGGCACTTATCAATTACCAAACGTGATCAAGGAATGGGGTGGGGTCGTGGTTGGTTACTACTTCGGCAGCTCGTTAACTCTTTTTGTGAAGTATTTTGAGTCTGAAAGCAAATCATCAAAACCAGAGCCTGGAACTTAAGTGGTTTCACGCACACGGTGAATTTGAGCGCGGCTGGGTGGTCGACGCCGGCAGGCAACTACCACTGTAAACCGCCCTACCTGGCCATTGGCTGGAACCGCCAATAGGTCAGTGATCGCCATAACCATTCCAGCGGTCCAAAACGAAAATGCCTCAGCCACATTGGCGAAACAAGAAGTTGCAGTATCCAGATGCCAAACACAATGACGATCTGCCCGCTGCGATCAATCTGCCCGAACTGCCCCAGGCCATGTCCATAAAAAATGAAACCGCAAATGAGTGTGTGCATGATGTAATTGCTGAATGCCATACGGCCGACGGCTGCCAGACGTTGTGTCAGCCAGCTCATCCTGTTGTGCTTTAGCAGGAGTATCAGCGAGGCCATATAGGCCATGCTGACCAGTATGCTGGCCCAGTAGTTGAACTGCGAGCCGAGGAACATCGACGCCGGCCCCCACGCGTTGGCGAAGTTCCACTGAATGCCGATCATGATTATTGGCAACCCCAATAAAACACCAACGGCCAGAAAGCGCCAGTAAACCCTGTTGTCAGCGCGCGCAGAAAGAATGCCGAGTTTGTAAAGCGCCATACCCAACAGCATCATGCCAGCCGCGCGCCAGAATCCCCAGATCAGGTATACAAAGGTGTGCATCTCGAGTGTGACTGGCACACGGTTTGACATCTGCTGTGACCAGCCGCCCTGGTAAGCTGCAATTTCTTCCGCCAGTTGCGCGGCCGGTGGGTTCCAGCTCGGCTGGATCGCCTCTACGAGTACTTCCTCAGGCAATGACGGTAGCGCAAATCCAGTCAACAGATAGACAATCGACGATATCGACAGAAATATGATGCCCACGATGATCAATCGTCGCGGACGCCAGTTACGCAATGGGTAAAGCGCAAACGCGCAGATAGCATAAAGAAACAGGACATCGCCATACCACAACAGATAGGCGTGGGCAGCACCAAACAGCAATAACCAGAAATTGCGTCGGTAGTGATAGCCCACCGCTGACTTGCCCTGCGCCGTGGCGCGTTCGGTAAACAGGATGATGCCCGCGCCAAACAGCATGGAAAATAGAGCCATCATTTTCTGGTCGGTGAACAAGTGGCTCAGGTACCACACCGCACCATCCACCCCTGACAGCGACCCCCAGACAGTCGGATTGAGGTAGGTGGCGGAAGGCATGGCAAAGATCTGTATGTTCATGACTAGTATGCCGAGCACAGCAAATCCGCGCAGCACGTCCAGAGAATTGATGCGATCGCTGGTGGGCGAAGCGATAGGCGCAACCATAGTTAAGGTCCTGTGTGTTTATGTGCAAACAGTCGCGATAAAGACAGTAGCGATTACTGACCAGCAAGGACGCCATAAGAATCTAAAGGTCATCAATTTAAGCCTTTAAATCCCGGTTCCATTTATAACTCATATATCTGGACAAGTCAGCCGGTGGCGAGGCTACAGAATGTAGGGCGTATTGGAGCTAGTGCTGAGCATTCTGTTTAGGGATAAGAATGGTGCCCGGGACCGGAATCGAACCGGTACGGAGTTTCCCCCGAGGGATTTTAAGTTAATTGTGTTCCTTTTTGCCATTTCTTGAAATACACTGAAACTCTATTATTAACAGTGTATTAAACAACCTCTTATTTATTGTTCTTTGAAGCAGATTGCTCAAGTTAGCCAGTTTTTGACACCAGGTGTCTACATTGAGTCTACATATGAGCACAAGGGATTGTTTAGGGACTCAAGAAAATGCGTATCACAAAGAGCTTTGTCGACAAAATAGAGCCTCCTGAAGTACCGCCAAACGCCAAACAGGCGCAAGCTTTCTACCGCGATTCAGCAATCCCGGGATTCGGCCTGCGAGTGACCGACACCGGCGTAAAATCCTTCATTATCGAAAAACGCATCAGCGGCAAGGTTAAACGTATGACCCTGGGCCGCTACGGCAATCTCACCGTCGAGCAAGCCAGGAACGAGGCGATGAAGCTGCTTGGTGATGTAGCTACCGGCGGCGACCCCATTGCTCGAAAAAAACAAGCCAAAGTCGACGCCACCTCCCTGTCAGAGACATTCAACGATTACCTGCTCACCCGTAAAGACCTCAAACCCGGCACAGTGGAAGACTACCGGCGCAGCCTAAATTGGGCTGCTAGCGACTGGATGACAAAACCGTTAACCGAAATAAACAAGGATATGATCGAGAAACGACACCGTGAACTCGGCAGAAGAAGCCATGCCCGGGCCAATAACGCCATGCGGGTCCTCAGAGCCTTATTCAATCATGCCAGAAATAAATACGAAGACGGCAAAGGCAACCCAATTATCCTGGTTAACCCTGTAGACAGGCTGAGCCAAAACCGCGCCTGGTATAAAGTAGAGCGCCGGCAGTCTCTGATCAAACCCACCCAGCTCAAACCCTGGTTTAACGCTACGCTCAAACTAAACAACACCACAACCCGTGATTACCTGCACTTCTTGCTGTTTACCGGTCTCCGGCGCTCCGAAGCTTCTCGGCTGGAATGGTCAGAAGTCGATTTCGGTGAACGCACTATTACTATCTTGGAAACCAAGAACCACCTTGTACATGTTCTGCCCTTCTCCACTTTTCTTGAGGACTTGCTTACTAGGCGGTTTGACGAGCGGGAAAGCCCATTCGTCTTCCCTAGTAATGCTCAATGCGGCTATCTCACGGAACCCAGAACGGCAGTTACGCGAGTGAGCACTTTGTCAAAAATGCCATTTACGCTGCACGACCTACGACGCACGTTTATTACCATTGCCGAGGGGCTCGATATCCCTGCCTATGCCCTGAAGCGGCTTATGAATCACAAAGACCCAAATGACGTAACAGCGGGTTATATCATTAATGACATAAATCGGCTTAGAGAGCCTATGCAGCGCATTGCCAACTATATACTCAGCCAAATCGACGACGAAGCGGCAACCAAATAACATCTACAAACAAAAAGGTGCATAAACAATGCTGAATCTTGAGCATATTAGTATTTGGGAGCTCGCACACCGGTGGCATGAATACGACCCCAATACATCGGACCCCAGGCAACTTCCTTTGGAGGTTCAAGACACACTACGACTCATTACAAAGGCACAACATGATCACCAGCTTGGGATTTGCACTCCTAATGGAGTCGAGTTGAAAAATGACAGGACATTGGTAAGGCGGGAGGATTTCAGATTTGAGCACGACGAAAAAGAGCTCACGGAGGATGAGAAAAATGATTTCTACATAGAGCACTCTATATTTCACTCCAAAAGACATAATGAATTTTCGGAAGAACTGCCAAACTCTTTTAGAAATAGAGAGTTCGACAAACCTTATCTGGAATCCATACACATCACCAAGCCCTGGACGTACCTATTTTGCCTGGAGAATAACCTTGCAATGCCTGCTTTTTGGATATCTGAAAGCGATATCCCAGAACTCAAAAACTCATGGATATTTACGCTACTAAATATTGAGCCTAGCGATCTAGGCACAGCCGATGATGGCATGACGGATGAAGATACTCGATTAGTTGACAAACCGTCTTCCATTAAGCAAGAAAATATAGACAGTTTTTGGAATAATTTAGAACACAAGCAACAGGTCCGTCTGCTCTGCAGGGGAGCCGCAAAGGCACTTTGGGACAAAAACCCGTTGCTTACAATTGTAGAAGTCAGCAACGATGAAGCCCTGTCCCTACTCGGGGCAAAACACTACAGAGGGAGAGATACCATACGAAGCTGGATAAAGGACCTCGATCCGCGACCTGCCTCTGCGAAAAGCGGCCGCCCGCCCAAATCCAAATAATTACCGTCAGCTACCAGACAATTACCGGCAGGCACTGCCGGTAATTTAATCCCTTTCAAACAACCACCAATATTGCCTCCTCAATTCAATCAATACGAGGCAATATCATGCAAACGAAGTTACTGACTACCAAACAAGCCGCTAGCTACCTCAGCCTAAGCCCTGCTTTTCTTGAGCGGGATCGCTGGGCAGGCGCTAAAATCCCTTTTGTTAAACTTGGATCAAGATCTATTCGATACAGGCTATCTGATCTAGACATCTACCTAGATTCGAGGGTGCGCTACAACACCGCTTACATAGCGAAAAAAGGGAGGATCAAGTAATGAGCCTTAATCCCTCCAAATCTAATCAGCGCAATGACAAATACTCCTTTACGCTACCGCCGAATTGCCCTGGTAGCAAAATAACCTGGTTCTGCGGCTCCGAGGGAGAAGATCGCTACTTTTCTGACAGAAGGTGGCGGTGTAATCCCCCCCAAAATCCGGGGCAGTTATAAGTAGAAAATTCCGTTAAAATTGACGCAAGGAGTTTTCTATGAAGAAGTCACGATTTACCGACAGCCAGATCCTGGCC
>OJBX01000508.1_pt1 | contig 13909 bp, 13 predicted proteins | sample 1590751 | NCBI WGS metagenome assembly OJBX01 (sample SAMN05416780, study PRJEB24817) | seawater metagenome | isolation source: Sea water | place: Canada:Atlantic | collected 2013-07
CGAGATTTCTGCCTGTCTCGTGGGCTCGGAGATGTGTATAAGAGACAGATCGAGCAGGGCAAAGCTCTGCGTGGGCGTCCAGCAGCCCTGCTCCAGCACTTGTGCCAGCGCTTCATCAAAGCGTGGTCGTATGATCAATCCGTCACCGGGCACCGTTCTGACCAGGTGATGGAATTGCCGTTGAATCGACGCAAGATCGGGGAAAATGTCGGCATGGTCATATTCCAGATTGTTCAGGATCAGGGTTCGCGGCCGGTAATGGACGAACTTAGAGCGCTTGTCAAAAAAGGCACTGTCGTATTCGTCGGCCTCAACAACAAAAAAATCGGTGCCACCGAGCCGCGCAGACACCGGGAAGTTCTTTAACACGCCACCAATCAGATAACCTGGCTGCATGCCGGCGCATTCAAGTATCCACGCCAGCATGGCACTGGTGGTAGTTTTGCCGTGAGTACCGGCAACAGCGAGTACCCACTTACCCTGCAGCACATAACGCGACAGCCACTCCGGTCCGGAACAATAGGCAAGCCCCTGGTTCAGTACGTACTCCACGGCCGGGTTGCCGCGCGACATGGCATTGCCGACAACAACAAGATCCGGGTGCGGGTGCAGATGCGCCGGATCAAAGCCTTCACAGAGGCGAATGCCCTGTTCTTCCAGCTGTGTGCTCATGGGTGGGTAGACATTGGCATCGGAGCCACTGACCGTGTGACCCAGCTCTTTCGCCAGTACTGCCAGACTGCCCATGAAGGTGCCGCAGATACCAAGGATATGAATATGCATATAACTTCCTGTAAGCTGATTAACCTGAATGTTATGGCTGCCAACGGGCAACCATCAGGCTGTTGCGAAACTGTAGCAAATCTGTAACAGGCAAACCTGAAAAATTTGGCGAAATTTTATGATAACACCGGTCTTTTTTTGGTTCCGGCCCTGGCATTTACCACAGCGATCAACCCAGCGATGACCTCAGACGCCATGACACCGTCCAACGATGACCTGCTGCAATTCGCGAGCTCAGTGTACGCTCAACCCGGCATTCAGGCGCTGTGCCTGCGCCTTCAGGATGAAGGCAACGCTGATGTCGTTATGCTGTTGACGTGTTGCTGGTACGGCCGCTGCTACGGCAGACTGACAGACGACCAGCTGATCAGGGCAATGGCGTTCAGTGAGTCGTGGCGAGCCCAGCTGGTGGCGCCGCTGCGTCAGGCCAGGCGTTGGCTCAAGCCCCATCCCGCTACTGCCTTTGCCATGAAAGGCGCCGATCAGGAAGCTCTGCGGCAACGCATCAAAGCAATCGAGCTGGACGCTGAATTCGTGCAACTGCGCACGCTGGCCGGGGTTCTGGTTGAAAGTTCGACTGCAGTCAGGCCGGAACACAATACTGATCCGTTGGTCAGCATACGGTCCAACTTGATACTTTATGCACAACGAGCCGGCATGGACGTGGATGAGCCTGAGTCATCCGCCCTCAACGAGGCCGACCTGGCAGCACTGGCGCAGGTGGCGTTGACACAGGGCCCGCTGACATAGCCCCAGCCTTCGGCTCAATCCTCGACAGTGCCAGCAGCGGCTCCCTGCCAGCGCTTCACCAGGCCCGATTCGATATCAAACAGATCCAGTACCCGGCCGACACTGTGGTTGATGATGTCGTCAACGCTTTGGGGTTTGGTATACAACGCAGGCATCGGCGGTGCCACAATGGCGCCAAGCTGGCAGGCTTTCAGCAGCAACTCGCAATGCCCCACGTGCAACGGCGTTTCACGCGGCATCAGCACCAGCCGCCGCCGTTCTTTCAGTACCACATCGGCCGCGCGCGTGAGCAGGTTATCGGCGTAGGAATGCACAATCGCCGACAGGGTTTTCATCGAACACGGGGCGACTATCATGCCGTCGGTACGAAAGGAGCCACTGGCGATACTGGCGGCCAGATCCTTGACCGAATGTACCTCGTCGGCCATGGCCATGACCGCATCTGCCTGCCAGTCAGTCTCCAGGCTGATATTTAAACGAGCAGCGCCCGTCAGCACCAGGTGCGTTTCTATGTCCGGGGCGCTTTTTAATACGTCCAGTAGACGGATCCCGTAAATCAGGCCGCTGGCGCCGGACATCCCTATAATGAGTCGTTTCATTCTGCTTCCTGTGTGGTGCTTCCTGTATAGTCTGCTGGCCGACTGGCGACAACAATTCATCGGCATTGATTGCCAAGCCAGCGGGCACTTTGTAACATTATGCCCGACACAGCCCACATTGCACTACCCGTACTCCCCCGCGGTGACCGCAGAGGCCACCGCGGGCCAACGCCGGTCGACAACACCGGCGCGGCAAACGCGGGCAGCGCACAGACACCATACACGCAGGCAGCACACAGGTTTTTCCATGGCTAAAGCTAATCTATTCTACGCCCAATCCGGGGGCGTCACCGCTGTCATCAATGCCAGCGCCTGTGGGGTTATCGAAACCGCACGTCAGCACAAGGCCGAGATCGGCAAAGTCTATGCGGGCCGAAACGGCATTATTGGCGCGCTCACCGAAGAGCTCATTGATACCAGCAAAGAAACCGCCGCCACCGTTGCCGCGCTGCGACATACGCCAGCAGGCGCCTTTGGCTCATGCCGCTATAAATTAAAAAGCCTGGAAGATAACCGGGCCGAGTACCAACGCCTGATGGACGTGTTCCGGGCTCATAATATCCGCTACTTTCTGTACAACGGCGGTGGCGATTCCCAGGACACCGCCAACAAGGTGTCCATGCTGAGCCAGAAAGAAGGCTTCCCGATCACCTGCATTGGCATCCCCAAGACCGTGGACAACGATCTGCCGGTCACGGATAACTGCCCCGGGTTCGGGTCGGTCGCCAAGTACGTTGCCGTCTCCATCCGCGAAGCCGGACTTGATGTCGCGTCCATGTGTGAAAGCTCGACCAAGGTATTTGTCATGGAAGTCATGGGTCGTCATGCCGGCTGGATTGCCGGGGCCGCAGGCCTGGCTGCCGAGAAGGAGGGAGACGCGCCGCATATTATCATTTTCCCTGAAATCGCCTTTAACAGGGCTGCGTTCATGCGCAAAGTGAAAGCCTGCGTCAAACGTCATGGTTATTGCGCCGTTGTTGTCTCTGAGGGCGCGCATTACAAAGACGGCAAGTTCCTCGCCGACGCCGGCGGCACAGATGCATTTGGCCACACGCAACTGGGTGGCGTGGCACCTTTCCTGGCCAACCTGATCAAACAGGAACTGGGATACAAGTATCACTGGGCCGTTGCTGATTATCTGCAGCGCTCCGCCCGTCACATTGCCTCCGCGACAGATGTGGAACAGGCCTATGCCATGGGCAAGGCGGCCGTGGATTTTGCGCTGGCCGGGAAAAACGCGGTGATGCCCACCATTGTTCGCAAGCCTGGCAAAAGCTACCGCTGGACAGTCGGCGAAGCATCGCTGGCGGAAGTGGCCAATGTAGAGAAACCGATGCCACGGGACTATATTACCCGGGATGGCTTCGGCATCACGCAGAAGGCACGCGATTATTTTTCACCACTGATTCGCGGCGAAGATTACCCGCCATTCAAGAACGGACTGCCTGATTATGCCCGCCTGAAGAATGTCCTGGTTACCAAAAAGCTACCGATCTGGAAATCACCTTAAGCGCGCCGCAGACTGACACGGGTAGCCGTGGATCAGGGTGCCAGCCGGTCTATCTGCCAGTGCCCGTCAACACAGTTTGAGTACTGAAAGCGATCATGCAGACGGTTGGCGCCACCCTGCCAGAACTCGACCCGAACGGGGCGAACCCGAAACCCGCCCCAGAACGTCGGCAACGGAATGTCCTGGTCGGCAAAGCGTGCCTTGACCGACTCAAACTGCTCCATCATTGCTTCACGCGACGCCAGCACCCGGCTTTGCGGCGACGCCCAGGCACCCAGCTGACTCTCGCGGGGGCGGCTCTGGAAATATGCTCTGGACTCGTCGGCACTGACCTTTTCTGCCACGCCACACACCAGCACCTGACGCTCAACAGGGTACCAGGGGAAATGCAGACTGACCTTGGCATTGGCGGCGATATCAAGTGACTTGCGGCTTTCATAGTTGGTAAAAAACACAAAACCCTGTGCATCAAAGCCCTTCAGCAGAACCACGCGCTGATTGGGCTGCCCGTCCGCATCGGTAGTTGCCAGCACCATGGCTGTAGGGTCAACCATTTCCATTTTGATGGCCTGCTCCAGCCACAGCCCGAACTGAGCGACCGGATCGGCATTCAGTTGCTCTCGCGTCAGACTGCCGGTGAGATACTCACGCCGAATTGATTGCAAATCCATAACCTGAACCCTTAGCGGATAAATCGACCATACTGCCAGTACTGGTCTCTGCGACTGCCAGTGGAATAATAGAAGGTGCCGTTGCCATGTTTTTCATTGGCGTAAAACTCACCTTCATAACGCTCGCCGTCGGGCCAGCGGTAGGTGCCATCACCCTCATACAGATCCTCAACAAACTCGCCCGTGTAGTTCTCAACATTGTTCTGTAACCAGTGCTCAGAATGCTTGTTGGGGGTCCAGTCCTGCACACCAAAGAAATAGGCGCCACGACCATGGCGCAGGTCATTCTGCCACTGACCTATATACAAATCTGACACACCGTTCCAGTAGGTACCTCGCCCCTCGCGGACACCCATGACCCAGTCTCCTTCATAGTAGGCTCGAGCGCTACGACTGACCATGACCTCGTAACGCCCCTGACCGTGGAATTCACCGTCCTGAAAGGTACCCTCATATCGATTGGTGCCTATCTCGGTTCGTACCTCAAGAATGCCGTATCCGTCTTCGCAATCCCCGTACGCGCACTCGCGACTCAATTCCGCTGGCGGATTGACCAGCCAGTTCTGCGCCGACGCAGTGGACACACAGGCCATTGCACTAAACAGTGTCAATGCAGCTGCCATTTTCAGATTCATGTTTCACTCCTGTAAACCAGATGGCGTTTCGCCACCCTACTTTGCCTGCGATTGCGTTGAGACATCAACCGATCATCCGTGTCAGGCGGACAGTTGTCTGAGTACTGCCAGCGGACTGCTGTTGACAACTTTACGGGTAGCGGCAAAACCCAGCCCGGCAATGATGACTGTACCTGCCACAGGACCGGCAATCCACACCCAATAGTGCATGGCGAAGGTCTGCTGGAACACTTCCGACTGCAGGTAGTACAGGCTGAGTTCTGCGCCAACGGTAGCAATCACCCCCGCCAGCAGGCCAATAAAGGCAAACTCTATTACCAGCGAGGTCATGATCAGTTTGCGTCCCGCGCCCAGCGTACGCAGGATGGCATTCTCCCGGAAGCGTTCATCAAGGGTGGCATTGACGCATGACAGCAATACCAGCGCACCTGCAAGCAGCACCAGCGCCGCAATCAATTCAATCGCTGAGCTGACCTGGGCAATGATACTCTGGATCTGCTCGATCAGGGCATCTACTTCGAGCACTACGATGGTCGGGAATTGTCGCAGCAGGTCGTTGAGCAACAGTTTCTCTTCCCCTTCCAGTAACAACGTGGACAAGTAGGTCGCACCCAGATGGTCCAGTGTGCCTGGCGAGAAGATGAAAAAGAAGTTGGGCTGCATATTGTCCCAGCGCACAGTACGCATGTTGTCGACAATCGCAGTGACCTCTTGTTCATTGATGCGGAACACCAGCTCGTCGCCCAGGTTGACGTCAATGCGTTCAGCGTAATCCTGCTCTACTGACACGCGGCCAGGGCTGTTGCTGTCCCCCCACCAACTGCCGGCCACCACTTCGTTGTCAGGCGGGAGCTGAGCAGTCCAGGTGACCTGACGATTTTCAATACGCTGTGGCCGTTCTGCATTGCCAGAGTCCGTGCCAGAAGAACCTGTGCCAGAAGAGCCAGTGTCGGACGACGCCGCATCAGAGGTGTCAGCCCCTGTTTCCTGCTGGTCGGCGCCAGCGCGCTCAGTCATGGTTGAGCGGCCCTGTTCGCCATCATCGTCGTCCCATGGGTGCGGTGCCGGTTCGCCGTTTACCGTCAGCAGGCCAGCCGACACCATGGGGTAAAACGGGTTGGCGGCGACCTCATTTTCCTGCAGGAATGCCTGCATGCCCGCAACCTGACTGTCGCTGATATTCATCATGAAATGATTGGGCGTATCTTCCGGCAGTTGCGCTTGCCAGTCATTGATCAGGTCTGTGCGCAACAATGCCAGCGTCAGCAATGACATGATGGTCAGTGAAAACACCAGCACCTGCAGCACGCTCTGCCGCCGTCGTCGACGCACGGCTGACATCGCCAGCATCCACGCACTGCCCGCGCGCATACCAGCAGCAGAGCCTGTTCGCAGGAAAACATAAGACATGGCACTCAGCACCAGTGCCACGCCCGCCACAGCAGCGATCAGAATAACGCTGATCAGCACATCCTGGCTGTACCAGAGAATCAGTGCCAGTGCGCCGGCAATACCAAAAACATAGGGCAGTGACGTACTGAGCGGCGCATCGGCCAGGTCTTTGCGCAATACCCGCAGTGGCGAGGTGTGCTTCAGCGCCAGCAACGGCGGCATGGCAAATGCGAACAGGCAAATGCAGGCGGTCAGCGCGCCCAGCCAGAAAGGCATCAGCGAAGCAGGTGGCAACGCAATGGGGATCACGGATTGCAGCAGCACCAGAATGCCTACGTGCACCAGCCAACCCAGACCCGATCCCAGCACAATAGCGATCAAAAGCAGCGAAAACAGAATGCCAAAATAGATCACCGATATCTGGTTGGAGGTGCAACCCAGCGTTTTAAGAATGGCGGCATAGTCAAAATGGCGTTCACTGTACCGCCGCGCCGTCAGGGCAATCGCGATACCGGCCAGCAATACCGCAAACAGACTGCCCAAGAGCAGGAAACTCTCGCCGCGCGCCAGCGCATCACTTACTTCCTGACTCTCATCACGCACATCTCGCAGGCGGTAGTCATTGTCAGACTGCTGCCGCACCCAGTCGGCAAACACATCCAGCACTGCCAGCTCGCCGGCAAACAGGTACCGGTAAGTTACCCGACTGCCCGGCTGAATGATATTGGTCACCGGCACGTCATCCAGATGCATCAATACCCGAGGGCCGGCATTGTCCATCATGCCGCCTTGTTGCCGGTCAGGCTCCTGTACCAGCACGCGCGAGACCACAAACTCGCCATCGCCGACATAAAGCGTATCGCCAATATCAATGCCCAGGCTGGGCAGAACACGCGATTCAACCCACACCTCACCCCGTGCCGGCCCCCCGGTCTCGGTATAGGCGGCGCCAAACGGCTGGTCAGCCACGCGCAGCTCGCCGCGCAACGGATATCTCTCGCTGACTGCCTTGGCTGCCACCAGCAGATTGCCCTGATCAGAGAAAACCATTGAGGCAAACGCCTGAACTTCGGCCGTGGCCAGACCCCGCTGTGATGCCTCCGCCAGCCATTCGCGTGGCGGCTGCTGACGACCACTGAGCACACGGTCTGCAGCCAGCATGGTGGCCGACTCCTGCACCAGTGCACGCTCCAGGCGATCAGTAAACAGGGCGATACCGCTGACCGAGGTTACCGCCATCACCATGGCCAGCAACAACAAGCGCAGCTCGCCGCCGCGCCAGTCACGCCACAACAGGCGCAGAGCAACTCTGAACAGCGTCGTCGGTGTGGCAGAGACCGTCTGCGCTGAGTCAGACATGGGCGGGCTCTCCGGTAGTCACGTCCTCAGTGATCTCACCGGCCACCAGTCGCACCAGGCGGCCACACCGCTGCGCCAGCCGGTCATCGTGGGTGACCAGCACAAGGGTGGTGCCGAATTCAGCATTGAGCGAAAACAGCAGATCAATAACTTTGGCCCCGGTGGCGGCATCCAGATTACCGGTGGGCTCATCGGCAAACAGGATTTTGGCTTCAGAGGCAAATGCACGGGCGATGGCGACGCGTTGCTGTTCGCCACCGGAGAGCTGATTGGGGTAGTGCTGAAGGCGCGACTCCAGGCCGACCCGCTGTAACAGATTAGCTGCCTTGCTGCGGGCATCACGGTCATTTTTCAGCTCAATGGGCAACATCACGTTTTCCAGAGCCGTCAGACTGGGCAACAGTTGAAACGACTGGAACACAAAACCCACAGATCGACCACGCAACTGGGCGCGCTCTTCTTCATCCATGGCACTCAGGTTCTGGCCATCGAGCAGCATGTCACCGGTGCTGGCGCTGTCCAGTCCGGCCATCAGGCCCAGTAAGGTCGACTTGCCTGACCCCGAGACTCCGACAATAGCCACCGCCTCTGCAGCTTCAATGCTCAACGAAATATCCTTCAGGATGACCAGTTGGCCCTCGCTGGTTGCCACCTGTTTGCACAGATTCCTGGCTTCAATCATTGCTGTCATACAGACCATTGCCTCTGAGTAGATACGGGGGAGCTGAATGACCGCCCCGGGAATTAAATAATACGTCCACGCGCCTGTAACCGGTTCATTACATCAGTGGACCGGGATTGAATCCCGATCGTATAAACAGTACTTTACCCTGTATTGACATGTTGCGGAGACCAACTGTCGCCGGAAACCGCCATTGTAACGAGATTGTACGGACTTATGACCCCTATGGCCCTGAATTGCAAAATACCAGCACAACCACAACCGGCTCGACTCGACCGTACCCGGTATGGCGCCCTGCTGGGCCTGCTTTTGCTGGTTGCGGGTGTTTTCAGCAACGTCAATGCAGAAGCAGACAACACTCGCGTGCTGCTGGTGTTCGGTGACAGCCTGAGCGCCGCCTATCGTATGGAAGAACGTGACGGCTGGGTCGCTCGCCTTCAACAACGCCTGCATGACCAGCCCGCGCCGGTGCAGGTCGTCAACGGCAGTGTCAGTGGCGAAACCACCGCCGGCGGCCGCGCCCGACTGCCGGCCATGCTCAGCGCCCACAGCCCGGACATCGTGATTCTGGAACTGGGCGGTAATGATGGTCTGCGCGGCCTGCCGGTGACCAGCATCCGCGAGAACCTCGAACACATGATTCAGATAAGTCAGCAGGCCGGTGCCCAGGTGATATTGGCCGGCATCCAGATTCCACCCAATTATGGCCCTCGCTACACAGCGCCGTTCTACGCACAGTATGAAGAGCTGGCAGAACAATATGACCTGGTACGTATCCCCTTCCTGCTTGAAGGTATTGCCGACAATGCCGCCCTGATGCAGGACGATGGCATTCACCCCACGGCCGAGGCGCAACCGATGATAGTCGACTCCGTCTGGCCGGTGCTTCAGCAAGTACTCAGGGCAGAGGTTTCACCCTGATCACAGGTCTCTGATCCGACATCAGCATCAGCATCACGGCCGCCCCCAGATTACAGAACGCCATCAGTAGAAAGGCATTGTCATAGTTGCCGAAGCGGTCATAGTAAGCGGCAGCCATCACAGGCCCCAATGCGGTCATGGCGAAGGTGAACGGCATCGCTGTGGCACGCACAGCTCCCAGATAACGACGGCCAAAAAACGTGGCCCAGATCACCTCCTGCAGCGGGATCAATCCACCCCAGCCCACCCCCATGATCAGAAATGCGGCATAGACCAGAAAATCGTTCTGCGCCTGCACCGCCAACACAATGATGATCAGCGAAAAGCCGGTGATGCCAGCACCGATGGCTGCCAGTGGCCGGGCGCTGTAGCGATCGATGAACAGCCCCCAGAACGGTTTGCTGATAAACGACGGTATCGAACTCAGAGAAATCATGGAGGCGGCAACAATGCGCGAATAACCGGCATCGGTCATGAACGGCACAGTCTGCAACAACATCACCGTAATCGAAATCTGGAACAGACCAAAGGCCACCACCAGCGCATAAAAGCGTCCCGTGCGCATGGCCTGGCGCCGCGTCATCGAACTGGCAAAGTCCAGGCGTGCCTTGTCACCCATTTCCGACGCCATTTCATCGGCCGTGTGTCCATCCGGGTTCATGGCATAGTCTTCCGGGCTGCGGCGAATAACCAGTGCGGCTGGCAGCGTCAACACCGCAGCACCAATACCCAGCACGTGCCATGCCTGTCGCCAGCCGAACATATCAACCAGCCAGGTCGTCAGAGGCGGCAATAATACCCCGCTCAGTGATATCCCCATGGCCGCCAGAGCAACCGCCCGCCCCCGGCGCTCGACAAACCATTTGCCCAGCGTGACATTAACCACCAGGTTGCCAATCATGGCTGCACCGATGGTCAGGATGACACCGTTGATCAGCACCCACTGCGTCAAGGTCTGAACGCTGCCCAGAAAGTAAACGGCAATTGAAAGAACAATCAGGCCGAACAGGATAAACGGTCGGCCGCCGTATTTATCAACGCCGGCGCCAATAAAAAAGCCGGTAAATGCCGCCACCATCTGTCCGATGGAACGCGCCGAGGTGAATTCGGCACGTGTCCAGTCGAAGGTTTCGGTCATTGGAATCGTGAACGGACCGATAATGTAATTCTGCAGACCAACGGCCACAAACTGGGTGACAAAGGCAGCCGCAATAATCCAGTAGCCGTAAAAGACCGGTTGTTTATCCGCCACGGCTGGCGCTACTCAGATCGGGCGCCGGCGCTGCTGCGATTATCGCCTGATAGCGGCGCAACACTTCGTCCATGCCCAGCTCCAGAGATTCGACAATCAATGCATGACCGATGGATACTTCCAGCACCTGACCACCTGACAGAAACAGCGCCAGGTTGTCCAGATTAAGGTCATGACCAGCGTTTACCCCCAGACCGCACGCTACGGCGCGGTCGGCGGTCTTTAAATAGTCCTGCAATACTGCCTGAGTTTGCGCACCATCGCCGGCAGCAAAAATGCGGGCAAAGTGTTCCGTGTATAACTCGATTCGATCAGCGCCTACTTCTGCTGCCAGTTCAGCGGCTGCCGGCACGGGATCCAGAAACAGGCTGCTGCGCACACCCCACTGTCGCAACTGGGGAAGGACCTGACCCAATAGCTCCCGGTTTTTTGCCACCTGCCAGCCATGGTCCGAGGTCAGTTGACCCGGCTCGTCAGGCACCAGCGTACATTGCGCCGGTCGCAGGGCATCGATCAGCGCCATAAAATCAGACGAAGGATAACCCTCGACATTGAACTCCACGTCAGGATGGTCCTTAAGAAAGGCAGCAAGATCACGCGCATCCTGTCGAGTAATATGTCGCTCATCCGGACGCGGATGCACAGTAATCCCTTTGATACCGTGACCGATGATTTTGCGCACAAAATGCAGCAGATCAGGATAATTGGTGCCGCGGGAATTTCGCAGCAACGCGATCTTGTTTACATTGACACTTAGGACAGTCATGAGCTTGCCTGTGGTTTTCCGGAAGAGTTTTCAGAGAGAAAGTCGAGTACCAGACGATTAAACGTTTCGGGTTTTTCCGCATGCAGCCAATGGCCAGCCTGCATCAGCGTTTTGATGGTCGCACGCGGAAAATGTCGCAGGGTTTCATCGCGGTGCGAGGTGTTGATATAGTCAGACAGGTCTCCACGAATGAACAGTACGTCCCCGTCGAAAACACCGTCACTTTCCGGTTTGTCCCGCAATGCCGGATAACTGTCTCGCAATACCGGCAGATTAATACGCCAACTGTAATTGCCTTCACTGTCTCGCGTCAGATTGCTGAGCAGGAACTGCCTGACCACTTCGTCTTCAACCCAAGAGGCCAGCTGCTGCTCTGCCTGCGACCGGCTCGTCAACGCCTCAACATCCAGTGCGCACATACCGTCAAAGATTTCATCATGCTCGCCACGCTCACCACCGTACTTCACCGGTGCGATATCGGCGATCACCAGACGCCTGATGCGTCCGGGATGATCCATGGCCAGCTGCATGGCAACCTTTCCACCCATCGAATGCCCCAGCACATGCGCAGACTCAAGTCCCTGGTCTTCCATGAAGGCGAGCACGTCCTGTGCCATGACGGGATAGGACATGGCATCGTCATGCGGTGAACCACCATGGTTGCGCAGATCGAGGGCGTAGACGGTGTAGTGATCGGCCAGCTTGCGACTGTGCCATGCCCAGTTGCTCAGGCTGCCAAACAGCCCGTGCAATATAAGCAGGGGTTCGCCGGTTTCACCATTCCGCCGAAAGTTCAGCTTCACAGGTTGTCCCTGATCCAGCCCAGCACTTCATCATGATGGGTCTTGGTTTTGACCTTGTTGATAACATGCCGCAGCTTGCCGTCCTTGTCGATGATGTAAGTCTGGCGCAGGATGCCATCATATTCCCGGCCCATAAATTTTTTCAGGCCCCAGGCACCGTATTTGTCGGCCACAGCATGATCTTCATCGGATAGCAGGCTGAAATTCAGGGACTCCTTGTCGATGAACTTCTGCAGCCTGTTGACCGGGTCCGGACTCACACCCAGAACCACCGTGTCCTGGGCGGCGAGCTCCGCCTCGCTGTCTCGCAGGCCACATGCCTGCACCGTGCAACCGGGTGTCATGGCTTTGGGATAAAAGTACAGAATGACATTCTTTTTGCCCTTGAAATCAGCCAGCGCAACCGTGTTTGCGTCCTGATCCTGCAACCTGAATGCCGGTGCTGACTTGCCAATAGCGGGAATAGACATAAATTTGCTCCTCGAATATTGGCAGTAGTATACCGTCACCATTGGTTTGCTTCATCCCCTGGCTTGAGACTGGCGGGGTTAACAGGCCATAATGCCATTGCTACACAGCAATGCACGCACAACAGAACAAGATAGAACAAGACAAAACAGTATAAAAAGGCAGCAGACATTTATGGCAGCAGCCAGACGCATCGTGGTGTTAACCGGCGCCGGCATTTCCGCCGAGTCCGGCATCCAGACTTTCAGAGCCAGCGACGGTCTGTGGGAGAATCACCGCATCGAAGACGTAGCAACGCCAGAGGGTTTTGCCGCCAACCCGGTGGCGGTGCACCAGTTCTACAACGACCGGCGCCAAAGGCTGCTGGACACGGACATTCGCCCCAACCCGGCGCACAGTGCGCTGGCGCGACTGGAACACAGTGTTGTCGATCGCCCAGAGCATGACTTTCTGCTGGTCACGCAGAATATCGACAACCTGCATGAACGCGCGGGCAGTCAGGCCCTTGTGCATATGCATGGCGAGCTACTAAAAATTCGCTGCGAGCAAAGCGGACTGATCTTTGATACACGCGAAGACCTGACATTGGATACTTGTTGCCGGTGCTGCCGCGAACCTGGCAACCTGCGCCCACACGTGGTCTGGTTTGGTGAAATTCCGCTGGCCATGGCCAAAATCAGCAAAGCACTGGAACAGTGCGACCTCTTTGTTGCCATCGGCACGTCCGGCAACGTCTACCCGGCCGCCGGTTTTTTTGAACTGGCACGTGACCATGGTGCGCACACCGTAGAGCTGAACCTGGAATCAACCAACGCTGCGTTTGACGAACACATCTGTGGCCCGGCAAGTACCGTGGTACCCGAGTTTGTTGAGCGCCTGCTCAGGCGTGCAAACTGACCTGGAAATTGCTGATTGTAGTGGCTGACGGTAGTGGGGGATTTTTGCTGGAGCACGATTCGAGGGAATAAAAAAAGGCGAACCGAAGTTCGCCTTTTTTGTTCGAGCCGGGTTAAACCCGGCTGAATCCCCTTACATGCTGTAGCGCAATGTCAGGGAATAACGACGACCCAATGGATCGTACGTAGACGGGTACACGTTACCTGTATTGTAGGCAGTAGCACCGATGTTGGAACCGACAACGTCAGGCTCGCGGTCAGCCAGGTTGAGGATGCCCAATGTCACTTCAAACTCTTCAGTGACGCTACCACGCACTGTCAGGTCAAAGTAGTTGGCTGCGTCCATAGACCTGAACTGGGGCTGGTAGGTACCCTGTCTCTTATACACATCTGACGCTGCCGACGACTCCTTACGTGTAGAT
>OJBX01000512.1_pt1 | contig 13799 bp, 6 predicted proteins | sample 1590751 | NCBI WGS metagenome assembly OJBX01 (sample SAMN05416780, study PRJEB24817) | seawater metagenome | isolation source: Sea water | place: Canada:Atlantic | collected 2013-07
ACATCGTGCCCTTCTTTTGCAGCCTCAATAGCACCACTAGTACCTCGCCAAGACATGACGGTTGCATTAGGTGCCAAACCACCTTCTAAAATTTCATCCCAACCAATAATTTGTTTTCCCTTAGTATTGATATATTTTTCCATCCTAGCAATAAAATAACTTTGCAAACCATGCTCGTCTTTTAAGCCTTCTTTTTTTATGAGTTTTTGACAATGAGCACAATTTTTCCAATTTGTTTTTGGGGCTTCATCTCCGCCAATATGAATATATTTTCCAGGAAATAATGCCACAACTTCGTCTATAACATCTTCCAGAAACTTAAAAGTACTTTCTTTTGGACAATAGACTTCATCAAAAACACCCCATTTGGTGGCCACTTCTACTTGTTCTCCAGTGCAGCCCAATGATGGGTATGCTGCAATAGCAGCTTGAGAATGACCAGGCATTTCAATTTCAGGGATAATGGTTACCTGCCTTGTATTGGCGTAAGCAACCACCTCTTTAATTTGTTCTTGAGTGTAAAATCCTCCATACTTTTTTCCGTCAAATTTATGAGGCTGGTCATTATAATGCCCCACTAATGTTTCATTTCTAAAGGCAGCTATTTCTTGAAGTTTTGGATATTTTTTTATTTCAATTCGCCAACCTTGGTCTTCGGTTAAATGCCAATGAAAAGTATTCATTTTTAGTCTAGCAATTAAATCAATATACTTTTTAATGAAATCAACAGAAAAAAAATGGCGTCCAACATCTAAATGCATTCCTCGATATTTAAATTGAGGTTCGTCTTGAAGTTCTAAGCAAGGAATTGTAATAGCTAGACCATTAGATTTAATAGGCATTAATTGCAGTAAACTTTGTACTGCATAGAAAGCTCCTTTAGAGTTTTTTGATGTAATTAAAATACTGTTTTCTTCAATTTTTAATTCATATCCTTCTTCATTAGAAATAGTATCATTACTAGTGAAAACAATTTTTTTCGACTCTTTTTGTGGAGTAAAAGATACTTGGTAGTTCTCCTTTATATACAATTTAAGATAGTCTGAAACTTCGTTTAGTTCAGTATCTGAAATAAAACGAATATTTTCATCTAATACAAAAACTCCTTTGTTTATTTCTTGGAATAGTGGTTTTGGAATAATTCCAATTTCTTTTAGTTGAATTGTTTCTTGTTCGCAGCTAAAAAAAAGTGAAATAATTAAAAACAGCAAATAATTTGAATGTTTCATTTTTAGTATCTTCGGAACATAAAAATAAGAATATCAGCCCAATGAAGTTTAAATACTTTCTATTATTTCTTTTTAGCATGGTTTTTTTATCATGTAAAAACAATGAAACACAAACCGTAGCAGTAAAAACGGCTCCTTTAACCTCTTTTGTAAATCCTTTTATTGGTACAGGAGGGCATGGGCATACATATCCTGGAGCTACTATGCCATTTGGAATGATGCAATTAAGCCCAGATACACGTTTAGATGGTTGGGATGGCTGCTCTGGTTATCATTATTCAGATAAATATATCTACGGATTTTCGCATACTCATTTAAGTGGAACAGGAGTTTCTGATTATGGAGATATTCTATTGATGCCAACCAATAAAGCAATTTTTAATAACGGTTCAGACGGTAAAGAAGGCTATCGAGCTCATTTTTCACATGAGAATGAGGTGGCAGAACCAGGCTACTATAAAGTGCATTTAGACACTACTAATATTGATGTAGAATTAACGGTTTCTAAACGAAGCGGAATGCATAAGTATCAATATCCATCTCCTGAAAATCAAGTATTAATACTAGACCTAGAACATAGAGATGAATTAAATGGCTTTAAAATATCCATCATTAATGAGAAAGAAGTAAGTGGTTTTAGATACTCTAAAGCTTGGGCAACAGACCAGCGTTTATTTTACCATATTGAGTTTTCACATCCGATAAAAGATGCATTAAGAGATTATGAAGTGGCCCCAACAAAAGAAAGTTTTGAGTTTATAAATCCTAACAATGAACCCGTTTTTATTAAAATAGGAATTTCTGCAGTAGATGAACAAGGAGCCAAACAAAACTTAGCACAGGAAATGGGGAATAAATCTTTTGAGGATATAAAGAAAGAAGCCCAACAAAATTGGGAACAACAATTAGAAAAAATAGTTATTGAGGCAGATGATCTCAATAACAAAACAAATTTTTACACAGCCTTATATCATACCATGCTGGCTCCAAACCTATACCAAGATGTAGATGGTAGATACCGAGGAATGGATTTAAACATTCACCAAACAAAGGATTTTGAATATTATACAGTGTTTTCATTATGGGATACCTACAGAGCTGCCCATCCTTTATATACCATTATAGAACAAGAGAGAACCAATGACTTTATCAATACTTTTCTGGCAAAGTACGATGAGGGAGGTATTATGCCAATTTGGGATTTAGCGGCAAATTATACGGGTTGTATGATAGGCTATCATGCGGTGCCAGTTATTGCAGATGCCTATCTAAAAGGAATTAGAAATTATGATGCAGAAAAAGCCTTAGAAGCTATGAAACATTCTGCAACACGAGACAAACTTGGCTTAGATTCTTATAAAAACTTAGGATTTATTCCAGTAGAAAAAGAATCAGAATCGGTTTCCAAAACACTAGAGTATGCTTATGATGACTGGACAATTGCCCAGATGGCTAGCGTTATGGGTGAACAAGAAGATTATAAAACCTTTATAGAGCGATCTCAAAACTATATAAATGTATTTGATCCAACTACTAAGTTTATGAGAGGTAGATTTAGGAATACTTGGTTTGCACCTTTCGATCCTTATGAGGTAAACTTCAATTATACGGAGGCAAACTCTTGGCAATACAGTTTTTATGTTCCTCAAGATATTACTGGATTTATAAACTTGCTAGGAGGAAAAAATATATTAGAAGAACAGTTAGACAAACTCTTTGTGGCAGAGAATAAAACTTCAGGCCGAGATCAAGTAGATATTACCGGTTTAATTGGGCAATATGCTCATGGTAATGAACCAAGCCATCATATGGCTTATTTGTATAATTTTGTGAATAAACCCCACAAAACTCAAGAAAAAGTTAATCAGATTTTAACCGAATTGTATACGAATTCTCCAGATGGAGTTTCAGGAAATGAAGATTGTGGACAAATGAGTGCTTGGTATGTTTTTAGTTCTTTAGGATTTTATCCGGTTACTCCAGGATCTAATCAATACATTATAGGAAGTCCTTTGTTTGATAAAGCAACCATTCATTTAGAAAATGGAAAAACCTTTACTATTGAAGCAAAAAATAACTCAAAAGAAAACAAATACATTCAATCAGTTCAATTGAATGGAAGTAATTATGAGTACTCTTTTATAAATCATACAGATGTTATGAATGGAGGAAATTTAGTTTTTGAAATGACCAATAAACCAACAAAATGGGGAACATATGATGCTTTTATTCCTTCAACAGAAATTAAAGATCATAAAATAATTCCTGCACCTTTTATTAAAAATGGAGATATTGTTTTTAAGGGTAGTACGGTGGTAGAACTAGCATGTGTTGAAAAAGACGCTGATATATTTTTTAGACTAGGTCATAAAGGAGGTTTTAAAAAATATACAAAACCTTTTGTTATAGATGATTTTATAAATCTATCTGTATATGCTCAGAGAGAAAGTGAAAAAAGTGCTGTTATCTCAACTGATTTTTATAAAAAAAATCCCAACTTAAAAATTAAATTATACACAGATTATGAAAATCAATACAATGCTGGAGGGAATGATGCATTAATAGATGGTATTTTAGGTACAGAAGATTTTAGAACAGGAACCTGGCAAGGGTATTCTGATACAGACCTAGATGCTGTTGTTGATTTAGGTAAAGTGAGGCAAATACATAATGTGAAAATATCATTTTTAAGAGATCAGCGATCTTGGATATTTCTACCTAAAGATTTGAAAATAGTTACTTCTTCTGATGGAGTGAATTTTAAAAATTATAAAGATTGGAAATTTAAATCACCAACTAATACAGACGATATAAAAATTAAAACCATTGATTTTTCTAAATCAACAAAAGCTAGGTATATAAAAGTTATGGCAAAAAATTATGGTGATCTACCAAAATGGCATGTGGGAGCCCCTTTTGACGGTAAAGCCTGGATATTTGTAGATGAAATTCAAATAAAATAATTACTCATGAAGCGAAGAAAGTTTTTACAAAATGCATCACTATCTACATTAGGTATGGTAGCTACAGCCTCAGTGATTGGCTGCAAAAACAGTACTGAAAATACAACTGTTATTGCAAGTGCAAATACAGCGATACAACCAATTGTTATAGCTACTTGGTTGGTTCCTAATGCAACAGCCAAAGCATGGGAAGTATTACAAAACGGAGGTACTGCTCTAGATGCTGTAGAACAGGGCTGTATGATTGAAGAAGCAGATCTAAAAAATGTTTCTGTAGGAAAAGGAGGATTGCCAGATAGAGACGGCAATGTAACTCTAGATGCCTGTATTATGGATAAAGACGGTAATTATGGTGCTGTTATGTGTGTTCAAAATATTACACACGTTATTTCTTTAGCTAGAAAAGTAATGGAAAAAACGCCACATGTGATATTGGCTGGAAAAGGTGCTGAGGAATTTGGATACGAACAAGGGTTTAAAAAAGAAAATCTATTAACCGAATCCTCAAAAAAGGCTTGGAAGAAGTGGAAGGAGACTTCGCAGTATAAACCAATTATTAATATTGAAAATCACGATACCATTGGAATGTTGGCAATAGATAGTTTTGGTGATATTTCTGGCGCTTGCACCACAAGCGGACTATCCTATAAAATGGCAGGTAGAGTAGGCGATTCTCCAATTATTGGATCTGGGTTGTTTATAGATAATGAAATAGGTGGAGCCACAGCTACAGGAATGGGCGAAGAGGTATTAAAAACTGTTGGAAGTTTTTTAATAGTTGAGCTAATGCGCCAAGGAAAAACTCCACAAGAAGCTTGTGAAGAAGCCGTTAGAAGAGTGGTGAAGAAATCTGGAGATCGTTTTAAAGATTTTCAAGTAGGGTTTATTGCCATTAACAAACAAGGAGAAACAGGAGCTTATTGTATTCACGAATGGTTTAATTATAACGTGTATAAGCAAGGAGAGAACAACAATTATAAATCTGCATACTTTAATAAAGCTTAATGATGTCTACAAACAAATCATACAGAAGTACACTTATCTTTTTAACCATCTTGTTTTTTCTTTGGGGGTTTATTACCGTATTGGTAGATAGCTTGGTGCCAAGATTAAAAGATGTTTTTGAAATGTCTTATGCTAAAACAGTTTTAGTTCAGTTTGCCTTTTTTACAGCTTTCTTTGTTGTTTCTGTTCCTGCAGGAGCTATCTTATCTAAGATTGGGTATAGAAAAGGAATTGTCTTAGGACTTGTAGTTATGGCAATTGGATGTTTACTTTTTTATCCGGCAGCAGAATACAGAAACTTTACTATTTTCTTAGTTGGTTATTTTACACTCGCTGGTGGTATTACGGTTTTACAAGTAGCTGCTAACCCTTATGTAGCTTTGTTAGGATCTGAAGAGGGTGCCTCTAGTAGATTAAACCTATCACAGGCCTTTAATTCTTTAGGAACAACTTTAGCACCTGTAGTAGGAGCCTTGTTTTTATTGAGTGATTCTGTGAAGAGCTCTGAAGAAATAAATGTATTATCAGCCATTGAAAAAGCAGATTATTATGCAGCAGAGGCAGCTACAGTTCAAACTCCATTTTTACTCATTGCAACTTTTATAGGACTTTTGGCAGTTATTTTTGCCTTTATAAAATTACCCAAAGTGATGCAACAAAGCCCAAAAGGAGGCTATCTATCATTGTTGAAAAATAAATTAATGCTGATGGGAGCACTTGGTATTTTTGTGTATGTCGGAGCAGAAGTTGCTATAGGTAGTTTTTTAGTGAACTATTTTGATGACATGAATTTAGCAGTTTTGGTAGCTGAGAATGACATAATGATGAATATTGCCAATACCATTGCCAGTACTTTTAATAAAACATTTTCTAATTCTGATCCAAAATCTTTATTGGGAATTTTTATTATATTCTATTGGGGAGGAGCTATGATTGGGCGTTTTGTTGGTGCTTATTTAACAAAAATAATTGCTCCAGGAAAAGTGCTAAGTATTTTTGCTTTGCTAGCAATTGTAATGATTGCAATCTCAATAAATACACAAGGACTGATTTCTATGTGGTCAATTTTGGCCGTAGGATTATTTAATTCCATTATGTTTCCAACAATATTCACTCTTACCTTAGAAGGTTTGGGAGAATTAAAAGCACAGGCATCAGGCTTGCTATGCATGGCTATTGTAGGTGGTGCTATTATTCCTTTTGCATTTGGTGGTTTAATAGACGGGTTTGGGTTTAAAACCGCCTTTATTTTAACAATGTTATGCTATGGATATATCTTATATTACGGAAAATTAAAGTCTTCAAAGTCTTAAAAAACAACTTTTAAGAAATGATCAAACCTATTTAAAAACAAAAAACCCGAAACATAGTTTCGAGTTTTTTGGTATATAGAAAGAAGTATTACTTCTTCTTTCCTTGTTGTTCTTGAGCTTGCTTCATGGCGCCATCTAAACGTTGTCTAAACTTGCTCTTTTGTTTTTCTGGTTTCTTCTTGTTTTCTTCTATCTGAGCATGAATCTTATCTTCATCAATTACATAGTTCTTAATCACCAACATAATAGTAATGGTTAGTAAGTTAGATACAAAGTAGTACAAACTTAAACTACTTGCATAATTGTTAAAGAAGAATAACATCATAATAGGAGAGAAGTAAATCATATACTTCATCATTTTACCCATATCTGGCATTCCTTCTTGTGCAGGTGCTTGCATACTTGCCTGCTGGCTCTGATTCATTTTCATGTAAAAGAAAATAGCAATAGATGCTAAGATTGGAAATAAACTTACGTGATCTCCATAAAAAGGGATGCTAAAAGGTAGGTTAATAACAGTATCATATGATGATAAATCATTTGCCCATAAAAAACTTTCACCTCTTAAGGCAATATTTGATGGAAAAAATTTAAATAAGGCAAAGAATACAGGCATTTGTAACAAGGCTGGGATACACCCAGAAAGCATGCTTACACCTGCTTTTCGTTGAACCGCCATGGTTTCTTGCTGACGCTTCATCGCATTTTCTTTTCCTGGATATTTTTCATTTAATGCATTTAATTCTGGACGAATTACTTTCATTTTTGCACTAGATACATAAGATTTATACACCAGAGGAGACATAATAATTCTAACAACGATGGTCAGTAAAATGATAATTAAACCATAATTCCCCATAAAACCTTCTAACATTCCAAATATTGGAATGAAGATCCAGCGGTTAATGGTTCCAAAAATACCCCAACCTAAATCGGCTGTTTCATTTAAATCGGTTCCTTCATATTTAGATAGTTTTTTATAATCTGAAGGACCATAATACCATTTCATATCATAGTTTAACTCTCCATTTTTTAATGCTAGAGGAGTTTGTAGACTATATTGTTTGGTAAACACACTATCTATTGCTTCATCTTTCACTAAATCTACAGATGCTATAGTTGCATTGTTAAATGGTGTGTCAGATAAAAGTATTGAAGAGAAAAAATGTTGTTTGTAAGAAACCCAATCTACATCATTAACAACATCGGTATCTTCTAAAGCTAGATAATCAACTTCATTGTCTGATTTGTAGTAGTAATAAGAGTACATAGTATTCTCTGTACGCAAACTTTTCTCATGACGGTATCCTTTTAAAGACCAGTCTAAATTAACAGGATTTGATGAATTAATAACGTTGCTTAATCCTTGAGATCTAACAGCAAAATTAACCATGAAATCTTTAGTCATCTCATATCTGTATTCTAAAAACTGATTGTCTGAGACCTTCAATTTCATAGAAAGCACCTGAGAAGAACCATTATTAGTGAATGTTGGCTCAAAAAATAAATCCTTTGTATTTAAGATTCTGTTGTCTGTAGTTCCAAAATTAATATTAAAGCTAGCATTGTTGTCTTTAATCATGTATAAAGGCAACGAATCATAGGTTTGGTATCCTTTAATAAGTGCTTCAATTATTTGCCCTCCTTTATTGTTAATTTTTAAGAGCAAAACATCATTTTCTAAGGTAGTAGTTCCTTCAGTACCATTAATAACACTAGAGGCAAAAGCACCTAATTGATTTTGTAGATTAGCGTTTTTAAGAGAATCACTTTCTATTGTAGGACTAAAGTTTGCAGTTGAGGAAGTGTCTGCTTTAGTACTTTCTGTTACTTGCTCAGTATTAGTTGTTGCGTTAGGATCTACTTCTGGTTTGGTAGAATACATCCACCAAAGTAGAATACCACCTATAAGAATCATTCCTATAAAGGAATTAACATCAAATTTTTTTTCTTCCATATTTTAAAATGTCAAGTTGTCATTTTTGCTTCCTATATATTTTTAAAAGCGATGACAAATGTAGTAAAATGCCTCCTTATTACAGGGGTATCAATATTTTAATTAGTTATTCTATAATAGTGCAAACAGTATTCCACTATTTAGAATGTTGCAAAGCAGCTTTTACAAAATCAACAAATAAAGGGTGCGGGTTTAATACCGTACTTTTATATTCTGGGTGGTATTGTACGCCAACAAACCATGGATGATCAGAAATTTCAATAATTTCTACCAATTTAGTTTTAGGATTTACACCAGTTGTTTGCATTCCTTTATCGCTCAATTGCTGAGAATACTCATTGTTAAATTCATAACGATGTCTATGACGTTCGCTAATCATTGTTTTGTTGTAAGCTTTAAACACATTAGAATCTTCAGAAATTTCACAATCCCAAGCACCTAAACGCATGGTACCCCCTTTTTTAGTGATATCTTTTTGATCTTCCATTAAGTTAATCACTGGGTGAGCACAGTTTTCATCCATTTCAGTTGAGCTAGCATCTTTATAGCCTAGAACATTTCTAGAAAACTCTACAACTGCCATTTGCATTCCTAAACAGATTCCAAAAAATGGAATGTTGTTTTCTCTTGCATATTGAACTGCTTTAATTTTTCCTTCAATACCTCTATCACCAAAACCAGGAGCCACTAAAATACCATTTAAGCCCTTAAGATGTTCGATAACATTTCCAGGAGTTAGGTCTTCAGAATGAATCCAACGAATAGTAACTTTGGTTTCATTAGTTGCACTAGCATGAATTAGTGCTTCTGTAATTGACTTGTAAGAATCTTGTAGTTCTACATATTTACCAATAAGACCAACTTCTACAGTTGATGTTGGGTTTTTATATTTATACAAGAAGTTGTTCCAAGCAGTTAATTGTGGTTGTTTCTCAGAACTAAGCTGTAATTTATTTAAAACTACAGTATCTAAACCTTCTTCAAACATTAAATTAGGCACGTCATAAATAGTTGATGCATCTATAGATTGTATGACATCTTCTTTTTTTACATTACAAAATAATGCAAGCTTTCTTTTAATATCTTCAGAAATTTCATGTTCGGTTCTACAAACCAGTACATCTGGGTTTATTCCACTCTGCATTAGTGTTTTAACCGAATGTTGCGTAGGTTTTGTTTTAAGTTCACCAGCTGCTGCTAAATAAGGAATTAGCGTTAAATGAATAACTATTGCATTTTCTTTTCCTAGTTCCCACAATAATTGACGAACAGATTCTACATACGGCAATGATTCTATATCACCAACGGTTCCTCCAATCTCTGTAATAACAATATCATAATCACCTGTATTTCCTAAAATTTGAATACGATGTTTAATTTCATCAGTAATGTGAGGTATTACTTGAACAGTCTTCCCTAAAAACTCTCCTTTTCTTTCTTTGTCTATAACAGACTGATAGATTCTTCCAGTAGTAACATTATTGGCCTGTGAGGTAGGAATGTTTAAAAAACGTTCGTAATGACCTAAGTCTAAATCAGTTTCAGCCCCATCATCTGTTACATAACATTCACCATGTTCATATGGGTTTAAAGTTCCTGGATCTATATTAATGTATGGATCTAGTTTTTGAATAGTTACAGAAAATCCTCGTACTTGCAAAAGTTTTGCTAAAGATGCAGCTATGATTCCTTTTCCAAGCGAAGAAGTTACGCCTCCGGTTACGAAAACGTATTTGGTATTGCTCATGTTTTTCTTAGGTTTGAGCAAAAGTACTAACTCTTGTTTTTCTCACAAACAAAAACATCAAAAAACATTTAAAAATAAGCAAGAAAATAGGATTATTTCGAAGATTGAAAATATTTTTAATTTTTTTAGACATAGTATTTGTCAAAAATAAAAACAGTTGTATATTTGCGCACGCTTTTGACGAGGTGAAAATCGTCAATGAATAATCAAATAATAAGAATACTTTTTAAAAATATAGACAATGCCGAAAAGAACGTTTCAGCCATCAAAGAGAAAGAGAAGAAACAAACATGGTTTCATGGAAAGAATGGCTTCCGCTAATGGTAGAAAAGTATTAGCTCGAAGAAGAGCCAAAGGAAGAAAAAAAGTCTCTGTTTCATCTGAATCTAGACCAAAAAAATAATGATTAACAATTGTTAATAATATAGGTGTTGCTTTTTTAAGTAACACCTTTTTTTATACCTTCTATCGAAGTATTTTTACAAACAGAAAAACATTAAAACAGAATCATGCCAAAAAAAGAAGATTTAAAATCTATTTTAATCATCGGTTCAGGTCCAATAGTAATCGGTCAAGCTTGTGAGTTTGATTATTCGGGATCGCAATCTTTACGATCTCTTAGGGAGGATGGAATAGAAACCATTTTGATTAATTCCAATCCGGCAACTATCATGACAGACCCTTCAATGGCAGATCATGTGTATTTATTGCCCTTAACCACCAAATCTATCATACAAATTCTAAAAGAACATCCACAAATTGATGCCGTTTTACCAACAATGGGAGGGCAGACTGCATTGAATTTGTGTATAGAAGCAGATGAAAAAGGTATTTGGGAAGAGCATAACGTACGTTTAATTGGAGTAGATATTAATGCCATTAACATTACAGAAGATAGAGAGAAGTTTAGAGAATTAATGCTCAAGATTGGAGTTGGTATGGCTCCACAAGCAACTGCTACCTCTTTTCTAAAAGGAAAGGAAATAGCACAAGAATTTGGTTTTCCTCTATGCATTAGAGCTTCTTATACACTTGGAGGTGCTGGTGCAGCCATTGTTTATGAAGAGGAAGATTTTGATAAATTATTACGAAGAGGTTTAGAGATTTCTCCTATTCATGAGGTCATGATTGACAAAGCCATGATGGGATGGAAAGAATATGAATTAGAATTATTACGAGATAAGAATGATAATGTTGTTATTATCTGTTCTATTGAGAATATGGATCCTATGGGAATTCATACTGGAGATTCTATCACTGTAGCCCCAGCAATGACACTTTCTGACAAAACTTATCAGAAAATGCGTGATATGTCTATTAAAATGATGCGTAGTATTGGTGATTTTGAAGGAGGTTGTAATGTGCAATTTGCGGTATCACCAGATGCAAAGGAAGAAATTATAGCCATAGAAATTAACCCAAGAGTATCTCGTTCTTCTGCTTTAGCTAGTAAAGCAACAGGATATCCAATTGCTAAAATAGCAACTAAATTGGCTATTGGGTATACATTAGATGAGTTAGATAATCAAATTACAAAATCTACATCGGCTTTATTTGAGCCAACTTTGGATTATGTTATTGTGAAAATACCTCGTTGGAATTTTGATAAATTTGAAGGATCAGACAGAACTTTAGGATTACAGATGAAATCTGTAGGTGAGGTGATGGGTATTGGTCGTTCATTTCAAGAAGCATTGCACAAGGCAACGCAGTCTTTAGAAATAAAAAGAAACGGGCTTGGAGCAGACGGAAAAGGATATACCAGCTACAATCAAATTATAGACAAATTAACACATGCTTCTTGGGATCGTGTGTTTGTGATTTATGATGCTATTGCCATGGGTATTCCGTTGAGTCAGATATATGATATCACTAAAATTGATATGTGGTATCTGAAACAATACGAAGAATTATTTCAATTAGACAAAGAAATTTCTAAGTACACTATAGATACATTAAACAAAGAGTTACTGCTAGAGGCAAAACAGAAAGGTTATGGAGATCGTCAGATTGCCCATATGTTAGGATGTTTAGAGAGTCAGGTTTTCAGAAAAAGAGAAGAACAAGATATTCAACGTGTTTATAAATTGGTAGATACCTGTGCCGCAGAATTTACAGCTAAAACACCGTATTATTACTCTACGTTTGAAAACAGGGTTGAAACTGCTTCGGGAGAAACGTATTGCCATAATGAAAGTATTGTGACCGATAAGAAGAAAATAGTAGTACTAGGATCTGGACCTAATAGAATTGGACAAGGAATTGAATTTGATTATTGTTGTGTTCATGGTGTTTTGGCAGCTGCAGAATGTGGTTATGAAACGATCATGATTAACTGTAATCCTGAAACTGTTTCTACAGATTTTGATATAGCAGACAAATTATACTTTGAGCCAGTTTTTTGGGAGCACATTTATGACATTATTAGACATGAAAAACCAGAAGGGGTTATTGTTCAACTAGGTGGTCAGACGGCTTTAAAGTTAGCAGAGAAATTAACCAAATATGGTGTTAAAATTATAGGTACAAGTTTTGAAGCTCTAGACTTAGCTGAAGATAGAGGAAGTTTCTCTTCCTTATTAAAAGTCAATAACATTCCGTATCCAGAATTTGGAATTGCTGAAAATGCAGATGAAGCATTAGCCTTGGCAGATGAATTAGATTTTCCAATTTTAGTTCGCCCTTCTTATGTTTTAGGAGGTCAAGGAATGAAAATTGTCATTAACAAAGAGGATTTAATAGAACATGTTGTTGATTTGTTGCGAAGAATGCCAAATAATAAATTGTTACTAGATCATTATTTAGATGGTGCTATAGAGGCAGAGGCAGACGCCATTTGTGATGCTGACGGAAATGTTTACATTATTGGAATTATGGAACATATAGAGCCATGTGGTGTGCATTCTGGAGATTCAAATGCTACCTTGCCAGCTTTTAATTTAGGTGACTTGGTGATGCAGCAAATTATAGATCATACGCATACCATTGCTAGAGAACTAAATACTGTTGGGCTTATTAATGTACAATTTGCAATAAAACATGATATAGTATATATTATTGAGGCAAACCCAAGAGCTTCTAGAACTGTTCCTTTTATAGCGAAGGCTTATAAAGAACCCTATGTTAATTATGCAACAAAGGTAATGTTAGGAGAGAAAAAAGTAACCGACTTTAATTTTAATCCACAATTAGAAGGGTATGCAATTAAACAACCTGTATTTTCTTTTAATAAGTTTCCAAATGTAGATAAAACATTAGGTCCAGAAATGAAAAGTACAGGAGAAAGTATCTTGTTTATTGACAGTTTAAAAGACGATGAATTCTATAATTTATATTCGAAACGTAAGATGTATTTAAGTAAGTAATTACGTTAATTATTTACAACAAAAAAGCAACCAATAAGGTTGCTTTTTTGTTGTAAATACATGTAAGTTCCTATATATTTTTATCTTGTATGTTTAGAATTTAAGTAAATTAAAGCTCAATATTTAGTAGCTCACCACTTAATTGCAATACTGTTAATTCAGCTGTTTTAGCAGCATATTTTGCCTGATTTCTATTCAATTCTGAGTTGATTAAATTTAA
>OJBX01000514.1_pt1 | contig 13730 bp, 15 predicted proteins | sample 1590751 | NCBI WGS metagenome assembly OJBX01 (sample SAMN05416780, study PRJEB24817) | seawater metagenome | isolation source: Sea water | place: Canada:Atlantic | collected 2013-07
TCTACACGTAAGGAGTCGTCGGCAGCGTCAGATGTGTATAAGAGACAGACATGGAAGATGTCTGCGGCAAAGACCTCGCAGGCGCATTGATCAGTGCCATTGAAAAACAGCTGGGCTGGAAACGCAGGCTGGCAAGCCCGATTGGCACCAGCGATGCCTCATCGAATCTGACACAGTGACTTCTGACATCGCAACTCCTGACAAAAAGCGGCTCCTGATACAGTGACTTTGGCCAGCAACAAAAATCACAGCCTGACTTATCGCAAGGCGCAACCCTGGGAAATGGACTGGGCATACCAGATATTCAAGACCGGCATGCAGTCCTACATAACCCGAACCTGGGGCTGGAATGAACTGTTTCAGGAACACAGCTTCTATGCCAACCTGCCGCCCTCAAGCTTTATCATTGCCAGTACGGCAACGCAGACGCTGGAAACGGTCGACCCAGAACAACCCGCTGGCGTGGACATTGGTGGCTACTGTCTGAAGCAGAAAGCCGACCACCTTTACCTGGAGATGCTGCTTGTTGACCCAGCCTGGCAACGCCAGGGCTACGGGTCAACCATCATGACAGAAGTGCTGAAACAGGCAGACAGCGTGGATCTGCCCGTTCGCCTTAGTGTGTTAAAAATCAACCCCGCTTTCCGTTTCTACCACCGCCTGGGTTTTGTCATCGAGACCGAAGACGAGATTCGCTACCGTATGGTCAGGGCTGCATAAGCGCCAGCAGCTCTGCCGTTTTTGCCTGCATCAGCGCTGTGTCCCGGCGTGACTCGACATTCAGCCGCACAACGGGCTCGGTGTTAGACATGCGCATGTTGAAACGCCATTGCTCGAACTCCATGCTGAGCCCATCGGTACGATCCACCGCCTTCGCCTGTGGCGCGTACACTTTCTCGACCGCAGCCAGCAAGGCCGCGGCATCAGCGACAGTTCGATTGATCTCGCCACTGGCAGGGAATGCGGCCATGCGTTCGGCAACCAGTTTTGACAAGGGTTTGCCTTTGCGGGATATCAGGTCACATACTAACAGCCAGGGAATCATGCCACTGTCACAATAGGCAAAATCACGGAAATAGTGATGCGCGCTCATCTCGCCACCGTAGGCTGCGTCTTCCTGACGCATACGCTCCTTGATGAACGCGTGTCCGGTTTTGCACTGCACAGCTTTGCCGCCCAGTTGCTCGCAGATTTCAATGGTATTCCACGTCAGCCGGGGATCATGGATAATTCTGGCACCCGCTTCAAACTCCAGAAAACTTTGCGCCAACAGACCGACAATGTAGTAGCCCTCGACGAAGTCGCCGTTTTCATCAAAAAAGAAGCAACGGTCAAAATCGCCATCCCAGGCGATACCCATATCAGCCTTGTTGGCCTTGATGGCATCAATCGTAGGCGCGCGATTTTCTTCCAGCAGCGGATTGGGCACACCGTTGGGAAAATGACCATCAGGCTCATGATGGACACGCACAAACTCAAATGGCAGTTTTGCAGCCAGCGCGTCAGCCACCGGGCCCGCGCCGCCATTGCCGGCATTGATCACCAGCCGCAAAGGCTTCAATGCGGCGACGTCAATGTATGACAGCAAATGCGCAATATACGCGTCTCGAGTATCTTCCTGACGCAGACTTCCGATGGCGCCGGGCGCTGGGAACTCGCCCGCCTCGGCCAGCCGTTTGATGTCATGCAGGCCAGTGTCACCACTGATCGGACGCGAACCCTCGCGCACCAGCTTCATGCCGTTGTAGTCCATCGGGTTGTGACTGGCAGTGACTACAATACCGCCTGCCGTTTTCAGGTGGGAGGTGGCAAAATAGATTTCTTCGGTGCCGCACTGACCAATATCAATAACGTCGGCACCGCCCTCGGTCAAACCGCGTATCAGCGCATCACACAGCTCACGGCTGCTGAGCCGGATATCATGCCCTACAACCACGTCCCTGGGCTCAAGATAGGCCGCATAAGCGCGACCTATGCGATAGGCAATGTCAGCATTTAGCTGATCAGGCACCCGGCCCCGGATGTCGTACGCTTTGAAACAGCTAATGTCCATATCAAACCCTCGCCAACGCTCAGCGGCGCGAATAGATGTTCTGGTAATTGTAGTTGGTGGCTTCAACAAAACCTTCGACGCTGCCGCAGTCAAAGCGCTTGCCCTTGAAGCGGAACCCAAGCACTTTGCCCTGCTCTGCCTGTGTCATCAGGGCATCGGTAATCTGCAGCTCCCCGTTTCGGCCAGGAGGTGTGGTTCGAAGGATGTCAAAAATGTCCGGCGTGAGAATGTAACGCCCTATGATGGCAAGATTGGACGGGGCATCTTCTGGCTCAGGTTTCTCCACCATCTGGCTGATGCGGAAAACGCCGGGCTCAACCTCGTCACCGTCGATCACCCCGTATTTGTATGTTTCCTCACGCGGGACTTCTTCAATGGCAACAATGCTGCATTGATACTTTTCATACAGGGCCACCATTTGCGCCAGCACGCCGTCGGCCTCGGTGACACAATAGTCATCTGCCAGCACCACACCAAAAGGCTCGTTGCCAATCAGGGTTTCGCCGGTGAGGATGGCGTGTCCCAGGCCCTTCATCTGCACCTGCCGGGTATAAGAGAACGTGCACTCTTTCATGACATGACGCACTTCTTTCAGGGCGTCCTCTTTTGAGGTTCCGGCAATCTGGGCTTCAAGCTCAAAACTGATATCGAAGTGATCTTCAATCGCGCGCTTGCCGCGGCCAGTCACAATGGCGATCCCCGCCATACCAGCAGCCAGCGCCTCCTCGACGCCGTACTGAATCAGAGGTTTGTTTACCAACGGCAACATTTCCTTGGGCATGGCCTTGGTGACGGGCAGAAAGCGGGTACCGTAACCGGCCGCAGGAAACAGACATTTCTTGATCATCGCGAGTAAACTCCTTTATTTGACGGTCGGGACGCGACCGTACACATCCTCAAATCTGACGATATCGTCTTCACCCAGATAATCTCCGGTCTGAACTTCAATCAATTCAATCCATTCATCACTGTTGTTCTGCAGCCGGTGCTTGCAGCCCAGCGGCAGAAACGTTGACTGATTGGCTGTCAGTGTAAAAACGCGCTCGTCACAGGTCACCGTTGCCTCGCCGCTGATCACCACCCAGTGCTCTGCCCTATGATGGTGCATCTGCAAGGACAGGGCTGCACCAGGACGGACCCTGATATGTTTGACCTGAAAGCCCGGCCCATGCGCCAGGCTTTCGTAAGACCCCCAGGGCCTGTACACCAGCGTATGGCTGACGGCTTCCGGGCGTTCCTGCTGCTCCAGCCATTGCACAATCTGTTTGACGTTCTGTACCTGATCCTTGTTTGCCACCAGCACAGCATCAGCAGTTTCCACGATAACTGCATTTTCAATGCCAACCGCCGTCACCAGCCGTGATTCCGATCGCAGATAACTGTCTTTGACGTCTACACAGTGCACATCACCTATGACCACGTTGTTATCTTCGGTCTTGTGCTCACTGACGTCCCAGAGCGCGCTCCAGGCGCCCATGTCACTCCACGCCGCAGACATCGGTATGACAACGGCATCGGCGGTTTTCTCCATCACCGCGTAGTCGATTGAATCCGCTGGGCAGCTGGCAAATACGTCGGCATCGATTCTGACAAAATCGCCATCCTGATGCGTCTGCTGGCAGGCGTCCCGGCACACGGACACCATATCGGGTTGCAGACGCGTCAACTCCTGCAGCCATTTATCAGCCGTGAACACAAACATGCCACTGTTCCAGTAATAGGAGCCATCAGCCAGATAGGCAGCGGCGGTTTTGGCATCAGGCTTTTCGACAAATCGTGCCACTGCAAACGCGTCTACATCGCCCGTTGGCGCCAGATTCTGACCTTGCTGCCGATCACCTGATGTATCGCGTTTGACATAACCATAACCGGTTTCAGGATAGCTGGCCTCAATACCAAAGGTGACCAGGCGGCCGGCCCTTGCCTGCTCAGCACCGGTCTCTACGCATCGACGGAAAATGGCTGGATCGCGAATGATATGATCGGCTGGCAACACCAAAAGAACCGGCTCATCGGACTCATGTGAACCAGGCACCGTCTGCAATTCAGCATGGCGGGCGGCGAGCAGGCTGGCGAGCGTAACCGCAGGCGCGGTGTTGCGCCCTTCGGGCTCAAGCAGGATACTGGCATTGTTTATCCCCAGCACCCGCAGTTGCTCGGCGACCAGAAAGCGGTGCTCTTCATTGCATATCACGATGGGAGCGGCCAACCCGGTGATGCCGTCAAGCCTCGCCAGCGTTGCCTGGAACAGGGTCTGGCTATCGACATCGGTAGCGGAAGCGGAAGCGGAAAATGCGATAAACTGCTTGGGGTTAAGCTGGCGCGAGAGTGGCCACAGGCGGGATCCAACGCCACCAGCCAGAATTACCGGGATGATCATATCGTTTCCTTGGAAAATCAGGGTCGCAAGTCTAACCCAGAATAACCATTGCCGTCAGTCAGTCACAAGACGGCAACAGGCATTACGGTAAAATAGTATCGATTATTTCGCCCGCTCGCGATAATATTGCACGCTTTGCGACAATCTGGTGCCAAAATAGCTTATGAATACAGGATTTACGCCCAAAAGCTCCTACGAACGTGACGAACTGCTCGACTGTGGTTTCGGCCGCATGTTTGGTCCTGGCAATGCCAGGCTGCCCGTTGGCAACATGCTGATGATGGACAGGATCGTCGACATCAACAGTACCGGTGGAGAGCACGGCAAAGGCCTGATCATTGCGGAACTCGACATTCGGCCCGACCTCTGGTTTTTCGACTGTCACTTCCCGGAAGACCCGGTCATGCCGGGCTGTCTGGGGCTCGATGCCATGTGGCAACTGGTTGGATTCTATCTGGGCTGGCGTGGCAATCTGGGCAAAGGCCGCGCGCTGGGCTCAGGCGAAGTCAAGTTCAGTGGCGAAATTCTGCCCTCAGCCAGCAAAGTAACCTACGAAATTTCACTCAGCCGCATTATTGAGCGTAAACTTGTGATGGGTGTTGCCGATGGCACAGTCGCGGTAGATGGCAAAGTCATTTACACCGCCAAGTCCCTCAAAGTCGGCCTGTTCACCCCTGACACAAATTTCTGACAGACTGAAATATCTGCATTACAGCACCAATAGGTTCTAACGAGGTAATTATGAAACGCGTTGTTGTCACCGGTATCGGTATTGTTTCCTGTATAGGTAATGACCAGCAGACCGTGCTGGACGCACTGCGTGATGGGCGCAGCGGCATCAGCTACAATCCGGAATATGAAGAGATGGGCCTGCGCGCGCACATTTCCGGTCGGGTCGACATCAATTTTGAAGAGCATATCGACCGCAAGGTTCTGCGTTTCATGGGCGATGCGGCAGCGTATGGCTATATCGCCATGGACCAGGCCATCAAGGATGCCGGTCTGGAAGACAGCGATGTTTCCAACGAACGCACTGGCATCATCATGGGTGCGGGTGGCTCTTCCTCTCAGGACCAGGTGGAAGCGGCTGACATCCTGCGCACCAAGGGTCTTCGCAAGATTGGCCCATACCGCGTGCCACGCACCATGGGCAGCACCGTATCAGCCTGTCTGGCGACACCTTACAAAATCAAGGGCGTGAACTATTCCATTTCATCCGCCTGCGCCACCAGCGCACACTGCATCGGTAACGCAGTTGAATTGATCCAGTTGGGCAAACAGGACGTTGTATTCGCCGGTGGTGGCGAATCAGAACACTGGACACTGACCAACCTGTTTGATGCCATGGGCGCCTTGACCACCACACACAACGATGAACCTGAAAAAGCATCGCGCCCCTTTGATGTATCGCGGGACGGCTTTGTCATCGCCGGCGGTGGCGCCGTTCTGGTTATCGAATCACTGGAGCACGCCCAGGCCCGTGGCGCCAAGATCTATGCAGAAATCACTGGCTACGGAGCCACATCGGACGGCTACGACATGGTAGCGCCATCCGGCGAAGGCGCCATCCGCTGCATGAAGATGGCACTGGCCACTGTCAACAAACCCATCGACTACCTGAACACGCACGGCACCAGCACACCGGTCGGTGATGTCAGTGAATTGAGGGCAATCAGGGAAGTGTTTGGCGACAAATCGCCGATCATCAACTCGACCAAATCACAAACCGGTCACTCGCTGGGCGCGACCAGTGCCCAGGAAGCCATATACAGCCTGCTGATGATGAAGAACAATTTTGTCAGCGCCTCCATCAACGTTACGGAACTTGCACCCGAAGCAGCAGGCCTGAACATAGCAACGCGTCGTCTCGACGATGCCAAGCTCGACTGCATCATGTCCAATAGCTTCGGCTTCGGCGGTACCAATGCGACCTTGGTGTTTGAACGTTATCAGGACTGAAGCGGCCCGCCACTGCCGCGCAGGGTTGTTGCTGCTGGCAACAGCGCTGATCAGTGCGCCGCTGGCAGCTCAGCCGAGCGGACTGTTCGGCGACAGCCGACCGCAGTTTCTGGACGTGGACGCGGCGTTTGCCTTTTACACCAGCCTTGACGCCAGCGACACCGTATCAGTTCACTGGACGATTGCACCGGACTACTACCTGTACCAGGACAAGTTCGGCTTCAGCCTGGTGGGTTCCGACGGCAGCACCCGTGAACTGGCGGTCGCACTGCCCGACGGATCCTCCCATCACGATGAGTTTTTTGGTGATGTTGAAGTTTATTACAACAGCCTGACGACCACCATCCAACTGCCGGACGAGAGCCAGGACCAACACTACCGTCTGCAAATCCAGTATCAGGGTTGTGCCGAAGCCGGGCTTTGTTACCCGCCCCAAACACGGCTACTGGAAATATCGCCCTGACCCGCACCCTCGGCAACAGCCCGAAAACAGAAAAGATCAGAGAAAAGCCACAATTTGAAGGTGAAAATCTGTGAAAAATCTGACAAAATGCCGCCATTAAAGCAAAAATCCGAATCGCGGAAACGACTATGGCGACCATTCTTGTGCTGCACGGCCCCAATCTCAATCTTTTGGGCACCCGTGAACCCGAGGTTTACGGCTCGGAAACACTGGACGATATCAACGCCCGTCTCAGCAACACCTGTCTGGATGCCGGCCACCACCTGATGCATCTGCAGAGCAATGCAGAATACGAGTTGATCGACCGTATTCACGACGCCCGTCGTGAAGGCATCAATTACATCATCATCAACCCGGCCGCCCTGACCCATACCAGCGTTGCGCTGCGGGATGCGCTGCTGGCTGTCGACATTCCGTTTATTGAGGTGCATTTATCCAATGTGCACAGACGGGAAAGCTTTCGCCATCATTCGTATTTTTCCGACATCGCCGTTGGCACCATTACCGGACTTGGCTCACAAAGCTATGATCTGGCGCTGCAGGCGGCACTGCAACGCGCTGAAAATTAAAGAAATAAACAACCTAAAAAGAAGCAAATCCCAGGTAAAGAGACATTATTATGGATATCAGAAAAGTAAAAAAACTCATTGAACTGCTCGAATCGTCCGATGTCGCGGAAATCGAGATCAAGGAAGGCGAAGAAGCCGTTCGTATCAGCCGCGCCAGCAAGGTGACTCCTCAACCCGTGCAGTATCAGAGCGCACCCGCGCCGGCTGCTCCCGCGCCAGCGCCATCAGCACCCGCTGCGCCAGCACCGGACGCAGGCAAGGACACCCAAAAGGTTCGTGGCAATGTCGTAAAGTCGCCCATGGTTGGGACCTTCTACCGGTCACCCTCGCCGTCATCACCAGCGTTTGTTGAAGTCGGCCAGCATGTAAAAGTGGGCGATGTCATCTGTATCGTAGAAGCCATGAAGATGATGAATCAGATCGAATCCGATCACAGCGGTGTAGTGGAAGCGATACTTGTTCAGGACGGCGAGCCCGTTGAATTCGACCAGGCACTGGTCACCATTGTTTAAGGGTTAACACCAATGCTTGAGAAAGTCCTGATAGCCAATCGAGGCGAGATAGCCCTTCGAATCCTGCGGGCCTGCAAAGAGCTTGGCATTAAAACCGTGGCGGTTCATTCCAGCGCTGATCGCGACCTGATGCATGTGCGTCTGGCCGACGAGTCAGTCTGCATCGGCCCCGCCAGTGCCGCCAAGAGTTACCTCAATGTGCCTGCCATCATCAGCGCCACGGAAGTCACCGACGCCGTCGCCATTCACCCGGGTTACGGCTTCCTGTCTGAAAATGCCGATTTTGCCGAACAGGTTGAACGCAGCGGATTTGTTTTTATTGGCCCACGCGCAGAAACCATTCGCCTGATGGGAGACAAAGTTTCTGCCATCAAGGCCATGATTGAAGCCGGCGTACCGACGGTGCCCGGCTCTGACGGGCCACTGGACAATGACTCCGATCGAACCCTGAGCATTGCCAAACGCATCGGTTATCCGGTGATCATCAAGGCCGCTGCTGGTGGTGGCGGTCGCGGCATGCGTGTGGTGCACAGCGAAGCAGCACTGCTGAAAGCTATTTATGTGACCCAGTCCGAAGCCAAGGCGGCATTTGGCAGTGATGTTGTGTATCTGGAAAAATTCCTGGAAAACCCGCGTCACGTGGAAATTCAGGTGCTCGGCGATGGCCAGGGTAACGCAGTTTATCTGGGCGATCGTGACTGCTCAATGCAACGACGCCACCAGAAAGTGATTGAAGAAGCACCTGCACCCGGCATCCCCGACCATGTCCGGGCCGCCGTGGCAGAGACCTGCATTAAGGCCTGTAAACTGATGAAGTATCGCGGCGCCGGCACTCTGGAGTTCCTGTACCAGGATGAGCAGTTCTTTTTTATCGAAATGAACACGCGCGTTCAGGTTGAGCACCCGGTCACTGAAATGGTGACTGGCATTGATATCGTCAAGGAACAACTGAAGATTGCCAGTGGCATGCCACTGTCCATCAAACAGGAAGATGTCAAAATCAAGGGCCATGCCTTCGAGTGCCGTATTAACGCCGAAGACCCTTCATCTTTTATGCCCTGTCCCGGCAAGATCAACCTGTTCCATGCCCCGGGTGGCAACGGCATACGGGTCGATTCGCACATTTACAGTGGTTACACTGTGCCGCCGTATTACGACTCACTGATCGCCAAGCTGATCAGCTACGGTGTCGACCGCGACGAAGCCCTGGTGCGCATGCAGAACGCGCTGGACGAGCTTCTGATCGATGGTATTCGCACCAACACGCCGCTGCACAAGGACATACTGCGAGATCATAATTTCCGCAAAGGTGGTGTCAACATTCACTATCTGGAAAACATGCTTAATGGTCACAAAAAGGCCTGACGGCTGAGCCCGATTCCCGGGAAGCGGATATTCCTATGCCATGGTTACAAATCAAGGCGCGCATCACCGACGCTGAAGCGCCCCTGATGGAACAGCTGTTCCAGTCAGCGGGCGCGGTTTCGGTGACGCTGCTCGACGCCGAAGACGAACCGGTTTTCCAACTGGACCCCGATAGCACCCCTTTGTGGCAACAGACCATGCTGTGCGCGCTGTACGAATCCGACGCTGATGCCGATAGCATAATCGCCCTGATCACTGCCGGTAGCCGTTTGCAGGAAAGCGATCTGCTGACAGAAAACATTGCCGACCAGGACTGGGAACGCGCCTGGATGTCGGACTTCAAACCCATGCGTTTTGGCGACCGGCTCTGGGTTTGTCCCAGCTGGAGCGAACCGCCGGAACCAGAGGCAGTCAATATCATGCTTGATCCGGGCCTGGCATTTGGCTCAGGCACTCACCCCACGACCGCGCTGTGTCTGGCCTGGCTCGATAGCCAAGAGCTGACCAACAAACGTGTTATCGATTACGGCTGCGGTTCCGGCATTCTTGCCATCGCCGCCGCCCTGCTCGGCGCCTCGAGCGTGGTGGCCGTGGATAACGACCCACAGGCAGTGACCGCCAGTGGCAACAACCGTGACATGAATGGCGTCTCGCCCGAGCTGATGACTGTGCATCTGCCGGGTGAATCACATGAACCGGCCGACGTGGTCGTGGCCAATATCCTGTCTGGCCCGCTAGCGGAATTAACGCCAGTGCTCGCCAGTCTGACGCTGCCAGGTGGCAAACTTATTCTGTCCGGCGTCCTCTCTGAGCAGACAGAAACCCTGATGGCATCCTATGCACCTTATTTTGCCATGCAGCCACCTGTCATCAGCGACGAATGGGTGCGAATCGAGGGCACCCGTCTGAACACGGTGGTCTGATTATGTGGACTGTGATTGACACAACAAAAGCCGCTGACAGGGGCAGCAGAACTGCCACAACGCTGGCATCCCAGTTGCCCGAACTGGAAGATGGCGACCAGATTATTGCTGGCACGGTTGCACATCGTCAGAAAACATCTGCCTGGCGCAGCGCCGGCTACGCGGTTCTGAGCCTGCTGTTGGCAGCAAGCCTGATTGCTCAGATCGGCTACCCGCATCTGGACCGACTCAGCCAGCATGAAACCCTGCGGCCATGGCTGTTGTCGTTTTGCCAAACCCTGCAATGCATATTGCCCATCCGCCAGGACAGCAGCCTGATCGCGAGCCGAGGCCTGTCCATTGGCCCGCATCCCGATTACCAGAACCTGTCGCTGATGACCCTCACATTTACCAACACGGCTGCATTTCCACAACCGCTACCCGCGATCGAGCTCAACTATTCTGATGTTGCGGGCCAGACCGTTGCCGCTCGACGCGTTTATCCGCGCCAGTACCTGAGTGAATCGTCTGCGGCGCAGGCGGCATTTGCGCTGTCACCCGGCGAGAACGTCAACGCACAACTTGAATTTGCCACGCCGACTGCCGATGCGGTGAATTATCAGGTACGATTTGTTTATGAGTAGTTTTACCCTCGGTCGACATACGCTGCGGCAGCCCCTGATCCTGGCCCCCATGGTCGGCGTCAGCGATCTGCCGTTCCGTGAAATCTGCCTGCAACAAGGGGCGACCCTGACGGTTGCGGAGATGGTTACGTCCAACCCCGAGCTCTGGCACAGTGAGAAAAACCGCCTGCGCCTGAAACGCTCGTCGACCTGCGGCCCCGACATCGTGCAGATTGCTGGCTTCGACCCGCAGATGATGGCGGACGCTGCCCGTATCAACGCAGATCAGGGCGCCGAAGTGATCGACATCAACATGGGATGCCCAGCCAAGAAAGTGTTGAAAAAAGCTGCCGGTTCCGCGCTGCTGAAAGATCCCGCACTTGTCGAGCGCATCCTGCTGGCTGTCACCGCCGCTGTTGACGTTCCGGTCACCTTAAAGATTCGCACGGGCTGGTGCCGCGACAACCGCAATGGCCTGGACATCGCCCGAATCGCAGAAGACTGCGGCATCGCCATGCTCAGCGTGCATGGTCGGACCCGGGAGTGCCGTTTTCTGGGCGACGCCGAATACGACACCATTGCCGAGATAAAACAACGCGTCTGCATTCCTGTTATTGCCAACGGCGACATTGATAGCCCCCGTAAAGCCCGCTACGTGCTCGATCACACACAGGCTGATGGCCTCATGATAGGGCGTGCGGCACAGGGCAGTCCCTGGATCTTCAGGCAGATCCGTCAATATCTGGATACCGGGTCGGTGTGTGACAAACCTTCGACGCAGGATATCTGCAACCTGATGCTGGATCATATTCGCGCCCTGCATGCATTCTATGGTGATTTTCGTGGCGCACTCTTTGCCCGCAAACACATAGGCTGGTACAGTAAGGACCTGCCGAGCGGCGAGTCACTCAAGCAGCAGTTCATGCAACTTGAGGATGCCAGATCGCAACTTGATTTGCTGACAGCGTACCTGAACGCGGGCATCGGCAATCAACCCGATACCAATGCCTGGCCGATGTCTGTGCCGCGCCCGACTGATAACCGGAGACCGCAGGTAATTGCCCGATGAAAAAAGAAGATCCGACTAACGGACTGCCCGCAGAGGTGCTGCTACCCCCTACCGAACCAACGGCATTCAGTCTTGAAAGCAGCCACTGCAGTTTGCGCGAAGCCGTGGAAAGAGCGATGGCAAATTACTTCGCGGACGTCGACGATGAAGGGATGATCAGTGACCTGTATGAGCTGGTATTGAGCGAAGTTGAAGCACCATTACTGCAGGCAGTTCTCAAGCACACCGACGGCAACCGCAGCCGGGCCTCTACCATGCTGGGCCTGAATCGTGGTACTCTACGCAAAAAATTGAAGCAGCACGGCCTGCTGGATTATAACCAGCGCCGATAGTATTGCTCCCAGCGTCAGCAGTCGCCGCTATTGTCAAATTGACTTAGAACTGCCCCACCCCACCTTTTTAACACTGCATTCAAGTAAAGATTACGTTATGTCTACAGATAACCCTGCTGTCATCCGACGCGCCCTGATCAGCGTCTCGGACAAAACCGGTATTGCCGACTTCGCTCGCTCCCTGCATCAGGCGGGCGTGGAAATTCTGTCAACCGGAGGTACCTTCCGTCTGTTACAGGAAGAAAAAATCCCCGCCATCGAGATTGCTGACCACACCGGCTTCCCGGAAATGATGGACGGTCGGGTCAAGACCCTGCACCCAAAAGTACATGGCGGTATACTGGCGCGCCGCGACATTGATGGTGATGTGATGCAGGAACACGACATTCCGCCCATCGACCTGGTTGTGGTCAACCTTTACCCGTTTGAAGCCACCGTTGCCCGTCCCGATTGTGATTTGCCCACTGCCATCGAGAATATCGACATTGGCGGTCCCACCATGTTGCGGGCTGCGGCCAAGAACAACGCCTGGGTTGCGGTCGTGACCAATCCCGATGACTATGTCTGCATCATCGCCGAGATGAAACTCAATAACGGCGCCCTGAGCCAGACCACCCGCTTCGACCTGGCCGTCAAGACCTTTGAACACACTGCCGCCTATGACGGTGCCATTGCCAATTATCTGGGGCGCATTGTCGCTGGCAGTGATTTCCCCCGCACCTTCAGTGCCCAGTTCGAGAAGAAGCAGGACCTGCGCTACGGTGAAAACCCGCATCAGAATGCCGCCTTCTACGCTGAAAAACAGCCGCAGGAAGCCAGCATCAGCACCGCCGGGCAACTGCAGGGCAAGGAACTGTCGTACAACAATATCGCTGACACCGATGCCGCACTGGAATGCGTTAAAAGTTTTACCGCGCCGGCCTGCGTTATTGTCAAACACGCCAACCCCTGCGGCGTGGCCGTGGCTGATACCATCGAAGCGGCCTATCAACTGGCATTCCAGACCGACCCGACATCAGCGTTTGGCGGTATCATCGCATTCAACCGCGAACTGGATGCGGCGACGGCAAAAGCCATTATCGACCAGCAGTTCAGTGAAGTGATCATTGCACCGACCGTGGCCGACGAGGCGCTGGCAGTGCTGGAAGCCAAACCCAATGTTCGTGTCCTGAGCTGCGGCCAGTGGGCTTCGCAACCACTGCCGGCATGGGACTTCAAGCGCGTCAACGGCGGCCTGCTGGTGCAGGACCGCGACATCCACCAGATCAGCCAAAGCGACCTGACCGTAGTCAGTAAACGCCAGCCCAGCGAGCAGGAGCTGAGCGACCTGATGTTTGCCTGGACGGTTGCCCAGTTCGTCAAGTCCAATGCCATCGTTTACTGCAAAAACCAGCAGACCATCGGTGTCGGGGCCGGTCAGATGAGCCGCGTTTACAGCGCCAGGATCGCTGGCATCAAGGCCGCCGATGAAAACCTGACGGTAGCCGGCTCGGTGATGGCATC
>OJBX01000515.1_pt1 | contig 13715 bp, 11 predicted proteins | sample 1590751 | NCBI WGS metagenome assembly OJBX01 (sample SAMN05416780, study PRJEB24817) | seawater metagenome | isolation source: Sea water | place: Canada:Atlantic | collected 2013-07
ATCTACACGTAAGGAGTCGTCGGCAGCGTCAGATGTGTATAAGAGACAGACCCAAAACGAAGTGCTACTTCAAACCGTATTTATCGCTCATTTCCTCAAGCGTATAAATCTTACCAATGCGACTGGCGTGCCCCGCCGTCCCGAAGGCTTCCAGACGATCTTTAACAATGCCCTTCATCGCCTTCATGGTCGGGATCAGGAATTTGCGCGGATCAAACTCCGACTTGTTCTCCGCCAGGAACTTACGCGCAGCGCCCGTCGACGCCAGACGCAGGTCCGTGTCGATGTTTACCTTGCGCACACCGTGCTTGATGCCTTCCTGAATCTCCGAGACTGGGACACCGTAAGTTTCCGGAATCTCACCACCAAACTCATTGATGATGGCCAGCCACTCCTGCGGCACCGACGACGACCCATGCATGACCAGGTGCGTGTCAGGGATGCGCGCATGAATCTGCTTGATGCGCTCAATCGCCAGCGTATCACCCGTCGGCGGACGGCTGAATTTGTAGGCACCATGGCTGGTACCAACAGCAATGGCCAACGCATCAACACCAGTATCAGCAACAAACGACGCCGCCTCTTCCGGGTCCGTCAGCATCTGCTCATGGGTCAGTTTGCCCTCGGCACCGATGCCATCTTCCTCACCGGCCATACCCGTTTCCAGAGAGCCCAGACAACCAATTTCGCCTTCCACCGAGACACCACAGGCATGCGCCAGTTGCACCACATTGCGGGTCACATCCACGTTATAGTCGTAATCCATCGGCGTTTTACCATCCACACCCAGCGACCCGTCCATCATCACCGATGAAAATCCCAGCTGAATGGAACGCTGGCAAACCGCAGGCGACACACCGTGGTCCTGATGCATGACAATCGGAATATGCGGAAACTCTTCGATAGCAGCCAGTATCAGGTGTCGCAGGAAATTGGAACCGGCATATTTTCGTGCACCGGCTGACGCCTGCAGAATCACCGGACTGTTGACCTCGTGAGCCGCCTCCATGATCGCACGCACCTGTTCTAGGTTATTGACATTAAATGCCGGCACGCCATAGCTGTTCTCGGCGGCATGATCCAGCAATTGACGAAGACTGATAAGTGCCATGTTAAATTCCTCTTGTTAGTTCCAATTCCAATTTCGTATTGTCAGTGTCGGATGCATAGTCGCACGACACTGGCCAAAAATTTTGTATATCAATCGGCTCCACGTGTTTCCAGCATCGCTACTGCCGGCAGCACATCACCCTGCACGAACTCGAGGAAGGCGCCGCCACCGGTGGAAATGTAGGACACTTGGTCAGTGATGCCAAATTTGTCGATTGCAGAGATGGTTTCACCGCCACCGGCGATGGAAAAACCGGCATTGTCGGCAACGGCCCTGGCCACTGCCTCAGTGCCACCGGCAAAGGCATCGAACTCGAACACACCCAATGGTCCGTTCCAGATAATGGTTTTCATGCCCGCGATAATGTCCTTGAGCCGGGCTGCGGTTTTCGGCCCGATATCCAGAATCATGTCATCATCAGCGACATCATCGACTTTTTTGATGGTGGCTTGCGCATCCGCAGAAAACTCTTTTGCGACCACCACATCAACCGGTAACGGGATACTGGTTTTTTCCATCAGGTCCCGGGCAGTATCAACCAGGTCGGTTTCCACCAGTGACTTGCCAACTGGATAACCGGCCGCCAGCAGGAAGGTATTGGCAATGCCGCCGCCAACAATCAGCTGATCGGTTTTTTCTGCCAGGCTTTCCAGCACTTTCAGTTTACTCGACACCTTGGCACCGCCGACGATGGCCAGCATTGGGCGCTCGGGTTTTTCCAGCGCTTTAGCCAGCGCATCCAGTTCGCCGGCCAGCAAGGGTCCGGCGCATGCCACCGGGGCAAATCTGGCGACACCGTGAGTACTGGCCTGGGCTCGATGCGCGGTACCAAAGGCGTCCATGACAAACACATCACATAAAGACGCGTACTGTTTCGATAATGCCTCGTCATTGCTCTTTTCGCCCTGGTTGATCCGGACATTCTCCAGCAACACCATTTCGCCCTCTGCCGGCTCAGCGTCACGCGGGTTATCCAGATAGTCCGCGACCAGGCGCACATCAATGTCCAGCAGATGCCCCAGATGTGCCGCCACGGGCGCCAGCGACGCGTCCGGCTGGTCGGCGATGGCCACACCCTCATCCGGACGGCCCAGGTGTGACATCACCATCAGTCTGGCACCGGCCTCCAGTGCCATTCTTAACGCCGGCAATGCCGCCACAATCCGGGTGTCATTGCCGACCTGGCCATTGTTAACCGAGACATTCAGGTCCTCCCGTATCAGTACGCGTTTACCGCGAAGATCGAGGTCCTGCATCCGTTTGATCGTGCCTGAAGATGTTGTCATGAGTCTACGCGGTCCTCCCAGACCAGAAGTCGTCAAAGCAGTTACAATTGCCGAATCAGATTGGCCACATCCAGCATACGATTGGCATAGGCCCATTCATTGTCAAACCAGGCCAGCACCTTGATCAGATGCGGCCCGCTGACCCGGGTCTGGCTCAGATCTACAATCGCAGATCTGGGGTCATGATTAAAGTCGCATGACGCCAGGGGTTCATCAGTGCATGCCAGCACCTGTGGCATGGAGCGCGCCGCCGCCGCTCTGATCGCCTTGTTGACGGTGGCAATGTCTGCGGCATTGCGTACCGTCACCGTCAGGTCGATGGCTGAAACGTTCAGGGTAGGCACCCGCATCGCCTGTGCCGAAAAACGTCCGTCCAGCTCAGGCAGAATACGACCAATGCCTTTTGCAATTTCGGTGTCCACCGGAATAATCGACTGCACAGCGCTGCGGGTTTTGCGCAGGTCCTGATGATGATAGGCGTCAATGACCGGTTGATCGTTCATCGCCGAGTGTATGGTTGTAATCACGCCATACTCCAGACCAAAGGCTTCATCCAGGCACTGAATCACCGGGACCACGCAGTTGGTGGTGCAGGACGCGGCCGAAATCACCCGGTGCGATGCCTGCAGCACATCATGGTTGATGCCATAAACAACGGTGGCATCAACATCGCTTTGTGCCGGCTGCGAGAACAGGACACGACCGGCACCTGAACGCAAATGCTGCTCCGCGGTAGCGCGATCATTAAAGGTCCCGGTACATTCCAGCACCAGATCGACATCCAGTTGCTGCCAGGGCAGTTCGCTGATATCCGGCTGTGACAGCAGGGCAATTTTATTGCCATCAATAACCAGGTGACCCGCATCATCCAGCGATACATCGCCATGGAATCGACCATGGGTACTGTCGTAGCGAGTCAGATGCGCCAGCGTACGGGCATCAGTCAGGTCATTGATGGCAACGATCTGCAGATCCGGGTGCGCGGCACTTTCATGCAACGCACGCAGGACACAACGACCGATTCGGCCATAACCATTGATCGCCAGCCGATAGGGCATATTACATTTCCGTTTTACGTCAGGCGTTTGACAGGAGGGTATTGGCTTTAGCGACAATTTTATCTGCAGTAAAACCAAACGCATCCATCAATGCAGCGCCGGGCGCCGACTCACCAAAACTCGTCATACAAACCATGGCGCCGTCCAGACCGACATATTTGGCCCAGTAATCAGCGCCAGCCGCTTCCACTGCCAGGCGTTTGCGCACGGCAGATGGCAGCACGCTCTCGCGATAGTCAGCATCCTGCGCGTCAAACACGTCAGTTGAGGGAATGGAGACCAGTCGCGCTTTCACACCCTTGTCCTGCAGGGATTTGACCGCATCCCGCGAAATCGCCACTTCCGAGCCGGTCGCCAGGATGATCAGTTCAGGTTGACCCTGACAGTCTTCCAGCACATAGGCACCGCGCTCTATCCCGGCCAACTGCTCGCTGTCGCGTGTCTGATGCGGCAGACCCTGGCGTGAGAACACCAGGGATGTCGGACCGTCTTTGCGCAGCAGGGCGTGTTTCCAGGCCACGGCTGTTTCCACGGCGTCACAGGGGCGCCAGACCGACATGTTGGGCGTTGATCTCAGGTTGGCCAGCTGTTCTATCGGCTGGTGGGTAGGACCATCTTCGCCCTGGCCAATGGAGTCATGCGTGTACACATTAATGGTGTGCTGTTGCATGAGCGCAGCCATTCGCACGGCGTTACGCGCGTACTCCATAAAGATCAGGAAGGTACCGCCGTAGGGGATGAAACCGCCGTGCAGTGCCAGCCCGTTCATGATGGCAGTCATACCGAATTCACGCACACCGTAATAGATGTAGTTACCATCGGCGCTGTCGCTGATGGGAACGCTGCCTTTCCACAATGTCAGGTTGGAGCCGGCAAGGTCGGCTGAGCCGCCAATCAGTTCCGGCAGAATCTCGCCGAAGGCTGCGATACTGTTTTGTGATGCCTTGCGTGAGGCAATGCTTTCGCCTTTTTCCTGGCACGACGCGATATGCTCGGCGGCGCGCTCGGCAAAGTGACCCGGCAACTCGCCTTTGAGTCGGCGAACCAACTCGACGGCCAGATCAGGGTGAGCTTCCTCGTAGCGCACCAATTTTTCTTTCCATTGCGTTTCTGCCTGGAAACCGCGTTCGCGGGCGTCCCAGTCCTTCTGTATATTTTCCGGCACCTCAAATGGCGCGTGCTCCCAGCCCAGTTGCTTGCGGGTCGCCGCGATTTCATCGTCGCCCAGCGGCGCGCCATGAATACCGGCGGTGCCACTCTTGGCGGGCGAACCAAATCCGATCACGGTTTTGCAGCGGATGATGGTGGGGCGTGCGGTTTCTTTTCGGGCCGCTTCAATGGCTGTTTTGACCTGCTCGGCGTCGTGCCCGTCAATGGCAAGTACATGCCAGCCATAGGATTCAAAACGCTTGCTGGTGTCGTCGGTGAACCAGCCGTCAACCTCGCCATCAATGGAAATGCCGTTGTCATCATAGAACATGATCAGCTTGCCCAGTCCCAGGGTGCCGGCCAGTGAACACACTTCGTGCGAAACACCTTCCATCAGGCAGCCATCACCGGCAAAAACATAGGTAAAGTGATCGACAATGTCATGATCAGGACGGTTGAACTGGGCCGCCAGGGTTTTCTCGGCGATCGCCATACCGACCGCATTGGCGATGCCCTGACCCAGAGGCCCGGTGGTGGTTTCCACGCCCGGCGTGTATCCGTATTCCGGGTGACCGGGAGTCTTGGAGTGCAGTTGCCGGAAGTTTTTAAGCTCCGACATGGGCAGGTCGTATCCGCTCAGGTGCAGCAGGGCATAGATCAACATGGATCCGTGACCATTGGACAGGACAAAGCGGTCGCGATTCATCCACTGCGGGTTGACCGGGTTATGGGACAGGAAATCATTCCACAGAACTTCGGCAATATCTGCCATGCCCATCGGCGCTCCGGGGTGGCCGGAATTGGCTTTCTGGACTGCGTCCATGGCGAGGGCACGGATGGCATTGGCGCATTCTCTGCGCGAGGTCAGTCGGGTGGACATACGAGTGGAGCTCCTGTACGCGGGGTTCGGGTCGTAGAAAAAGCGTATTTTCCCGCAGTTGGGCCTTATTTTCCAGACATATCCGGCCCGTTTCCGCAGATAGCCGATTGCATCGCCATCGCCCTTACAGGAAATTCAGTCGCAGCAGTGGCAGAATCCGGTCACGCCACTCGGCGTCAACACCCGCCCGGTCAGCGTATTCCGGCCAGCGCCGGGCCACCGCCGTGATCTCATCAATGATCACCTCGGCCCGCCCTCGCTTGAGACCGGCCATACGGGCACAGGCTTTAAAGTCGAGCAGGGTAAAGTGATCCTGTTTTCCGTTCAGGCGCATCTGGTGGCGCGACGTCCAGTCGCCTTCGGGATTGTAGGAAAATGTCAGATCGAATGCCGGTGACAATGACCACTGTCCGCGACGATCCATCAGGAATGCAATGTTCTTGGTGTGATCATCCTGATTACGCATGATGATGTTGAACACCATCCGCCGATACTGTTGCTCGACCTCGGCATACGACAGACCAAGCTGGCGCATGACCTGCAGTGCCTGTTCATAGCTGTAGGCGCCTGCTGCGTTGTAGTCAAAATGTGCCATGGCGCACAGCGACTGCATATGAAGTTTGTCCCCACTATCAGTGCGATCGAAGCGCCGCGTCATGAAGTGTTGCCGTCCACCTTCGGCCAGCAACCGACATTGGGACATGGTAATGCCTGCGTCGCGGGCCATCAGCGAGTAGGCATATTCGATCTGCCCATAACCTTTGGGGTCAGCCAGCTCCTTGTCGCGGTTGGCGCTGACGCCGTCAAATTTTATCAACCAGTGCTGATAGCCGGCAGCCACGTCCAATTGCCCCGAGCGCACATCGTCCGTCTGCGGATGCCAGGCGATCACGGCTTTGGCGCGTGCTCCGCCGGCCGACGTGCCCACGCGCAGAATATCGCGCATACCGGTCGGGTCTTGTTCACGCAGCCGGGAACTGAAATGCTGACGCTGCCTCAGCACCCGCGAGGCCAGGTCAACCAGTTGCGAAATATCCACGCGCTGCGAGCCACTGGCTCGCGGTCCGGTTACCGGCGCAAATTCCAATGCCCCCATCGCACGACGGCCGACATAACACAGCCTTTCCACGGCATTAAAAGAATCGGGCGGACGGCCCTGGCTGGCAAGCCAGGCATCAATCAGGGCATGACCAAATCGATCAGGCAGTGCATCTGCCAGCAGACCAGGCAAGCCGTGGAAGGTATGCGGCGCCAGCGCCGGGAAACGAAATACCTGTTTGTTTGTGCCCGGCAATGGCATCAGCAGCGGCGCCAGCTCAATTCCGCTGTGCGCGAATGCTTCGTCATACTCAAAACCGGCCAACCCAGACTGTTCGTCGAGTGCCACCGCCCCGATCGTGCTGCCCCACAGGTTGACCTGCGCCAGCGTGGTCATTTTCGCTCATCCCCCCAGGCCCAGGGTTTCACTGCCTGGCTCTTGCCGGGCGCTTGTGTGTCGGCACCGGTTGAGCCGGCAGCAGGCTGGCGGGCCCGCACGCGCTGCGGTCGCTTATGCTGATTTCGCAACATCTCCATGGGTCGTGGCGTTGGCGGAGGAATGGCAACATCAAGCGCTGCCAGACTGTCCAACGCCCGCAACACCCGGATCAGGTTGGGTAACTGCGATGCTGCGCCAGCCTCAATTCGTTCCAGTGTGCTCTTGGAGATGCCGGCCTTTTCCGCCAGCGCCAATTGAGTCAGTCCAGCATCTATACGGTAGCGGCTCAGGCGCTGGCCCAACTCAGACAGGATGGCATCGTCAGACAGGGCCGACGTGATGGTCAGGGAATTGTTATCCATGAATATGTCATCGTATATAAAGAATTAACTGGTTTTATGCATTTATATCGTCATATATAGAGAGTTATAACTATTCCATGTAATTCTTTATATCTGACTATTTAAATTGATATTAGACTTTATATCGTTATTTGTGAAGAGTAATACAGAAATTCCGATGCTTGTCATTGCCAGATTATGCTCCGGGCTCGCTGCCAATTTCGCCAACGCGTCCCACCCATGCCATCACTCAATTCTCTATCAAAATATTTTGATATAGATGGTAAAGCTGGTATAGTTCGCCGCCTATGAGTGCCAATCCGCAAACAATCGACATTAATACACGGCTCGCGTCTGCCAACTGCACTGATGCGTTGACCCGTGTGTTCAAGGCTCTGGCTGACCCGTTGCGGCTGGATATCCTGCGCCTGCTGCGCACAGAATCGTTTGGCGTTCTGGAACTGTGCCGCATCGTCAGTGTGCGTCAATCGGCCCTAAGCCACCATCTCAAGATCCTGGCCCAGGCCGGTCTGGTGTCAACCCGGCGCGAGGGTAACAGCATTTTTTACCGTCGCGCCCTGCTGCTGACAGACGACCCGCAGCTGGCAGTCAAACAGTCTGCATTTGCCGCACTGGACCAGCTGACCTTACGCGGCGAGCTGGCGCGCGGTGTACAACAGATACATGATGAGCGTTCCGAGCAGTCGCTGCTGTTCTTTGAACGCCATGCAGAACGCTTTCTGGAGAAACAGGAACTGGTCGCCGAATATGCCAATTACCGCGACACCCTGCATGACCTGCTGGATGACCTGAAATTGCCAAAGCAGGCCGACGTGCTGGAAGTCGGACCGGGCGAAAGCCCATTGCTCAGCGAACTGACCTCGCGCTTCCATCGCCTGACCGCACTGGACAACTCCATGGAAATGCTAAACCGGGCTCGCAGCGCGCTGACACAGCGACTTGGCGCTGACGACACTGACCACCCGGTCGAGTTCATTCACGGCGATACCCGAGCCGCACTGGCACAGAATCTGGTCTTCGACCTGCTGATCTACAACATGGTGTTGCACCATATTCCGTCACCGCGGGAGACCTTTGAAGATTGCGCACAGCTGTTGCGTTCTGGCGGCAGTCTGCTGCTGATCGACCTGAGCCATCACGACCAGGACTGGGTGCGCGAGTCCTGCGGCGATCTTTGGCTTGGTTTCACCGAACAGGACCTCGATGCCTGGGCGGATGATGCCGGCCTGACCAGTGGCCAGCGCGTTTACCTGGGACTGCGAAACGGGTTTCAGGTCCAGATGCGTGTATTTACCCGAACAGATTCAACCACTGACATTAACTGAAACAACTGACAACAGAAACTACTGACAACAGAAAAAGGACCTTAAGCATGACAACCAGCTTATTTACTTCCGAGTCCGTGTCCGAAGGGCATCCGGATAAAATCGCCGACCAGATCTCCGACGCCGTACTGGACAACCTGTTGCAACAGGATCCACACGCCCGCGTTGCCTGCGAAACCCTGGTTAAAACCGGCATGGTCGTGGTGGCGGGTGAAGTCACCACTGAAGCCTATGTGGATCTGGAAGACATCGCCCGCAAAGTCGTCATCGACATCGGCTACGATCATTCCGACAAAGGTTTCGACGGCCATTCCTGTGCCGTGCTCAACGCCATCGGCAAACAGTCTCCGGACATCGCCATGGGCGTTGATGAAACCCAGGAACATGAACAGGGTGCCGGCGACCAGGGCCTGATGTTCGGTTATGCCAGCAATGAAACAGATGTGCTGATGCCCGCGCCAATTACCTATTCACACCGATTGGTCAAGCGCCAGGCGGAAGTGCGCAAAAATGGCACACTGCCATGGCTGCGTCCGGACGCCAAGAGCCAGATCACGTTCCGCTATCAGGACGGCAAACCAGTGGGTATTGATGCCGTGGTGCTGTCCACCCAGCACGATGACGACATCAGCCAGAAGGATCTGCAGGAAGCCGTGATGGAAGAAATCATCAAACCGGTACTGCCGGCAGAGTGGCTGGATGCCAACACCAAATACTTCATCAATCCAACCGGCCGCTTTGTAATCGGTGGACCTTTTGGTGACTGCGGTCTGACCGGTCGCAAAATCATTGTTGATACCTATGGCGGCATGGCCCGGCATGGCGGCGGTGCCTTTTCAGGCAAGGACCCGTCTAAAGTTGACCGTTCAGCCGCGTACGCTGCCCGTTATGTGGCCAAGAATATTGTTGCCGCTGGCATCGCCGATCGTTGTGAGATCCAGGTGTCCTACGCCATCGGTGTTGCCGAGCCGACATCGATCAGCGTGGAAACCTTTGGCACCGGCCGCATCAGCCATGACCGCATTGTTGAACTGGTCCGCGAACATTTTGAATTGCGCCCTAAAGGCCTGATCAAGATGCTCGACCTGATTCGTCCGATTTATTTCCCGACGGCGGCCTATGGCCACTTTGGCCGCGAAGACGCTGCCTTTACCTGGGAGAAAACTGACAAAGCCGACGCTCTGCGCGCAGCGGCAGGCCTGTAAGCTGGCTGTAGACAAGTACAGACCCTGAGTACAGGCCAAAAGCACGGACAACCACATTTAATAGTTAAAGGTAAATTTATGAGCACCACCGATTATAAAGTCGCTGATATCAATCTGGCCGAGTATGGCCGCAAAGAAGTTGTACTGGCGCAAGCCGAAATGCCAGCGCTGATGGCACTGCGCGAACGCTACAAAACCGAACAACCACTGGCAGGTGCTAAAATCATCGGCTGTATTCACATGACCATTCAGACCGCCGTGCTGATCGAAACTCTGGTTGAGCTGGGCGCCGAAGTGCGCTGGTCTTCGTGCAACATCTTTTCTACACAGGATCACGCAGCGGCCTATATTGCTGCCAAGGGCATTGCTGTGTATGCATGGAAAGGCCAGACCGAAGAAGAAGGCGAATGGTGTATTGAGCAGACCATCCTGAAAGACGGTACTGCCTGGGACGCCAACATGTTGCTGGATGACGGCGGCGACCTGACCGGCATGGTCCACAACAAATACCCGGCCATGCTGGAGAAGATCCACGGCATCACGGAAGAAACCACCACTGGCGTGCACCGTCTGCTGGAAATGCTGGAAGAGGGCACACTGAAAGTGCCGGCGATAAATGTTAACGATTCCGTCACCAAATCCAAGAACGATAACAAGTACGGCTGTCGCCACAGCCTGAACGATGCCATCAAGCGCGGCACTGACATGCTGCTGTCTGGCAAGAAAGCACTGGTCGTGGGTTACGGTGACGTCGGCAAAGGTTCAGCACAGAGCCTGCGCCAGGAAGGCATGATCGTGAAAATCAGCGAAATCGATCCGATTTGCGCCATGCAGGCCTGCATGGACGGTTTCGAAATTGTTTCTCCTTATAAGGACGGCAACAACACTGGCCGCCTGGAAGATATCGATACCGCCCTGCTGAGCAACACCGACCTGATTGTCACCACGACGGGTAACATTGATGTGTGCGACAAGAATATGTTGCAAGCGGTCAAGAATGGCGCGGTGATCTGTAACATCGGTCACTTCGACAACGAAATTGATACTGCTTACATGCGCAAGAGCTGGAAGTGGGTTGAAGTCAAACCGCAGGTTCACCAGGTATTCCGTGCTGACGCCGACAAGAATCCAGAGAACTACCTGATTCTGTTGTCTGAAGGCCGTCTGGTAAACCTGGGCAATGCCACCGGGCACCCGTCACGCATCATGGATGGATCCTTTGCCAACCAGGTGATTGCGCAGATTCACGTCTTCAAGCAGGCGTTTGCATCACGCTCGGCTGACGAGAAGAAACAAATGCTGCGTGTTGAAGTTCTGCCCAAGAAGCTGGACGAAGAAGTGGCGGCATTGATGGTAGGCGGTTTTGGCGGCGTGCTGACCAAACTGACAGCAACTCAGGCCAAGTACATCCACGTAAAAGCAGAAGGCCCTTTCAAACCCGAATCGTACAAGTACTGATCCGGATTGAAGTGTTGACGCTGACTGTCCTCGCGACAGTCAGCCGTTACCAGCAAGAGAGCATCATATGGAAATCGTGAATACAGACGCGCGCTTCAGCTTCGAATTTTTCCCGCCTCGCACCGAGGTGGGTGTCGAGAAGCTGAAAGTTGTGCACAGCGAGCTTGCCGCGCTTCGGCCTGATTTCTTTTCAGTGACCTACGGCGCCGGCGGTTCAACCAAGGACGGCACACGGCAGACAGTGACACGCATCAACGAGACCGGCTCGGATGTGGCGCCGCACCTTTCGTTTGGTGGCTCCACGCGTGATGAAATCCTGGCGCTGCTGAAAAGCTACCAGGCACTGGGCATCAATCGCCTGGTTGCGCTGCGCGGAGATATTCCCTCGGGCACCGGGACCGCATCACAGTATTATTACGCCAACGAGCTGATCGAATTTGTGCGCGAAACCACCGGTGATCACTTTCATATTGAAGTGGCCTGTTATCCGGAGATTCATCCACAGTCGGACAGTTACGACAGTGACATTGAGTTTTTTAAGCGCAAGGTCGAAGCCGGTGCCAACAGCGCCATTACGCAGTACTTTTATAATCAGGATGCGTACTTCTATTTTCTGGACAGTTGCGCCAAAGCCGGCATCGATATTCCGATTGTGCCCGGCATAATGCCCATCACCAACTTCACCAACCTGCAGCGTTTCAGTAACAGCTGTGGCGCGGAAATTCCGCGTTGGATGCGTCAACGATTGCAGTCCTATGGCGATGACAGTGACAGCATTCGTGAGTTCGGCATCGAAGTGGTGCAGAGCCTCTGCGAAGACCTGTTGGCGGGCGGCGCCCCTGGCCTGCATTTCTACAGTATGAATCAGACCGATCCGGTGCGGCAGATCTGGCAACAGCTGAATTTGCGCTAACGCCGGTTCACTGCGGAGGGTGCGATGCGCTTGTCCCGATTTCACACAGATCAGGCGCTGGTCGCCGACACCGAGCTGGTGTTGGAAGGCGATCAGGCGCATTATCTCGGCAAGGTACTGCGGGTAAAACCCGGCCAGCAGTGCCTGCTGTTTAATGCAGTCAATGGCGAGTTTCTGGCCGAGGTAACATCGGTCAGTAAACGTGACGTCCGGCTCCTTCTGATCGAATCACGCGATTGTACACCGGACTCGGTCTTGCCTGTGCATCTGGGTCTGGGCCTGTCGCGTGGTGAGCGCATGGATTATGCCATTCAGAAAGCAACTGAACTTGGTGTTACCGACATCACGCCACTGTTCACTGACTTCAGTGAAGTAAAACTCAGTCACGAACGTGCCGACAAACGCGCCGCGCACTGGCAGAAAGTGGCGATCAGTGCCAGCGAGCAGTGTGGCCGTTGCAGCGTACCGGTCATTCATGGCCCGGTTCCGTTGGCGGACTGGGTTGCGGCCGTTCCCGCCGGTCAGGGCTTTCTGCTCGACCACACCGGCACAGCTGGTTTTACTGGCACAGCGCCCGATGCTGTTTGTCTGTTGGTAGGCCCCGAAGGCGGCACCAGCGACACTGAAAAAGCCCTTGCCATTGCTGCCGGTTTTACCACCGTCAGACTCGGCCCTCGTGTATTGCGCACTGAAACGGCGCCGGTCGTTGCACTGACAGCGTTGCAGCTTCAGTGGGGTGACTTCTAGAAAGTATGGGGACGGAGGGAATACTTTTTGATCAACTGCACAAAAAGTATTCCCTCCGTCCCCATACTTTCTCCAGACAAAAAAAGCCGGACTCAAATGAGTCCGGCTTTTTTGTTGAGAGCGTACTCTCGGGGAGATCTTACTTGGTGAATTCCGGGTAGGCTTCCAGGCCACACTCAGAGATATCCACACCCTGGTCTTCCTCTTCTTCAGAGACCCGGATACCCAGTACTGCTTTCAGTACCATCCAGACAATGAAGCTGGTCACGAATACCCAGATGAAGATGGTCAGGGCACCAATGATCTGACCGGAGAAGCTTGAACCGTCGTTAGTGATCGGTACCAGCAACAGACCCAGCAGACCACAGGTACCGTGCACTGAGATAGCACCGACCGGATCGTCGATCTTGATCTTGTCCAGAAAGACGATGCTGAACACAACCAGGATACCGCCCAGGCCGCCGAACAGAGTGGCTTCAAGTGCTGTTGGTGTTGAAGGCTCAGCAGTGATCGCTACCAGACCTGCCAGTGCACCGTTCAGTGCCATGGTCAGATCGGCTTTGCCGAACAGCAGGCGTGCAGTGATCAATGCTGCGATCAGACCACCGGAGGCTGCTGCGTTAGTGTTCAGGAACACCATCGCTACCGCATTCGCGTTCGCAATGTCACCCAGCTTCAGAACCGAACCGCCGTTGAAACCGAACCAGCCCATCCACAGGATGAACATACCCAGTGTTGCCAGCG
>OJBX01000517.1_pt1 | contig 13714 bp, 12 predicted proteins | sample 1590751 | NCBI WGS metagenome assembly OJBX01 (sample SAMN05416780, study PRJEB24817) | seawater metagenome | isolation source: Sea water | place: Canada:Atlantic | collected 2013-07
ACGAGATTTCTGCCTGTCTCGTGGGCTCGGAGATGTGTATAAGAGACAGGGGTACCACGAATCAGGGAACCGGTTACAACAACCTCTTCAATTTCAGGTTCCTGCGCGGCGACGGGAAGTGCGGTACCGGCCATCATGATCGCCAATACCAGGGACTTGCGTTTGCCTGGATAGACATTTCGCATGGGTCGCTCTCCTATAGTTTTTGTTCTTATTTTGCTGTTGTTTGTTTTTGTTTTCGGAAAAAAACACCACAACTACAACTACGTGGAATAGCCGACATCCTGGTATTGCCCAGGATCAAAACGGAGTCTATATCCGTCAAACGATCGTTTCAATATGTTTGTGACCAATTGTAGCGATTTATGACGCGCGCCTTATGTACCCCCGTTACACTTGTATATCAGTAGCACCTGACATCTAATAAATGGCTGCCGAACGTTCCCGGCATTTTCAGTAATCAGGAGTCCATGATGACAAACATGAAAAAAGCACTGGCTGTTGCTGCGGCCGCCATTTCTGCTCTGGGCCTTGCCGCCACTCTGGCTGCCCAGCCTTCAACGGCACCCGAGGGTGCAAAGGTCTATATTGTGTCGCCCCAGCACGGGGATACCGTAGGCACCAATGTTACCGTGGTGTTCGGGCTTTCAAACATGGGCGTGGCGCCAGCCGGAATTGCCATGCCCAACACCGGTCATCATCATCTGTTGATCAACAAGGAAGAGCTGCCGGCAGCGGGCCAGCCCATGGGCGCGGATGTCACGCACTTCGGCCTGGGCCAGACGCAGACGTCGGTCACGCTGGAACCAGGTCAACACACCCTGCAGCTGGTATTGGGTGATCACCTTCACATCCCGCACAGCCCGCCGGTAATGTCCGAAAAAATTACCATCACAGTGGAATAAAGCCGCCGCCACCGATGCCTTGTTCCACTGGCGTGGTGGCGGCATAATACGCACCATGAGTTACGCATTCCTGCCAACGACCAACAAGGCTGCGCCGACATGCTGAACTGGGCAGACATCGATACTGTCATGTTCGATATGGACGGCACCTTGCTGGACCTGCATTTTGACAATTATTTCTGGGAAACGCTGGTGCCGGCCACCTATGGTGAGCGCATCGGCATGGATGCAGAAGCTGCCTGGTCGCAACTGCAGCAACAATATCGCGCCTTGCATGGCACACTTAACTGGTATTGCATCGATTTCTGGTCGGATAAACTGCAGCTCGATATTCAGGCCATGAAGGATGCAACACGCGACAAAATCGCCCTCCGCCCCAACGTGCTGCCTTTGCTGACCCGTTTACAGACGCACAACAAGAATGTGCTGCTGGTCACCAATGCCCACCCTGGCAGCCTCAAACTGAAAATGCAGCATACCGGCCTGCAGGCGCATTTTCAGCAGACCATCAGCTCGCATGATCTGGGCCTGGCCAAAGAAAACCCGGGTTTCTGGCGTGCATTGCATCAGGTGGCCCCCTACGATCCGGCGCGAACCGTGCTGTTTGATGACAATTTTAATGTGCTGCAGCGCGCCCGCTCGGAAGGCATTCGCCACCTGTTCGGCATTACCTTACCTGACAGCCAGCGCCCACCGGTACAGCACGATGATTTTGTTTGTCTGCATGACTTTGAGCAGATAATGCCCCCGCTGCTTCAGGCAACCGGCACCAGCAATGATGCCCGCTGATAAAGGTCGCAATACAGATCAATCTGATACAACCCGGGTTCGCCTGGATAAATGGCTGTGGGCAGCCCGTCTGTTCAAGACCCGGGCGCTGGCAAAAGCAGCCATTGAAGGCGGTAAAGTTCAGATTGGCGGCAACAAGGCCAAGGCTGGCAAGGAGATCGGACTGGGCACAGAGATGACTGTCCGCCAGGGCTGGGACGAAAAAACTCTGACCGTCACCGGCTTGTCTGAACAGCGGCGTGGCGCGCCGGAAGCCCGGCAGCTGTATTGCGAGACCGACGCCAGCATCCGGCAACGTGAGGCGCTGGCAGAGCAACGCAAGCTGCAGGCAGCAGGGCAACACGCCCATGAAAAACCCAACAAAAAAGACCGCCGCCTGCGCCAGGCCATGAAGGGACGCCGCGAGTAGTCCGAATGCCGTCCGCGGGCGTGTCTATCAGGTATTCACTTCCGGCTTTTTTTGCCATAATGCCGACACTAACAGACAAGGTGACGACAGGCATGACAATAACAGCTCAGGAAGCACGCCAGGACAATAACCGCACCATCTATCGCAACCTCACCCCCAGCCAGCTCGTTGAATTGGCCCTGCAGCGTCAGGAAGGCAAACTTGCCGACAATGGCGCATTGGTCGTGGAAACGGGCCATCGCACCGGCCGCAGCCCAAAAGACCGTTTTGTAGTGCAGGAGCCCGGCACCAGCGACTTGATTGACTGGGGCGCTGTCAATCAGCCGTTACCTGCAGATCGGTTCGATGCCCTGTGGCAGCGAGTGAGTGATTATCTGGGCGATAAGGATCTGTTTACCGCCGACCTGCATGTGGGCGCGGATCCCGCACACTACATACCGGTACACGTGACTGCCCAGTACGCCTGGCATTGCCTTTTTGGCAGCACCCTGTTTATCAAGGCGGCCAACAACTACAACCCGGATAACAAAGATGTCTGGCAGATCATGAGTGCGCCCGACTTTGTCTGCGAGCCGGAGCGTGATGGCACGCATTCCGATGGCGCGGTCATCATCAATTTCGCACAGCGCAAAGTCCTGCTGGCCGGCATGCGTTATGCCGGTGAAATGAAAAAATCCATGTTCTCGGTTCAGAACTTTCTGCTGCCAGCCAAAGACGTGCTGCCCATGCATTGCTCTGCCAATGTCGGCGAAGAAGGTGACGTCTGCCTGTTCTTTGGCCTGTCCGGCACCGGCAAGACCACGTTGTCTGCCGATGAAGACCGTTACCTCATTGGCGACGATGAACACGGCTGGGGCAAAGGCACTGTGTTCAATCTGGAAGGCGGCTGTTATGCCAAGTGCATCGACCTGAGCCAGAAGAACGAACCGGTCATCTGGGATGCAATCAAATTTGGCTCAGTGATTGAGAATGTCAGCATCGACGAACACACACGAGTGGCTGATTACAGCGATACCCGACTGACCCAGAACAGCCGTGCCTGCTATCCGCTGACGCATATCAGGAATCGTATTGAGGCCAATCGCGCCGGTGAACCCAAGGCCATCGTCTTCCTGACCTGCGACCTGACCGGCGTTTTGCCACCCGTATCGATTCTGTCACCTGAGGCAGCGGCGTATCATTTCCTCAGCGGTTATACCGCGCTGGTCGGCTCTACCGAAGTAGGCGCCGGCGATGGCATCAAGTCTACGTTCTCGACCTGCTTTGGCGCACCGTTCTTCCCGCGCCCGGCAGGCGTATACGCTGACCTGCTGATCAAGCGTATCGCTGAATTCAACAGTCAGGTTTATCTGGTCAACACCGGCTGGACCGGCGGCCCGCATGGTGTCGGCAAGCGCTTCAGCATTCCGGTCACCCGTTCCGTGCTGCACGCAATCCAGAGCGGCGCGCTACGTGATGTCGACACCGAACATCTGGCCGGCATCAATCTGACTATTCCGATGCAGGTTCCGGGTGTCGACACGGCATTGCTTAATCCGCGCAACACCTGGGCAGACCCGGCAAAATACGACGCCAAGGCAGCTGACCTGATCGGGCAGTTCAACAATAACTTCAAGCGCTTTGAAGTATCGGACGCAATCGTGGCCGCTGGTCCGCAGCCGGTGTAACCGGCCACTCTTTTATAACCGGCCGCCATTGCAAACGGACCAAGGCGCCCCCAGAAAACAATGACAGCATCAAGGCTGTCATTGTTACCGCCTGTCGCAGGCAACAGATCATCAGAGGCCGACATCTTGACCAGATCATTTAACGCATCACTTGAGCGGTTTCAACTATCGGAGTTCAAACCAGCCTGGGCAAAGATTCAACGTGGTATCGAAAAGGAAAGCCTGCGTGTAACCCCCGAGGGCCGGCTGGCGCAGACACCGCACCCGGTGGGCATGGGCTCCGCCTTGACGCATCCTTATGTCACCACTGATTATTCCGAGGCGCTGGTGGAAATGATTACACCGGTGTCAGACTCGATCGATGACTGCCTGTCCTTTCTGGATGATCTGCACAAGTTTGTTTATCAGAATCTGCCTGAAGGCGAGCGCCTCTGGGTCTCCAGCATGCCCTGCCTGCTGGAAAGTGAAGCACAGATTCCATTGGCGCAGTATGGCAAATCCAACATGGGCCGTCTCAAGACGCTGTACCGCGAAGGTCTGGGCCATCGCTACGGCCGACTGATGCAGACCATTGCCGGCATTCACTATAATTTTTCCATGCCCGATACGTTCTGGGATGATTTTCATTCCATGTCGGGCTCTAACGAAACCATGCAGGCATTTCGGACCCGCAAATACCTGCACCTGATCCGCAACTTTCACCGCTACTCATGGTTGCTGGTCTATCTGTTCGGTGCCTCGCCTGCGGTGTGTCGCTGTTTTACCGACGATCGTAATCACGACCTGCAAGCGCTGGATGCGGCAACGCTGTACAAACCCGATGCAACCTGCCTGCGCATGGGAGACCTGGGTTACAAGAGTGACGCCCAGCGTTCAATTTTTGTGTGTTATAACGACCTGAACAATTACATCGACAGCCTGTATTCGGCGCTGTCGACGCCCTATGCGCCTTACCAGCGCATCGGCATGAAACGTGATGACCACCACCTGCAGATCAACACCAACCTGCTGCAACTGGAAAACGAATTCTACGCCACCATCCGGCCCAAACGCGTCGGCGATGGCAAGCGCCCACTGCAGCTACTCAAGGAAAGTGGCATTCAATATATCGAAGTGCGGGCTCTGGACCTGAACCCCTTTCTCCCGCTGGGTATCGATGCAGAGCAAATTCGCTTTCTGGATGCATTCCTGGTTTATTGTCTGTTATCCGACAGTCCAGCATGCGTGGAAACCGAGAATCATGAAATTGAACAGAACCTGGCGCTGACTGTGAATCGTGGTCGCGAAGCGGGACTGGAACTGCAGCGCAAAGGCAAGCCGGTGACATTAAAAGACTGGTCCACCGAATTGCTGAAGGATATCGGCCACAGCGCCAGCCTGCTGGACCACGCGCACGAAACCGGCGCCTATTCGCAAGCCCTGGCAGCGCAGCAGACCAAGGTTGATGATCCAACACAAACACCCTCGGCCAAAATCCTGCAGGCACTACAGGACAATAACCAGCCATTCTGTAAATTCGGCATGCAACACTCGGAAGGCGTACAACAGGGCTTTCTCTCCAGCCCCCTGCTGCCAGCACGTCAGGACCACTTCACGGCCACCAGCGCTGAATCACTGACCGCGCAGGCGCAGGCGGAAGCCAGTGATGAACTTGACTTCGAAAGCTTCCTGACGCAATGGAACGATTATCGGCTGTGACTCAGCCTTCTCGTCGAAAGGCCTGAAACAGGCACAGACTGAACAGCGCCACGAATCCCATTAACGCCAGCTCGGGAATTGAAAATATTCCCAGAAAGCGCCAGTTCACTTCTGCGCAGTTGCCATCACCGACCAGCAGAAAGCTCAGCGTATCCATGAGCGGAAAATTGTCCAGCATGTAACTGAAGCCCGGGCCGCACGCTGGCACCTGATCTTCCGGCAAGTAAGTCAGCCAGATCTGGCGAATGGCAAAATAGGCGCCCGCTACACACATTGCAGCGGCCAGCATGCCGTAATTGCGACGACCGGTGGCACCGGGGTTGTGCAGCGCCGCCAACAGACAGACCAGACCCGCTGCTACCACAAATACACGCTGGGTAATGCACAAACCGCAGGGTTCAAGCAGCATCACATGCTCCATGTAGAGCGCGGCACCGATAATCAACGCAGTGGCCAGAAAAATCAGCAGATTCAATAGTCGTGAGTTCGGCATCAACGCCATTAATTGAGCAATCATGTGGTTTTATCCTGCCTGGTTGATTCGTTTTTGTTCCGGTCGGGTTCTTTATTTGTGCTCGTGTCCGCGCTTCTTTTCGTGCTTTTTTCCGTTTCTTTATCCGTATTTTTATCCGTGCTTGTGTCTGTATTCTCGCCTGGATTTGTGTCCGTGTCAGGCTCTTCATCGCCCGATTCATCCTTGGCGCCGCGCGATTCAGAATCCTCGTCGCCCGGCTCGCCTTCAGGCGTATTTTTTAAACTGCGTTCGTTGGCAGTGTCGTCATTATCGGACGACGAATACGGGGTGGCAATTGATCGCATGTCGTAACCACTGGGTTGCTGGAACACCTGCAGCCCGAACTCCGGCAATATTGCCAGAATGTGATCGAAAATATCAGACTGGATTCCCTCATAATCCACCCACTCCACGGTATTGGTAAAGCAGTAAATTTCGATAGGCAGCCCCTCTGGCCCAGGCCCCTGATGACGCACAATCAGGGTCAGATCCTGACGCACGCGGTCGCTGGCGCGCAGGTAATTGACCATGTACGCCCGGAAGGTACCGAGATTGGTCATCCTGCGGGTATTAACTGGCTCTTTGCCACGCTCTTCCAGCTTGGTGTTCCAGGAATCCAGCTCTTCCTGCTTATCCGTAAGATAGTCCTGCAACAGCGAGAAGCGACCCAGCCGCTCAATTTCTTCCGTACTCATAAAGTGCACGCTGTTCTGGTCCAGATACACCGAGCGCTTGATACGACGGCCACCGGTTTCCTTCATGCCGCGCCAGTTCTTGAAAGATCCGCTGATAAAGCGTCGGGTGGGAATGGTGGTAATGGTTTTGTCCCAGTTCTGCACCTTGACGATATGCAAGGCGATATCAATGACATCGCCATCGGCATTCAGGTCAGGCATCTCGATCCAGTCGCCCACGCGCACCATATCATTGGACGTAATCTGGACACTGGCTACCAAAGACAGCAGTGTGTCCTGAAAGACCAATAGCAGAACCGCCGCAAGGGCACCCAGACCTGACAGCAGTATCACCGGTGAGCGATCAAGCAGCGTTGCAATCATCAACAGGACAGCAATGGCATACAGAACAATCTTGATGACCTGCAGATAGCCTTTGATCGGCCTGTCTTTGGCATCCGGGCGACGCTGATACAGATCATTGATCAGGTCCATGATTGACCCCAGCGCGAGCGCAATGGTCAACACAATAAAGGCATTGGCAACGTTGTTTACCACTGTCACAACAACAGCGGGCAGGTCCGGCACCAATCGGATACCAAAGGTGATCACCAGCGCCGGAATAACATTGGCCAGACGACTGATGAAGCCGAAACGGTAATAAATACTTTTATCCCGTTTAACACGCTTCCCGTTTTCATCAGTCTTTGGTGGGCCTTCGATCAACGAGAATACGCCGCGCACCAGCCAGCGTTTGGTGATAAAATTGGACAACCAGGCTGCCACTAACAGAATCACAATCGAACTGACCACAGAGACCCATTCGTAGGTTTCCAGCAAGGCAGTGATCTGTTCAGGCAATTGGTTCGTTATAAAGTCAGGCATGCAAACAATTTCTCTGGCGTGATATTCTGGCTTTGATGCTGGCAATCGCCAACGCCGGCAGGGCTGTTGATGTTTACTGACGCCTTCGCGCAGCGAGGCGGCCGCCAAATTAAGCGCCCATGCTATCAAAGAAGGCTTCAGTGGCGCCACGGTCAGCCGATAATGCTTTTACGGACCCATTGCCAGGACCTTAAGAAATCACAATCCAAAACCGGATAACATCTTGATTTATATGATCAAAAAACTTTTGCGCAGCAAAACCTGGCTTATCGCAGCCAGCTTGACGGCGACAGTATGTCTGACGCCGGCGCTGTTTGCGGCAGCCCCGGCGCCCGCTGATGGCGAGGCCGGCAGCGGCATGGCAGATCTGATCTACTACAATCTGGGGCCCAGTTTCATTACTAATTATGATGGCGCCGGTCGTCTGAAATATCTCAAAACCGACGTCACCGTGCGCATCCAACCCGGCTCAGCGGCCACACTGGATCGCCATCTGCCCTATATACGCAATCGTCTGGTGACGCTGTTTTCGACACAACTGGAAGAAAACCTGACGTCGATACGAGGCAAAGAGCAATTGCGGGCCGAGGCAATCAACGAGATCAAGCAGGCCCTGGATCTGGTGGAAGGCCCCGGCACCTCCAGCCAGGTCATCAATCTGTACTTCACATCCTTTGTGATACAGCGCTAGAGTCGGGAACGGAAGTATCGCTCGGCCCACGGCATAAGTCTGGCCGGCACCCGCGCGCTGCGCCAGGCATTGGCAGCAAAGCGGTTGGCCTCCAGCATGGTCGGGTAAATATGGATGGTGCCCGCGATCTTTTTTAATCCCATCTTGTGGGTCATAGCAAACACAAAGCTACCGATCAACTCGCCGGCATGCGGGCCTACGATACTGGCACCCAGGATTCGGTCACTACCAGGCACGGTCAGTACTTTGACAAATCCGCGAGCATTACCCTCAGCCAAAGCTCGGTCCAGATGATCGAGCTCATAGCAGGTCAGTTCATATTCAATGTCCTGTGCCTTCGCTTCTTTTTCGTTTATACCTACCCGGGCCACCTCAGGGTCAGTAAAGGTGGCGTGCGGCACGACCCCGTAGTTTGCCCGGAAAGTTTTTAACATGCCGGCCAGCGCATTCAGGGTTGCGTACCAGGCCTGAAAAGACGCCATGTGGGTGAATTGATACGGGCCGGCGACATCACCACAAGCCAGAATGCTGGGGTATGCTGTACGCATGGCACTGTCGACGCTAATCGCTCCCCGGTCGGTCAGTGGCATCTGCAATTCTTCCAGACCGAAACCTTCGACGTTGGGTTTTCGACCCAAAGCAACCAGTACCTTGTCAAACCCTACTTCCTTTTCAGAACCGTCGGGCGCAGACACGGTCAGGCAATCACCCGAGGCACCGGAGCGGAATGCCTGCATCTCATGCCCCAGCAGCATGGTGATGCCCTGCTCACTGAAAGCCTGCTCAACCAACGCCGAAGCATCATCATCTTCACGCGACATCAAATGTTCGGCACGGTCGAGTATGGTCACATCTGAGCCCAGACGGGCAAAGGCCTGCGCCAGCTCACAACCAATCGGGCCGCCCCCCAACACCAGCAACTTCCGGGGCAGTTCGCGCAAGCCCCAGACATTGTCTGAGTGCAGATAGTCGATATCCGACAGGCCGGGCACTTCCGGGATCAGCGGTCGGGCGCCGGTGGCGACGATAATCGCTCGGGTGTTGATGGTGCGACCGTCAACTTCAACCGTCCACGGAGAACGAATAAACGCTTCCCCCTGCACACAATCCACACCCAGCGACGTGAAGCGTTCCACCGAATCGTGAGGCTCTATGGCCTTGATGACCCCCTGTACCCGCTCCATCACCGCGGCAAAGTCCACTTCGCCGCTGGCACCTTTGATACCAAATGCTTCCGCCTGACGAATGGTTTCCGCGACCTTGGCGCTGGCAATCAATGACTTGCTGGGAACACATCCGGTATTAAGACAATCCCCGCCCATTTTGTGTTTCTCAATCAGCGTAACACTGGCTTTGGCGCCGGCAGCAACGATGGACGCCACCAGACCGCCAGACCCGGCACCAATCACCACCAGATTGGTATCGAATTTTGAAGGTTTTTTGTAGGCTTTAGCCAGACGGTTACGCTGGATCAGTGCGATGATCGCCTTACCCAGCCACGGCATTGCCGCCAGTAACACAAACGACAGAATCAGCGATCCGCTTAGCAGTCCTGCCAACGAGCTGAGCTGCCCCAGCTCAACGCCGGCATTAACAAACACGGCGGTGCCCAGCAGCATGCCCACCTGACTGACCCAGTAGAAGGTGACGGTTTTGATGGGCGTCAGGCCCATCACCAGATTGATCAGAAAGAACGGAAACACCGGCACCAGACGCAGGGTAAACAGATAAAAGGCGCCATCACGCTCGACCCCTTTGTTGATCGCCTTTAATGACCGCCCAAAACGGCTCTGTACCCAGTCTCGCAACAACAGACGTGATGCCAGAAACGCCAGTGTGGCGCCAATACTGCTGGCAAATGACACCAGCAACAAACCCCAGCCCAGACCAAAAATTGCACCGCCCAGCAAGGTCATGATAGCAGCGCCGGGCAAAGACAGGGCCGTCACCACAATATAGATGGCAAAAAATGCACCTGCCGTCAGCACAAAATTGTTTTCACTAAAGTCACGCAGCGTGTCGAGCTGCGACTGGGCATAACTCAGGGTCAGATACTGTCCGAGGTCGAGACTGAAATACGCAATGGCGGCGGCTGCAATGACAGCGACAACAGCCCATCTGGATTTACTCATAATTCTCCCGCTAATGTAATTTGCCAGCGCTGCCTGCAGTTTTTTGATCCGGCAGGACGCTGTGCTATAGTTTTTGTTACCAACTGGCCCCTGAACAATGAACCGAGAGCAACAAATCTGTGACCGATCATACCTCACGTAGCAGCACCAAGCGCCAATTTCCTTTGACACGACTGCGTCGTATGCGCCGCGATGAATTCAGCCGTCGCCTGATGCGGGAAACACGACTGACCACAGATGACCTGATCTTCCCGATCTTCATCGTTGAAGGCAGCGGCCAGCGGCAGGAAATCCCGTCCATGCCAGACATCTTTCGACTCAGCATCGACGAATTGCTGAAAGAGGCGGCGGAACTGTGCCAGCTCGGCATTCCGGCCATCGCTCTGTTTCCCTCACCCAATCAGGACACCAAATCGCTGGACGGGCACGAAGCCTGGAACCCGGACGGCCTGGTGCAGCGTGCCGTCAAAGCGTTAAAAACCGACTTCCCGGACCTGGGTATTATCACCGACATCGCACTTGATCCGTATACGACCCATGGCCAGGACGGGATCATTGATGACAACGGTTATGTGTTAAATGAAGAGACGGTTACAGCCCTGGTCAAACAGGCGCTGTCGCATGCGGCCGCCGGCGCAGACATCGTAGCCCCCTCCGACATGATGGACGGTCGCATCGGTGCCATTCGTCATGCGCTGGAAGACAACAACCATATCTACACCCGTATCCTGGCCTATTCAGCCAAGTATGCGTCCAGCTATTATGGCCCATTCCGCGATGCCGTTGGCTCCAGTGGCAATCTCGGCAAAGGCAACAAGCATACCTACCAGATGGATATTGCCAACAGCGATGAGGCCCTGCATGAAGTCGGCATGGACCTGGCCGAAGGTGCGGACATGGTCATGATCAAACCGGGCATGCCTTACCTTGACATCGTGCGCCGGGTTAAAGATGAATTTGGCGCCCCCACCATGGTCTATCAGGTCAGTGGTGAATACGCCATGCACATGGCTGCAGCCCGCAACGGTTGGCTGGATGAGGAAGCCGTTGCCATCGAATCTCTGGTCAGTATCAAGCGCGCAGGGGCGGATGCGATTCTGACCTATTTCGCCAAAAAGGCAGCGCGCTTGCTGCAAAGCACTTGAAACCATATTTTTTGGCCTTATGATAGAGAGTATAAACCTAGCCCGTCATTAAGCCGCTCAAGCCTCTCTTCGTTAGCCCGATGCCTGATGCTTACCCTGACCCAACATTGAAGGAATGTCCTATGAGCGACAAAATCGTTCACATTACTGACGCGAGTTTCGAACAAGATGTACTGAAAGCAGACGGCCCTGTCATGGTCGACTTCTGGGCGGAATGGTGCGGTCCCTGCAAAATGATCGCTCCCGTGCTGGATGAACTGTCAGACGAATACGCAGGCCGGTTGAAGATCTGCAAACTGAATATCGATTCAAACGCCGAAACTGCACCCCGGTTTGGTGTACGTGGCATTCCAACGCTGATCATTTTCAAGAATGGCCAGGTTGAAGCCACCAAGGTTGGCGCATTGTCAAAATCCCAGCTGGCTGCCTTTATCGACAGCGTAATCTGATTGCCTTTGGCCCCTGGTGCCGCCTCGCTTTTTCGCGACTGCACCAGGGGAAAAATAATGCAGATTTTTGTAGACAGCGGCGCTTGAAGCATTTATATTCAGCCGCATCCCCGTTTCGACGGCGCGGATTCCAGTCTCTTACCCGATCCAAACCAAGCCAGAATCTTGAGCTGAATCCGACTTTACCTTAGCCCGATTTTAAATCCGATTATTTTGAAATCCGACTTTTTAAACCCAACTGGCACCCAGCCCGTATTCATACCTTCGTTATATGTGCTCCGGCTGCGCTGCCCGTTACAGACTTCCTGTATCCCAAAAGAACTTAAAAAACCTAGCCTATGAATCTTACCGATCTTAAAAAGCAACCCATTGCCCAGCTTCTTGAAACCGCCGTGGAAATGGGACTCGAAAACCTCTCCCGCACACGCAAGCAAGACATCATCTTCGCAATACTGAAGAAACACGCCAAAAACGGCGAAGACATCAGTGGCGATGGTGTGCTGGAAATTCTGGCTGATGGCTTTGGCTTTCTGCGTTCGTCGGATTCATCATACCTGGCAGGTCCTGATGACATTTACGTCTCACCCAGCCAGATTCGACGCTTTAACCTGCGCACGGGCGACACCATCGAAGGCAAGATCAGGCCACCCAAAGACGGCGAACGTTATTTTGCTCTACTGAAGATCGCTGAGGTCAACTTCGCTAAACCCGAAAACTCCAAGCACAAAATCCTGTTTGAAAACCTGACCCCTCTGTTCCCCACCGAACGCCTTAAACTGGAACTGGGCAACGGCAGCACGGAAGACCTCAGCGCTCGCATTATCGATCTCACTGCCCCTATCGGCAAAGGCCAGCGCGGCCTGATCGTATCTCCACCCAAGGCTGGTAAAACCCTGTTACTTCAGAACATCGCTCAATCCATTACCCGTAACAACCCTGAGTGCCGCCTCATCGTGCTGCTGATTGACGAGCGGCCCGAAGAAGTTACCGACATGCAACGTTCGGTGCGTGGCGAAGTGGTTGCCAGCACATTTGATGAGCCCCCGGCGCGCCACGTTCAGGTTGCCGAGATGGTTATCGAAAAAGCCAAGCGCCTGGTCGAACACAAAGAGGACGTGGTTATCCTGCTCGACTCCATCACCCGTCTGGCGCGAGCCTACAACACAATCGTACCGTCCTCCGGCAAGGTACTGACCGGTGGTGTTGATGCGCATGCACTTGAGCGTCCAAAACGTTTCTTTGGCGCCGCACGAAATCTGGAAGAAGGCGGCAGCCTGACCATCATCGCCACCGCACTGGTTGAGACCGGTTCGAAAATGGACGAAGTAATCTACGAGGAATTCAAAGGCACCGGCAACATGGAAATCCATCTTGACCGGAAAATTGCCGAGAAGCGCATCTACCCTGCGATCAATGTTCGTCGCTCCGGCACGCGCCGAGAGGAACTGCTGACATCAGAGGAAGAGCTGCAGCGCATGTGGATTCTGCGCAAGATCCTGAGCACCATGGAAGACGTGCAGGCTGCAGAGTTTATCCTCGACAAGCTGAAGGACAGCAAGACCAACGACGAATTCTTCAACATGATGAAGCGCAAGTAATTTAAGCTGTCTGCGTTGCATTAACTTCGTTAAAAAAGGCCGGTCGTCAGGCGGAGGGCGAACTCCAGCGGGGCATCAAGGGCCTGTGCGGAGCCGCCTGACCAAGGGGTGGGGTCGGCAAGCGACCGCACTCCCTTGCCCAGACAGCTCTCCGGGCC